>Ga0206131_10000009_pt1 | contig 322311 bp, 283 predicted proteins | sample Helgoland_Spring_FD_148636 | JGI IMG/M metagenome (GOLD analysis project Ga0206131, IMG submission 148636) | Pelagic subsurface seawater microbial communities from Kabeltonne, Helgoland, North Sea - Helgoland_Spring_Bloom_20160517_1 | ecosystem: Environmental > Aquatic > Marine > Epipelagic ...
CTCAAGGACAGTCGGTTACGATGACATTAGTAAGCTTAACAGGAGCTGCAGTGAAAACTCAAACAGCTGTTAACAACGGTACCATGAGTTTTGATGCAAACAACGTATCAAACGGAGTGTACTTATTAAAAATGGTAAGTGGAGAGGAAGTATCTACAGTAAAAGTGACCCTTCAACACTAAGAGGTAACCCTCTAACATATAAAAGGCTGCTCATTTGAGCAGCCTTTTTTTTTGCCTCATCAATGGGTCAAAATACTTCCTGAGGGTATACTAGTCTGGCTGAAACTATTTATGAGAACAAAGCGCATAAAAAAAGCAAGCAACATATAGCTGCTTGCCTTTCTTGTTTTTGCAATACCTTAGAAAGGCATTTGGTCGGAGTCACTCGCATCAGACATGGTATCATTCGCTATTGTGGTTTTACTTGAATCATAATTTAGAAACTGCAGCTCGGCTATTTCAATTTCAGTTCTGTACCTGAGAATACCGTCTTTATCCGTATAACTGCTGTATTTTAATTTCCCTTCAACTAGTAGGCGGTCTCCTTTGGATACGTAATTCTCGACAAGCTCTGCTTTTTTACCCCAAAAGGTAAGTGCATGCCATTCCGTAATAGTGGTTTTTTCTTTTTTCTTGTTGTAATACACCTCATGGGTCGCTAAACTTAAACGAGCAACTTTGTTGCCATCCTCAAAGGTTTTAACCTCTGGACTGTTTCCTACATTTCCTAATAAACGTACTGAATTAACTAATGAACTTTTCATAATAACTTTATATTTTTTATATTAACGTGAGTCAAATTCCCTGATAGACCCCTTGCCTACCATTTGTTTGACGATGCAAAGATTAGCCTAGCTTATTATAGTATTCGGTTAAAAAATATTTATAGTCGATTGCAAGTGCTTGTAATTGCTTGTTGTCGATTAATATCTCAGGGTGTACTTAAAAGACTCCGGTAAACTTAGCCGGTTATGGATTAAATGCAACCGCAGAAATAAATGTGATGTTTTTGATAGCATGTATTTGCGGTCAGAACTGGAAGGACGTTTAATTCATATCCCCAATATTCGTACAACTCCATCCACCTAAAATAAGGCGAGTTAACATATATTCTACGCCCAAGTGAACCTGGTGCTTGGGGTCATGTTTGATCTATCAAAAAAAGCTAAAAAGTAAAGCGCCATTTTGCATGGAAGAGTTAGGAAGAAGAATTTTCCTATCTTTGTTCAAATCTGTAGGATGAGCGAATCACATAAATCATGTCCTGAATGTGGCGATAGGATAAAGGGGAGAGCAGATAAGAAATTTTGCTCTGATGCCTGCAGAAACTCCTATAATAACAAGTTAAATAGCGATGTTAATGCTACCGTTCGAAATATAAACAATTCCCTTCGCAAGAATCGGAGAGTTCTAGAGTCCTTATGGCAAGTAGATAAAGACTTTGTGCGTGTGAGTCTGGCTCAATTAAGCAAGGCAGGTTTTGACTTTAATTATTTTACTCAGATCTATACTACCAAAACGGGAAATGTTTACTTTTATATTTATGATTTTGGTTATCGAAAGCTAGAGGAGGAAAAATACCTCATTGTGCGAAACAAAACGGAATAAGAGATTTTAGATTATTGACAATTCAATAGTTCCTTAACTCATTATTTTTGCTGCCATTGCTTTTCATTCTCAGGCAGATGTAAGAAGACCTACACAAACACCATTTTCTTTGCGTAAATTTGCGCAATGGAGCATGTTGAAGTTTATCAACCCAAACATAAAGTAAGAATTGTTACGGCAGCCAGTCTTTTTGACGGTCATGATGCTGCCATTAATGTAATGAGGCGAATTATACAAAGCACAGGCTGCGAAGTAATTCATTTAGGACATGATAGATCCGTACAAGAAGTGGTTGATTGCGCGATACAGGAAGATGCAAATGCCATTGCTATGACCAGTTATCAAGGGGGGCATAATGAATATTTTAAGTATATGTATGATTTGTTAAAAGAACGCGGAGCAGAACATATCAAAATTTTTGCAGGGGGCGGAGGAGTAATACTTCCTGAAGAAATAAAGGGCCTAATGAATTATGGCATTACTCGGATTTATGCTCCTGATGATGGTCGCGAAATGGGGCTTCAGGGCATGATTAATGATTTGGTTAAAACCAGTGATTATCCCTTGGGTCATGAGGGAGTGGATGGATCTAGTCTTTCTACGCAAAATCATCATCAACTGGCCCGTATTATATCTGCTGCAGAAAACTTTCCTAAGGAGAATGAAACAATCATTAACTCCATTTTAGATAAAGCGAAAGGACTTAAAACGCCTGTTTTAGGAATTACAGGAACAGGTGGAGCTGGGAAAAGTAGCCTAGTTGATGAATTGGTGCGAAGATTTTTGGTGGATTTTCCTGAAAAAAAATTGGGCATTATCTCTATTGACCCTAGCAAAAGAAAAACAGGAGGAGCGCTCTTAGGAGATCGTATTCGAATGAATGCCATCAGTAATGAGAGGGTGTATATGAGGAGTTTAGCCACTAGACAGGCAAATCTTGCCTTGAGTAAACATGTGGACGATGCCATAGCCGTGCTAAAAGTGGCCGGGTTTGACTTAATTATTGTAGAAACCAGTGGTATCGGTCAAAGTGATACTGAAATAACTGAACATTGCGATGTTTCTTTATATGTGATGACCCCAGAGTATGGTGCCGCCACCCAATTGGAAAAAATTGATATGCTCGACTTTGCTGATATTGTTGCGTTAAACAAATTTGATAAACGAGGGGCCTTGGATGCGCTCAGAGATGTTCAAAAGCAATTTCAAAGGAATCATAAGTCCTTTGAAAAAGCATCCGACCAGATGCCTGTATTTGGAACGATCGCTAGTCAATTTAATGACCCCGGTATGAATCAGCTCTACAGACATATTATGGATGCTATTGTTCAACGAACAGGAGCCAAATTAAACAGCACTTTTATGGCTTCAGGAGAAATGAGCGAGAAGATTTTTGTCATACCACCAAAAAGAACGAGATACCTCAGTGAAATTTCCGAAAGCAATAGAAGGTATAACGAATGGGTAGAGGAGCAATCCAAGACTGCTGAGAAAATGTATCAGGTAAAAGGAACCATAGACCAACTATAATCCCTTGTATTAATATTATCTGTTTCCTATTTTGATGATGGTGCAAAAAGCATATAGAATACTTCCCGCATGTTGTATTTTAATTATTCAGGCGCTTTTTTCATTTAAATACATCGCACGTTATTTTCCTGATTTTTATATCCCCGTCTCATGGGCCTTGATTCTTTGCACCGCTTTTCTGCTTTGGTATTCTCCTAAATCTAAAATCAACTTCCCAAAATATATTTATTTTGGAGCAATAGTTGGGATTTTATTGGCCACAGTGATCCTACTTAAATACATTCCCATAAAAACACTAAATGTCGACCGGTGGTCTGTCATTAGCTCATTCTGGGATGCAGCTTTTACCGGAGAGTATCCATATGCTGCAAAATCGCATATGAATAATCCACCAGGCCCCATGCCATTTTATTTTTGTTTGGCGCTTCCTTTCTATTTGGGAATTGATTTTGGATGGATAGCCGCTATTGGTTTAATTATATGGATGATTTGGTGGCGGAAAAAGGACTTTTCAAGAGGCTTAATAGTATCGCTTCTTATGCTTTCAAGCCTCGGGTTGTGGTGGGAAGTGGCTTCCAGAAGTAATGTATTTTTTAATGCTGTGCTCGTTGTATTATTAATTTATTCTTGGTTAAATACGCGCTTCAATACCAAAAAATACATTTGGTTAGCTATTGTCACGGGGCTGATGTTGAGCACGCGTTTGGTCTTTGTTATACCCTTATCATTTTCCTTTATTTATTTGTGGAAGTATCAAGTGGAGCATCGAATAAAACTATATTCATCTGCCCTAATAGCTGTCTTACTATTTGCGATTACGTTTCTTCCTTTTCTATGGGTTTTCCCTGACCATTTTTGGGTCATAAACCCATTTATTGTTCAAGGCGAATATCTAATGCCCAGCGCTTTAACCATGGGCTGTGTAATTGTTTGTTTTATTGTTGGACTTTCTATTAAGAGCAAGGAGCAGGTTCTATGGGCCAGTGGAATTGGGCTTTTTGGAACTATTATGGTTTATTTTGGATTTCATTTAAGTCAGGTAAGTTGGAATGTTTGCTTGCATCAATCTGGCGTAGATATATCCTACTTTTTATTGAGCCTTCCATTTCTCATGTACTCCGCGCTTAAGAATTAGCGCAGTTCTTTTTCAATCAAATCAGTAATTTCTGCAGTGCTTTTTGGTTTTGCAAAAGGAGCAATAGCATGGGATAGCTTTTCCATTTTGACAGGATTCGTGAGAATTTTAACAATGGCCTCTCCAAGTTCCATATGCGCAGAGTCTTTGATTAGTACCGCAGCTTTCTTACTGCTGAGTGCCTCAGCATTTTTTGTTTGATGATCATCTGTTACATTTGGGCTAGGAACCAATATGCTGGGCTTTTTGAGTGCACAAATTTCACTGATACTTATCGCACCTGCGCGACTGACCACTAAGTCGGCCGCATTAAACGCAAGGTTCATTTCGTATATAAACTGACTAACGTATCCCGATTCTTTACCAACTTTTTCTGTAAAGGATTTTCCCGTTTGCCAGATCACTTGTATGTTTTGTTTTAAGAGCTGGGGTAAGGCATGCATGATTCCTTTATTTATGTTTTTTGCGCCCAAGCTTCCCCCAGTAATAAATACAGTTTTCTTTTCAGGTGATAATTTAAAGTGTTCAAGCGCTTCTGTTTTGCGAGTGGGTTGTAAAATGGAATCCCGGATTGGATTCCCAGTGAAATGGATTTTTTCCTTTGGGAAATAGGAATCCATATTTGGCAAGCCCGTGCAGATGACTTGCGCTCTCTTGGCCAGTATTTTATTTGCCAGACCCGCATGTCCGTTTCCCTCCCATATAATGGTTGGTATACGCTCCTTTTGTGCAGCATAGATGACGGGTAAGCTAACGTATCCCCCTGTTCCTATAGCGGCATCAGGCTTAAAATTTTTAATAATTTGTTTTGCTTTGAAGTAGCTTTTAAGAAAGTTCCGAGCAACAGTAATGTTTTTTAGTGTAAGTTTTCTTTTTAATCCTTGAACGGGCAACCCAATAATTTCAAAGCCCTCTGCTGGGATCTTTTCCATTTCCATGCGACCCGAAGCGCCTATGAATAGAAACTGTGCATCGGGGTGTCTTTTTTTTAGTTCGTTTGCTATGGCTACTGCTGGAAAAATATGTCCTCCAGTTCCCCCTCCAGATAAAATAAACTTATGCGAGTTCATGGTTCTTTTTTACATCGTTTAGACTGTCTCCCTCTTCCACACTTCTACTTACCGATAGAATAATGCCAAAAGCGATGCTGTTAAATACCAGACTTGTTCCACCCATGCTTACCAGTGGTATGGTAAGCCCAGTTACAGGGACAATTCCTACGGCTACCGCCATGTTTACAAAAGCCTGAAAACTCATGCTAAAGCCTAAGCCCAATGCCGCTAGTGCACCAAATGCCTTTGGAGCCTTTAACACAATTTTAAAACAGCGTATGATGAGTAATAAGAAACAGCCGATAACGGTGGCTCCTCCAATCCACCCATATTCTTCCATAATAATGGCAAATATAAAATCAGAGTAAGGGTGGGGTAGATAATTTCTTTGGGTTGAATTACCCGGCCCTTTTCCAAATAGACCCCCCGTAGCTACGGCAATCTTAGATTGCATTTGTTGGTAGTTATCATCCTCTTCGGACATGCCCATAAATGTCTCCACTCGCTTTTTCCAAGTAGGAATTCGACTTTCTTGATACTTGCTTACATCCATATTTAGCAACGCTGTGAATGAAATAACCACCACAGTAATACAACATATCCCTAAAAGTGCTAAATATTTAAAATTGATTCTCCCAATATAAAGGAGAAATAAGCAGGTAAAGAAAACCACAAGCGCCGTAGATAAATTTTCTGGCGCAATAAGTGCGACCACAATCCCTATTACCAAAAGCACATGTCGAAGTACTTTGAATTGATGCACGTCTTTTTGATTTTTACTCAAATACCGTGCAATGTATAATACCAAGGCTAGCTTAGCAAAATCTGAAGTTTGAAATGTAATTCCAAGTCCTGGTATGGGTAATACCCTAGAGGCATTGTTGATTTCACTCCCCACAAATATGGTTAGAATAAGCAAGGCAATAGCCACCCAAATTAATAGCTGAGCTGGCCTGGAGAACCACTTGTAGTTGACCAGATGAAACAGAAAAAGTAAAAAAAGTCCGATGAGTAGGAATATAAAATGGCGCAGGAAATAGAATTCTGTATTGCCATCGTGTTTAATAAATGCAAGGTTTACACTGCTGCTATATACTGCCAGTGTTCCTATCAAAGATAAAAGTATTACGATACCCCAAATGTATGGGTCGCCTCTCAAAACTCTTTTTAATTTAGCCATTTTAGAAAACCAATGTATCCTCTATCTTATAAGTTTAAAACAGCTCTTTTAAATTGTCGACCTCGGTCTTGGAAATCATCAAACAAGTCAAAACTTGCACATGCGGGAGATAAAAGAACATTTTCGCCGTTTTTAGTCATTCTATTTGCTACATGCACAGCTTCTTGTGCGGTTCCTACATTGATAATCATTTCTACATCTTCTTGAAAAGCTTCATGGATTTTTGAATTATCCAGACCTAGGCAAATAATCATGCGTACCTTTTCTCTTACCAAAGGTTTTAGATCCGTATAATCGTTTCCTTTGTCTACACCACCTGCGATCCAAATGGTATCATTGGTCATGCTTTCTAAGGCATACCAGGCACTATTAACATTCGTCGCTTTGCTGTCGTTAATATACTTAACTCCCTGAATTTTACCAACGAATTCCAAGCGGTGTTCAATGGTAGAAAAGCTCAAAAAGCTCTCTTTGATTTGATCGTTCTTAAGATCCAAAAGACTTGCAACGACTCCTGCAGCCATGCTGTTGTGGGTGTTGTGTTTCCCTTTAATTGTAATATTTTTCATGGGTATGTGTTGTGTTTTATTTTTTATATTTAGTTCAATGGATTCATTTTTAAGCCATGCTCCAGCCTGCACTTCCTCGCTCAGACTAAAGGGTATCAGTGTCGATTTAATCGAATCTTTTGGCCAGTATTTTTGAATGGTTTTATCATCCAAACAGTAGATGAATACATCAGATGCTGTTTGATTTTGTGTAATTTTAAATTTGCTTGCTGCGTATTTAGCTAAGCTATTGTCATAGCGATCCAGGTGGTCTGGACTTATATTTAATAGAATAGCAATATCCACCTTAAAGGTTTTACAGTCGTCCAATTGAAAACTGCTTAACTCCAATACAAAGTAATCAGGGTCTAAATCCGCCACCTGTCTTGCATAACTTAAACCAATATTCCCAGCCATATTTACACTCATCCCATTGCTCTCTAGCAAGTGGTGTATTAGCGTGGTTGTAGTTGTTTTACCATTGGTACCAGTAACACCTATTACCTTGGCTTTTGAATGCGGTTGAGCAAACTCCATTTCACTAATCACAGGAATGTTTTTTGAAAGAGCTTCTTTTACAATGGAAGCTGTATTTGGGATGCCAGGGCTTTTTACAATAACATCGCTGTCCAATATTCGAGCTACCGAGTGTTTCCCTTGTTCCCAATCAATATTTAGCTCCTTTATTTCATTAATATAAGCATCTTTAATAGTTCCCAGGTCAGAGACAAATACATCCATACCCAACTTATTCGCTAGAATAGCTGTGCCAGTTCCACTCTCTCCAGAGCCCAATATGGATATTTTTTTTATCAACGCAGTTTTAATAATGCTATGGTTACCAGAACGAGAATGGCGGTTATGAGCCAGAATCGAAGGGTTATCTTGCTTTCTGGAATACTTTTCTTTTGGAAATGATGGTGTAAAGGACTCATTAAGAAAATTCGACGCCCTTCGCCAAAACGTTTTTTAGTATATTTAAAATAACTTACTTGAAGCACTACAGAGAGGCTTTCGGCAAAGAATACACCGCATAATACAGGAAGCAGTAGTTCCATTTTAATGATGACTGCAACCGCCGAAAGAGACCCTCCCAAAGCAAGGCTTCCAGTATCGCCCATAAATACCTGTGCTGGATAGCCATTGTACCATAAAAACCCGAGACAGGCTCCTATAATGGCAGATAAGAAAACAACCACCTCACCACTTTCGGGTACATAGATGATATTTAAATATTCAGCAAATTTAACATTTCCCGCAGCGTAAGCCAATAATCCAAGTCCAATTCCAACAATGGCTGTGGTACCTGTGGCCAATCCATCAATGCCGTCCGTGAGGTTCACCGCATTGGTGAGCGCCATAACTATTACAATGATAAAAGGAGTGTATATTAACCAAGCATTTCCTTCGCCCGGTAAAAGCTCTGTAAAACTGAACCGATCTTTAAACATCGGTAAGTTGGTCTCCAGTGGAATATTATTGATGCTATGGGTGTAATCCACTGCAATGGCAATAAAAATTCCCAGTCCCAATTGGCCTAATAATTTAGTTCTTGCCTTCATGCCCTCTTTATCTTTTTTAAAGACTTTGATATAGTCATCGATAAATCCAAAAAGTCCCATCCACAGGCAGCTAATAAGCATGAGCATTACGTATACATTCGTTAAATCTGTAAAAAGGAGAGCGGGTAGTACAATTGCACTAATAATGATGAGTCCTCCCATCGTAGGCGTTCCCTTTTTTTGCATTTGCCCTTCCAAACCTAAATTTCGGATGGTTTCACCAATTTGCTTCTTTTGGAGAAATGCAATGAATTTTTTACCCACTAAAATGGAAAAAAGCAGGGCCGTAATGCCTGAAAGCGCAGCTCTAAAAGAGATGTATTGGAACACGCCTGCTCCGCTGTATCCTGCTTGGTCTAGGTATTCAAATAAATGATATAACATTATGCTATGGATTCAATGATTTTTAATGCAACAATGGAGTCGTCAAAATCATGACGTACTCCGTTAATTTCTTGGTAAGATTCATGCCCTTTGCCAGCTATTAGAATAACCTCGCCTGCCTGGGCAGTGGTAATCGCAGTTTTAATGGCCTGCTCTCTATCTTGTATTTGAAGGATGTTTTTATAGTATTGCCCTTCAATCCCTTTTTCGATATCTCCAAGAATCTCAGATGGATCTTCCGTTCTAGGGTTATCGTTAGTGAGTATTACTCGATTGGCGTTTTCCGCTGCAATGGCTCCCATCTTTGGCCTTTTTGCAATATCTCTATCGCCACCACAACCAAATACAACCGTTAGAGAAACACTGTTTTTACGTATATTATTTATGGTTTTAATTACATTCTCCAAAGCATCTGGAGTGTGTGCATAGTCAACAATAACAGGATTTTTGCCTCCTGGATTAATCAGTTCAAACCTTCCTTTAACTTTCCCTAATTTACTTAATGCAATAATCAATTCAGTTGATGGAATGTCAAACAAAACACCTATACCATATACAGCAGTTAGATTAATAGCATTGAACGCGCCAACCAGTGGAGTCCAGAACTGATGCCTATTGAGTTCAATTTGCATTCCATTAAAATCTGTCTCAAGGATTTTACTCGTAAAATCACTAATGGACTTTTGTGAGTATGTATATCGTGTAGCCTTGGTATTTTGCATCATGAGAAGGCCGTTTTTATCATCCTTATTTACCAAGGCAATTGCATCCGAACTTAGATTGTCAAACAGTTGCTTCTTCGTATCTCTATAATTTGCAAAGGAGCCATGGTAGTCTAAATGGTCATGCGTTAAATTACTAAATATGGCCGCATCAAATTGTAAACCTGCTATCCTAAATTGACTTATAGCATGCGAAGACACCTCCATAAAACAATAATCCACGCCATCAGCCACCATGGAGTGTATTAGCTGATAAAGCTCACTTACTTCTGGTGTGGTATGCGTCGATGGAATAATTTTTTCGTTAATTCTATTCTCAACAGTGCTAATGAGGCCTACTCCAAAGCCAAGGTTTTTGAATAAATTAAAGAGGAGTGTGGCAATGGTTGTTTTTCCATTTGTTCCTGTAATTCCAATTAAACGAAGTTCCTCATCTGGTTTTCCATAACATACCTTGTTGCAGATTCCTGCTGCTAAGGCAGAATTAATTACCTGAATGTAGGCCACTCCATCTTCTATTTTCTTAGGTAAGGACTCACAAACAATTGCACAGGCTCCATTTTCAATGGCCTTAGAAATGTATTCATGCCCATCAACCGTGTTTCCATGAACCGCCACAAATAAATCACTCATCGTTACTTTTCGTGAATCTGTATGGGCATGTTCAATGCTGAGCTCTAGGTTACCCAATGTTTGAATTACATTTAATTCTTCTAGTATGTCCTTTAGCACTATCATTTAAGTATGAGTTGTATGGTTTGACCATTTCTAAAGCGATTTCCAGCCTTAATGCTTTGATTGTGTACCTTTCCTCTGCCTTCATAGGATACCTTTAAGCCCATCGATTCCAGGATATATATGGCATCTCTTAAACCCATGTTTTTTAGGTTTGGGATTTTAGAAGAATCCAAGTCATATTTGTGAAGTTCAACACTAAATTTCCCTCCTTTAGCTTTGGAATAAGCCCCAGTTTTACCAATGGTGTATGAGCTGATAGCCAAGTGGTCTAGAACATATTTGATTTGGTTGCTTGGCCCCTTCATGATTTGAGGAAACTCCATATCAGTTGGAGTAACTGGAGCCTTCTGCAACGCATTGTTTTTAGAATATATAAAATCAGAAATTTCCTTAAAAACAGGGCCGGCCACTTTTCCACCGTAGTACTGGCCCGCCTTAGGTTCGTTAATAACAACAATGATAGAATACGTGGGATTGTCTGCTGGAAAATACCCAGCAAAAGAGGCCTTATAGGCACCTGGTTTATATCCTTTATTTCCATCCGCTATTTGGGCAGTTCCTGTTTTCCCGGCAATAGCATAACTTTTACTTTTAAGATTTTTTCCCGTTCCATCTGAAATGACACTCTCCATCATTTTTTGAAGACTCTCTATTGTGGAGGGCTTGCAGATTTTCTTTTCTAGAACAATGGGTTGTATTTTATCTACTACTCTTCCTTGCTGTCGGAGTTCTGATACCATATAAGGTCTCATTAAAGTTCCATCATTGGCTACCGCATTGTAAACCGTTAAAATTTGCAAAGGACTTAACTTTGCTTCATAGCCAATGCTAAGCCAAGGTAGGCTATTGGCACTCCAGGTTCCCTTTCCGGGTTGCTGTACAATGGGGAAACTTGCACTCTTAATATCGAAAGCAGGCGTTTGATCTAAGCGCAGTTTTTTAAAGTAAGCGATGAATTTTTTAGGTCTTTTTTTATAATTGTCGCTAACGAGGCGGCTTATCCCAACATTACTGCTGTATTGAAAAGATTCATGCAGCGAGAGGACCGTTTTCTTTGGTCTGCTTGCATCGAGCATGGTCTTGTCATAAAATTTATATTTACCCCATTTTATATCAATGGAATCAGAAGGTTTGCAGTATCCGTCATTAATGAGAGCCATTGCAGATATTAGTTTTACTGTTGATCCAGGTTCACTGTAATCATCTACCGCATAGTTTTTCGTCTCTCTGTATTTACCATCTGTTCCTCTTTTGAGATTTGCTATGGCTTTTACTGCGCCAGTTTTTACATCCATTACAATGGCACAACCGGATTGTGCTTTATTTGAACGCACTGCTTTTTGGAGCGCATATTGTGCTACATCCTGTATTTGAACATCCAGTGTGGTGATAATGTCATAGCCATCGCGCGGTTGGTTGTATTTCGCTGTTTTAATGGTACGCCAAACACCTCCAGGCATTCGCTGTTGCATTTGTTTTCCGTTAATGCCGCTTAGTAAACTATCCAAGGCTCCCTCTAAGCCCACATATACTCCTCCTTTTCGGGAGCCAATGGCTTTTCGGGCCATTTCCCCCATAAAGTACAGGCGTTCGCCATGCTCTTCAAAGTAGAATCCTTTGTACCGACCTAATTTAATGATGGGCCATTGGCGCATGACCTTTGCAAGACCATAATTTATGTCCTTCGCCAGGATAGTATATCTTCGTTTAGTGGCTCGTAGCATTTCGAAATAGCTCAACCATTCTGCAGTATCTCTCTTTTCAAAATGCTGAGCCATTTTAATACTCAGGGATTGGATGCTTTTATCAAACAACTCATCGGTAAGTCCATCTGCTACAGCGTCAACAATTAGTGTATATTTAGATGTAGTAGTAGCCAATAAGTGCTCCCCATCGGCGTAGATATTGCCACGCATTGCTTTGATATCAGAGATTCGTGTATTTTTCTTTTTTAACAGCGCACCAAATTCATTGTCAATTCCCATTTGAAGTCTGGCACTGCTAATCATTATCCAAAGCGCAAAAAGAAATGCAACCCCAAATACAACATAGGATCTCATTAAAATAGCCTTGCGGGTATTCACCTTATTATTTTGCTTCTTCTTTTTCAATTTTAATAGGTGGGTTTTTTAGAGGTGCTACTCCAGTTCCTTCGAGTTTTTTTGCTACTTCCGTTTGTTTAGATGCATTGGTTACTTGGCTTTCAAGGAATACCTTTTCGGCGTTAAGCTCCTTTAGCTCATTGCTTAGTTTGTTTTTTTCTTTTAATGCTTTTGTCGTGTGATTAGAGTTAAAGATATAGAGCAGTAGGGCTCCAAAGACAAAGAAGCCAAATCGCATCCAACCCCAATTAATCTTTCGATCTTCAGTGGGAGAGGGGTTTAATTCTTCCGCCTTTGTTTCTATGTTTTTTTCTGCTTTCAATTTCGGATGGCTATTCTCATTTTGGCGCTTCTTGCGCGGCTGTTCACTTCAATTTCTTCCTTGCTCGGAATGATCATCTTTCCTAAAGGCTCAAAGGGGCGATCGATATTTCCATAAAAATCCTTGGTTTGATTTTTTGAAAAAGATCCATTCTGTATAAACTGTTTCACTAATCGATCTTCAAGACTGTGGTAAGAAATGACTACAAGGACGCCGCCTTTGGTAATATTTTGAGCGGTGGACGATAAAAGGTCTTTTAGAACGTCCATTTCTCCATTTACCTCAATTCGAAGGCTTTGATATACTCTGCTTAAATTCTTGGCCAAGGAAAATTCATTCGTAGCATTAAGCAATGCTGAATTTAAGTCGTTCGTAGTTGCTATTGTCCCAGCTTTGCGGGCAGCAACAATGGCATTTGCCGCCTTAAATGCACTTTTTACTTCCCCATAATTTCTAAAAACATTAATCAGGCTTTGGGTGTCATAGGTATTGATGATATCCTTCGCGCTGAGTTTAATGCCTTTGCTCATTCTCATATCTAATTGAGCATTGTATTTGTGGGCAAATCCTCTGTCCGCCTCATTAATCTGAGCGCTAGATATGCCTAAGTCAGCCAATATTCCGTCGGCTGGACTTGCCTTGTGGTAATTTAAAAACTGGCTAAGGTATTTGAAATTATGATGTACTAAAGTGAGTCTATCATCATTTAATGTATTCTCTAGGGCATGTTCATCTTGATCAAAGGCAATCAAGCGACCGTCTTTAGAAAGGTGTTTTAGTATGAGTTGCGAATGGCCACCTCCACCGAAAGTACAATCCACATAAGTCCCATTGGGCTTTATTTGAAGTGCTTCAATGCTTTCCTTTAATAGGACGGGTGTATGATAGTTGCTAACGTATTCCACGTGACTCTCTCTTTGTCATGCGAAATTTTATTTTAGTCTTCCTTACTGCTATTTTTAGATTGTTGCGCGTAAAAATGCTGAGCCAAACTACTTAAATCATCTGCTTCAATAGACAATTCATTTTCATAATTTGATTTGCTCCATAACTCTACTTTATTATTGTAGGCACTTAACACAACCTCTGATTCAAGCTGAGCATATTCCAAAAGTTTTTTTGGAATTAGAACTCTCATTGCTGAATCAATCTGAATCAAATTTGCACCATTCGTAAATACACGTTTAAAACGTCTTATTTCCGGACTCATGAAGTCATCTACTTCATTTAGCTTAGTGGTTTCATTCAACCAATCCTCCTTAGTGTAAAGAACGAGACATTTCTCAAACCCTCGATTTAAAACCAAGGTATTGCCAGCACTTTCAGGCAATTGAACGCGTAGCTTGCTGGGTAAAGACAATCTGCCTTTGCTGTCTAGCTTGCATTCGAATTCTCCTATTAGTCCTGACATCTGAGAAATAAAATTTCACATCACAAAGAAAAATTCTAGAGTCTCCACTTTCTACCATTATCTCCCATTTTTAATCACTTATTATCCACATATGGAATAAAAGCACTGGAATTTGGCATAATAGCTTCGTTAGAACTTTGCTTTATGCTGCAATATTACGGCATTATTCCTGTATTTTAAACAATTTTTAAATAGTGGTAAAAAGTGGGGCATATGAATCCAATTATTTTATGTATTCCATAGCTATCTTTGAGGTATCAATGAGGAGGTTTTGGGCACTTGTTTTTTTTATATTTTCGATGGGATCTGCCTTGGCTCAAGATTTTTCTTTACGTACAAATGCCAAATTTGGATTTGGTTTTACCCGTTTTGGACTCGGCTTTCATTATGAGTGCCCTGTTCTTAGAAGCAGTTCTGTTTTCAAAGGATATCATTTAAATGCGGAGTTAGGGAACCTAATGAACCCATCAGAAATTTCCGTTATTAACCCAAATTTGTCTGGTCAAAGAGGTGTTTATAAGTTTGAAAAAATTGCTCATGTCTGGTCCATTAAGCCCTTGTTTGGCAAAACGATAATGTTAGGTAATTTTGATGCCAGTGGAGTGGTGCCCGTGCTAAAAGTATCCATGGGGCCGTCTATATCATATGTCTGGCCGGTATATATTAATTACTTTACTTTCGATAGTTTTAGTCAAAAGTCCCAGTTGGACGAGGTTAAATACAATCCAGCAATCCATAGTCAAGAATTTATTGCTGAAAAGGCCAGTTTTACCAATGATTTGTATAAGGGAAATTTAAGATTAGGGCTATCCGCTCGATTTGGGGTTGATTTTAATGTAATAAATAGCAGTGGTGGGAGTCGATCGGTGGGAGTAGGAGCTCGGTTTGAATACTATCCTCAAAAAACTTTGTCTATTTATTTCGATGAAACATTAAACCAACAGATGTATTCTTCCTTTTATATTAATTTTGCGCTAAGCAAATAATTTAAAACGTCCGTGTTAGATCAACCAATAAAAGAAAAAAAACCAAAAGGCATTGGAAAGCCAAATTGGTTAAAGATTGACCTACCCACGGGTGAAAATTACAAAAAGGTCAAAAATATTGTGAAGGAAAATAAACTTCACACTATTTGTGAAGATGGTAAGTGTCCCAATATGGGCGAATGCTGGGGAGCAGGTACAGCTACCTTTATGATTTTGGGTAATGTGTGCACACGTTCTTGCAGCTTTTGTGCCGTTGCCACCGGTAGACCCGGCGAGTATGATCTTGATGAGCCGCAGCGAATTGCCGAGGCAGTTACACTAATGGGAGTAAAGCACTGTGTAATTACTAGTGTGAACCGCGATGAGTTAAAAGATAAAGGAGCGACCGTTTGGGCAAATACAATAAAAGAAGTTAAAAAGAGCAGTCCCACAACTACGCTGGAAGTGCTTATTCCAGATTTTAAGGCAGAATGGGATAATCTATATCAAGTGCTAGAGCAAAGACCAGAAGTGGTGAGCCACAATATGGAAACGGTAGAAAGTCTCTACAGAATAGTTCGTCCCCAAGCAAAGTATCAGCGCAGTTTAGAGCAGATAGCGAGGACCAAAGAATATGGACTACGCACCAAGAGTGGAGCCATGTTGGGTTGTGGAGAAACGGACGAAGAAGTAGAGCAGCTCATGGTAGATTTAAATAATCATGGCTGTGATGTTTTAACTTTAGGGCAATATTTGCAGCCCACAAAATTGCATTTACCCGTCAAAAACTACGTGCATCCCGATAAATTTAAACATTGGGAGTCTCTGGGCCTAAAAATGGGCTTCAAATATGTAGAAAGTGGACCCATGGTTCGCTCAAGTTATCATGCTGAAAAGCACGTTTTATAAGAAATAAATCATTGCATTGAAACATTTTGTTCAAAATGTGACCTCTATAAATGGTACTTTGACATAAAAAGTACGCTTAGAAGTAGGTTTTTTGCGCATTAAAATTTTACTTTGTACGACTCAGTTAAAAATAAAAAAATGAATATATTAAAAACCATAAAAATGACAAGCATTGCAGCTGGACTTATAGCGTCCGGTAGCTTTGTTTCTGATTGGGATTTTAGAACACGTGCAATGGATTTGCAGCAGGCGGATAATGAGGGAAAGGAAGAACTCATCCGTGGTGCAAAAGAATCTATGTACAGCATGAGGTTAAATGAAACCACAGGAACCATTGAGAAGGAATGGGTGGATGCAGCTGTTGCTAAAGCTGATGCAAAAGCGAGACTCAGCCGTCGATTATCTAAAAGCATTGTTTGGAATAATTTAGGACCAGATAACGTAGGTGGCCGAACGCGTACCTTAACTTTTGACAAAGACTCGCTGCAGAATATGTGGATGGGTGGAGTTAGTGGTGGTTTATGGAAATCAAACACCGGTGGAAAGAGTTGGGTTCCAGTTACAGGATCAACTCAAAATCAGCATGTAACAGGATCAGATCAAACCAGTGATGGAACAATTTTTTATTGTACTGGTGAAGGTGGTTTTGTAAACGGAGGAGGAAACAAATCAGGGAGCCCAGCTTTTTTAGGAGACGGAGTTTATAAAGCTACGGACCGCAGTGGGACTTCATTTGAAAGAATCAATAATACGAATAATGCCAATTTTAGAGCATGTAATGATCTAGAAGCGCATCCAAATAAGGATGAGTTTTATGTTGCATCCACGTCTGGTTTATTTAAATTTACGAATGGAGGAACCATGAATACACGAATCGTGGCAGGTTCTGCAACCGAGGTTATGGTTCAAGAGGATGGAACAATTTGGGTAGCTCAAGGAAACGGGCTTGTGCGTAAGTCAGATAAAGACGGAGCAAATTTTGAAATTGTTCGATATGATGTATCAAATTCAGGAGGCCGAGTTTCAATGGCTTACTCAGAACAAGATCCAGATTATATATACTTATGCGGAGCGGACAATAATAGTAGTTTTGCAGGGGTCTGGAGAACAAAAGATGGAGGCGTAAATTGGGATAAAATTATTACACCTACTTCTACGACCAATCCAATCAACAATATTTTTGGAGAGAATACTCAAGGAAACTACGATAATGTTATCGGGGTTGATCCTTTTAATAAAGATCATATTTACATGGGTGGGGTGATTCTTGCGCAATGGGATCCAATTAACGGTTATGCAGCAACAGCCTCAACATCTAATTTACCTTGGAATACGAACTTTATTCACGCGGACAAGCATATTATCCAATGGGATAGAAGGAACGGTGGTAAAATGATGTACGTGGGTACGGATGGTGGTATATACCGATCCTCGAATTATACTCAATGGCAACCAGCCAATAAAAATTTCATAACTACGCAGTTTTATAATGTGGCGGCTAATTATTTAGGCCATGTTGCGGGAGGAACCCAAGATAATGGCTCAATGATTATTAATGGGAATGGAAATACCTTTAACGGCGAACCTACTAAAACGTCTCACTTTATTTATTCAGGAGATGGATTTGATTCAGAGTTCTCCAAATATGATCCAGCTATTGTATTTGCAAGTACCTATTACGGAACAGTAGCCCGTTCAAGTAATGGGGGGCAAACCATGTCTACATTCTGGGATCAACGATCTCCGGAGGGAATTCAGACAGATTTTAACACGACCTACACCTTGTGGGAGAGCCCTGTAGATTCATCTAGTTTATTGTTCTTAGCTAAGGATAATGAAATATGGCTTGCTAAGAACCCAACAGACTTTGTGAACGATCCTATCTGGTTTAAGGCAGCGTCAAATCTAGGTAATGGACGAATCTTCGAAATGGATATGACTACAGATGGTGACCATCTCTTTTTCGTTAAACGAGGAAAGGTGTATCGAATGGATAATATTCAATCAGCAGATTTAACCGTTGCAGCAAACCCTACTTTTAACGATATCCCAACAGCTTTTACAAATACTAACATTACATCTTCTTTATTTTCTTCTAGAACTATAACGAGTGTGAATGTGAATCAGGCAGATCCAAACCACGTCGTAATTACCTGCGGTGGATACGGAAATAGCTCTTTTGTATTTGAGACAAAAAACTCCTTAGATGCCGTTCCTACTTGGAATAATATTACCGGAGATTTTATTAATGTACCTGTATACGATGCAGTAATTGATCCAGATGATGCCAACAGAATTATATTAGCTACCGATTTTGGTATGTGGGCAACAGAGAATGGTGGAGTAAATTACGAAGAAGTCAATGATGGAATGGCTAGAGTTCCAGTTTGGGAAATTAGAGGATACGAGTGGAAATCATGGCAAGGACTCCAATTATATATTGGAACACACGGTAGAGGTTTTTATAAGAGTACTTCTCTAACTTCTAGTACCAAGAAAATAGAAAAGGATGTGGTGAGTTTATCCGTATATCCAAACCCTGCCAGCAGCTACACCAATATTTCAATAAATAGCAAAAAATCAGGTAAAGCTACATTGGATGTGTTTAATATTTCTGGACGGAACGTAATGAGCCGTAACGAAAATGTGAATGCAGGTGGATCTGAAATTAAAGTAGATACCAAAAACTTTACTTCAGGTACTTATTTTGTTCGTGTAACCATGAATAATGCATCAGAAACGGTGAAGGTTTTTGTAAAGTAATACGAAAAGAATTTGAATAAATAAAAAAGTCCTCTGTATATCAGAGGGCTTTTTTTGCGTTAAAGAGGCTGTATTTAAGGCGTTTATTTAATGATATAGAAAATAGGTGCAGCCCAAATCTCAAATTCTAAATGCCATTGCAATAGGCCAAACGGTGTCCTCCATAGACGACGTGTTATTTGTTTATATAAATCATGCCCGATTTCATGTGTCCAGCTGAGTTAAGCATCACAACCACATAGGATCCATTGGAAATATTCTTTAAATCTACTTTTTCCCCATCCTGCTTAAAAGCAACTTCTTGCCCATTAGTACCCACCACCTTTAAAATAGTCCAAAGGCCATTTGTAAGGTAAAATACCCCACGATTAGGGTTTGGAAATAAGCCTTGGCTTGTAGATATATTTTGCTGTCCGTTCGTTCCAATGGTAATTAAATCAGTTGCAGTGGTATCGTCACTAGTAGGTCCTATTGCAGAAGTTAAGCTTACAGAATAGATGCCAGTTTTCCTGAAAATGACTTGTGGATTTCCGCTATTCGCATTGCTTCCATTTACAAATTGGAATGTGTTGGGCGATATGCTCCATGTGCTGTTTCCTGCTATGGGAGTGGTAAGGTTGGTAAATGAAAAGGTATCTACATCTACTTGACCCGAAGTGCTATTTACGGAGAAACTACTTTTCAGGAATCCAGAGTTTGACAATTTTCGGTATTGATCTCTAAAGTTAATTTGAGTAGCAGTAAATCTACTTCCCACTTCATTTCCTATAATTTCTAAAACAGGTGCCTTTTCTCCTTTACTCAGCCATTTATAGATGACTTGGTTTCGAGGAAACCCAAGACTTACAAACTGCGTAATAAAAGAGTCAAGCCCTTTAATTGTTGTTTTTACGCGAAGCGCATTTGGGTATGTTTTATAAGGAGTCGTTATACTCCCATATCCGTCAACTTCATTGGTTCTGGTTCCAGTTTGTTTTACGCTAAATAAGTTACCTATGGGCAAAGCAAATTTAAAATCAAAAGTATTGGTTGTACTATCTTCATAGTTGAGAGGTAAATTGTAAATTTCATCATCATCAATATAATTAGCCGCCAAAGGAATGCCGCTATAACTGTAGCCCAGTCCCTCTGCTTTGTATACCGCATTGGTTGATGTGTAAAACGTATAAAGATTTTTAAATTGAGCAATGCCAATTCCCAAACTGTCCGCCGTTTTAAGCCCAACTTTATTGATAAAATAAAACGCATAAGGCGTTTGAAAAGAGCTTTTGTAACTCGTTAAATCTTGTGAAGTAGGTGTTAGATCACTAAAATTCCAGCTGTTCGAGCCTTTTTTTGCAATTTCCGAACTCACATCAATAACTCGAGCCTGGCTGATTCGAATGGTATCATTTGCACTGGGCATCTCACTTTTAGTGATGCTAATTTGACCCCATAGGTTTAGACTAAATAGTATACATAGACAGGTAATTAAATATCGCATTTGTCAAAGTTACATTTTGAACGGCGCTTTAGCAATTTTACAACAGGCCGCACCCTTATCTTTGCAGAGTGAATAAAGCTATCCATTCGCAGTACACCATTCGATTCTCAGATTGTGATCCTGCCGGGCACCTAAATAATGCCAAGTATGTCGAGTACTTCCTCAATGCCCGAGAAGATCATGTTAAGATTCGGTACGGCATGTCCATGTCCAATTTTTATCAAGGCAACAATGCCTGGGTAGTTGCTTCTCATCAAATACAGTATGCCCTTCCAGCACCCCATGGAGCTCAAGTAATCATTCATAGCTGCATGGTTCAATGCAGAGATAATGGTATGATTGTAGAGTTTTGGATGACCGATTTAGAGGGTAAAACCATGTATGCCCTTATGCAATCTGATTTTGCCTATGTAAATCTTAAAAGCTTGCAAAAGGCAAATCATGAGGAAGCACTCGTAAAGAAAATCGAAGGATCCATAGACGAAATTGACCTAAAAGCCAGTCTTCAGAGGCGCATGCTTGTTCGACTAAAGGAATTTAGAAATAAGATTTAGGTATTTTAAATTTAAGAATGCGTGGAGCAAACGCATTTGGTTTGCTGAGTCAAATGTTAAAATTTTACGGAAGCACCTCTATTTTACTGGCTGCTTCTATACCCATTCTAACCACTTCCTCGCTCGATTTTTCCTTATCAGAAGATAGGACTACCGCCATTCTTCTATTTGGTCTGCTGCTTGGTTTTCCAAATATTCTAACATCAATTCCTTGCATAGCTAAAGCCCTTTCAACGCCTATTATTTTAGGGTTTTTACTATGCTCACTTGCCAATATAGCCACAGAAGAGCCTGTTTTGAGAAGCGCTAATTCTGGGATGGGCAATTGAAGAATTGCTCGGGCATGCAGTTCAAACTCAGAGTATGTTTGAGTTCCGGCTAAGGTTACCATTCCCGTATCATGGGGTCTAGGAGATAATTCAGAAAAGTATACTTCATCCTTGGTAAGAAAAAATTCCACGCCCCAAATCCCATTACCCGTCAAGCGCTCCGTTACCTTGGCAGCCATCTCTTTAGCCACCTCTAATAATTCATCATTCACCGCAGCAGGCTGCCAGCTTTCGCGGTAATCTCCTCCCTCTTGCCTGTGCCCAATGGGCGGGCAAAATAGGGTAGGTCCATTTTCTTGACTTACCGTTAAAAGGGTAATTTCAGATTCAAATGGCACAAAAGCCTCCACAATTACTTCAGCGGCGTCTCCTCGTTGACCCTCTTGGGCATAATTCCACGATTTTTCAGCATCCTCAAACTTTCGTATAACAGACTGCCCCTTGCCCGACGAACTCATTAAAGGTTTCACCACACAAGGTAAGCCAATATGTTGAACAGCATCCTTTAGTTTTTCCCATGAGTCGGCATATGAATATCTAGCCGTTTTCAGCCCTAGGTCAATAGCAGCTAAATCCCGTATCGCCTTCCGATTCATGGTATAATTAGCCGCCTTAGCACTTGGTACAACCGTATATCCCTGCTTCTCATATTCGTAGAATCGTTCCGTTCGTATGGCTTCAATTTCTGGCACAATTAGATCAGGCCTATGTTTAGTAACCACCGCATCTAAGGCATCGCCATCCAACATATTAAATACCTCATATTCATGAGCTACTTGCATGGCCGGTGCATTATCATAACTATCACATGCAATCGTATATGCACCCAATCGTTGAAGAGAAATAATGAGTTCTTTTCCCAATTCACCTGATCCTAAGAGGAGTATTTTTTTCATGGCTGTTTTTTATAAATTTTGAACGACAAAATCAGTTAGTTTTTGATACAAATGATACCGCGTATTTCCCCCATAAATGCCGTGATTTTTATTAGGGTAAAACTCACTATCAAAGGATACGTTTGATTGTATCATGGCTTCTACCATTTCTACTGAATTTTGGTAATGCACATTGTCATCTGCTGTTCCATGAACAATAAGGTATTTCCCTTTCATTTGATCCACAAAATTAATCGGCGAATTTTCATCGTATCCCTCCGGATTATCTTGAGGCCTCTGAAGGAATCGTTCTGTATAAATATTATCGTAGTATCTCCAATTAGTAACCGGTGCAACAGCAATACCCATTTTAAAAGTATTGGGCGATTTTGTTAAACATAAGCTGGTTAAATAGCCTCCAAAACTCCAGCCCCATATTCCTATTCTGTCCTTATCTATATAAGGCAAATTTCCAAAATATTCAGCCGCTGCGCTCTGGTCCAAATGCTCCAACTTACCCAGTTGTTTGTAGGTAGATTTTTTGAAATCGGCCCCTCGTTTTAGAGTGCCCCTATTGTCTACACTAATGACAATATATCCCAAACTCGACAAATAATTGTGCCATTGATAATTGGTGTATCCGTATGAATTGGCAACCGTATTATGCCCAGGGCCCCCATAAGTATGCATAAACAAAGGGTATTTCTTAGAAGAATCAAAATTATAAGGTTTAATCATCCAGTAATTAAGCTCCGTACCATTCACCAATACTTTGCCAAAAGACGAAGCCCCAAACTGGTATTTTTTGAACGATTCAGTTGTTTTAGAATTATCTGCAAGCACTGTTTTTAAAACCCCATCGCTGCTTCTTAGGTAAATATTTGGCGCCATATCGAACCCAGAGTGTCTGTCCATAAAATACTTATTCCCATTCGTCATGGTTATTTGGTGGTTTCCAGGCTCGGGACAAAGCGCCTTCTTTTTGTTTCCTGAGAAACTAATCGAATAAAAGTGATCCTCAAGCACACTCTCCTCGCTAGAAGTATAATAAATGGTAGATCTGCTCTCGTCCGTAGCTACCACATTTAAAACCTCCCAATCTCCGTAAGTCAGGGCCTTCTCCTTCTTTTTTGAAAAATCATAACAGTATATATGATTAAAACCACTTTTCTCACTCGTGTAAAAAAACCGATGATCTCCTATAAAATTAAGGTTGTCAGAAATCTCCACATAAGTATTATTTTTCTCTTCCAAAATCACTTCCGGAGGAGTTCCAGAGGTATTGCAAAACAAAAGTTCCCAATGATTCTGTAGCCGGTTTAGCCTTTGAATACTTATAATTTCTGGATTGTTCGTCCATTCAATTCGTGGAATGTATTGATCTCTTTCACTTTTTAAATCCAGGGTAATACTCAACGATTTTACTCGGTCGTAAATCTTAACATCCACCTTAGAATTGTCTTCCCCCGCTTTTGGATATTTCCAGGACTCCTGCTTTGGGTATAAGCCATTAAATACATCCATACTAAACTCTTTAACCGCCCGCTCATCAAACCTATAATAAGCCAAATGAGTGCCGGAACTATTCCACCACAAGCCTGTACTCATGCCAAACTCCTCCTCATATACCCAGTCTACCGCCCCATTAATGATTTCATTTTTCCTGCCATCGGAAGTTACGGCAGTAGTTTTCATGCTTTGTAAATCAAGAATATAAATGTTGTTCTCTTGCACATAAGCCACCGCACTATTGTCCGGATTAATGCTCGGATACATAATTTTGGTATCACTGATTTTAGTAATCTTTTTATTTTCAATATTGATCACATAAGCCAAGCTTTTAAAACTGCGCCGGTATATTTTTTCTGTTTCCTCGTAAATAAGAATGTGTTTTTCATCGCCGGTAAATTCATAATTAGCAGGAGTATACTTCCCATCAAAGTCTTCAGATGTAACAATGCTTCCAATCAATTTCTGATCCGTAATGCCATATGAATTGATAGCCCAAGCCCCGTTTTTTTTCTCCAAAGTCGTATATCTTTCGCCGTCGTTCATGGTATTGAAACCCCCATTTGATTTCATTGAAAATGTAGGCCTCGCAAAAATATCTTTTAGATTAAACGGTGTTTTTTGTGCCCTTAAAGTGTGCCCCAGTAGAGCAATAAGTAGCAAAGCAATTTTATTCATTTTACTTGGTTTTCTTTTTTGTAGAGGAATTTAATGTTTTGTATACCGCCTGTGAACTATCTAGCGACATTTCATTTTCAGACAGAATCTTGATTAATGCATCCTGCTTAATTTGCCTAGCTTCCATTTCAGTGGTCAAGTCTTCAATCTTTTGGTTCAGCTTCATATATTCAATAGAGGAGCCACTATTGCCACCAATTAAAGTGCTCGTTGGTGTAAACCGAATCAATAAAAAAAAGATCCCAAAAATAACCATGGTCAAGGTGGCCAAGAGCATAATCATATTTAGTGGGGTCAGTCTAAATGAGAACGATTCGCCCAAAGAACTGTCATTTATTATCACAAGACGATATTTATCGTGCATTTTAGATAAAATCTTTCTGAAAAGTGACATGTTTTAACGATTTTTGCCAAAGATAATGCGAAGCATTACGTTAATACAAGTAACTATCTAAATGTTTAAGGCTAAAAGCTCACGTAAAACAGCAGTACTATTCATACTAATTCTAAGTGTTTTAGGCTCATGCAAAAACTCCAATTCTTGGGTAGCTAGAAAGTACCATAATACGCTGGCTCATTACAATATCTACTTTAATGCGCGAGAGCAATTTAAAGAAGTTTTTGGAATTATGCGCGAGACAAACCCCGATGATTTTAGAGGTTTTGTTTCAGTGATTAATTTTGGAGATGTAGCAAACCTCAAAAATAATCAACCTCAAATGGACGAGGTAATTAAACGGACCAGCACACTCATTGATAAATACCCTAAATCTAAATGGGTGGATGATGCTTATTTATTAAATGGACAAGCCTATTTTCTCAAGGGAGACTTATATGCCTCCAGAGAAATTTTTGACTATGTAATTGCCACCAGTAAAGATGATAAAGTCATTTATACCGCTAAACTTTGGTATTTTAGAAGTTTATACCTCCAGAAAGGAAAAATAGGAGAGGCCGAGAGTTACATCACCAGCTTAGCAACCGATAAAAAGTTTCCGAAAAAACTACTCCCAGACCTCAATATTGCTTTAGCCGAGGTGTTCCTGAAGCAGGATAAATTTTCTCAGGCATACAAACCACTGAAAGAATCCTTTAGAGGGTTAAAAGGCAAAACGAACAAATACCGTGCGCATTTTATGTTAGCTCAGGTGTGCATGCGCATGAAAAAGTTCGAAGAAGCCGAAATGCATTTTGCAAAAACAGTTAAAATGAATCCGCCATACGAAATGGCTTTTCAAGCGAATATTTCTCAAGTGCAAATTTTGTCTGCACAGCAAAAAGCCTATGCAAAAGCCAATAAAATCTTGAGGCGAATGCTTAAGGATGATAAAAATATTGATTATTATGGTAAAATTTATTACCAAATGGCTATGAATGAATTGAATGCCGAGAATGAAGTTGTAGCCATCGGACTTTTCCAAAAATCCATTCAGGAGTCCAAGATGAAATTAGATAATCAGCAGCTCACCACATCTTATCTTTCTTTAGGAGAATACTTTTTTGAAAGAGAAAACTACCTCATTGCTGGTAAGTACTATGATAGTGCAAGTGTTACGCTAGACGAAAAGTACCCAGATTACGAGGAGATTTCAAAACGAAATGATAAGCTAAAGGATTTAGTTGTTAATATTTTAGAGATTCAATTGCAAGACAGTCTCCTGCGAATGGCATCCGATGAATCATTTAGAGAAAAATCCATAGACCAGTCCATTGCAGCAGAAAAGCAGGCCAAGGCCAATGCACTCAGTCGAGCAAAAATTAACCTGCCTGGAAATACGCTGGGAGCCTTAACTACAAAATCCACTTTCCCTTTTTATAACCCTCAACTGCGAACTCAAGGCGCAGCAGAATTTAAAAGAAAATGGGGCTCTCGACCAAATCTCGATAATTGGAGATATACCAGTCGCCTCAAGAAAATTTTAAGCGGGGCAGGCACAGCAAAAGTAGAAAACACAGATTCCGCCGAAAAGGAGGATCCAGCCCTTCTTGGGGTGAGTCCAGAAAGAAAGGTATACATGAAACGTATTCCCTTTAAAAAGAGCGAAAAAGAGGCCGCCAATCAAAAAATAGAAAATGCTTATTTATTGGTAGCCCAGCAATATCAATATGCATTAGACCAACCCTCTAACGCGATAAAATACTATCTCGAACTTTTAGAACGCTTCCCAGAGTCCGAAAGCAAGCCTAAAGTATATTATGAGTTAGCTAAACTATACAAAAAAGAAAAAGACCTAGCCAATTCTGATCTCTATAGAAAATACTTGGCAGATGAATTTCCAGAGAGTAACTTTTTGAAGATATTGGACGGGAAAACCGAAGACATTAAGCCCGCTCTGTCCGAAGCAAGTATAGGGACCAAAGAAGTACAGGAAGCCTACGCTAAAATGGTTGCTAAATACCAGGAAATGGATTACAAAGGAGCCCTTGAACTTAAGTTTGCAACGGATCGAAACTATTTAGGAAATAGCATGCAGCCTCGGTTCGAATTTTTGCAGGGACTGTGCAACATACGCTTAGGAAAAAAAGAGTTGGGTCTCAAGTTTCTCGATCAACTCATTGTAGATTACCCCAATACGTTGTCCGCAAAAAAAGCACAAGAAGTGCTAGATGCCAACAGGCGTCTCGAAAACCCGGTAGATAGTACTACCAAGAAATTAGATGATGATTGGGCTGTATATGATGGCAAAGAAGAGCTGTTTTACATCCTTTCTTTTGCAAAAGGTACCAACTCCAATATGATTAGAGCTGCTTTGAGTGATTATTCTAAGAAAGATTATGTTCTCGAAAAAGTAGAGGTTTCCAAGGCGCAGTCCTTTGGAAGCCAAGTGTTTGTATACATATCTGGCTTTAGTGAGCCTAAAGTAACCAAAGATTTTCTCAATCGATTAAAAACAAATGCAACCTTATTCAGCAGCAAAGGATTGTTTGAGTATGAACAAGCATGGATTAGCAAAACCAATCTTCAAAAGTTAGTCGTCAATCGCCAAATTCGGTCCTACATGAAATTTGCCAATATATAGGCCCTCATAATGCTGCAAAGGCAAACTTCTTTCGCCAAGAGCCCTCAATCCATAAAATCTAAAATACCTAGGACTTATCTGAAAATCCCTGCGCTTCAATTGGAAAAACCTGATCCGCTTGGGTGACCATATTGTATGCTCCTGCCGATTCCGTGACATGACCAATCACCGTTAAGTCTGGATTGCCCTTTATTTTGTCAAAATGTTTTTGATCAATGGTCATCAATAACTCATAATCATCTCCACCATTTAAGGCTACAATACTTGGGTTTAAATTAAATTCCAAGGCCACATCTAAGGTTTGCGGATCAATAGGTAGCTTTTGTTCATAGATATTGAACCCCACCTTGCCAGCCGTTCCCATATGATTTATTTCACTGGCCACACCGTCGCTAATATCCATCATGCTGGTAGGGATAATATTTAAATCCTGCAATGTTTGAACCACATCTAAGCGAGCCAAAGGCCTTAATTGGCGTCCAACAATATAATCGTACTTCTCCAAATCTGGCTGCATATCCTTATGCTCCAAGAAAATCTTCTTTTCGCGCTCTAAAATTTGCAAACCCATATAAGCGCCGCCTAAATCACCCGTAGATACAAGTAGATCATTGGATTTTGCTCCTCCTCTATAGGTAATGGACTCCTTGTTTTTAGTAAACCCCGTGGCCGTCATACTCACTACCAAGCCACTTTGACTGCTGCCCGTGTCTCCACCAACAAGGTCTAAATTGTACTCCTTGCAAGCAATGAGAATACCTGCATATAATTCTTCAATGGCCTCCAAGGTAAAACGGCTGCTTAAGGCAATATTTACCAATAAGTGAGAGGGTATTACATTCATGGCCAGCACATCACTAATCGTAGCCACAACCATTTTATACCCCAGGTGTTTGAGCGGATGAAACGTTAAATCAAAATCAATGTTTTCAGCAAATATTTCACTGCTTTGAACACAGTATTCATCGCCAATTTGCACTACAGAAGCATCATCGCCCACGCCTGTTACAGTCGATTTTCTTTCTGTTTTTATATGTTGAGTGAGATGGTTAATTAAACCAAATTCTCCAAGTTCTGAAATAGGAGTCGTTTCCTTGTTTTGAAACATGGTGCAAAGTTAGTGAATTTTACAGCGAGCTTACCTCATAATGAAACTAAATAGATGATTCATTCATTTAAATAGTTTATATTAGGAGTGGAATGAAACTCTACGATTATTATAAACTCTTTAATCTGCCTTTAGGATCCTCCGAGAACTTGGTTAAGAAAGCGTACGATGAAATGATGTTTGAGTGGAGCGATAAACCTACAAAAAAATCGAGCATGGATCAATTAGAAAAGGTGCTAAACGAGGCCATGTTTGTATTGAGCAACCCACCACGCAAAGAAGCCTACGATCGAGTTTTGATTAAATACTACATCCAAAAAAGCAAGCGAGAAAACTACAAAAAGTACGGAACAAGTACCACTAATCCTTGGACGGAACTTGCGCCAAAGCAACAATCTGACGGGAAAAATAAGCGTAAAAATAAAAAGGCGATTGGCATGCCAAAACTTAAGGCAGCTGTTTTGATATCGCTAGCATGTCTGGCCCTGCTTGCCACCCTTTTTAGTTTTTTATTTCTTAAGGCATACAGCCCAGCAATCATGATTTCATTTGTATTTTTATTTGGTGCCTATGTGATCACAGGAATTTTTGGAATCCGCAACGTGTTCTATTACGTCCAAGTGCGCGAAAAAGTAAAGCCAAAATTATCTGCCGCTCGTTCTGTGGTTTATGCCAGTAGCCTCATTTATGTAGCCGTTCCTTTTATGCTTGTGCAAGGCTTACGGGCATTGCCAAATATACTGCTCTCCAGCACCAGCCCTATAGCGGCCCTTTCTCATATAGAAATAGAAGAGATGTGGGTGACCGCTAATTTCTCGACCGAAGAAGCAAAACAAAGGGTATCCATTGCCTATCCAGAAAAGTATACCAAGTACAAAATGCGTGAAAAATGGGCCCAAGGAAAATTAGGCGTTCAGTATCATCCCAAATTCCCTGCCATTGCCCGATGGACTATTTTAGATTGATCGGGTATTTATGATGGAATAATTTCATTTGACTCATTAAAGAATAAATCACAGGGATAAAGCAATAAAACTATTTTTAATAAGCATCTTTATTTGGTTTGGCAGTATATTTGAAATAGTAAAGCTATGAGATATTGGTTCATTTTACTCGCAATGATTTCCTCTCCCTTATTTAGTCAGGAAGATGAATCCTTAGTAGGCGATTCCTTGGTTCTAGGAACTTCAGGCGGAGCCTCTTTTACTCAAATTTTTATGATGGAGAAGACCCGATTCCCTCCAGATGCTGTGGGCTATGACACCCTTACCGGAAAAGGATTTCACCAAGCCTTTTTTGGAAAAGGAGATTTTAATGCAGGAGCACTGGATTCTACCTATTCGGAGAAAGCATACCCCCTTTTAAGCATCGAACTATTGGGTGACGATCAGGGAAACGTGCGCTATGTTGCCTTTTTGGGCCTAGCCGAAGAGAGTAAAGTTATTTGGGTTGAAATAGAAGCGGCAGCCAAGCTGGGTGAATTAATGATTGAAGAATAACTCAACTCATCAAAGCTCCATTACTTTTGCAGTGCACATGGACAATTTCGAAATTTCGCAAAAATTAGGAACCTACGCCAAGGTCTTAGAATTGCACGAAGGGAATGCTTTTAAAATAAAAGCACTCGCATCTGCAGCCTACACCCTAAAAAAAATGCAAGAGCCCATCTTGGGTATGCCCCCAGAAAAATGGGCTGAAATCCGTGGAGTCGGTAAAAGCGTTTCAGGAAATATAAGTGAATTAGGCGAAACTGGAGACTTACAAGCCTTAAACGATCTTCTAGGTCAAACCCCCGTAGGTATTGTAAAAATACTCCAAATAAAGGGCTTAGGCCCTAAAAAAGTGCGAAGTATTTGGCGTGATATGGAAATTGATTCCGTGGAGGATTTATACGATGCTTGTCGAGAAAATAGGCTGGTGGAAGTCAAAGGATTTGGAACAAAAACGCAGGCCGAAATTATTAAAAATATAGAATTTATGTTGGCCAATGAAGGCCATTTCCACTATGCCCGTATTCATGGTTTTGCCATGGATCTCATGGATCACCTGCAAGAGCAATTGCCCGATGCTTTATTTGAATTTGTAGGTGATTTTGCCCGCAATGCCGATACGATTGAACGCCTTGATATATTGAGTGATGCCTATCCCAAAGATTTTTCAGACGCTTTGCATAGCCTTGGGTTTACCTCCAATGATGAGACTATTTTTACAAACCCAACTGGCCTAAAAGTAATGATTCATTACAGCTCCGAGGAAGAGTTTGAAATGAATGATTTTTTGTTGAGTGCCAATCCAGAACACCTGAAATTATTAGAATTTGATGAAGATGAATTTGAAGCCGTAGAGGAGGTCTATAACTCCAGATACCTCAATGAAATTCCCGTGGAAATGCGCGAAGGAAATAGAGAGCTCGATTGGGCAAAAAAGCATACTCAGAGCGAACTTATTGTTTTTGAAGACCTCAAAGGTTGCCTTCATAATCACAGTACCTATAGCGATGGATTGCATAGCCTAAAAGATATGGCGGGAGCCTGCGTTAAAATGGGCTTGGAATATTTTGGCATTTGCGATCATAGCCAAAGTGCCTTTTATGCAGATGGATTGAAAGTTGAAAGACTTCATGAACAATGGGAGGAAATCGAAAATCTAAATTCCCAAACAAAGAAAATCAAAATTTTTAAAGGCATTGAGTCCGACATACTAAACAATGGAAATTTGGATTATGAAGAAGATATACTCAAGCAATTCGACTTTGTCGTGGCCTCCGTCCACAGCAACCTAAAAATGGATGAACATACAGCCACTCAACGTTTAATTAAAGCCATCGAAAACCCATACACCCGTATATTGGGCCATCCTACAGGGAGGTTGCTTCTTATGCGCCAGGGCTATCCCATTAATCACAGTAAAATTATTGATGCATGTGCTGCCAATGGAGTATGCATAGAACTTAATGCGCATCCCTATCGTTTAGATATCGATTGGAGATATATTTATGAAGCCATGGAAAAAGGGGTGCTCATATCCATTAACCCCGATGCCCATCAAAAAGAAGGCCTGTACGATATGAAATGGGGAGTCAAATCGGCACGTAAAGGCGGTTTAATCAAGGAAATGTGCCTCAATGCAAAAAATTTAGCTGAATTTGAACGTTGGCTAAAGGGTTGATTTCCCGTACCTATTTTGAACGTTGATTGCAGCCTTAGTCCTAAATGCCAAAAAAGTACAATTCCACTACTTAAGACCTACTTAGGTACTTCCAAAGAGGTTTTTTCCTCTGCCTGAAGTTCCACAATCACTTCATTTCTTCGGTTCACCATCTCATAGGGCGCATTGTATCCTAAAAACGAAAAGCGCTGAGTATAGGCAATGCCTTCCCGGTCTAAGGCAGATTTTAATTTCGCTTTGTACGATTGTATACGCTTATCATTAGCCCAACCACTAAACGTAATTGCGGCAACCGTTTTAGCTGATTCTACTATAAATTCTATTTGTGATTGATTGGGTCGGGGAAGTGAGTCTTTCGATAAATTTTTGGGAACCATAAACATCATGGTCATGGAATCTTCCAAAGACATGCTTACGGGAGAGGTCATCGCTATTTTTTCTTGGCGATCATTGCCTCCAAAAATGTAGCCTGCCAAAATAGAGAAGCCCTTACGTGAGGCTTGACTGTATTTATTGCTGGGCATCTTAACTGCAGTAAAAAGCGTTGCCTCATACTTTCGTATTTCAAAGGAGTCGTATTTTTTAACAACCGTGTACGAATAGGTTTCGATATCGTTTTGCATACTCATGGCAAAAAGTTGAACTGCACTAAAGGCAATGAGGAGGACTCCGAGGATAATTAGAATAACTTTCATGGTTTTGTTAAAAGAGGAAGCCTGAAAGACTTCCTCTTAATCTTATGAATTACGAATAAAAAAATTACTCCTAACTAAGTCCAAATGCACGCATTTTGTTTTAACAAAACAAAAATTATTTTTTGTATCTGTATAAAAAAGGAGTAGTCAAACTTTTATTTGGCTACTTTTAAAGTTTCGAAACGGCCATTGGCATACTGTATGCGAATAAAGTATATGCCTGGGCCAAGGTTTTTGGTGGGCATGCTTGCCTCTTTGCTTCCCTGTCCCTGTTCTTTACTAAGCAGGGCTCCGCTGGCATTAAGGAGGCGCAGTTCTGCCATGGGCCATGGGGCCAAAATAGTTAGTTGCTCCTGCATGGGATTGGGGAATACCTGCGCTGGCTTGGCGGTCTCCAGGCTTTCCTTGGCATTGAGCCTTCCATACCAATGAATTTTAACAGCATCTATGCTATTGGTCATGGAATCCTTATCCAAGGAGAGTTCCTTATGCGGGCTTTTGGCTCGGTTCCATGCCCGAGGATAATAGGCTCCCCAAGTTAATTGGAAGTATCCACTAAATGTCTGATTGGTGGGATCTTCGGACACCTGAATGGTTTCTGAAATAATAAGGGAATCTCCCGGATGCATGTCCTTGGTTAATACATGGATGGTGTAAGGGAACATTTCAAAAAAGGAGTATGCATAATTGATGGAATCTCCCACAAAAAGGGTGTCAGGGCCCAGGTTTTTTGCACTAAAGCGTATATCCAAGCTATTGGGGAGTTTTAAAAAGAGGGAGTCTTGGGGTGCTAAAAATCGATTTTCTAAATCGACATAGCGGTATTGGGCTTTTGCAAAGCCACTAAAGGCCAGGAGGAGGCTGAAAGTAAGGATTCTATTTTTCATACTTGTTTTCTTTTTTTATTGTTCATTTACTATTCGTACATCGCAAGAGCAGCATATTTCAATTTCTTTCGTTATATGGATGGGAGGGCAGTTAATGTCATGTCCCCCGCATGAGCCGAGTTTTATGTCTAAGTCAAAAGGCATGCATCTACAAGGCACGGGCTCGGGCAGGTGTGGGGCGCTGGTGCAATGGGCCCCATTGGGCTCATTTGCACAATGAGCGGGTATGTTTGGCCAATCATATGGAATTCCAATCCAACGTGTGTGCCATCCCAAAGGTAAGCCCAAATAATCAGGCTTTTGACTTTTAGAAGTGAGTTTGTATTCAGGTAGTACGCAGAGGCCTTCCAGTCCATGAAAATCCAAATCAAAGGCGTAATTATTAAAGGTTAAGCAGGATTTTCCATTACTGGGAACCGCATCTACTTCAATGTCCTCTTCGTCAATAAATTCTACTTCAAATTCGGCAGATACGTAGAGGTATTTACCGGGTTGGCCGTTAGTAGTATACAAATACTTTTTAATCATGCGAATGTTAATTTTATCTACCCCATCGGCAAGGGTAAAAATCACCTTTCCGTTTTCTCCCTGCGGAAATTCCTTGTATTTTAAAAATTCTGTGGAATACAGGTCTTTGCTCTCATAGGTTCGTACATTCCCCCAATGCGACTTTAAATGAGGATATATTTCGGGCGTATTTCCATGGTCATTTACAGTAATGCCCCAAGCAGCACCAGTGCCTCCGGCGCTTTTTAAGGTAAAGGAATTGGCTCCCTTGCTTCGGAGCAATTTAATTTTTTTGCCATGCAGCTCGGTAATGGTTTGGAAGCAGGTGGATAGCTGCAGCTTTCCCTCGAGCAATTGCGCTTTTACAGGTTTGATTAAAAGCAGGCATAATGCCAAGCATATTGGCAAAGTAATAGTTTTCATATTCCCGAAAATATGAAAACATTAAAAATAAAATATAGTATATTTTAATTTAATACCTAAATTTTACAATTAAATTACATTATAAGTCGTTGTTATACAATATGTTGGCAAAAGTTGTTATTGTTTGATATTAAAATAAACAAACAATAAAAAGGGTTTTTATTGTATTTATGCGTACCTGTTGCCTACCCAAATCCAGCGTTTATTAACGTATTCTGGATTGGTGAAGCCGGCATTTCCGCTTGGGTTTCCACCCGTTACATGGAAATCGCTAAAGGCTGCATGTTGGTTTACAAAGGCGGCTCCTCTAAAGTTTACACTTACAGGAGTAAAGGCCATATTCATTTCGCTTACGGCCTTTTTAATAAAGCCCTCATCGTTCGAATACAAGGCGCAGGTAATGGCTCCAATTTCTTGGGCGCTGCGCTTGGCATGGGCTAAGCTATGGGTAGAGTCTTTGGTTTTTACCACAAATAGGGCGGGGCCAAAACATTCGTTTTGCCATTGGTCTAGATCGTCCTCGCTGCAGGTTATTACCACTGGGCTCATCATGCGTGCACTTTCAAACTCCGGATGTTTAATAGCAATGCTATCCAATGCTACCTGGCCTTTTGCAGCCATTTCCTTCACTCGGGTGGCAGTTCCATCATTTTGGATGGCTCCCAAGGTATAGGGTCCCGCTTTTGGGTTTTCTACCAGGCCTTTTATGGCTTCGGCAATGTGCTTTACCACTTCATCATAACTCAGGGTTCCTTCTGCCGTTTTAATGCCTTGTTCTGGCACAAATATATTTTGGGGTGCGGTGCACATTTGCCCGCTGTACAAGCAGGTGCTAAAGGCAATATTCCCCGCTACTTTTTGCATGTCTTTTACTCCATCTATAATGAGGGAGTTTACTCCAGCCTTCTCGGTAAAGGTGGTTTTGTTGTCTAGCTTTTCTATGTACTCGCCAAAACTGCTTCCTCCGGTATAATCAATGAGCTGAACGGCTTCATGTTCGGCCAATAGTTTGGTAATGGGTTCTTTTTGACTGTCTACGGCTAGTTGAATTTGATCTCCGCTAAAGCCGGCTTCTTGTAGGGCTTTTTGAATTTCGGCAACCACAATAGCTATAGGCAATACACTTTTAGAATGTGGTTTTACAATGGTTGGGTTTCCTGCCATTAAATTGGCGTATACTCCCGGTACCGTGTTCCAGGTAGGGAAGGTGCTGCATCCAATGCAAAGACCTATCCCTCGGCCAATGGCGCGGTAATCTTTTTTTAATTTTAAATCAAACTTGCCCATGGGCTTTACCCACGCTACTTCATTGGCAAAACGGGAAAGTTCCTCGTAGGCCATGGCTATGACTTCTAAGGCTCTATCGTTGGCATGCGGCCCGCTGGCCTGAAAACTCATGACAAAACTTTGCCCGGTGGTATGCATGGTTGCATAGGCAATGTCAAAAAAGCGTTCGGCAATTTTATCTAAGGATGCAGTAAGCACCTGCGCTCTTTGCTCTGCGCTGGCCTCAAGCCAAGATGCTCGAGCCCCCTCTGCCCGTTCTACAATTGCTTTAGTGCTATATGCGGGGTATTGAATACCTAAACCCGTCATCATATAGGGGCTTACTTCCTCGCCTATAAGGCAGGAGTTATCGTAGCTTATTAACTCGTTAAAATCGGTATTAAGCATGGCCTGAAAAGCGGCCATTCCTTTGGCATTTGCGTCTTCGGCATATGCTTTTGGGTTTTCTGGATATGCGCTATAAAACTCTCGTGTGCTCAAGGCTTCCATGGCCTTGCTTAGTTTGTCAATTTGTGCTTTTTGTGTCATGCTATTTAAAATTAAGCCATTCCTGTTTGGCCGCTATAATTCATTGGGATGGGTGCATCTTGCTGGTCTTTTATCGCAATTTCCCCAAACTGCTCTTCAAATTTTCGTATGTTTTCCATTAATGCCATGGTTAGGCGCTTGGTGTGCTCCGGAGTCATAATTACTCGGGTTTTTACTTTTGATTTAGGAACGCCGGGCATCATTCGAATAAAATCGGTTACAAACTCGTGAGGACTATGTGTTATAATCGCAAAGTTGCAATAAAGGCCTTCTGCAATTTCTTCGCTCAATTCAATTTCTAGTTGATTTTCTTTATTCTCGTTATTTTCCATGCTTAGGCAAAAATAACACAATTTTGTGCGATAGCATAGTGGTTTTACTTGTATTTAAACTCTTGCATTTGCTATCTCGAATTTGTGGATAAGGTCTTTAAAAGAAGGGCTAATTTCTATGTTTGAGGGCGATTTAATCTAAAAATCAAAAATTTTAAAATAGCTATAGTGTTGTATATCATTGCATTGCTTGTTTTAACTTGTCTTCAATATTAGACAAAATTGTTCCATAATTATTTTTATCTTTGCACCAATCAAAATTATGTCAGTAACGAAAATTGCCCCAACCAACGAAACCGAGCTAGACTTGTTTGAAACATTGCGAAATACAGACCATGAGCAAGTAATGTTTTGCCAAGATAAAGCGACTGGTTTGAAAGCAATTATAGCCATACATAACACCGTTTTAGGTCCTGGATTGGGCGGCACGCGCATGTGGTCTTATGCCACCGAGGCAGATGCCGTGCAGGATGCCTTGCGATTGAGCAGAGGCATGACCTATAAAGCCAGTGTAGCTGGTTTAAATTTAGGAGGTGCGAAGGCTGTAATCATTGGAGATGCCAAAAAACATAAGTCTGAAGCTTTGATGCGAAAATTTGGACGATTTGTAAATAATTTAAGTGGTAAATATATCACTGCTGAAGATGTGGGGACTACCACAAGAGATATGGAGTACGTGGCTATGGAAACCAAACATGTGGTTGGTTTACCAGAAATCATGGGCGGTGGAGGAGATCCTTCTCCGGTAACTGCATATGGAACTTATATGGGCATGAAGGCTTCTGCAAAGAAGGCCTACGGATCGGATAGTTTAAAAGGAAAGACGGTAGCTGTTCAAGGTTTGGGAAAAGTAGGAATGAATTTGTGCGAGTATGTGCACAAGGAAGGAGCCAAGCTCTATGTTTCTAATATTAACCAAAAGGCTTTGGATTATGCGGCTGCTAAATTTGATGCAACCATTGTTCCTTTGGATGATATTTACGATTTAGATGTAGATATTTTTGCTCCCTGTGCAATGGGTGCAGTGATTAATGATGATACCATTGATCGTTTGAAATGTGATATTATTGCTGGAGCGTCTAACAACCAATTAAAAGATGAAGGAATTCATGGAGATGCTTTGAAGGAAAAGGGCATTTATTATGCCCCTGATTTTGTGATAAACGCCGGTGGCTTAATTAATGTATACAGCGAGCACACGGGATATGTGAGAGAAATGGCCATGAGCCGCACGGAGAAGATATACGATACTATTCTCGATATTTTTGATATTAGCGATAACGAGGGCATAAACATGCAGCGAGCGGCCACTAATTTGGCGGAGCGCAGAATCGAAAAGATTCTGAAAGTACAAAGCACGTACTAATAGTAGAGTAAACAATAGTAGAGTAAACAATAGTAGAAAAAAGCCCCATTTTTAATGGGGCTTTTTTGATTCTAAAATACAAAGTGAAATCTGTTGAGAAATCGAATTTTATTGCCCGGTATTTATGATTTACTTCGCAATACATGCGATTTGTTCCCACACGAATAAAAAATGACCTTGCAGCAGGTTTAAGTATACTGCTGTCGGCAGTTTTGTTTTTCCTTATCTGGAAACAAATGGGATGGCCAGCCGGTGGCATGGATAGCTGGAATCACTATTTATTTGCCCGTTGGGCGCCCACTCATCCCGATTTAATTTGGGATCAATGGGGCAAAACGCTGTTCACTATCCCCACCATTCCGTTTGCAAAATTTGGAATGAATGGTATGTATGTATTTAATGTATTGTGTTGCTTAATTGGCGCATTTTTCTGCTATAAAACGGCGCGAAAACTATCCATATTGTTTCCGTGGATGGCGGTTCTTTTCTATGTTTTTCAGCCCATTGTTTTTGGGAATACCATTTCTGCTTTAACGGAACCATTAAATGCCATGGTTCTGTCAATTATTTTATACCTCTTGGCCGATAATAGGTTTACATGGGCGGCAGTACTTACTTCATTCCTCCCTTTTTTTAGAACGGAGGGCTGGGTCTTGCTTTTGGGTATTTTAATTTATTTTATTGCCTCGCGGAAGTATATTAAAATTTCCTTTTTTGCCATTGGATCCCTTGTTTTTTCGGTGCTTGGCAAATTGTTTTATGGCGATTTTAAATGGTTTATTTCAAGCAATCCTTATTTTAAAGAGCAGAGTTCTGGTCGCGATTGGGGCCATGGAGGCTGGTTGCATTACTTGGAGGCTCAAAAGAGCATTTGGGGTATTGCAATTACTTTATTAATGGCCATTGCTCTGGTTTTATTGGTGGTTTATATGGGGCGAATGCTGCGCAACAAAACGGCAGAATTTAGATCGGTCTATTCTTTTTGGTTATTGGCTCCCATTTTTTTGGGTTTCTTTATGGCTCATACGATTATTTGGGTTTTTGGAATGTTCGGCAGCAATGGCCTTACACGGGTGTTTTATGTAGTGGCTCCTTGTGCTGCTTTGCTGGCATCTTATGCACTGCATAAACTGTGTTTTATTGATATTAGAAAATACCGGCAAGCATTGGTATTGTTCATTGCTGGAGTTTGTATCTACTCAGGATACAAAGGCAGTGGTATTCCATTCCCTTGGAAAAACGAGGTGTCTATTCCTGCTAACAGAATTGAGCCGCAGTTGAAGAAAGCCTTGTCTTTTATAAATAACGGTTCATATAAAGACTACCATCAGGCACATCAATTGCCTGTGGTACATGTGCGCAATGATACGGATCCTTGGGCTTCTTTTGATCAGGCAAAAGCGACGTATTTGTGGAGCATAGACCCAGATCCTAAGAAGGATTATATGCCAGAAAAGACGATTATTATTTGGGATGGTGTTCATGCAGCCCGAGAGGGAGGTAAGCCTAAAGATGTGATGTTTGGAATGTCTAATTATAAAAAAATAATGGAGTATAAAAGTGATATTGACTCCATACACGATGTGATACTCTTTGAGAAAATAAAATGAAGGATAAAATAAAGTGCCCCAATTGCGGGCATAATTTTGATGTGGAAGAAGCCCTAGCTGGTAAGCTAGAGGCGCACTTTAGGGAGGAGTATGAGAAGAAAGTGGCGGAGCAGGCGAAAACGTTTAATGCAGAACGCGAAAAACTGAACGGGGAGAGAGAAACCTTTAAGCAATTAAAAGAAAAGGAAAATGAATTGTTTAAGGATAAAGTGGCAAAGGAGATGGAGAAGGAAAAAGAACGGATTCATCTTTCGACACAGGAGAGTTTTGAGCAGCGCATTAAATCCTTAGTGGAGGAGAATGAGAAGAAGCAGGAGGAGAATAAAAATTTAAGAGCGCAAGAAATAGACTTATTAAAGCGCGAAAATGAGCTGAAGGAGCAGGCGGAAGAGATGGAACTGCGTGTTCAGAAGCAGATGCTGGAGAAGCAGAAGGAGATTGAGCAGAAGGGAAGAGAAAAGGAACGGGAGGCGAATGCACTCAAGGAAAAAGAATACCAGAAACAATTAGAAGACCAGAAGAAGCTCATTGATGAGATGAAGCGCAAAGCGGAGCAGGGTAGCATGCAAATGCAAGGAGAAGTGCAAGAATTGGCCTTGGAAGAACTGTTAATGAGTACCTATCCTTTTGATTCTATAGAGGAAGTATCTAAAGGAGTTCGTGGAGCAGATTGCATACAAACGGTAGTAAATAAGCGACAACAACCCTGCGGAAGTATTGTATATGAAAGTAAACGCACCAAGGATTTTGGGGGCAGCTGGATTGATAAACTTAAGCAGGACCAAATTCAATGCAAAGCAGATATTGCCGTTTTGGTCACGGAGACTTTTCCGAAGGGAATGGATCGATTTGGAGAGAAGGACGGAGTATGGATTTGTGGATTTCATGAGGTAAAAAGCTTAAGCTTTGTGCTGCGTGAAATGCTTATTAAAACCCAATCTGTCAAGTCTGCAGAGGAGAATAAAGGAGATAAGATGGAATTGCTTTACTCCTATTTAACGAGCAATGAGTTTGTACAAAACATTCAACGCATTGTCGAAAATTACGATGGCATGCAAAGCCAATTGAATTCAGAAAAAAAAGCCATGCATAAGATTTGGGCTACGCGCGAAAAGCAAATGTGGGTGGTGCAGGAAAATATATCCTCGCTATTTGGTTCAATTAAAGGGATTGCTGGGAATGCGCTGGAAACAAGTGCAGTACTGCAATTGCCAGATGACTCAGCAGAGGAAGAGTAAATTTGGGTTTAGTATTCCCTTGGCGAAGCTTGGATACTTATTTATTCTTCGTTAGAGAACTTAATATCTTTAAGTTTCATTTGAATTTTTCGCTCGCCTCTAAATACATTGTATTCTAAAGAGTAGCAGATATCAAAGGGTTTTCCGCTTTCAATAATATGCATTTTATCTCCGAGGCTAAATCCAATTACATCAAAGTAATGACCGCTCGAATTCATGAGTGTGAACTTGAGATGTTTCTCTTTAAGAACACGAGCTCTGGTAGCGCGCGTAAACCCATTACTACGAAAAACAGGCATCATATTTCCTGGGCCAAAAGGCTCCATTCGATCTAAAATTTCAACAAATTTTTCGGTAATGGCGTCAATGGGAAGTTCAATATCATATTCTACCTCAGGAACCAGCTCTTGTTTCTCTAGCTGCTTCATGGCTATTTCCTCAAAGCGTTCTTGAAAGGCATTAAAATTCTCTTTTTTGATAGTGAGTCCCGCGGCATACATATGCCCTCCAAACTGTTCTACCAAATCTCCACATTGGCCAATGGCTGTATGGATATCAAAGCTTTTTATCGATCGGGCAGAACCCGTGAGTTGATCTTCTATTTGGCTAAATACAATGGTGGGTTTGTAATACTGTTCAACCAGCCGACTGGCCACAATTCCTAACACGCCTTTGCTCCACTGGTCTCCGTAGAGTACCGTCGATTTTTTTGCCGCAAATGAGGGGTCTTCATCCAAACGTTTAATGGCTTCTATGGTAATGTCACTATCGGTCTCTTTACGTTCATCATTGTTTTTATGAAGCACATCCGTGAGTTTTTCAGCTTCGTAAAAATCATTGGCAATAAGCAATTCAACCGCATTTCGCGCATGCGCTATTCTACCTGCTGCATTTATTTTAGGCCCAATGGAAAAAACAATATCACTGATGGTAAAACTCTTGCCTACAGGAACCTCTCCAATTAAGGCTTGCAAGCCCATTCTTGGGGCACTATTGAGCTTTTTAAGACCATAATAGGCCAGTACTCGATTTTCGCCTCTAATATCCACCAAATCGCTGGCAATGCTTACCACAACAAGATCCAAGTAATCTTCAATACTCTCAAAGGGCAATCCTTTATCTTGAGCAAAGGCTTGAATAAGTTTAAAGCCAATGCCGCAGCCAGAAAGTTCTTTAAATGGATATTCACAATCCTTGCGTTTAGGGTCAAGTATGGCAACTGCATTTGGTAAGGTATCTCCTGGCAAATGATGATCGCAAATAATCATATCAATGCCTTTCTCTTTGGCAAGCATTGTAATGTCCACAGAACGAATCCCGCAATCTAAGGCAATCATTAAGTCTACCTTGTTTTCTACCGCATAGGCAATGCCTTCTACACTAATTCCGTATCCTTCCTTAAAGCGGTCTGGAACGTAGTAGTCAATATTTGGGGTATAGGTCTTTAAAAAAGTATATACGAGAGAAACGGAAGTGGTTCCATCCACATCATAATCTCCATAAATAAGAATGTTCTCGCCGTTATTTAATGCTTCATTAATACGGTCAATTGCCAAATCCATATCCTTCATGAGGAAAGGGTCATGCAATTCTGATTTTAAGGGATTAAAGAAAGATTTTGCCGTTTCATAATCCTCAATATTTCGCTGAACTAAAATCTTTGAAAGGAAAAGATTTACATTTATTGATTCGGAAATATGCTCTACAAGGGCTGGATTTACTGATTCTTTCTTACGCCACTTAAAATACATATGCCTTCTGCAAAGTACTCACATTTTTTGCTCAAACAAAAGGTAAATATTTTTTTTGCTAAAAATAAATGAATATGAAATATACAGGCTAATGGTATTTTTCTAATACTAATTCAGACAGTTGGTTGGCTACTTCAGCGCTCAAAGCCAAACCCATTCCTCCCATCCGAATTCCACAGTATAATCCTCCGCTAACTTCTTTTACGATAGGTGCTCTACTCTCGCCCATTCCCATAATACCCGCCCATTTATAGTCAATGGAAAAGGTTTGCTCATTGGTAAGCACCTCTTTTACAAACTCTTGGAGATACTGCGCAATTCTTTCAGTGGATTGTTGAGCAGTAGTTTCTTCATTCTTAAAATCAACATTGCGTCCTCCTCCAATCAAAATTCGAGTACCCAAGGTTCTTGCATAGATATATCCCTTATCGCAATGGATGAGTCCACGCCAGGGGAGGGTGGCGATGGGAGAAGTAACAATGACTTGACCACGTGCGGGTTTAATATCTTCCGTATCAAGCAAATCATTGGCCCAGGCATTGGTGCAAACCAAAACCACTCTACATTCAATGGAATGCCCTTTAGCGCTCTTCACTAAATGTCTATCTAAGCTTACGGGTTCTATGGCCTCTACTTCAAATCCCTCGTAAAATTCAACCCCTAATGATTGAGCTTTATTGCGCAGGGCATGCATAAGTAAATGCGTTTGAACGGTTCCCTCAAAGGGGGTGTAAAACCCGTTTTCGGCGCTATTAATCTTAAGGCGAGCCGTAGGTTTTGGTAAAAAGGTATTTTTCTGATGAAGGTCAAAGAGTCCCTCATTTATTTGGTCTATTTCATTAAGTAATCCTTCATATTCCGCTTCCTGGTCCTTCCTAAAAACTTCGAATCCTCCCGATTGTTCAAATCCCATTTGGCCTTCGGAAACAGTTTCTTTTAGTTTTTGGAAGCCCTCATATCTTTTTCTGTACAAGGAAATGGCTTCATCCATTCCCATGCGTTTTGCATCATCTGCAATTTCTCCAATATTTCCAAAGCAAGCGAACCCAGCATTTCTCAAATTTGCGCCTTCACCCGGCGCAGATTTATCCAAAATCCATACTTTTCTTTTTGGCATGGCTGTTTTTAGAGCAATGGCAGATTGAATCCCAACCAATCCAGCTCCAATAATTACAATATCGGCTTGATCGTAAAAGGCCTGTTCCCAATAACTTATTTCATGAGTCATGAGCTGCAAAAATACAATTCAATTGTGATGCATTCGGTGCGAATAGTCCTATTTTTGTTTTTCCTTGATGTTGGTTAGTAGAAATAATTGGAGAATGGTAAAGGCCTTTTTTTACTATCAACGCTTTTTTAATGCAGTAAAAATTAGCGCTTCCTATGTTCTAAGCAAATGGAGCAAGAAAACATATGTTTGGGGTTTACCCTATAGCATAGCAATTGAACCTACCACAGCTTGTAATTTGCGTTGCCCTCATTGTCCAAGTGGGCTCAAAAGTTTCAGTAGGGATACCGGAAAGATATCAATGGAAAATTTTGAGAAATATGTGGATGATATTCATAAAACCACCGCGTATTTAACGCTTTATTTTCAAGGAGAACCTTACCTTAATCCTGCATTTTACGATTTGGTGAAATATGCTCGGAAAAAGAAACTATTTGTAGCAACCAGCACCAATGCCCATTTTTTAGATGAAAAAAGAGCAGCGAAAACCATCGAAAGTGGGATCAATCAAATCATTATTAGTATTGATGGGTTAAGTCAAGATACCTACGAAAAATATAGGCTAGAAGGGCATTTGGATAAAGTGATCGAAGGCACTCGGAATTTGGTTGAAGCCAAGCGAAAGGTGCGGAATTGTCAAACGCATATTATTTGGCAATTTATTGTTTTTGCGCACAATGAACATGAGGTAGATGCCATAAAAGAGGAAGCCAAAAGAATAGGAGTAGATGAGGTTCGAATCAAATCTGCTCAAATCTACGATGATGGAAATTCGGCCGATTGGCTCCCAACGGATCCCAAATACCGCAGGTATGATTTAGATGGAGAGAAACTGCAGTTAAAAGCATCCATGACCGGACATTGCAAACGGCTTTGGACCAATCCCGTGGTTACTTGGGATGGAAATGTAGTTCCCTGTTGTTTCGATAAGGATGCAGAGCATCAATTGGGTAATTTGGGCGATAAAACCTTTGAAGAAATATGGAATGGTGAAGCTTATCAAAATTTTAGAACTCAAATTAAAGGAGGTCGGCAAAACATTGATATTTGCAGTAACTGCAGCGAAGGCCTTAAGGTTTGGTTATAGCCTTGTAAAGCCTGGTTTAATCTAAAATCTGTTTTACAATACCGGGGCCTTTATAAATAAACCCTGTGTACAGCTGAGCCAGTTGAGCACCAGCATCCAGTTTGTTTTGCGCAGTCTCTTTTGAATACACTCCACCCACACCTATTAAGGGATAATTCTTTGGAAGAAGGGCGCTCATCATTTTTAAAACATCCGTCGATTTTTCATGCATTGCTTTCCCACTTAAGCCCCCGTTTCCTATAGATTCAATGGAGCTTTTGGATTCCTTTAACCCATCTCGACTAATTGTGGTGTTGGAAATAATTAAGCCATCTACCTTAAACGTTACTGCCATTTTTGCTATTTCTTCTCCTACAGCTTTTGTAATGTCTGGAGCAATTTTTAAAAGTATGGGTTTAACGGTTTCCTTGGTATTTCTGATTTCATGGAGTTTGGTAAATAATCTTCCAAGAAAATCAGCATCTTGCAATTCCCTTAACCCAGGAGTGTTCGGGCTGCTTACATTTACCACCAAGTAGTCTACATGAGCGTATATTTTTGAGAAGCAAATTTCATAATCAGAAATGGCTTCTTCATTAGGCGTTGCTTTGTTTTTTCCAATATTTCCTCCAACGATCAATCCTTTGGGTCTATTTTTTAATCGTTCAATAGCATTATCGATGCCCTTATTATTAAAGCCCATTCTATTAATAAGAGATTCGTCTTTTTTTAATCGAAATAGACGGGGTAGCGGGTTTCCATCCTGAGCCAAGGGAGTTAAAGTGCCAATTTCAATATGCCCAAATCCCAAGTGCTGCAGTGCGTGTAACCAGCGGGCATCCTTATCAAATCCCGCGGCCAACCCAATAGAATTAGGGAATGTGATTCCACAAAACTCCACCGGAGTTTGATTTTTTGGTTTGTATGAAGATTTTATGAGTGAAGCAAGTCCCGGAATTTTTAAGCCGGCTTGCAATAAATCCATAGCCAAATAATGCGCCTTTTCAGGGGAGAGAAGAAAAAAAAGCGATTTAAGTAGGCTATACATTTTTTTAATGTTTAAAGTGTCTAATGCCCGTGAATACCATGGCTATATCATTTTCATTACAGTAAGCAATACTTGCCTTATCTCTAATGCTACCTCCGGGTTGTACGATGGCTTTTACTCCAGATTTGTCGGCAATTTCTACGCAATCGGCAAAAGGGAAGAAAGCATCGCTAGCCATCACAGAATCGTTTAGGTCAAATCCGAACCTGGCGGCTTTATCAATGGCCTGATTTAAGGCGTCTACTCGAGAGGTTTGCCCAGTTCCACTTGCAAGAAGTTGTTTATCCTTAGCCAATACAATGGTATTACTCTTGGTATGTTTTGCAACTTTAAGTGCAAAGAGTAAGTCCTCTTTTTGAGCTGTGGTAGCGGCAGTAGTTGTTTTGTCTTCCAATATTTCCAAGGTGTCTACATGTGTATTTCTATCTTGGATTAATTGTCCATTTAAAGCAGTCCTGGTGGATTGCGTTTTGAAATTTAAGGCCTTTAATTGAAGGATGATTCGATTTTTTTTATCACTCAATATTTCCAGGGCTTTTTGCGTGTAGGAAGGGGCAATAAGTACTTCAAAGAAAAGATCTTTCATCTCATCCGCAGTTTTTTCATCTATTTCTGTATTGGTGCAAAGTACTCCACCAAAAGCACTAACGGGGTCTCCTGCCAAAGCATCTTTATACGCTTGGTAGGTATCTCTACGCGTGGCAACACCACAGGCATTGTTGTGTTTCATTACAATAAATGTACTTCCGTTTTTAACTTCAAAGTCTTCCAGCAAACCAAGCGCACTATCTATATCTAAAATATTATTGTAGCTTAACTCTTTGCCCTGATGTTTATCAAAGAGTTCATCTAAATTTCCATCAAAGAAACCTTTTTGGTGAGGGTTTTCTCCATATCGAAGAGCTTTAGAAGTATCGCCGGCAAACCATTGATGGATAGAAGCGTCATACTCACTGCTTACCTCAAAGGCTCTTTTTGCCAAGTCTTTTGCAAATTCCACAGGAACCCGGCCTTCATTTTGATTGTAAGCGCTCAAGAAAGATGCATACTCATGCATAGAAGGAACAATGACAGCATGTTCGTGATTTTTAGCTGTAGCTCTTATTAGGGCAATTCCGCCAATATCAATTTTTTCAATAATATCTTGTTCACTCGCTCCTGCAGCTACCGTCTCTCTGAACGGATATAAGTCTACGATGACGAGGTCTATCTCCTCTATCTTGTGCTGACTCAATTCAACTTCATCTTTTACTTCATTTCTTCGTGCTAAAATTCCACCAAATACTTTTGGGTGTAAGGTTTTTACCCGTCCGTCAAGAATTTCAGGAAAGTCCGTGATGTTCTCCACTCCAGTACAAGGAATACCCAATTCTGTAATAAACTTTTTTGTTCCTCCCGTACTAATAATATTTACATTATTTGCATGAAGGGCTTTTACAATTTCATCCAGACCATCTTTGTGAAAAACGGAAATCAGGGCGGTTTTTATGGCTATTTTCACAGAACAAAAGTAGGATTATTCCAAAGCTATTTCAGCAAATTTATCCTTTGTTTTGCACAGTTTTTACTCCTTCTTGTTGAGAAGTGTATCCGATTTTAACTGGGCTTTTTGAATGCTGGTATTTAGTTCAAAGCCAACAATAACTACCATTACATTGATATAAATTAAAATTTGAAGTGCAATGATGCTACCAATGCTTCCATAAATGGAACTATATGCCTTAGAATAGTTTACCCAAAAGGTGAATAGGAAGGTGGTTATTAAAACTAGAGAACTCGCCATAATGGTGCCTGCTGAAAAAATATCCCATTTCTTTTTGGTTGCCGGAGCGTATCGATAGATAAAAGCGATCGAAAAATAAATGAGTGCTCCGTATACAATAAACTCAATAATACTGAAACAGGCTTGCAAAAATCCTACACCAATATCTAAGGTATCTCGCAAGAATACATTGATGTTTACAAAAAGGCTAAGCACTAATAATGAGGCAATGACTAAAAAGCTAACTAAACTAGTGAGGCCAATGGCTTTGATACGATTTTTTATCCAGTTTGATTTTTTACGCTCTGGTAATCGACGATTAAAGGTTCCGATTAAAGTGTGGAATGCATTGCTGCTAAACCATATGGCTAATAGGAAGCCAAAACTTAATAGTCCTGGATTGTGAGCGGTAGAAAGTTCATTGATCGTTTTGGCAATCTCGGAATATGTGCTCGATGGCAAGCTAAATTTAAGCTGATAGAGCAGGCGGTTAAGGATTCCCTCTACGGGTATAAACCCTATTAGCGTAATTAAAAAAAGCAGCGTGGGGAAGAGCGCTAAAAAAAAATTAAAGGAAAGGCTGCTGGCTCTCATTTGAATGTTTTCCATGAAAATGCCGCGAAAAAAGTATTTACCTACATTGTAAAGGCTGTGACCATGAAATCCTCGTATGGTTTTGTTTTTTAAGTATTTAATGAATGCTGAATCCGTAACATAAACCACCTCAGAATCCAACATCTCATCCATGTCTTCTGCTACTTGGTTTTGTTCGAAGGATTCGAAAGATTTATAGAATTTACGGGTCATTAATTGAGGTGTTCTTCCATTATTTGGATATACTTTTTGGGTAGGCGCAAGGGTCTTAAAGTGTCTTTGTTTGCAAAGAAGAGTATCATCTCAGCAGTCGTTAGCAACTCGTCTTTTTGATTGTATACTTCGTATTCGAGTTCACATTTTAATACGGGAATACTTTTCATTCGCACCACTATTTTTAGAACATCATCATACCTGGCTGCATAATGGTATTTGATATTCATCTGCCTTACCGGCATAATGATTCCCTCCTGTTCCATAACACTGTAAATCATGCCAATGTTTCGCAGAACTTCGGTTCTTGCTTCTTCAAAATAGCTCGCGTATACGCTGTGATGAACAAATTTCATTTGGTCACATTCTACATAGCGAACTCTTATTTTATGTTCAAATTGATGCATTGTTATTAGTACCTTAAAGTAAAGTGTTCCTTTTCTTGCTCTTTTCTAAAAAGAACAATGCCAAAATTAAATAAATCTATCGATACTGTAACAGAAGGATGATTTTTAATATAATGCCAGGCTTGTTTCATCCCCTCAGTCCAATTAATATCATCAAATATTAACATAGACTCATTATGACAATAGGGTAGAATGGTTTCAAAGTATTCAATGGTTGGTTCCTTTACATGGTTTCCATCAATGTAAGCCAGATCAATGGATTCGATAGCTGATAAGGCCTTATCGAGCGTATGGTCAAATTCGCCAACCACCACTTGCATCCGATTTTCTAAACCACAAAATTTAGCATTGTACCGCGCTATTTCAGCGAGCGATTTACTCCCTTCGATGGTAAGCAGTGGAAATTCGCCCTGCAGTGCCATGGCCTGATACAGACCTGTAATTCCTGTTCCTGTTCCTAGTTCTATGCATTTCTGATAATTATACCTTCGAATAATCTTAAATAATAACTGACCGTACTTTGCTTGCCTAGCGGTGTTGCCTGCCAGTGAGCTAAGAGATCGTAATCCAGAGTTTTTGCCTCCACCGAAGTCTTCAAAATTAATCTTAGCTGAACTGCGGAGCATATTTTTCCGCGAGAGTTCTATTAGGTGAAACTGCTCGGTTTTGATGCGCTGCTGCAGCACGGTTTCAATAAAATCATAGACAAAGGGAGAATGAACTCCGTGCCTGCTTGAAGCAGTTATTAAATAATGGATGTAGTCGCTTATTCGAAAGAAACTATTCAGAATCATTTTTTGGCTTAACAGTTCGCACCAAATTCAATTCTTTTTTCATTTGGTCAATTTGTCGTTTAAGGGCCTCTATTTTAGAATCGAATTGGGCAAGAACAGATTGAGCATTTTTTGTGTTTGCAAAGAAATTTTTATTGTTTTCTAAACCGTCAATTTCTTCTTGGACAGTTCTCATTCTTCCTCTGATACGTCGTTCTTCTTGACCTAATTCATCTCCTGCATTTGATTTTTCGGTAAGTTTACTTAAGTGTTCCTTAAAGTTCTTTTGCTTTGCAGCTACACCTTCCTTCCTGCATCTATCATACAATTCATCGGACAAAGCCCGGTATTTATTGTAGGTCGAAAAATGAGCTTTCCCGCTTACATGACCCGCCTCATTCCACGCTTTTTGTTGGATTTTAAGTTTGCCTAAAAGTTCTTTGGAATCTTCTACCTTTTTCAATTCTTCCAGCGCTTTAAGTACAGTGTTTCGTATTTCTAAAACACCGGACTCATCTGATTTTCTTTTTTCAAAAAAGTCTTTTTTTGCAGAGTAAAAGTGATCAAATGCAGCTCTAAATCTCTTCCATACCTTATCATTCTGGCTATCTGGTACAGGCCCAATGGTTTTCCATTTTTCCTGAAGTCCCCTAAGGGACTCAGAGGTGTTTTTCCAATGCGTTTCATTTTGAATCGCCTCTGCTTCCACGCACAAAGCTTCTTTTGCCTTTAGATTTTCTATTTTACGTTCATTAAGACTGGCAAAAAATTCCTTTCTCTTAGCAAAAAAATCTCCTCTAAACCCGTTGAACTTCTCCCATATTCTATCTCCACTGGCTTTGGGTGTAGGTCCTACTGCTTTCCACTCTTCCATTAGCGCTTCTATTTTTTTATAGAGCTCCGACCACCCTTTGGGTGTTTCGGGCATCACACTAATAGCCATTTCTGCTTTTTCAACCAAAACTTCTTTGAGCTTTAAGTTGGCCTCTTTTACTTCGTTTTGATCTGCAATGAGGTTTGTTTTTTCATCATAAATCTCCTGCATAATGGCTTGAAAGCGCTTCCAGATTTCTTCATTATGCTCTTTTTTAACAGGACCTATTGTTCTCCATTCTTCACGATATTGTTTTAAGAGTATCATGGATTTTCGGATATTTTTTTCTGCTTTTAAGACTTGAACTTTTTGGATGAGTTCAATTTTTGCATCCATGTTCTTTTGGCGATCAACCTCGAACAACTCTTGATGCATTTTGCGCGTGTCAAAATATTGATTAACGTATACATCAAAGGTTTTATTAAGCTCATCCCTAAATTCATTGGGTACTTGCCTAATTTGACGCCATTCATTCATTAAATCTCTAAATTTTTTCAATCCATCTTCCGCCTCATTTGCATCAAACATGGATTTCATTTTATCAAGAATATTTTGTTTGGCTTTATAATTAGCTAAACGCTCCTGTGCTCTTTTCTGTTGCTCTGCTTTCCTTTTCTTTTTGAAGGCTATAATGGTATTATTGAGTTCTTTTCTCAAGGTATCCGGCTGGCGAATAAAATCTTTTGCTTCTCCTCCTCCTTCAACCCATTCCTTCATCAATTGGGGTATTTCAGATTTTTCAACGGCATCGTATGCCGCGTTAAGAGCAGAGAACGTTCGAAAGGCTTTCTGGGCATTCTCTTCATACAGAAGGGACTTTGCCTTCTCAATGATTTCTTCTTTTGTTAGTTTACTAAAGTCCTCATGCGAAGCTTCTTCCGATGGTTCTGCATCCTCTTCCTCTTCATCACTAATCAAGTCTGCATCAAGGCTTGGATTCTCTGATTCTTTCGTTGGGTTCAAATCAATATCTTTTGATTCCTCTTCGTTTTCAGGTGTGATTTCTGTCATCAGTTATAGTATTTATAGTATTAATTTTATTGATTTTTTAGTGCTAGCATCCATAGCGCAGTATGTGCTGCTTCAGTTCCTTTGTTGCCCAGCTTTCCACCTGATCGGTCCAGTGCTTGCTGCTCGGTAAGAGTAGTAAGTAACCCAAATATAGCTGGTTTTTTGTTCTCAAGCCCAATCTGATTTATTCCATTTGTGGTGGCTGAACATACGTAATCAAAATGTGGAGTATCTCCTTGGATTACGCATCCAAGGCAAATGACTGCATCGCAACCTTTTCGAAAAAGCCACTCTCCCGCAAGAGCCAGTTCGAAACTCCCAGGAACTTCGTGAGTAATTATCTGTGTATCCTCAAAGCCCTGTTCTTTTAAGAAGGCAGTGGCTCCATCTCTTAATTTATAAGTGATATGGTTGTTCCAATTGGCAACAACAATCCCTACTTTTAAATTTTCGGTGATAAAAGAGAAAGGAATGGGTGGTAATGTGAAGTCTGCGGTAGCCACAAGGCGTATCTAATCTTTTTCTAGGTCGCCATTTAAAGCTTTCGCTTTATAAATGTAGCGGTCGATATCTGAAATTTCTTGAATTCCAGTTCCGGCATATTTTGTTTTTAAAGCCGTAAAGGCTTTCACAGCTTTCCCGTATTCTTTGGACATTTCAAAGTGAATACCAGCCTTCTTATAATACATGGCAGTAAATTCATTCTCACCAATTTTGGCTGCTTTAAGGTATAAACTACCCGCTTTACTTAAATCTTTAAGTTCACTGTAACAGCTCGCTTTACCGGCAAGGATACTTGCTTTTACCGTATTGTCATTGCTCTTGCATTTATCAAAGAAGTCGATCGCTTTTTTATATTTACCTTGCTTTAAGAAGGCAGTCGCAGCCATTAAAGCCGCCTCTTTACCCTTTGAAGTTAACCAATAACTACGAGCAATTTCAGGAGCAGAAGTTACTTTTCTTTTACCCTTTAGAACTACATCCATAGAATCTGATTTGTAATAGTGATGCAATTTGGCAAGTTTGATATTTGCTTCCACATTTCTTTGGGGCAACCACCATACTCTCCAAACCACAATTAAAGCTATTATGACCAATGGAATTGCAGCCCATTTAATGAGGCTTGACTTGTTTTCTGAAAAGAAATTTGAGATGTTGGTGGCGAAGGTCGATCCACTTTTATCAGTAGATTCTTCTACAACTTCCTCATTAACAATTATTTCTTCGTTTTCTGACATTTTATAAAATTGGTTTGCGAAAATAGGGGTGAAAATTCAATTATCTATATCAATCAAAAATAAAAGGATAATCATCTTCTACATAAACATTTGTGTACAGTTCAGAAGCGTCCGGTAATGGGCTTTCTTCGGCAAACTTCACACTTGCATTTACTTCTTCAATTATTTCATCCTCTATGGCCTCGAGCTCCTCTTCTGTAGCGTAATTCTTTTCCAAAATTGTTTTTCGAGTGGTTTCAATAGGGTCTATGTCTTTGTAGCTATTTAACTCATCTTTTGTTCTATAACTAGCAGGATCACTCATGGAATGCCCTCTGTATCGGTATGTTTTTATTTCCAAGAAAGTTGGGCCTTCACCTGCACGAGCTCTTTCTGCCGCTTCAGAAATAGCGTCATGAACCGTTTCACACTTCATTCCGTCTACCTGAAAACTTGGCATTTCATATGCAGCTCCAATTTTATAAATATCTAAAACATTCGTGGTTCTGCTTACGCTTGTTCCCATTGCGTACTCATTGTTTTCACAAATAAAAATAACGGGTATTTTCCAAAGCATGGCCATGTTAAACGCCTCATGTAAGGCTCCTTGTCGAACAGCTCCGTCACCAAAAAAACAAACATTTATGTTTTTGGTACCCTTGTATTTTTCTGCGAATGCAAGTCCAGCACCTAAAGGAATCTGAGCACCTACAATCCCATGTCCACCGTAAAAGTTATTTTTAACATCAAACATGTGCATGCTGCCCCCTTTACCTTTGGTAACACCTGTGGCTTTACCAAACAGTTCAGCCATTACTTCATTACTAGTAGATCCCATGGCTAAAGCATGTCCATGGTCTCTGTATGCTGTAATTACAGAGTCTTCTTTTGTTATAGCGGTCATCATCCCTGCTGTTAAAGCCTCCTGGCCAATGTAAAGATGACAGAACCCCTTGATTTTTTGCTGACCATACATCTGAGCAGATTTTTCTTCAAATCTGCGCGTCTGCATCATGGTTTTAAACCATTGGATATATTGTTCTTTGGTAAATTTTGTCTTGCTCATGCTATACGTAAAACGAGGCGAAATTAACACATTATTGGGGTTTGTCCATTGTTCCTGTTTCACTTTTTTAAACAAGCTCTTAATTCAATCAGTTAAAGGGTACATTTTAGATAAATAAGGTAGATGTTTTTAAGGCTTTTTTTATCTATTTACAGGTTCAATCTCTAAAATTAGCTCATTTCAAGCCCTTTGATTCAGATGTCATTTTTAATGAATGGCCGCTTGGCAAATATTATTTGGGTTGCTTTCGTTTTATTTTATTGAACACGGCAATTTTTGTGGATAGATGCAAATAATGCTCGTGTATCTTCGCAACCATAGTTTAAAAATGAAAAAGCAAGGTTTACTATATCTGTTTATCAGTTTGTTTTTAGTGCTTAAGGCACAAAACGATCAGGTGGGAGCAACCACGCAGTATAAACCGAACTTAATGGATGCAAAAAAAATGCTTATTGATCCTCGAGTTCCAAAAAATACAGGTAGCGAAATAAAATTAAATTATAATCCTGAAGAATTTAAATATTATGCCAACTCAGCCATCAGTCTTGCACCGCCAACAAAATATGTAGATCCAGCCTTAGATACCTCTTACAATCCAAATTACATCCGCCTAGGAGCGGGTAACTTTGGTCATAAATTGGGAGAATTATATATATCAAATCGCGCCAATAGTAAGTGGGCTTATGGACTTTCAGGTCAACATCTAAGTGCAGATGAAAATGGTAGTATTAGAGATTTTAGCACGAATAAAGGATCCATTTGGGGGAGTCGATTTTATGGAAGAAGTAGCATGACCGCTAAGATGCATTATGATCGTGACATGTACCGATTTTTTGGATTTGATACGAGTAAAATCAGTGAAATCACAAATCAAGAAAAGAAAATTGGAACCAGCATTGGAGGGAGTGTCCTTTATGATTTAAAAGCAATTAACAATAAGCCAGGGCTTTCTGTGGGCGTTAATTTTAATAATTACGACAATACGTTATCGCAGAGCGAATTGGAATATGGAGCCGATTTGGGTTGGGATTTTAGAATGTCTCAAGTGAGAATATTTGGAGAACTTGATTTTACGCAATTAAGTTATCGCCAAACATTCAGAACCACAAATCAAAGTATTATTGCTTTTAACCCAAGAGCGCAGTTTTTAAATAAAGAAAATGGGGTTGATGCTTTGGTTGGGCTTAATCTTTCACACATTTTTGGTGAAGATGATCCTTATATTAACCCTGTTATTCATGCAGAGAAAAAATTAGAAGGACTTAAAATGCTTGTTTACGGTGGAGTAAATGGAGGCCTTCAAATTAATTCAGTCCGAAGATTTGCTAATACTGTGCCTTTTACTTACGACAGTATTGCCATTAAAAATTCATTCGAAAAAATTAAGGGTTACGTTGGGTTAAAGGGTAAAATAACAGAAAATAGCCAGTTTATGATCGAGATAGGGGGAAATTCGGTAGATAATATGCCCTTGGTCGTGAGTAATCCTGATACTTTAAACTCAAGCAATTTGGTGTATGATAATGTATCAAACTTGTTCTTTGCCGGAGATCTCAGGGTGAGTGTCGGAGAAAAACTGAGGCTTGGTGGTAATTTTAGATTGAATAATTACGAGACGGATAATGAGATTGAAGCATTTCACTTGCCCCTCGGACAATATGGGGTTTCTGCTCAGTATTTATTAAATAAAACGTTTGTATTTGATTTGGGAATCGATGGCATTGGCAAATGGTACAACAAGCAATTGGTAACTAACCAAAGGACCGAAATAGAAGGCTATCTTGATTTACACGCTCGTGTGGACTATCGGTTTAAGGACGTTGCAAGGTTCTGGATTCAAGGAACAAATTTGCTCAACACTAATTATCAGCGATACTATGGGTATAATGTCTATGGCGCCACAGTTATGGCGGGCATTTCTGCAAGTTTTTAGGTTAAATGGAAGAGGCTTTAAATCATATTAGGGAACAGCTGCTGAGTAATGGGGAATTTATGGTTCCTGATTTTGGTAGATTCTTTCTTCATGGTTACAGCAGTTCTGCAAACAAGTTTACAAAAGATGCTCGACTGAGAGGAAGTACCATTCATTTTGAGCATAATGAAGATCAGAAAGTAAAAGGTGAAATTCCTGATTTTATTCAATCGTTTTCAAAAGAAGTTCTTGAGGGTTTAAACATAAACAAGACGTTCTCGGCAGGATTTCTTGGCAATTTTTTTATTAATTCTTCAAAGCAAATCACTTTTTTGGCTTCGCCAAAAATTAATCTAAGCACAGATACTTTTGGGTTTACTCAAGTGAGAGTAGATGAGTACAAAAAAGATTGGCTCGACTGGCTCAGTGATCCAGAAGAGGATGGAACTACTCAAAAAGGGGAATTAAACGTTCCTTCCAAAGAAGGTAAAGAATCTCAAATACCACCCCCATCAAAACAGTCAAGCAAAAAAACACCTCCCCTCAAAAAGCAGAAGGAGCAAAAGGTGACCCATGAAACGAATAAATCCGTATCAAAACGTGAGCAGAAAAAAGAGGAGCGTCCATCTGAACGAAAGATTGACAAAAAAATAGCACCTGATATGGAGCCTTTGGTAAAAACCACCGAAGTCTTGCCAGATAAAAAGAAGTCAAGGCTTGGTTTAAAAATAGTAGCCTCCTTTATACTTATTTGTATGGCGGGATTAGCCGTTTATTATACTCAATATTATGCAGCAGGGAATTTAAATGTTCAAGCTATTTCCAACGATGATGAGGCAAATGAAACGAACGAACCAAATTTTGAGGATTCAACTACAGCGGAACAAATAGAACTAGAAAAACAAAAAGCCAAGTCTCTCATCCAAGCAGAGTCCAATCGGATCTCTAAAGAAAATCTACTTAAGTTTTCTTCAATGCCCGGCGAATTTTATATCGTTGGAAATACATTCTTAGTAGAGAATACAGCCTTAAGTGAGTGTACTCGATGGATGAGCTTAGGTCAAAGCAATGCCGCTTATGCCCAAACAGAAGGCAGTCAAATGTATAAAGTTATTTTAGGACGTTTTGAATATGAGAAAGACGCCCAAGTATTTATTGATGATATGGTTCTCCTTGATAGTTTACCCGTATCCATAGAACCATTAAAAATCCGATATCCCGATTAGTGCTATGTATGTTATAGAATCAAATTTAACCTCCACAAAAAAAGATAAAGTCATAAGTGCCATAGGCGCTGCTTTACTCATGTTTTTGTTCTTACTCTTAATGGCATATGTAACAATTGGAATGCCCGATCCTCCTATAATAAGTAAGCAAGGAGCCTTAGAGTTGGATTTTGGTTATGTAGAGGCCGGATTTGGGGAACCAGATCAAGGAGGCCCTTCATCTACTGCTCCAGCCCAAGGCGGAGAAATAGGTGGGTCCAGTGCAGCTAGCAATGGAGGTTCGCCTCCAAAAGCGGTGGTCACCTCTAATAAAGGTACTGAAACCAATTATCACAAAGTTAAAACGGCAATAAGTGCAGGAACAACCACTCAAAAAGCCGATGCAAGACTTGGAAAATTAAAAGGAAGAAAATCGGGGAATGCGAGTAAAGAAGGAAATCCCAATGGGTGGAAAAATGGCAGAGGAACAGAGGGTATGGGAAATGGAACGAATTCCGGTATAAATGGAAATGGAGGTCGTGAGCCACGTAAAGGCGGCTCAGGTGGAGTTTATGCAGAGTTTAGAAACTTTGAAATATCGTCCAGTACAGTTAAAATTACTGCGGATGGAAGAGGTAAAATCCGATGCAGTGTTAAAGTAGATTGCAATGGCAAGTGGAGCATTGTTCGAGCAGGCTTAATGGGAACTACCTATACCGGTCAACCAACAGATGCTAATTACCGGAATGTATTTAAACAAGCCATGCGAGGCGTCATTTTTAAGAAAACCGGAACAGATTGTCCCGAGACTAGAACAGTTACTGCCGACATTCAACCTGAATAATTGAGATCCTATCAAGAAACAGTAGATTACTTATTTTCAATGCTTCCAATGTATCAAAACATTGGGAAAGAGGCCTTTAAAAAAGATCTTACAAATACCTATTTATTATTGGAAAGTTTAGGGAACCCCCACTTAAAAGGCAGCCATATTCATGTTGCCGGAAGTAATGGTAAGGGGAGCGTTAGTAGTATGACCGCCTCCGTGCTAAAAGAAGCTGGATATAAAGTAGGCTTGTATACCTCTCCACATTTAGTGGATTACACCGAAAGGATTAGAGTAAATGGTTCTGAGGTTGAGAAAGATTTTGTTATTCAATTCGTAGATAGAATGGAGTCAACCATTCAACGAATCAAGCCTTCCTTTTTTGAAGTAACAGTAGCAATGGCTTTTGATTATTTTGCTACTCAGAAAACAGATATCAATATAATAGAAGTTGGACTAGGGGGCCGATTAGATTCAACCAATGTTATTCAACCCATGCTTTCTATAATAACCAATATCTCCTTAGAACATACTGAATTTTTGGGAAATACATTGGCTGAGATAGCTAGTGAAAAAGCGGGAATCATTAAAAAAAATGCCCCTGTCGTTATTGGAGAATGGAATAATGAAACACTTAAAGTTTTTAAAAGTAAAGCAGCACTCGTAAAGACAAATCTGGTATTTGCCAGCAATAAAGTACAAAGCCATTGGCTTGAAGCCTGTTCTTTAAAAGGACAGTATCAGATTAAAAATTTAAATACACTGCATTCTATTATCAATACATTAGCAATATTTAATGGGACAATCGATGACTCACATATCATCGCCGGATTGCGCAATATATCCGAGAACGCTGGTTTGATGGGACGATGGCATAAAATTTCAGATGCACCAGAAACGATCTTAGATACAGCCCATAATGCTGCCGGAATAAAGAATGTTCTTTTGCAGCTAAAAAAAATCAACTTTAAAAAGCTACACGTTGTTTTAGGTGTTGTAAAAGATAAAGCCTTGGATAAATGGTTAGGAATACTCCCCAGTAAAGCCATATACTATGCATGCAAGCCAATGGTTGTGAGAGGCCTAGATTCAAGCATACTCCATGCTGCACTGCAAAATGAGGGATTGAATAGCCGAAATGCATTAAGTGCTCCAGAGGCCTTGAAAATGGCTCAAAACAATGCGTCTTTGGACGATTTAATTTTAGTTTTTGGATCTAATTTTATTGTTGCCGATGTTTTAAAGGCTACCAGGTGTGATCAACAATAATCTTTGGTTTCCCTTCAAACGTCTTAAAGAGGAGTGAAAAATGCCCTCCAATACTGTCTTTGGGATACGAAATTTGCCAGGTTCCAGTAGCGTGTCCTACAGAGGTCCCAATGCAGTTTATTTTTAACTCACCAAAGTGCAATATTCCCATTTTCTCTTTGCTAGGATAAGATTTCTTATACGAATTTAAGGTTTCTTTCCATCCGTATCGAATGCCTTTTTGGGTAATAAATTGCATGCTATCATTTTTCCAATACCCCAACATAAAGTCTTCGATATCCCCCCGGTTCCAGGCCATTTCTTGAGATTGAATGACATGGGTAATTTTAGACTTTAGATGGTCTGGCTGATGGCATGCAAAAAGTACCGGCAGAATAAGAAGTATCCCCTTTTTCATCAAAATGAGTAATCAATTCCCAGGCCTAAGACATTAAAGTAGCTTCCTGTTCTATAACGAATGGTAGGTGTCGAATTGTTGAAAATACTGGTGATGCTGTATTCGCCTGTTGCTCTTAGGATGGTGTGCTCATTTAAAACATATCCCACAGAAATACCGCCCAGGACATAATTTTTTCGGCTATCTCGTTCTAAATTATTAATGTAGCCTTCGGTATCTAGAGCAGATAGGCGACGCGCAACTATTACAGAAAGCCCAAGCTCAAACTGATCCTTTATATCTTTTAATACACCAGCAGATAAATCTATGGTTCTAAATCTCAAATGCATCGGAGTACCCGTTCCAGCCTTCGTTAAATTTCGTCGACTCCCTCTTTCGCTTAAGCCCATCCTCATTTGGAGTGTATGTTTGCTTAACTCTAAATTAGTAATGACTTGGATAGAACCTCCAAACTTTGAATACCCTGAAGCTAAATCACCATCAACTTGTGAGGCATAGAGCGTGGCTGCTAATCCTCCACTAAATTTGCTCTGAGCATGAACCTTTAAACTAAACAGCCCTAAGATAATGCTTAAATATATTTTGTTTCTCATTAAACCTTGCTTGCTTTGCAAATGTAATAATTTTGGATAATTTTAAATACCATACTATAATTATTGGAGCTGGACTAGCAGGTTGCAACATGGCCCTAAATCTTCATGCTAAAGGAGAGAAGGTACTGCTCATTGGTCACCCAAATGGAGACAGGTGCAGTTCTGTTGCTGCCGGTTTAATGAATCCCATTGTTCCTAAGGGGGTTGCTAGTACATGGAAAAGAGATTATATATTCTCGAAGATACCTTCTTACTATCAGAGCCTGCAGCAATTGCTTAAAACTGAAGTTTTACAGCAGATTAATATCCATCAATTGATGTCAAATGTCTCCATGAGAAATGAGTGGCAAAAAGCCTGTCAAAAAACTGAAAATAAGGCCGTTGTTGATCAACTAGAAGAGGATGTATTTGAAATAAAATCCGTATATCGGCTAGATGTTTCCTTATTTTTAGAGGCCACAAAGCGTTATTTTAATGAGCTTAACGCCTTTGTTGAAAGGGATATTAACCACGCCGATATTCGGTGTGATAAAGAAATTCAATATGCCGAATACTCCTCAGATAAACTTCTTTTTTGCGAAGGGCACGAGCTCATGAATAATCCGTTTTTTAATTATTTGCCTTTATCTCATTCATCCGGAGTTATTGGAGAGTATTCGTTGGATCACACTTTCTCTAAGGAGCATATTATTCGGCGAAAAAAGTGGTGTATACCCACAAAAAATGAAACCTATCTGGTCGGATCAACCTTTGTAAATAATGATTTTTCGGTAAGTCCAACAGCAAGGGAACAAAATGAAATCGAAGATGATTTATCCAACTGGACACGAAGCTTCCAACGCAAAAAATTAAAAAAAGGTCTTAGGCCTATTGTAGGGGATAGGAGGCCTTTATTAGGTAGGCATCATAAATACAGTAATCTTTTTGTTTATAATGGCTTAGGAAGCAAAGGGTGCAGCCTTTCAGCACTGTTTTGTCCGATGCTTACCGAATACATGATAAATAATGGATCTTTGTTACCCGATGTTGATATTAAAAGGTTCAAACATACCGACTATACTGCCTGATACTTCCGGTATATTTTATCCATAATGCTTTCAACTGCAATCTGAAGGTTTTGGCAATCATTAATGGAAGTAAGAGGACTTAACCCTTTCTCTCTACATTCTAAGAAGTTGCGCCATTCCTTTTTCCAGCTATCAAAAATCATTATAGGCCGTTCCACTTCCATAAACTCATTTTTCACCTTTTCATCGCTGCTCATCATAGATAACTGCATAGAATTGTCCTTCAGTCTGTATTCTGTAAGATTTGAATCGGCAAAATCTACTTTTATTAAACGATCTTGCTGGAAGAATTTCGCTTGGTTTTTGCCATTTTTTACGGCAGAACCTGCTGTTATCTGGCAGATGGCATCATTATCAAACTCTATGTGAATGCTCAGCATATCCGGCGTATCGCTGTATAAGAAGAGCGGTCTTGCCACAGCCGATTTAAAGTTTGCGCCCGTCAAACGCAAAATAGCATCCAGTTCTTCACTTAGGTTGTTGATGAGCCAATCTTCAAAATTCCCTTTTTCTGGATTGCTCGTGTGCTTTTCAAATCTTATGAATCGAGGCTCACTAATAAGTTGAGATGCCGAAGAGTACAAAGGCTTATTTCGAATAATATTGGCCACCTGAATGGTGCTTCCTCCTTCGTAAGAAATACTTTCTAATTTACGAAGACGATGATAATCCAGTTTTAGAAATCCATCAATAAGAAAATCTTTACCAAACTTTAAGAGCGTCTCTAGTGGCTCATAGAATTCAAGAAAGGTCTTCGAATCTGTTATAAACGCATCAGCCTTAGTATTTAACTCTATGATTTCTATAGAGTTTAATGCTGAATTTTTTTGGTAAGAAAGGTATGGGTCGAAATAACCAACAATTTCGATATTTTCGATGCCAATAAATTGGCGCTGGTATTCATCGCACTGTTTTTCACTTCCTATAATAATAGTTTTCAGCATTTGTGTCAATTGTGTTTCCAGAATTACATTTGCAAATGTGCTGTAAATACTTGCACGAACCATTTCATTGTTTTTAACACATGTTTAAAAGACCAAACTTCTCAGAGAACCCCAAACTAGCAGGCCTGCGTAATAAGTTGGTCAAAGAATTGAAAGCGAAGGGGATCTCATCCCCTGCTGTACTGGACGCTATTGCTCACGTTCCAAGGCATTTGTTCTTTCCAAGCGATTTCGAAAATTTTGCCTATCGTGATGCTGCATTTCCTATTGGAAATGGGCAAACCATTTCGCAACCTTACACAGTAGCATTTCAAAGTCAATTGCTACAGATATTTCCGGGGCAAAAAGTACTGGAAATAGGCACAGGTAGTGGTTATCAGGCTGCAGTGTTATCTACTATGGGGGCCGAAGTGCACAGCATCGAACTGATTAAAGCTTTGGTGATTAGTGCAAATAAGGTGCTTAAAATTTTAGACATTCCAATGAAAACATATGTGGGAGATGGAACATTGGGTTTGCCTTCACAAAAACCCTTTGATGCGATTATTGTAACAGCAGGCGCACCTTCTGTTCCAGAAACTCTGATAAAACAGCTCAAAATAAATGGGAGACTTGTTATTCCAGTGGGTGACGAGCAAAATATTCAAAAAATGTATCGAATAACTCGAACAAGCCTTACCGAAACGAAGACGGAAGTATTTGGTGATTTTAAGTTTGTGCCTCTCTTGGGTGAAAATGGATGGACTATGAATTCATAGCAGCCTCAATTTCATCCACTTCTATTGGGAAATCTTCCATAAAGTCCTCTATACCAGAGGCGGTAATATGAACATCATTTTCGATTCGCACTCCAATTCCCTCCTCAGGAATGTAAATGCCCGGTTCAATTGTTAATACATTGCCCACTTCAAAGGTAGACTCATAGCGATGCATTACATCATGAACATCTAAACCTAAATGATGACTGGTGCCATGCATGAAATATTTCGAAAACGCTCGAGGATTCTGCTTCACGTCATTGCGCGTTATCAAGCCTAACTTAATTAATTCTTCAGACATAACCCCACAAACTTCTTCATGATAACTGGGCAATGTTTTTCCAATAGTCATCAAACCACGAGCCGCTTTGTGAACATTCAGGACCGCATTATAAACCTCCTTCTGTCTTGCCGAAAATTTTCCATTTGCTGGGAAACAGCGGGTAATATCAGAGCAGTAATTGGCGTATTCTACACCAAAGTCACACAGGAGTAAATCACCATCTTTAACCTCATCGTTGTTTTCTAAATAATGCAGAACACAGGCGTTTTTCCCACTGGCAATGATCGGTTCAAAAGAAAATCCAGTAGCTCTATTTCTGGTAAATTCATAGATAAGCTCGGCTTCAATTTCATATTCTTTTACCCCTGGTTTTGTATATTTAAGAATTTTATTTAATCCAATTTTAGTAATTCTAGTGGCCTCCTTTATCAAAGCAATTTCCTCAGGTTCCTTTACTGTTCTTAAGCTTGTTAAAATAGGGGCAGACCTGAGTAACCTGTGAGAAGGGTAGGTGCGCTTTAATTGGTGAGCAACTTCAATCCCGTTATACGATACCTTGTTTGGGAAGCGATCGTTTTCATTTAAGTTAACATAGATATTATCAGCCAATAGTATGATAGCGTGTATCGTATTCCAAAACTCATGATGCCAAAAAACACTCGTTACACCTGTTTGATCTTTAGCTTCTTCTGGAGTAAGCTTAGCTCCATCCCACACTGCTATAGTTTCAGAAGTCTCTTTAATAAATAACATTTCGCGATACGCAGGGTTTGGACAATCAGGAAAAATAACCAATGCCGTATCTTCTTGATCAACGCCAGTCAAATAAAACACATCGCTGTTTTGTTTGAATTTATGGTGAGCATCACCATTTCTTGGCATTTGATTATTGCTATGAAAAATAGCTATACTACCTGCGTTCATCTTGTTTGCAAACTTTTTTCTGTTTTTTGTAAACAGTTCTGAACCAATGTTTTTGTACTTCATGATATCTCACAAAAAAACGACATAATCCGTAGTTAAAAAAGTATTGAAGTAACTACAAAAAGAAAGTTGCGAAATGGATGCATATTAGTTGAATTGAGTAGATGTGAGAAAAAAAGCCGAAAATTCTTATTTGTGATTTTCATAAATAATTGTTAGTCAACTGTTTGTAAAAATACTATTGCCTAAATAGAAATTAAATCTTACCTTCGGACAACATTTGAATGACTGCAGATGTCATTATAAATGTCAAACTAAACACATCAGATGAATATATCTTTAATACCCAAACGATTAAACGCTCGTTCACTCAAACTAAATTTTCAAAGTATTTTGAGAACATCAGCGGTTCTTTTTGCATTTTTATTTGTGGGCAATTTGAAAGCAACCCACATGATGGGAGCCGATATTAGCTACCGTTGCTTAGGTGGAGGGAAATATAAAATAATCATGAAGATTTATCGTGATTGCAATGGAATTTCTTTTAATAATCCAACCTTTGGCGCTTTTGCAGGAACCAATGGAAGCAATACTTGTGGGCAGTATACCTTATCATCTACTCGAACAGGAATTAGAGATGTAACTCCCGTTTGTGCTTCAGGAACCGGTCCCTGTAATCCTCAGAATACGGGTTTTTCAGGCGAGGGTGTGGAGGAACATACCTTTGAGGCCACGGTTGATTTCAATAAGGCTCCTTTAAAGAATTTCACGAATAATTCTTCTTGTTGTGAAGTAACTTTTTATGTAGGACAATGCTGTCGAAACTCCAAAATTACCACGGGTCCGGCGAACAATAACTTCTTTTCTACAGCCATGATCAATCTCTGTAATTTAAAGAAGATGGAGGATAGCTGTAATAACAGTCCTTACTTGAGCAATGAGCCTATTGGGTTCTTATGTTGCAACCAACCCTATTATTTTAATAACGGAGCCATAGATACCGTAGAATTTGATTCCTTCTCATACAAATTAGTACATGGTATTAGTACAATACCCAATACAAGTGTTAATTACTCATCCCCTTTTACTTTTAAATATCCTATGACTCCCTTCTGTATTCCGCCCACCAGTATTACCTGTAGGCCAAATACGAAAACAGACCCACCGCGTGGTTTTTTTATGGATGAGAGCTCTGGAGATGTAATATTTACCCCAACCAAATGTGATGAGGTGGGTATTATCGTTATCGAGATTACGGAGCACCGGCAGGACACCACCGGAAAGTGGAAAGTCATTGGTAAAACCCGGCGGGATATGCAGTTGATTGTAAAAGATGATTGTGGGTACAATAAAGCACCAAAGGTGAAAGGTCCAGCAAACAATACCGTGTGTGAGGGAGATAAGATTTGCTTTACCATAGATGGTACAGATGAAACCTTTACGCCAAATCAATTAATCCCAGATACGGTTCAAATGAAATGGAATAAGGGTATTCCAGGAGCCACATTCAAAATATTAAATCCTACAGATCGAGAAAAAGAAGCCGAGTTCTGTTGGCAAACTAAAATAGGTCAGGCCAGTCCGGTCAGTTACTCCTTTACCGTAACGGCCAATGACAACCATTGCCCACGTCCAAGTATTGCCATTAAAGGTTTTAAGGTAAGAGTAAAACCCAGAGCTTTTGGAATCCGGTCCTACAAAAACTTAACCTGTGGCCGATTGGCTTTTTCAGCAAAACCAGAAGCAGGATTCAAAGGAGTAGCCACCTACAAGTGGAGCTTTAGAGATAGCATGGGTCAAAATGAATTTTACTATACTACCTTAAAAGAAGACACCTTGGTCTTTACCAAGGGAGGGAAGTTTATTGTGGTTCATACCGTAAGCAATAGCGATAACTGTCCCACCATTTACAGAGATACCATCGAAGTTCCAGATCCACCCATCGCTATACTAGCTACGGCAGATACCTTTGCTTGTCATGGAGATGACATTATCATGGAACCCCTTATTCTAAATGCAAAAGCTCCCTTTGAGTATTACTGGACCCGTCCAGATACGCATGTAGCTGGCGATACCTTTGCACAGATTAGCTTGCCTAATGTTCAAGAAGATACCACACTCATTGTTCGCATCACCGATGGGGATGGATGTATTTTCTACGATACTGTAAAAATCAATCATCAGCCGCTACCGGTGGTAGACTTAGGCATTGATCGGAGAATATGTACCTATGAGAGTGTTACTTTTAATGCGGGTCATGATGATACGATGTATTATTTATGGAACACCTTGGACACCACTCAATTCATTACAGTCGTGGACGATAAAGACTATACGGTTCGTGTCACGGATACGATTTGGGGCTGCTATCAAGATGATACCGTTCGATTGTATGTGAATGACTTAGTGATTGCTGATGCAGGCATTGATCAGATGATATGTACCAAAGATTCAGCAAGTATTATAGCCAATCACAGTCCTGCTTTATTCTCTGCTACTTATAATTGGACCGATATCACAGGTGGACTTCCCTTGGGAACCAATAAGAGTTACAAAGTGAGTCCAAAGAATACCAATGGGAATGGAAATTCAGCAATAATCAATTACTATCGATTGTTCACTCGAGTCACTCAAGATACCCATTCTTGTGTAGCTGTAGATACCATGGCCGTGAAGATTAATACCTTGCCTAAAGTAAAATGGAGTGCCTTAGATCCAGAGTGTTGGGTGTATGGTGATATTCTATTGAATCCATTTATCTTAGAGCCAAAGGATATAAATAACATTACCATTACCACCGATAAGACACCAGGCATTATAGATGAGAACACCAGTGGAGACCCCACTCGTTGGACGTTCAAAACGCAGATGTTGGATAATGAAGCCTTAAACAAGCAACCGCATACGGAACGATTGACCATAAGCTATACCGATACCAATGGCTGTACGTTTACCGATGCCATCAATCAGGTAATTAATGGTAACCCAGGTGTGGAGTTAAGAGATCGAGTATACTGTCAGGACAAAGGAGAGGCACTCATGGATAGCAGTATTCTGGTTCCCAAATCATTTACAGGGTTGAAATTGAAGTGGGAAGTATTGACCACTCCTGCAGCAGTTAACCCAATGTTTATCCTAGAAGATCGAGGGTTTCCAGCCAAGACTTGGATGAAGTTTGGTGCACCTAGTGAGGATTATTACTCAGGAGACTACACTTTTAAATTATGTGTGAGCAATAGCATTACCGGTTGTAGAACCTGTAAGGAAGACTCTGTTCATATTGTACCAGAACCAAAAATAACAGTAAACCCACCATCCCCTAAATGTGTAACCTCCGATACGATGGACCTATTGGATTATTTCCTATTGAATGGAACTAGGCCTTTCCCAGGAGATGGAACCTTAAGTGTATTGCAAGCTCCATTTGGATCGACCAATAGTACATTGATTAGTGGCCATCGATTCTTCCCAGGATGGGGACGAGGCGTATGGGAATTTAAGTATAGCAATGCAAGTACAGGATGTTTAAAAGAGGATAGCTTCTTTTTGAATGTGATTGATACTCCCGATGCAATATTACTACCCAATAGAATCATGTGTGAAAATGAGGGTGTACTGGATTTAACTACACTGTTGGATAATGCAAACTCTAAAGGAGTGGCAAGCAGTTCCTGGAGTGGAGACTATGTGAGTGGAAGTAACTTTACTCCAACCAGCACAAAAACCAGTGCAATCGAAGGTCCATATACACTTAAGTTGGCCGCAGCCAATTCACAGGGATGTGTGGATACGGAATACTACCAGATAAGGATACGAACATTACCCGAGGTAAGCATTAGCAATACAAAACCAGGAAACTTATGTGCGGGAGATGCCTATGGGCTAATCGCAGATGCAAGCTTTGATAATGGAGTGCAGTGGAGCACTATCCAGGGATCAGACGGTTTGTTTACTGCACAAAATGCCGAGAATACCGATTACAATCACGGAACAGGTGATGCAGGCAATAGAAAAGCATGGGTTAAGATAAGTACATTGCCATTGGCTACAGATGAGGTATGTCCTCAGGCAACAGATAGCATGGAGATCATTATTAATCCATACCCTGTTATTAGCATTGATCCACCCATTCAGGAGTGTGCTCCTTATATAGCCAACTTTACCAGTACGGAGAGTGAAGGCATTAATCCAGCTAATTTAACATACCGATGGGACTTTGGAAACGGAGATACCTCAGATCAAGTAAATCCAACAGGTATAAATTATCCCAACCAAGGAATTTACAATGTGGGTTTAACGGTAACAAATACGGCAGGAAACTGTGTGACCAACATTACTGAAAACAGCTTTGTTGAAATTTATCCCGTACCTGTAGCTGCTTTTGTGACCGATCCACTAGCAAGTACAACCATTGCTTTGCCTCGATTCCAGATGGATAACTTGAGTACATTACAAACAGATGTGTTTACCAATGGAGCAATGAACTATAATTGGAAGTTCAATGATCAGCAGAACCCATTAGGAGATACCAGTACCTTGAAAAATCCATGGTATTCATACCAAAAGGATACTGGATACTATACCATCTATCTATTGGTAACCAGTGATAAAGGATGTATAGATACCGTGTCGCAGCGAGTATATATTGGTCCAGACATCATTGTATTTATACCCGATGCATTTAGTCCAAATGGATTTGGACCAAATGCCAACAATGTATTTATTCCAGTAGCATCTAATTTCAGGGACTTTAGCATGCTCATCTTTAACCGATGGGGAGAGAAGATGTATGAGACCGAAAGCATCGAGGAACCATGGGATGGGAATTACAATGGAGATAAAGCAGATCAAGGAGTATATGCATACTACATAGAAGTGTCTTCTCTAGATGGTAAAGTTTACAAGTTTGAAGGAACATTCCATCTGATAAGATAGAAAGTAAAGAGTCATCTAAACTAAAAAACCATCCGTTATGCGGATGGTTTTTTAGTTTATAAAGCTTTCAAGCCATTTAAAATGTTTTAAAGAGCTTGAAAACAAGATACTCTTGAGTAAATCAAAAAAAATATTTACTATGTAAAATGAAGAACTTTGTGCTTAGTCGAGTGTAGCTAAAACTTTAAGTTCAATTGCAATAGGAGTAGGTAAACAATTGATTTCCATGGTTGTTCTGCATGGAGGATTGTCTTTAAAATATTCAGCCCAAAGGCCATTATATATTTTAAAATCGTCTTTCATATTAGTTAAAAAGACAGTGACATCGACAATCTTATCCCAACTACTTCCCGAGGCTTCTAAAATAAGTTTGACATTATTAAAGACACTATGGCATTGGGTTGCGATGTCATAGGAGCTAATGTTTCCTTCTTTATCTAAATCTACACCAGGGATTTTTTTTGTTCCTTTTTCTCTTGGACCTACTCCGCTCAGGAATAATAAATTTCCTACTTTACGGGCATGTGGATACAAGCCTACTGGTTCTGGTGCTTTGTTACTGTTAATGGATGACATTTTTATAAGTTTATCTACGTTTTGAGTTTCTTTTAGTAGGAACAGATTTTCTCTTTTTAACAATCTTCTTCAGGCGTGTTTTGTATAATTCAGCGCCTTTTGTAAAGCTAGGGATTTTACCAGCCACTGCGATGTATTTCAGATTTGGTGAAATATCTGCAGATCTAGCATCTGTAATTTTATTTTGGAAACGCGTTATTTCTACACCACTTTTAGCATCCCATAGGATTGTCTCGCCTCCAATACTCGTGCTAATCAGATACCGCTCATCATAAGACCACGAAACGGAACTAATATGCCATTTGTGTCCGGAGAGGGTAGACAATGCTTCTTTAGTAGCCAGTTTCCAAATAATTACATCATTATCATCACTTCCACTAGCCAACAGACGTTTTGTTGGTGAAAAGACTACGGTATTTACTTGGGCTTTATGTCCCGATAAACTCATGGAAACACGTCCTCTAACATCGATAACTTCTATTACACTTTTTGTACTTGCCACCACAAATGTCTTTCCAGATTTGGTAGGCTCCATGTCAAGAATGGGAGCTTTGTAATCAATAAATTTTGCTGGAATATTATTTTCTTGATACTCAAGATCGTACATTCTAATGGTGCCATCTTTACTTGAAGTCAGGATGAATTTTGAATCAGAGGTGAAATCAATATCTGTAATTTCTTTTCTATTTTCATAGGATTCGAATAACATTTCCTCTGTTTCTATATCCCAAACACGCGTGACAAAATCTTTTCCTGCAGTGGAGACGTATTGATTATTGGGTGAGAAAACTATTTTATTAATGGCTGATTGGTTTCCTTTAAAGGTTTTTTTAATAGTACCAAAGTCAGCAGTATCCATGCTTATCAATTTTAGGTTCTTATCCCAGCCACCGGTTGCCAGCCATTTCCCGTCTGAGGAGAACGTACAGGTTTCTAAATCTTTGGTATGTGCGGTAAGCTCTTGTTCAAAAACAACGAGTGTGTCTGAGGAAGTAGCTTCTGTGTTTTGAGCTTTGATGCAAACACTTTGGAGCAGGAATATAACAAGAACAGATTTTAAAAATGAACGATGCATATTTCAAATATAATAAATTACTGGTCATCACTATGCACAATCTCTACCCCTTGAGATTGTAAATTTAGTAATATAGGTTCATACCATTCTTTACTATTGGGTATTTGAACTCCTTTTCGTTTGATTTTGTTTTTGGCTATCAGTTCAACCCCCATTGCTAGGGGGAGGCCAACGAGTTTAGCCATAGCTGTATCAAATTTATTTTTTCCGTGGACTTGAAGGGTGCTTGTTTTTTTATGTATTTCAGAATTGGTTCTATATGAAATTCCGTGGTAAAGGATGACTTCATCTTTATCCTCATCCTCTAAGGCCCATTTGGACATGAGAATCTCAAGGAGAAAATCAGCGGGTGTTCCTTGATTTATTGTGAACGCTTCTTGTCGGTCAAACGCTAAAAATTCAAGCTTCTCAATGCATGCTTCGGAGAGATTTTTTTTCCAATGATTCAATGAGAAATCAAACCCAGACATCATTCGTGCAAATTGAGCAACACTATTGATCGAGGTGAGCATTGTTGAGTTATCAGTAAAGCCCCATTCAATGAGTTGCTGCCATGCTTCACAGTATCCATTTCTTCGCAAAGTACCTCGAATTAAGGTTTGTACATGGGGCACATGATAAAGTTCTCGATAAATAACGCTGTTCCTGTTTGGATAAGCATCAAATTTGCCCAGTTTCCCCAAATCTAAATTGTTTACCGTCTTAAATAATTGATGCCACTGCACCAGTCGTTCTTTTCCATTGCGTATGAGTAAACTTGGAATCCCTTGCCCCGCCAAAATCACATTCCGTGGGGACCAGGCAAATTTATACTTCCATGGATTTGTTTGGCAATTTTCCTCGGCAATAAGTCCGCCGCAATAGCTTTCAATTCCTAAAATTTTAGCTCCTGACTCTTGTAATTCGTCAATAACTTGGCATGTACTCATATGGTCAATGCCCGGATCCAATCCGCATTCGTTTAGAAAAATGAGTCCTTTTGACGAAGCCTCTTTATGTAAATCATTTATCTCCGCACTTATAAAAGATGCCGTAGCTAGGTGTGTATTTCCTTTTAAGCATAAACGAGCTAATATTATGTGTAATTGCGCGGGTAATAAAGATACAACAATGTTGCTATTTGCTACAATTGTTTCGGTTTTAGAATCATTTAGATCCATTTTATTAACTTCGCTAATATTTAAGATGCTATTGGGTACTTCCTTCGGAGTTCGGTCATAAATATTTACTGTCCAGGACTCTTTATTCGATAATTTTACTAAATAGTCAATAGCATAAAACGAAGATCTGCCTGCACCAAAAATGGATATTATCACAGAACAAAACTATGTAAATTGGTAAAAAAATTAAAAATTTTTGAAAAAATAAATCTATATTTTACTCACAATTTATAGCCAATTTCTCCGTTTAAAGAAAAGGATGGTTAGTGTAGAACTCAAAACCATTAAACCAATGGCAAATATAAACCCATACTCCCACTGGATATTAGGATAGTTTCGTAAATTCATACCATATATGCTTGCGATGAGTGTGGGTGGCATAAAGATTACACTGGCTAAGGTGAAAATTTTTATAATTTGATTTTGCTCAATATTTACCAAACTCATAAATGTATCTTGGAAATACTCTAAGCGTTCAAAATTAAAGTTGGTATGGTCTATTAATGAACTGATATCTTTAATGACAATTCTTAAGCGTTCATAATCTTCGCCCTCAAACTCACGGCTTTTAAGAATTGCACTTAAAACTCTTTGTTTATCTACGGAGTTTTGTCTTAGAGTCATGGTCATTTCCTGAAGGCGGTTAATTTGAAAAATTAACCCTTCATCCGGCTTACTATCTAAAGCAATTTCTCTGCCCAGTAATGATACTTGGCGAGCAAGGCTCTCCAGAAGGTCTGCATCATTATCTACCCCTGTTTCTAAAAGCGTTGCCATGATTTGTTTTCCGGTATGAAAACTTTTGCCACTGGCCTTAATAATTCGAACACAATCGGCAAAGCTGCTGAGGTTCGCTTCTCGGTAGGTAAAGAGCATCTCATCTTGCAATACAAATGAAACGGCATGGGATAGGAGTGCGTTGCCTTCATCTCCAAATTGAAGAAAATTACTGTTCGCAATAATTTCATCATCCGTTTCAAAATACCGGGATGAACTCTCTATTTCGAGTTGCTCTTGTCTACTCTGAAATTTTAAGTCGAAATTATTTTCTACATCTGCAACCTCCTCATTAGAGGCATTTTGAAGGTCAATCCAAATAAGGTTTTCGAGAGAATCTAGGTCAGAAATTGACTTTATCTTGAGAACAGCATTCTGACGTTTGTAAAATACTCGAATCATATTCTGTGTCCTCCTTTTTTCTCATTGCGTGGCAAAAATAAGGAATTATACGGCTAGGACATAAGTTTTTTATTTTAACTAACCTCTTCTCTGTAAGTAAGAAGCATTTGTACTAAGCGGAGTAATGTTGTAAATACGTGACTTTAGGGCAAAAAAAGACCTTTTTCTATAAGTGAAAGGTCTTTAAAATTATTTTTCTATTCTACAATAATAGAAATTCCTTCCATATGAAGTATTTGAAGTTTATCTCCATATTTTAAATCTTTTCCTGAGATACTTTTTACACTCCAGTTAGAGCCTTTATATTTTGCTTTTGCAGGGTGAGATTTATTTTCTTCTTCTACAATCTCTATCCATTCGCCTTGATGTTCAATATATTTTTGCATACTTCCTGGTCCATACCTGAGCATTAACGGTTTTCTGAATACCAAAGCAAGAATAGAAGAACTTACTGCGAATATTACCCAATGCATCGAAACAGAGTGCATATCGAATATAATTGAAGTTCCAGTAATAAGCGCGCCAACACCTAAAAAAAGAAGAAAAAATGATCCAACAAGTAAGTCTGTAATAATGAGTAGGAGTCCAGCGGAAAACCACCAAATTTCTGGCTGATTACCCATTATTTATCTCCCCCTTTTGTTCCTTTAATAACAGTCATTGCGGAAGCAATCATACTTCCCATATCTCCAAAATTAGCGGGTAAAATCATGGTATTTGTGGTTTTAGCTAGTTTTCCATACTGTTCCACTAATTGTTCAGCTACTCTTAATTGAACGGCTTCTGACCCACCATCTGCTTTAATTGCTTGGGCTACTGTGGTAATTCCATCGGCAGTAGCAATGGCAACTGCTTTGATAGCTTCTGCTTCTCCCATTGCCAAGTTGATAGATTGCTGTTGTGTTGCTTCAGATTCAAGCACCACTTTTTGGCGGTTCCCCTCGGCTACATTAATGGCACTTTGTTTTTCTCCTTCAGATTCCAAAATAACAGCACGCTTTTCACGTTCAGCCATCATTTGTTTTTCCATAGCGTGAAGGACGGTTTTTGGAGGGTTAATATTTTTTATTTCGTATCGAAGTGTTTTAACTCCCCAACCAATACTTGCTTCATCTATGGCTGCAACTACTTGTTGGTTTACTAAAGTCCTTTCTTCAAATGTTTTATCTAAATCTATTTTACCAATCTCGCTTCTCATGGTAGTTTGGGCCAGTTGCAAAACAGCAAATCTATAATTAGCAATTCCATAACTTGACATTTTTGGATCAATTACTTGAAGGAAAACGACTCCGTCAACTCCCACTTGCACATTATCTTTGGTAATACAGATTTGTTCTGGAATATCCATTGCCATCTCCTTCAGAGAGTGTTTATAGGCAACCTTATCGATAAAGGGAATGATAAAGCTAATGCCAGGCTCTAAAGTACTCAAGTATTTTCCAAGTCTTTCTATAACAAAAGCATTTTGTTGGGGCACTACTTTGATGCTCTTTAATAGAATAACAACTACAAGTAATGCAAATATGATTAAAGGTATACTTTCCATCTTTCAAAGATACACTGCGAACGTAATATTTACTTACTTTTAACCATACAAAAGCAAGGGTTTACGAGGGAAATCAATAAAAATTCGATAGAAACTACACGGGAATGATTTTTACATCATTCGCAATTATTAAGGCCCCATCTGTGCTGGCCTTAATTTCTTTGATGCTCACATCTTCGGCTCTTTCGGTTAGATAAAAATGATTGTCTTTAATCTCAAAAACACCCAAATTACTTACTACTTTTTTAACACAACCTAATCCAGTAATAGGCAAAGTGCATGCTTTTAAAAGCTTGCTTGCTCCCGATCGGCTCGTGTGCTGCATGGCAACAATGATGTTTTTTGCTGAAGCGACTAAATCCATGGCTCCACCCATGCCCTTAACCATTTTTCCTGGGATTTTCCAATTGGCAATATCTCCATTCTGAGCTACTTCCATTGCGCCCAAGACGGTTAGGTCTACTCGTCCGCTCCGAATCATAGCAAAACTCGTTGAAGAGTCAAAAAAAGCACTTCCAGGAACTGTTGTAATGGTTTGTTTCCCCGCATTAATTAGATCAGCATCTTCGTCCCCCTCCATTGGGAAAGGCCCCATACCAAGAAGTCCGTTCTCAGATTGGAGCACGACGTCTATCCCTTCAGGAATATAATTGGCTACTAAAGTTGGAATTCCAATGCCAAGATTTACATAATATCCATTTTGCAACTCTTGGGCTATTCGTTTGGCAATACCATTCTTATCAAGCATAGGGCAAAGTTATGCAATAGTTTTAAAATCTTAATTGAAACTAAAGAAAGCGCTTTAGTTGTATTGAAATCCAATTATTTTAACCAAGGGATGAATACTTTCCATTGTATATTTGTCCAAATGAGAGCTGTAAATGTCTTTTTTCTTTTATTTGGATCCTTTGTGAGCAATATTTCATTTGGGCAGCTGATTTATGGAGGCCCTAGTGCTGTTACTTATAGTCCAGATTCTAAAATGTACTATGTGGTGAATCAAGTAACCAAGGATGTAAATGAAATGGATCGGTGGGGGAAGGGTAGATCCTTTATTACGAAAGGTCTAAACTCTCCAACAAACATTCTGTACGCAAATCTCCCTATTGGTGCGGGGTTCTTAATTTTAGATTCCAATCAGGTACATTTATTTGATACATCTGGTTTTCAATTGGGCTCAGAAAATGTTTCTGGGGCACAGCAGTTACAAGATCTTGTTTTTGATAAACAAAATGAAGTATTATACACCACAGATATTAAACGAAACGTAATTTATAAAACAATTTTTGGTCCTCCTCCTTTTTATATTCCTTCAACTTCAATTTTTGCCGATAGCTTGAGAAGTCCAGCGGGACTCTATTTAGATAAAAGTAACAATCGACTTTTGTATACAGAGTTCGTAGATTCTTCAAACATAAAAACAGTAAACCTCAATAACGGCTCTATTGGCACTTTAACTAAAACAAGCTTAGATTCAATTATCGCCATTGATAAAGACCTGCAAGGCAATTATTACTTAAGCAGTCAAGGAAACAAGGGAGTCTATGTGTGGAATAAATACCTTGCTGGAACTCCCAAAAAAGTATTTTATGAGCCCAAACCCAGTGATTTTATGATTAATACTCTGACGGATGAATGGGCTTACCTATGTTATAGTTGTGGAAAAGTATATATTGTTGATTTGCACATTGAGGGCCCCTTGTACGAGGACAGAAGTTGCCTAGGAGACTCCGTAACTGTTTATTTAAACTCTAGTTTGAAAACCATTGGAACCTATGACCAAGGTAATAAATTTATTGCAGAGCTGAGTGGTCTAAATATGAGTTTTGCTCCCGGTAATACTACTGTGATTGGTGAAGTTTTAGATACATTAAGGCCCTCTATGGGTATCCCTAGTTTTATACCAGCCCGTTTGAAAGCAGGAATATATAAACTTCGAATTCGTACAACAAAGCCCGTTGGAACCAGTCGTTTTGAACTATTTCAAATTAATTCATTACCCAGTGCTGAGGCATATACAGCAGATACGGCAAGTGTTTGTAATGGTTCTGTCCTAAGTTTAGGAATAGGAAATGATTCCACTATTGTCTACCAGTGGTATCCTTCAGCTTTAGTGAGTAATGACACTGCAGCAAATCCGAATTACATAGGAGCTTCCAATCAGTGGGTTACTTTAAATACCAAAGATGAAAATACGGGATGTCTAAACCGCGATTCTGTGTTTGTGCTTACCATTACCAAGCCCGAAGTTTCGGCTTTTCCTGATACGCTTAGTGGGTGTTTGGACGACAGTTTAAAACTAGGTGTTGAAAATAAAGATTACCAGTTTAATTGGAGTCCAGGATCTTTTTTAAGTGATTCTACCATTTCAAATCCGATTTATACCAATGCTGGTGTCCTTACATTTAGCTGCTTTTATTCGGCAATTGGAGGTTGTTCAAATTCATTTGAACAAACGGCAATCATTAACGAAAAACCTGCGCTTGAATTAGGAGCTAACGAGATGTATTTCTGCTCTAATGAGGATAAAAAAAATGAAATTATCTTATCTGTTAATGCGCTTACATTTGATTCCTCTAAATACAATCTTAACTGGACGAATGATGGTGCATTGGTGAATAAAAGCGTTTTGGAAGTTAGTCTCAGCGATTTAGGATCCAATATATTTACCGTTCAAAATAAGGCGACCTTTTGTATTTCCAATGACACACTAGAAGTGTATTCATTCGATAGTCTTAAGGTAGACCTAAATAGAATTGGCCCAGATTCTTTGCTAGTTTCAGTGTTTGGTAATCCCGGTATTGCAAAATATACCTGGTATAGGAATAATGCCTTATTAAACGGAGTGAGCGGTCCACTATATGTGGCTAAAGACTCTGGCGAATATTATGTAAGGATTGAGACCAATGATAGTTGTTTCTTTGAGAGTAAGCGAATAAAATATGTGAAAGCAACAAATGGTTTGAAAAGCATTTCTACCAACATGAGCGACTTTTACGTATATCAGACGGATTTGGGTACTGAATTGATGAGTAAGGGCAATTATAAGGGTGAAGTTACGGTAAGAATCTCTTCCTTGAACGGGCAATTTATGAGTGAGCATAAAGCCATTACACTCCCTTTATCAATAGATGAATATACGAGTCCGGGGCTTAACATTGCCTGTGTAATAGTTCATAATAACACGGTTCAAAAAATTAAATTTATACAGTTAGATTAAACGAAAGACCTTTCTAGGAGTTTTTTACATATGGTATTTCTTTTTATTTCAGTTTTATTTTCCATTCAGTCTCAACTGACTGAGGTAAGGAATATGTATATAAAGGCGATTGATGATGTCTCTTATGCAGACCGCTTGGTTGATATTACAAAGAATGAATCCTCGAGTATCAAAATAGCTTACCATCATACAGGAGTGGCATTACAGGCCAAGCATAGCTGGAATTTAGCTACCAAAATGAGAAAAGCAAAGGAAGCAGCAAATGGTCTGAATTTGGCCGTTTTGAAGGATAAAGCTAATGAAGAAATTCGTTTTTTAAGATTCAGCTTCGAAGCAAATGTCCCATCATTGGTTGGACTCACAAAACATTTAGCTGCGGATAAAAAAGTGATTTTGAAAAAGATTAGAAAAAATCATCCGCTATGGTCAACCATGAGAAAGTTTTTAATTAACAGCAGTGAGTTAACCACGGCTGAAAAGGAGAAAATAAAAAATATATAATACCCATATTCAATTAAGAACACCGGATTTAGGAAGGGGATTTAAAATATTTTCAGTTGAGCCAAGCCCTACTTGGTACCCAAAATGATAGGAGAATTTCCTTTACCCATTACAATAACCTTAGCATTTGCAGACTTGGCCAACTCTAATTGAGCTTTAATAGCTTCGTATTGCAATTGTTGTTTGGTCAATGACGCCGATATGATTCGCTGATAATCGGAGATTCCTTGCGCTTCTACTCGCTTTCTGTCTGCTTCTTGTTTTTCTTTGGTTAAAACAAATTCCATTTTTTGCGATTCTTGCTCTGCATTTATTTTTGACTCAATACTTGCTTTTACAGAAGCAGGAAGGGCAATATTACGGATAAGAACTTGTTCCAAAATAAGGCCACGGTTCTTAAATTCTTTTTCTATGGAAGAAACAATTCTTTGTTGAAATTCTTCTCTTTTACTTGAATACAAGGAAACAGCATCGTAAGCAACAGCGTGATCTCTGATTTTTGTTCGCGCTAGAGGCCTTACCACTTTCATGGTGTAATCCATACCTGTATTCTTATAAACGTTAGGACTTTCAGAGGGCAATATTCTGTATAGTACGGTTAAGTCGATGGTTACTTCCAATCCATCTTTAGATAATATACGAATGGCATCATCTCCACTTTTTTCCCCCTCATTGTGAATGCCACTCATAGTATAATTCTGAGTTCGAGTATCCATTTGTTGCACTTCAACCAAAGGGTTAATAATGTGTAGTCCACTTTCCAGTGTTTGACCTTTTACTTTTCCGAAAAGCGTTTGAACCCCTACAAAACCCGCATTTATTTGAATGAAGCAACCAATAACTAAGCCTAGGATAATGGCTCCAATTCCCACAATTCGTATGGTTTTATTAGCCCCCTCCCAGTTTGGAACATTGATTTGAATGAACGAGAAGATTAAGATTAGAACACCGATGAATAAGATAGCTGACATTTTTTTTATTTGAACACACCTTCGTGATGCGTTTGGCAAAGGTAAGTGAATGAATTTTAGGAATGTTGCAAGAAGCGATGATATCTTCTAATTTAACGATAAATATCTTGGAGCTGCTAAAATATTTATTTGGGCTTGCCCTCTCTATTGGAATAGCTCTTTGATTTCGATAGATTCATTGTAAATTCGTGCCTTCATGAGCAACACCATTGCTTTTTATACATTAGGTTGTAAATTAAATTTTTCTGAAACCAGCACCATTGGGAGACAAATGATGGAGGCTGGATTTAAAAAAGTGAATTTTACTGAAGGCGCAGATGTGTATGTTATTAATACATGCAGTGTGACGGATCATGCAGACCGCAAGTGTAAGAAAGTAGTTAAGGAGGCGCTCAAGAAAAACGAAAAGGCGTTTGTTGTAATTGTTGGATGCTACGCTCAATTAAAACCACAGGAAATTTCTGAAATTCCGGGAGTTGATATGGTTTTAGGAGCCGCGGAGAAATTTAATCTCCCCAAGCATTTGCAAGATTTGGTGAAACGTGAGAAAGCCATTGTTTACAATGCACCCATTAAAGAGGTAAATACTTTTGTGCCGGGGTTTAGCATGGGAGATCGTACTCGTATGTTCATGAAACTCCAAGACGGATGTGATTATTTCTGCACCTTCTGCACCATACCTTTGGCTAGAGGAAAGAGCAGAAGTTTAACCGTTTCTGAAACGATAGAAAAAGTGGTGAAGGCTACTGAAAATGGAGTGAAAGAGGTGATCCTTACTGGGGTAAACCTTGGAGACTTTGGCGTGAATCACGGAGAAACGTTCTATGATCTCATTATTGCATTGGAGGAAGTGGAGCAAGTGGAGAGGTATCGCATTAGTAGCATAGAGCCTAATTTACTCACCGATGAGATTATTTCTTTTGTAGCTCAGAGCAGTAAGTTTGTTCCTCATTTCCATATTCCGCTGCAAAGTGCCGATGACGAGTTATTAGGCAAAATGCGCCGGAAGTATCAAAGCCAATTATACAGAGAGCGGGTGAGGCGAATTAAGGCGCTCATGCCAAATTGTTGCATTGGAGTAGATGTAATTGTAGGTTTTCCAGGCGAAACAAATGATAAATTCTTAAATACCTTTAATTTCTTAAACGAATTAGATGTAAGTTACTTACATGTATTTCCATATTCTGAAAGAAAAAATACGACGGCCGTGAAGTTGCCCGGGAGAGTGCAGCAAAATATACGAAAGGAAAGATGTACCCAGCTCATATCTTTAAGTGAGAAGAAGAAGAGATTTTTCTACGAGCAATTTGTTGGAGAGCGGCACTTGGTTCTTTTTGAGGAAGAAAATAGGAACGGGTTTATGTATGGTTTTACGCCAAACTATATTAAAGTTAAAATGGAATATGACCCTATTTTGGTAGATGAACTTACAGAAGTGAAATTGACCACAATTGATGAGGAAGGAATGATGAGAGGAATGATCGAAGAATATGCTTAAGAAGTATGTGAGAATATTGTTCGCAGTTGGTTTTGGCATTTCTGCATGGTTGTATATACAACTTAAAACAACGGTAGTTGAGAAAAATGCTGCTTTTAGGGTTAGAGGGGATTGGACTCTAGACTCCTTAGCTAACCACTTGGAAACAAAGGCTCAATTAGAAGATAAAGCGAACTTTAAAAGCTGGGCTAAACGATTGGGCTACTCTCGTATAAACCCTTGTTTTGTCGAAGTGGAAAAAGGGAAAGATCTCTGGGGTCTTATTAAATATTTAAAAGCCAACAGGTACCAAACGCGTAATGTGGTTATAAATCCTGAATATAATTTAGAGCAATTAGCTAAATCAGTAAGCAGTAAAATTGAGGTAGATAAGGATACATTTATTTCAGCTATGCAGAACGATCTGGTTCTTTCTACCTTCGGATTAGATCATTATAATTGGCAAGTCTTATTTATGCCAAATTCATATGAGTTTTATGTAAAGTCAGACCTTCCCATATTTTTGGAGAAGATGAAGGCAGCTCATGATAAATTTTGGAATGAGAAACGATTATCCAAGGCGCAGGCACAAGGGTTTTCTAGGTTAGAAGTTGTTAATATTGCCAGTATTGCAACAAAAGAAAGCCATAAAACAGATGAATTTGAGAGAATTGTTGGTGTTTATATAAACCGCCTAAGAATAGGCATGCCCTTAGGCTCCGATCCAACCATAAACTTTGCCAAAGGAAAAAGTGGTCGAGTATTCAAGTCAGATTTAAGAGTAGATTCTAAATATAATACCTACCAAAATGTGGGTTTACCTCCCGGTCCAATTTGCATTCCTCATCCCAAAGCCATTGAGGCCGTTCTTAATTATGACAAGCATAACTATTTATTTTTTTGTGCTAAAGAAGATTTCAGCGGGTATCACAACTTTGCAGAATCCTATCGAGAACATTTAAGGAATGCCTCCAAATGGCATAAGGCTCTCAATAAGCTGAATAGAGAAAAAAGGTAAGCTTTCCGCTTATCATGGTTTTAAGCTTAAATTTGGATGCTATATTCGAGTAGATTGAAAACACTTTTAATTTTTGTTAAGAAACAAAGGGGCTTAATTATCCTTTCCATGGTTTTGGCTACCATAAATCAGGTATTCTCTATGTTAGATCCTTGGGTGGGAAGAAATATTCTTGACAAATATTTAATGAAGTTTGACTCCTATAGTCAAGAGGAGTTTTTGTGGGGTGTAGGAACATGGCTTATGATTGGTATTGGTGTGGCCATGGTGAGTAGAATCGCAAAAAACTTGCAAGACTACTTTTTAAATGTAGCCATCCAAAAAAGTGGGGCTGAGATATTTATGGAAGGGGTTAAACATACCTTGGATATGCCCTATGCTTTGTTTGAGGATACCCGAAGTGGAGAAACCTTAAATATCTTACAAAAAGTACGAGCGGATACAGAGAAAATTCTAAAATTGGGGATTGGCTTGCTCTATACTTCCGTCGTTGGGGTTGTTTTTGTGTTTATTGTTTCAATTAGCATCCATTGGTTTATTACTGTCATGTTCGCTTTGTCTATGGTAGTTGTTGCGATAAGCAGCTCGATCTTAAGCAAAAAGATAAAAAACATTCAAAAAACCATCGTGGTCGAAACGGCTCAACTGGCAGGAACTACCACCGAGAGTTTACGAAATATTGAACTCATTAAAAGTTTGGGTTTAGTGGCTCAAGAAATAAAAAGAATTGGACGTAATACAATGAGTATTTTGGGCTTGGAATTGCGGAAGGTGAAACGGGTGAGAACGTTAGAATTTACGCAAGGAACCATTGTTAACTTGATGAGAAATACCATTCTTCTGTTTTTAAGTTGGATGGTTTTTACCCAAAAAATAACACCAGGAATGTACATCCAATTCTTGTTTTACACTTTTTTTATTTTTAATCCATTGCAACAACTGGGTACTTTTATACAAGCCTATCGAGAGGCGGAAGTGTCCTTGAGCAAGTATGACGAACTCATGCAAAAACCTGTGGAGCAGGATGACTCAGATGCGGTAGAATTAAGCGAAATAGAAAGCATTGAATTCAAAAATGTTTCCTTCAAACATAACAGCACCAGTACGAATGCATTGAGCCAAATAAATGTGAGTTTAAAAAGAGGAGAGACGGTGGCTTTTGTTGGTCCCAGTGGCAGTGGGAAAAGCACCCTAGTTAAGCTTCTAATCGGATTGTATAAGCCAGTGGATGGATTGATAAGCTATAACAATATTTCCTATGATAAAGTGGCTAAGAATAGCTTGAGAAAACAGTTAGGTGTAGTGGCACAAGAAAGTCAGTTGTTTAGCGGTACGATCAAAGAGAATTTACAATACGTAGCGCCGGACGCCAGCGATAAAGAATTACTGATTGCATTGGATAAATCGGCAGCACATACACTCATGGAAAGAGCAGAAGAAGGGTTAGATACCCAAATAGGCGAGGGTGGTATTAAAGTTTCTGGTGGGGAGAAACAGCGTATTTCCATTGCTCGCGCATTGTTGCGAAACCCAAATTTGATGGTTTTTGATGAAGCGACCTCGGCCCTAGATTCCATTACCGAGGCTGAAATTACCGAGACCATTAAACACCTGTCACAAAAGCACAATAGCATCAACGTATTAGTGGCTCACCGTTTGGGAACCATTATGCATGCCGATACTATATATGTACTGGAAAAAGGAGAAGTGGTCGAAGAAGGAAATCACGATCAACTTGTCAATAAAAAAGGCTTGTATTACGCCATGTGGCGTCAGCAAATTGGAGAAAATAGAGGGTAGGCAAACCCTTGCATTTTTTGCATTTGCGATTCAAAAGTATTCCTGCCATATTTGCCATATCAAAAACTATATATTTATAGGGTTAATGCTGTGCTTGCTTTCATGCCAGCAAAACAAAAAGGTATCAGAATCACAATCAAGCGTTAAACTTATTGTTTTAGGCACCATTCAAGATGCAGGTTCGCCTCATATTGCCTGTAAGAAACAATGCTGCAAGGAGTTATACAATACTAAAAACAGAAAGAGGCTTATTACTGCTTTGGGCATTTTAGATTCAAAAAACCAAAAGACCTATCTGTTTGAGGCCAGTCCTGACATGACATTTCAAATGAAAATGTTAAATGAAGTAGCACCATTTGAGCATGCAGAAACTCCAGATGGGATATTTTTAACTCATGCACATATAGGCCACTACACTGGTTTGATGTATTTAGGTAAAGAAGCCATGGATGCAAAAAAAGTACCTGTATATGCCATGCCACGCATGAGCTATTATCTAAAAAATAATGGACCCTGGAGCCAATTGCATGAGAGGGGTAATATTAATATTCATGGCTTAGTGAGTGATTCTAGCATTGAATTAAACAAGCAGTTAAGAGTTACTCCAGTTCGTGTTCCGCACCGAGATGAATTCTCTGAAACGGTAGGGTATAAAATTGAAGGTCCCAATAAAACAGTGCTTTTTATTCCAGATATTGATAAATGGACCAAGTGGAATGTTGATATTTTAGAGGAAATTAAGGAAGTAGACGTAGCCTTTATTGACGGTACTTTTTTTAGTGCCAATGAAATCTCAGGGAGAAGCATTGATGAAATCCCACATCCTTTAATTTCTGAATCCATGGATCTATTCGAAAAACTTAGCAAAGTCGAAAAATCAAAAATACATTTCATACATTTTAATCATACCAATCCTGTTCTAAATCCTCATGCATCGCAGCTTAGAGAGTTAAAAGATAAAGGATTTAAACTGGCAAAGCAGGGCATGCTTATTTCTTTATAGAAGAAAAAGCCGTTGCTCATCTTTCATTAATCGTTCTAAAAGTCAGATTTATTCTGGGCTCCAATATTTTTTTCGTGGGCGGAAGCCGATGCAGCCAATGCAATTGTGTTTCTCCTCTCATTTCTAAAAGACTTCCATGCTCCAAAAGCACCGAAACTGTTTCCTTGCTGCTTTTATGCTTGAATACGAATTTTCGTTCGGCACCAAAACTAAGTGAGGCAATCGACCCGTTTCTCTTTAGATCTTTTTCCGCATCGCTATGCCAGCCCATTCCCTCAGACCCATTATGATATAAATTTAGGAGGCAGGAATTGTAGGTTTCCCCCGTACATTCTTCCGTCATTTTCTTTAATTCAAGGAGCTTGCTTGTAAAGGGTATTGCCGATTTAGTTACATTTGAATATGTGTATTCTAATGCTTCTTGTGCATACCATGCTACTTTTCGTTTGGTAATTATTTTCTTTCCAAAAAGCATTACTTCATCATTTTTCCATTCAATTCTTTTCAGTAAAAATGTGAAGAATTCTTGTGCTTTTTGGTGATCGAAAATGGGTCCGAAGTAATGGGCCTTCCCATCCTTGGGAAGGATATCCATGGTATCTTGCATTGGTGAGCCAAAGATATAAGTTAACAGTGAATATTTTCCGATTCTATGGTGTTTTGTGCTTTATAATTAAAGTTTGAGTAAAAAATGTTTAACCCAACAACTATTTTTGCACTAAGATGTTATCTGCTTATGAATGGTCTGCTAAATAGTATGGTTCTCATTGGTTTTTTTGCACTAATGGAAGGAGTGGCTTGGTTTACGCACAAGTACATCATGCATGGCTTTCTTTGGGTTTGGCATCGCGATCACCATGAACCTCGAAAAGGAACCTTTGAGCTGAATGATATTTTTGGATTGATGTTTGCCATACCGTCGGTTTGGTTAATAGTAGAGGGATCTGCAGATTTCGATTGGCGTTTCTTTGCCGGTTTTGGCATTGCCCTTTATGGCTTGGCCTATTTTCTCGTGCATGATGTTTTTGTTCATCAAAGAATTAAGGCTTTAAAAAAGGCTAAATTAGCATATTTTCATGCCATGCGTCAAACGCATCATCTGCATCATGCTGTTCATACCAAGCAGGGTGCTCAGGCTTTTGGTTTCTTATGGGTACTACCCAAATTTAGACGGCAATTTAAAAAGTAATCCTTCTTTTAAGATGTTTTCATTTCTTGGAAGGAATAAATATTCCTTGTCCTAAATTCTTTAATTGCTTCCGAAATACCTTGCTCTAGAGGCCTTTTTCTGCCTTCCTCTTTTATCGCTGCCTAAATGACAGTATATGAGATAATGGCATATTTTATGTCTTAAGAGAGTACAAACAGAATAGAAAATATTATATGTCAGTACAAGTAAAACCATTATCAGATAGAGTTTTGATTCAGCCTCTAGAAGCTGAGACACAAACGGCAAGTGGAATTTATATCCCAGATACGGCTAAAGAAAAGCCGATGAAAGGAAAGGTTGTGGCAGTTGGGCCAGGAAAAACCGACGAGCCAATGTCAGTAAAAGACGGAGATACCGTTTTATATGGCAAGTATGCAGGCACAGAGCTTTCAGTAGATGGAGGAGAGTATCTAATCATGAGAGAAAGTGACATTTTCGCAATTGTTTAATTTTAAGAGAGAAAGAAAAAATGGCAAAAAAGATAGATTTTAACGTAACAGCTCGAGAGGGCTTGAAAAGAGGAGTAGATGCATTAGCTAATGCTGTAAAAGTTACCCTTGGACCAAAAGGTAGAAACGTAGTTATTGATAAAAAATTTGGTGCTCCACACATTACCAAGGATGGTGTGACAGTAGCGAAGGAAATAGAATTGCAAGATCCTGTTGAAAATATGGGTGCGCAAATGTTAAAAGAGGTGGCTAGTAAAACTGCTGATTTAGCAGGTGATGGAACAACAACTGCAACAGTATTGGCGCAAGCCATTGTTAATGCAGGTTTAAAAAATGTTGCAGCAGGTGCAAATCCAATGGATTTGAAACGAGGAATTGAAAAAGCCGTTAAATCTGCCGTTGAAAGCCTAAATGCTTTAAGTGAAGTAGTTGGTGATGATTTTGGAAAAATAGAGCAAGTAGCAAGTGTTTCTGCAAACAATGATACCACAATTGGTAAATTGATCGCGCAGGCCATGCAAAAAGTAGGTAAAGATGGTGTTATTACTGTTGAGGAAGCTAAAGGCACTGAAACGACTGTTGATGTGGTTGAAGGAATGCAGTTTGATAGAGGTTATTTATCTCCATACTTTGTAACTAATACAGAGAAAATGCAAACGGAGATGGAGAATGGATACATTCTAATTTTCGACAAAAAGATTAGCAGCATGAAAGACTTGCTCCCTGTATTGGAAAAAGTAGTTCAAAGTGGAAAGTCATTGTTAATTATTGCGGAAGATATCGAAGGAGAAGCTCTAGCAACTCTAGTGGTAAACAAAATGCGTGGATCATTGAAAATTGCAGCGGTAAAAGCTCCAGGATTTGGTGATAGAAGAAAAGAAATGTTGGAAGACATTGCTGTCCTTACAGGCGGTACAGTAATTAGTGAAGAGCAAGGACGTAAATTAGAAGACGCAAGTCTTGAAGATTTAGGTACTGCAGAAAAAATTACTATTGATAAGGATAATACAACCATCGTAAACGGTGCAGGTTCTAAAGATGTGATTGGGGCAAGAATTAGCCAAATCAAAGCACAAATAGAAAGCAGCACCAGCGATTATGATAAAGAGAAGTTGCAAGAAAGATTAGCCAAGCTAGCTGGTGGTGTTGCGGTTCTTTATATAGGAGCAGCTACTGAGGTAGAGATGAAAGAGAAAAAAGACAGAGTGGATGATGCATTGCATGCAACAAGAGCAGCTGTTGAAGAAGGAATTGTTCCTGGTGGTGGAGTATCATTCATAAGAGCTATTGATGCTTTAGGCGCTGTAAAAGGAGCAAATGATGACGAGCAAACAGGAGTTGATATCATTCGTAGATCTCTAGAAGAGCCATTACGTCAGATTATTGCAAATGCAGGAGGCGAAGGTTCTATTATTGTTCAGAAAGTACGAGAAGGAAAAGCAGACTTTGGTTACAATGCGTATTCCGAAACATATGAGAATTTGCTAGGAGCTGGAGTTATTGATCCAAAAAAGGTAAGTCGTGTGGCTTTAGAAAATGCAGCATCTATTGGCGGCATGCTTTTAACCACAGAATGCGTACTTAGCGATATTAAAGAAAAAGAAGAACATGCACACTCACATGCCGACATGGGCGGAATGGGCGGCATGGGTGGCATGATGTAAGACATTTGCCCGTTAAATACATTTTATTAAATGTCTTTAATCTTGTAAGAAAAAGGCCACTCCAATGAGTGGCCTTTCTATTTAGTTTGATTTTTGCCATGGTAGATTTTAGAATTTATTCAGAGCAATTGCAAAGGCAGGAATGCGCAAGATTCCTTCATTGTAATCCCTTCAATAAAGGGTGCTTATTTTAAATAGCCCAGGAATATTGGGCCTCTCCATGTTTTTAAACTATCCAATATTACATATTCCAGATTCATTCCCTTGGTTGTATTGACCTCTTGAATTGCACTCCGGTTAATGGTTTTGGGATACATATACATATTGGTATAGATTTTTGAATGATGCTTCGTTTTTACTAAAGAATAATCCTTCGAGTAATCCCAAATTTCCATGTTTTTTTCTTCACCTTCGCAGGTATTCTTCCAATCCATATAATTGGTAAACTCCGTGCGGTCATGTGCTACAAAATATTTGGCTTTCTCATTCAAAAGCCAAGCTCGAGTTTCTTCGTTCTTATGGTCATTTAAAACATTTTTTGGTATTACGTGAAATCCAATATTCCATATTCCAATGCCCGCAGCAAGAAGAGTCCATGATTTAGCAGAAAATGGAAGGTGCTTTCCAAATGCAATAATGCCTAGAAAAGGAAGCATGAGCATGAATTCTGCATTTCCCATACTATAAATCACCCATAAAAAGTGGAGAGTAAATGCGAGAATAGCCGATTTTCGAAGGCCTGAATCTAAAATCCAAACATGCCTTGTACTCTTCCTAAACCTAAAGAACAAAACAATTGAACTAAGCAGTAGGAGAGGCAAGACCCAAAGAATGGGATGGATTTTGAGTAGCAAGAAAACGTTGCCGTGAACTTGAATCAAAGTTCGGATGCTATTTATTGCAGTGAAAATAAAATGTTCTGGCCCTATGCGAGTGGCGACCAAACCTTTTTGCACATCTTCAGTGATAAAGTGCCACAGGCTTAAGGTAGTATTAGAGGCAAATCCTAAGTAAATGACAAGAATGGCAAGTCCAGATAATAGGAAGCTTATGAATGCAGACCTCGATTGGATAGCGTAAAAAATTCCCCAAGATAATAACCAAAAGATGTGGATTTGATGAAATAATACGGCCAGCACCATGGAGCCAAAGCCTAAGAGTAAATTCTTCCAACTTTTTGCATTTTTTAGCAAGAACCATGAGCCAAGTAAGCTAAAGAAAAGCGGAATGACATAGGTCTCATTTAAAGAAGCAAAGCGCAGACACGCAAAGCAGGAAGCACAAAAAAGAGTAAGCGCAAATGCTAGTCTTTTATCTGTTGATTTTTTAAGGATGAAATACAGAAAGAGTGAACTCAGTCCCATGAGCACTCCATTTATTTTGAGCATAAGTAGCATTGCTTTTCCGGGGAATATTTGAGCAATGCCATGCCCTAGCCAATTGTATAATAAATGGTGAGGGCTGGTTAAATAGTTGCCACTTTCCATGCTGAAGGCATAACCGTAGGCATCACCACTTTGATTTTGATTGGGTAGCAGCCATAGAAAAAGAACGTATACAACTATAAAAGCAGAGATGGAATTGTTTTTTATGATTGCTTTTAAATTCAATGGTTCTTCCTTATGCGTGCAGCAAAAATGAACTAATTTTGTCAAAGTTATGCAATCGTTGGCGATAGAAGATGTTTTACGAATTCCAATTGTACGGAAGGTTGCCGATTTAGCGGAAAAACTAAATATAGAAGTATACATAGTAGGTGGTTTTGTGCGCGATATTTTTCTTGAACAAGAAAGCAAGGATTTAGATATCGTAGTCTTAGGTAAAGGAATTGAATTTGCCCAAGCACTCAGTAATACTTTAGGAGAAGGCGTACGAACAGCATATTTTAAAAACTTTGGCACAGCACAAGTGAAATATGAAGATTGGATTCTTGAATTTGTTGGTGCGCGTAAAGAGAGTTATAACCGAGATAGTAGAAATCCTGTGGTTGAGGATGGAACGTTGGATGACGATCAAAAGCGCAGAGATTTCACCATTAATGCCATGTATATTAGCCTAAATAAAGATACTTTGGGAGAAGTTATTGATCCATTTGGCGGCATGGAACACATGAAGCAAAAGTTAATTCAAACCCCTTTAGATCCTAAAGTTACTTTTGATGATGATCCTTTGCGAATGCTGCGGGCAATTCGTTTTGCTGCCCGTTTTGGCTTTAGATTGAGTGATGAAGTGATGCAAGCCATTACCGATTACTCAGGTCGCATAAAGATTATTTCAGCAGAACGTATCATTGAAGAGATCAATGGGATGATTACGGCCGATAAACCTAGTTTAGCTTTTAAGCTGATGGAGATGACCGGCCTCTTGAAAATCATTTTTCCAGAATTAGTAAGGCTTAAAGGAGTAGAGGTGAGGAATGGCCAAGGTCATAAGGATAACTTCTATCACACCTTGCAAGTCTTGGATAATATTTGTCCTAATACAGATAACTTATGGCTGCGATGGTCGGCCATTATGCACGATATAGCAAAACCCCCCACAAAGAGGTTTGAGGAAGGGCATGGATGGACCTTTCATGGGCATGAAGACTTAGGCTCTAGGTGGGTTAAAAAAATATTTAGGAGGCTGCGGCTACCATTGGATGAAAAAATGAAGTACGTGGAAACCTTAGTGCGACTTCATCTGAGACCTATTGCATTAACCAAAGAAACCGTTACAGATTCTGCAGTGCGCCGCTTAATTGTAGATGCTGGGGACTATTTGGATGATTTGCTTATCCTTTGTAGGGCAGATATTACCAGTAAGAATGAAGTTAAAGTAAAGCGCTTTTTAGCAAATCTTGATACTGTGGCCGATAAGGTCGCTGATGTTATTGAGAGAGATAATTTAAGAAATTGGCAACCCGTGGTTAATGGAACCCATATTATGGAGCGCTATCAAATAAAAAATCCAAGAGAAATTGGAATGCTTAAGGATGCTGCCCGCTCAGCAATTTTGGATGGAGAAGTTCCCAATGTATTGGACTCTGCACTCCTATTTTTAGATAAATTAGCCGCGAACGAGAATATTAAGCGCAAGATTGATTAAATTTTACTCATTTACTACGGATTAATTCAGCACTCCTTTTATATTTGACCATGCGTTTAGTGAAAGCATTTGGAATAGTCCTTATAATCACCATTATTGCCTCCTGCAAGGATGAAGGAGTAAACACCATAGGACGATATATTTCGGAGGACGACACGGCTTATTCTGCTGACATTATTAGCGCTTCGAAGAAGATTAATGCAGACCCTGAAAATGCAGAACTCTATTATCTAAGAGGAAATGCCTTTTATTTTTTAGATCAGTTTTCCGATGCAGAAATTGATTTTAGTACTGCAATTAAATTAGATAGTTTCAATGCCTTGTATAATTTTAAATTGGGCGATTGTATTCTTAATATGGACACCAGTAATTCATTAAGAGCTATGGGCCATTTAGAAAACGCACTCCTTATAAAACCCAACTATTACGAAGCCATGAATGCCTTGTCTACCCTTTATATTGCGAGGCAGGATTACGGTAAAGCAGATCATTTATTGAAGAAGTTAAGCAGTAATGTGGATTTTAGTGACCAAGCGTGGATTCTTAGAGGGATTATTAAAAAAGAACAAAAAGATACTGTAGCCGCATTGGCAATGATGGAGAGGGCGCTTCAAATTAACCCGAGTAATGTGGATGCGACCAGCCAAATTGCCAATATTTATTTAGTTCAACAAAACCCCTTGGCTAAGTCTTACTATAAAAAAGTATTAGCCCTGGATCAGTTTAATTATGATGCCTATTATCATTTAGGTTTAATCGCTCAAAATGCGGGGGATTATGATGAGGCCGATAAGCTGTACAATCAAGTAAAGAGCTTAAAAAGAGATTATGTATTTGCTTGGTATAATTTAGCTGTGGTATACCTCTTAAAAGGAGATTGGTCAGATGCCATGGAACATGCGGAGCAAGTATTAACCTATAACCCAGACCATGATAATGCATGGGCTTTGCAAGGGTATATTTATGAGCAAAAAGGAGAGTTGGACAAAGCAAAGAAGTTATATGAGAAAGCTTTAGGGATTAACCCCAACAATCAAAAAGCAGCAGAGGGTTTAGCCAGTATTAAGCCTTAGAACTCCAAAAAACTATTCGTTTATAATCCGGCACATTTGAATGCATAGCCTTTTCACGGCTATCGCTGAAGTTAAAAAGGGGCATGGAAATTTAGCATTGGCTTCTAAGGGCCTAATAGATTGTTTTATTGTACCCATAATGGGATGGATTAAATAAGATAGCTCGTTTTATATGCCCTAAATTGAACGACTAATTCGTTGTGAAATTGATTTGGATCAAAAAAAAGCCCCTTGAGTTATCAAGGGGCTTTTCTACATAAGTAAGAATGTAGGATTAAATCATGCTTTTTGCTTCTTCAATCCATTTATGCCATTGTTCCAAACTTGACAAACTATCTTTTTCTTCTAGCTTTTTGATTTTAGCATCTGTTAAGCCAGCCATTTCTTCTAGGGTTTTAACGCCTATTGCTATGAGCTTTTTCTCAAATGCTGGACCAACTCCAGATAGTGACTTAAGATCAGCAGCCTTTGCTTTTTTAGCGGCTTTAGGAGCAGCTTCTTTCTTCTCAGCTTTTGGCTTCACTTCCTTCTTCTCTGCTTTTGGAGCGGCTTTCTTTTTTTCTGCTTTAGGAGCAGCTTCTTTTTTCTCTGTTTTCGGAGCAGCTTCTTTTTTCTCTGTTTTCGGAGTAGCTTTTTTCTTTTCAGCTTGCTCTAATTGAGCTCTCAATTCAGATAAAGCATCTAGCTCACCTAGTGTTGCATTATCATTTGAAGCATTATTGCGTTTCGCATTAGCAGAAGCACGTTTTTTCGCTTGTTCTCTAACTTCAACTTCCTCGCCATTGGCAATTCTTTCAGCATTTTTCCAAACATTGGTATGCGAAATAATAATTCTCTTCTGATCCTTATTAAACTCAATGATTTCAAATTCTAATGTTTCATCCTCAGACACAGCAGCATTTGCTTTTTTCTTCATGTGACGTGGAGGAGCAAAAGCTTCAACACCATAAGGCAATTGTACATTGGCCCCTTTTTCAGAATTCTGAATAATGGTTCCCTCATGCACTGAGCCTAAGGTAAATACAGTCTCGAAAGTTTCCCATGGGTTTTCTTCGAGTTGCTTATGACCTATGCTTAGTCTTCTATTATCAACGTCTATTTCAAGAACTACAACTTCTATTTCTTCACCTTTTTTGGTGAATTCTGAAGGATGCTTGATTTTCTTGTTCCAACTTAAATCAGAAACGTGAACTAACCCGTCTACGCCTTCTTCAAGCTCTACAAATAATCCATAAGAAGTGAGGTTTTTAACAACACCTGTATGTTTGCTACCAACGGCATAGGCTTCGAGTATTTTAGTCCAAGGGTCAATACTTAATTGTTTGATTCCAAGACTCATTTTATGCTCTTCTCTATCTAAGGCAAGAACCAATGCTTCTACCTCATCATCTACTTTTAAGTATTCATTTGGATTTCTCAAGTGACTACTCCAGCTCATCTCACTTACGTGAACCAAACCTTCAATCCCTGGCATAATTTCAACAAAAGCTCCGTAATCAGCTACGCTTACTACTTTTCCTTTAATGGTGCTTCCTTCATCAACACCTTCTGGAAGACTATCCCATGGATGTGCAGTTAATTGTTTTAACCCAAGAGAAATTCGTTTTTTCTCATCGTCAAAATCAAGAATCGCAACATTAATAGTTTGCTCTAATTCTAGAACCTCTTCAGGGTGATTGATTCTTCCCCAAGAAATATCTGTAATGTGAAGTAATCCATCAATACCACCAAGGTCTATAAATACACCAAAGTTGGTCATATTTTTAACGATTCCTTCCACTACTTGACCTTTTTCTAGGCCACCCAAAATTTCTAATTTTTGAGCTTCAATATCATCTTCAATCAAAATTTTGTGAGAAATTACAATGTTCTTATATACATCATTGACTTTCACAATTTTGAAATCCATTGTTTTATTAATGTATTCATCGAAATCTTTTACCTGTTTCGTATCAATTTGTGATCCTGGCAAGAAGGCATCGATGCCCATAACGTCAACAACTAATCCACCTTTAGTTCTGGTGCGAACGACTCCACTAACAATTTCATCATTCTTTTTAGCTAATAACACTCGTTCCCAAGTCGTTTCCTGCAGCGCTTTACGACGGCTAAGAACCAATTGGCCCATTGCGTCTTCTGCAACGTCTACAAAAACGTCTACTTCATCACCAATCGCTAGATCTGGCATGTCTCTAAACTCCTGTCTAGAAACCAATCCATCACTCTTAAAACCAATGTTAATTACAACATCTCGGTCATTGATAGAGGTAACTTTTCCTTTAACAACCTGTTTTTCTTCAATAGGTGTAAAAGACTCAGTGTAAGATTTTTCTAACTCAGAGCGTTCATTGTCTGAATAAGTTTGGAAGCCAGCTTCGTCGGCATCCCAGTCAAAATCATCATGTGCGTTGTTTGTTTTTGCTATTAGAGTCTCAACTGGAGCCTCAGGTGTAACATTTGCAGTTTCTTCTGCTTCTACATTTGGGTTTTGTTCTTCTGAATTCAAATATATTGTCCTCCTTTAAGGGGCGGCAAAATTAGTATAAAATTGTTATTTGAACTATGTTTTTCAATAAAAATACCTCAGAAAGCATAAGATTCCAGAACTTTAGATGAATAAGTACTCTTTAAACCTTAATTTTGCTAGACTTTAACAATGATTTTAGAAATCAACATTTCTTGGGTTTCAGTGCTTTTTGTATCTTTTTTTGGGGTGATTGTTTGGCTTTTAAGCAAATACTTCAATAATAGATCCCTGTGGAAGATTATTAAACAGGAATCGGATGGCTTGGCTTTTTCAAAGTCGCTACAAGATGCTAGCCATGTAGATGTTCTTCTCAAGAAGCTTCTTCAGAAAAGGAGCCGTGAATTGAAAAGACTTCAAACCTTAGAAGAGTATCGCAAGCAATATACAGGAAATGTTGCTCACGAACTTAGAACCCCCATTTTTGCAATTCAAGGCTACATTGAATCGGTGATAGACGATGAAACCATGGATAAAGAAACAGCCATGCACTTTCTTAAAAATGCACGGAAAAACACCTTTAGACTGGAGCAAATTATAACAGATTTGGATACCATTAATAAGTTTGAGAGTAAAGTATTAAAACTCCAAAAAAGTGAATTTGATATGCATACTTTATTTAGTGATGTTATTGAAAGTTTAGAGTTTTATGCCAAAGACAGCAATATTCATTTCGAAATACATGGATGTGTTCCCGAATCTCATCGTGTTTTTGCAGATAGGGATAAAATGGAGCAGGTTTTGGTGAACCTAGGAATGAACTCTATTAAATACGGGAATAAAAATGGCCTCACTAAATTCATACTCAACGATCTAGCCGCCTCTGTAAGTATAGAAGTATCGGATAATGGTATAGGTATAGAAAAGAAATCCTTGAATCGAATCTTTGAAAGATTTTATAGAGCAGATACAAGTCGCAGTAGGTCAGAAGGAGGAAGTGGCCTTGGATTAAGTATATGTAAACACGTGGTCGAAGCTCATAACAAAAAGTTGTTTGTTTTTAGCTCTGTTGGTGAAGGAAGTGTTTTCAGCTTTCAATTAGATAAAGCCTAAGCTTAATCGTTCAACAATTGGGGAAAACTGTTTATTTACTCATTTTGAATTCTTTATACTTTTGCCCTTATCGTAAACAAAAATAAGTTTTCAATGACTGATTTGATTAAAGATGAAAAGCCGAGTCATAACCCTTTAGACTCAATGATGAAGCGATTAGAAATCGCAATAGAAAAGCTTGGTTTAGACGAGCAGTTTGCCAATGTGTTAAAAGTGCCAGATCGCTGCGTTATTGTAAATATTCCGGTAATGATGGACGATGGAAATTTAAAGGTATTTGAAGGATACCGCGTGGTGCATAGCAGTCACCTGGGTCCAAGTAAAGGGGGAATTCGTTACAGCATGGATGTGAACCTGGACGAGGTAAAAGCTTTGGCTGCCTGGATGACATGGAAGTGCGCCGTGGTTAATATTCCATATGGTGGAGCTAAGGGAGGGATTAAATGCAATCCCCGCGAAATGAGTACGAATGAATTGGAGAAGTTAACTCGTGGTTATACGCAAGCATTAAAAAGTGTATTTGGACCAGATTCAGATATTCCAGCTCCTGATATGGGCACAGGACCTCAAGAGATGGCTTGGATTGTAGATGAGTACAGTAAAATTTTTGGTCAAAACTCCTTCGCGGTTGTAACAGGTAAACCCATAGTGCTAGGAGGGAGTTTAGGAAGATTTGAAGCCACCGGACGAGGAGTAATGGTGAGTGCAAGAAGTGCAATGGCTAAACTGGGTTTAAAAGCTACAGAATGCACATGTGTAGTTCAAGGCTTTGGAAATGTAGGCTCTATTTCTGCCAAGTTGATTGAGCAGTTAGGAGTGAGAATTGTCGCAATAAGCGATATTAGTGGTGGGTATTATAACCCCAAGGGAATAGATATAATGGATGCCATTGACTACGTGGCCAATTGTGAGCTTAAGAGTCTTGAAGGGTTTTCCAAAGCGGAAAAAATCACGAATGAGGAACTCCTGGAGCTCGAGTGTGATATTCTTGTTCCAGCAGCCATGGAAGACCAAATTACGATTGATAACGCTGCCAATATTAAGGCAAAGCTTATTGTCGAAGGAGCCAATGGACCAACTACAGCTAATGCCGATTCAATACTAAATGATTTAGGAGTACTTGTAGTTCCTGATATACTTGCCAATGCAGGAGGAGTGACTGTTTCCTATTTCGAGTGGGTTCAAAATCGTTTGGGATATTACTGGACGGAAGAGCGAGTGAACAGAAGAGGCGACAGAGCTATGAAGACTGCTTTTGATAACGTTTACAGTTATAGTGAAAAACACGGCGTAAATATGAGAATTGCTGCTTACATGGTTGGAATTGAGAAAGTAGCCAATACCCTAAAGCTAAGAGGAGGCTTCTAAATACAATATTTTTTAACCTAATTTCGCAGTTATGTTTCACAAAGAAGGGTACAAAATAATCACGGGTTCCTCCGTGCTTTTTGTCGGTCTATTATTACTTATTAATCAAGTTTTACCTACTACAATCATTGGTACTTTACTAATGGTGGCACTTTTGGTATTTTATATACTTATTCTTCAGTTTTTCAGGAATCCAAAACGAAATACAAAGATAGATGCGAGTGCTATTATTGCTCCAGCAGATGGAAAGGTTGTGGTAATTGAGAAAGTAAATGAGCCTGAATATTTCAAGAAAGAATGTACGCAAATTTCTATATTCATGAGCCCCTTAAATGTTCACGTCAATCGCTATCCAATCAGTGGAGAAGTGGTTTATGAGAAATATTATAAAGGCAAGTACCTTGTTGCTTGGCATCCTAAAAGTAGCACAGAAAATGAAAGAACCACCGTGGTGGTAAAAGGAGCAAAGGGAGAAGTGCTATTTAGGCAAATTGCTGGTGCTGTAGCCCGAAGAATTGTAAAGTACAGCCAAACTGGAGATCAAGCAAAGCAAGGAGAGGACTTTGGCTTCATTAAATTTGGAAGTAGAGTAGATATTTTTATCCCTAATGACTGCAATATTAATGTGAAATTAGATGCAATTGTAAAGGGGGGAGAAACCATACTTGCAACTTATCCATAAGTGGCATTACATTTGTATAAATATTAATATGAAAAAGATTATAATCCTATCCACCCTAATATTCGGATTTGCTGCATTTTCAAATGCGCAAACATCTGTAACAAGCACAAGTTCTGCCTCAGATTCACCCACTGCTATAAGTGCACCTGAAACAGCAATAGAATCAATACCTGCTGATGTTGTAGCTGCTGAGCAATCTGTTCAAAAGGCTTCAGAGGCTGTTCAGACTGAGAGCAGTAGCAAGAAAAAATGCGATAGTAAGAAAAAGTGTAATAAGAAAAAAGCCTGTTGCAAGGCGAAAAAAGTGAACGGCACTGCAAATGCTTCAAATGCTTCACCTCAAGCAGCTAAAGAAAAAAAATGTACAAGCAACAAGAAATGCTGCGATTCTAAAAAGAAAGCTGCTGATTCATAAATAGATTTAAACTTTTAACAAAACAGAAGCCGCCATTGTGCGGCTTTTGTTTTTTATTTACGAAATTTGCAGACAATGGAATTAACTAATTTTAGGAAGATAGCATTGGCCTTACTTGGTCTTATTGGCCTATTTGCCGTAATGGTTGCTGTATATTTATATTATAACTTTAAAGCTAAATCTAACCTAACACTTATGATACCCCAGGAGGTCAATTGGGTGTACCACTTCCAAACCAAAGAACTCAGAAGTAAATTACCATCGGAAAAACCAGAGTATATTGATAGTTTAAGCTATACAATGACCAAACTACCTGTTTTTTCAGGAGTAAATGAGCCTGCAGATGTGGGCATAGCTCTTTATTCTGATGTTGTTATATTTCAAAATGCTAAGGGCTGGCATTGTTTGTTGCGTTTAAATAATCCCAGTAACTTTTCTGATTTTATGAAAAAAATGCAGAAAGAGGGATACGTTGAAGAAGAATCAAAGAAGGACTTATACAAAGTTAGAAAGTCGGCAAAATCCCTCCTTTGGATTGCTTATCAGCAAAAGGTTCTTTGTTTATTTATTCCATCCGATACAATTCCTGATAAATATGGAATGAATAAGAACATGGAGCAACTTTTTACACCTGGGCATTTAGCTGTAAATCAGTTAGACGACTTTAGTGAACTCTTTAATAAAACAGATGCCTATTTCTATCATCGCAAGAACCCTGAGAAAAGCTTTGGCTTTAAGGTTGAGGGGGATTACATGAAGAATGTATATCTATCATCAGATTCCATGCATCCAAGCCCACTTATGTTTTTCGATAAATTAGGAGCTTCGGTTACGTCCAATGACGTTGAAAATTATTTAAACAGAGACAACCAATTGTCGGTTAAAGGGTTCTTTAATGAGCATTTTAAAGTTGTAAATGAATATTTAAAACCCTTCTTACCATGAACACAGAACAAGAACTAAGACAGAGCCTCTCCAAGCGAATCATGATTATTGATGGCGCCATGGGCACAATGATACAAAAGCACAAGCTGACAGAGGAAGATTATAGGGGTAAAAGGTTTGCCCAATATGAGCATCCCTTAAAGGGAAATAATGATTTATTATCGCTCACCCAGCCAGATCTAATTAAAGATATACATGTTCAGTTTTTGGAATCGGGTGCAGATATTATTGAAACCAATACCTTTAATGCCAATGAATTTTCCATGGCAGATTATCACATGGAAGATTTAGTTGGTGAAATTAATACAGCTGCTGTAAAACTTGCTAGACAGGCCGTAGATGAGGTCATGGCCAAAGATTCGAGTAAAAAACGATATGTTGCCGGTGCCATAGGTCCAACAAATAAAACAGGAAGCCTTAGTCCAGATGTAAATAGCCCTGGTTATCGAGCCGTTAGCTTTGATGATTTACACCGAATATATCGCGAGCAAACGCTAGCTCTTATTGAAGCGGGTGTTGATATTATTTTAGTTGAAACCGTTTTTGATACGCTGAATTGCAAAGCAGCTTTATATGCTATTAATGAAATTAGAGAAGAGCAAGGGGTCGATGTTCCCGTGATGGTTTCAGGTACAATTACGGATAATAGTGGCAGAACGTTAAGCGGCCAAACAGCCGAAGCTTTTTGGATTTCTATTTCTCATGCCAATCTATTGAGTGTTGGGCTCAATTGTGCATTAGGGGCAGAGCAAATGGCCCCATTTATTAAAGAAATACATCAAGTAGCCGATGTTTTTGTGAGCTGCTATCCAAATGCAGGCTTACCCAATGAGTTTGGCGAATATGATCATAGTCCAGAACATATGGCGGGTATTTTAGAAGATTGGTGTAAGGATGGATGGATTAATTTAGTGGGAGGTTGCTGCGGAACAACTCCAGAGCACATCTCTAAAATAGCTGAGGTAGCTGCTAAATATGAGCCAAGGAAAAGGATTGAAGTTCAATAACTTTAAAAAATCTTTTTAACTTTATTCAATGCCTTTTTTTCTTCGTGTAATCAGATTTTTCAAATGGTATTCGCCGAGCTCATTGCCCATGTCTTGGCCTTTTGAAATCCCATCAACAAAGTGTATTCCACCATATAAACGACTAATGCAGGCATGGTTTGCAGCATCTATAAATCCATCAAAGGTTTCGGTTCCTAGCCCAAATTCAAATTCACTACTATCCTTTATGGTAAATTTCCCATAATAGTTTTCTAAAAAAGTACTTACTGATCCACTAACTACACTGTGCGCGCTCGGGTATTCTGGAAATGGAGGCGTTTGGATGGCAGATAACCATGTGCTATCAAATAGCGTTCTGATGGCTGTTTGCGGCCTAATATAATTTGTTTCGTACTTAGTGTCCCAAGCGGTTATAAAGGCATCGTGCATGACCGCACTGGCTCTCATATAGCCTTCTGCCGTTTGCATTAGGGAATAGTTTTGCTGTTTAGCGACATAGGTAAACATGGCCAACCAATGTCCTGCCGGAGATATTTTTAATTTGTGGATGGTTACATGTCCTATATGGATGGTACTATTTGGGTTGTCATCCCAATATTTGGCAATCCTAATATTATCCTCTTGCTGAGCTACTACTGTATCGTAAACCTCTTTAGTGATTTGGTAGAATCGACTGTTTTTATCTTCACTATATGGTTCTGGAGGATCTATTTTGATATGTGAAGGGGAAGGCACTAAACAGGTTCGTACCTTTCTCCAATTGGGCTCAATGGGTGCAGAGTTATCTGGAGCAGTTGACCTCCATGCACCAGGAGTACGGCTCTCTAAATAATCATCTTTTCCTCTAATTTGGCGAAAACTATCTTTTTTGGCCCATTCAATAACATGTTTACCCACGGCCTCACCCCAGGCAATGGAATTTTTATATGCTGTTTTGTTTAGCACTTTTTTATAGTTTTTTAAAGCTCTAAGTTTAAAGGCATCAATGCTATCCTCGTTGTATACAAGCTTTCCCGAAACATAGGTGTGGGCCGTCATTGCAGCCAAATCTAAGCATATAGTTTTGCCCGTATCTGGGGCTTGCACTTCATTAAAATCATTGAATTGATTACCCGTGCTTACAAACGCTTCATAATAGGGGACTAATGCTTCGTATGCCGCAAGTGAGGCATAAAAATACCTTCTTCCTGCCACAGGGGGAGTCACATGATCCACTACCACTGCATTTTGTATAGCGGTGTTGCAATCTTGTAAAATTCCTGGGTTCAGCGTGTATTTTTTTGTTTTGCTTTCTTGGGTACAACCAAAGAGCAAAAACAGCGCAGCGAGGCTTAGAAGTAGATTATTTTTATACACAGTTCAAAATTAGGACAAAAAAAAGTGGAATTCATCATTGAACTCCACTTCTTTATATCCTGAGGATCCTATCTAATCGATTATCCTTCTGTTTTTACTTCTTCTACTTTAGCGTCAGCTTCCTGAACCTCAGGTACTATTGCTTCGTTTTCTTGATCTTCTAGCACAATACCAGACTCGCCTTTATAGGGACTAGGAATGTTATGCTTATGGTTTAAACGCTTAAGATTAGCAGTTCTAACTTGTGCTCTGCTTCTATTTTTAGCTTCTTTTCTTTTTAATCTAGTAACCGCCATGATGTTAAAATTTTGGATTGCAAAAATAGGTATTAATTATAAATAATCAATAGAGTACATTTAAAAAATCCAAATGAATTGAAAATATTAGTTTACAATTCGCTTAACTCCTTGGGACCCAATGAATGTTATGGATTTAATTTTGTCTGTTTTCCATACTCCATTTGCTCTTTGAGAGAGGTATCCAGCGCCGTTACTCATAGACTGAATACGGCTTTGGCCATTTTTTAGTTCAACGATAGCAGCATGCTCATTTCCTTGGGCTGCTACAAACTGCCCGCTCAATTCTGATTTAAAAGCGAGTGTTTTTCCATGGTTTTGGTTGGCAATCCACACAGGGTATTGATTTTTAACGGGTAGCATAGCCAAAGATTTTCCGTCACCTGGCACCCAAAAGCCACTTTGTATTCCATTTTTCCCCTTTAGTTGGCCTCCGTTATTATATAAGATTACACTATTTAAGGCATCATCTCTACCATGTGAAACGCGGGGAGACTCACTATTCCCTGTAAGCATAATATCCATATATCCATTCCCATCTACATCCTCACAGTCAATTCCAAAAACAGGGCCTGTCTGGGCTATTAGCGGTAATGGAGTGGCGCTAAAAATACCATTGTTATTTGTTAGCAAAAGGCTGCTAAAATCATTGGCAACCACTTTATTCTGTTCCATATTCTCTTTCCCAAAAATTTCGGTAGCTGTTGCACTGGATATCTTTTCGTACGTTGTAAATTTTCGTTTAATGAAAGCGGGGTAGGATTGAGCCATTTCATCTAATTGATAATAGGTGAATTCTCTACCTTGATATATGTAGGTTAGCCATAAATCTAATGTGCCGTTAAAATCTACATCTGTCCAGTACATACTCAAAGGATTGCTCGAGTTGGCCCTGAAATAGCTATTGTCTCCTTTATTTCCTGCAATTATGTCTAAATCACCATCATTATCTATATCCACTGGGTAAATGCTATTAAACCACCCATAGGTCTTAGCCGTAGGCATATTCCCCGTTACATTAACCAGTTTTTGCCCATCATTTTGCATGAATACAATGGGTAAGTACTCTCCACCAAGAACAAGGTCAATTTTATCATCTTTATTAAAGTCCATAAAACAAGCCGTGGTAACCATTCCTGGAGTTAGTAAATCTGGAGCTGCAGTAGCAGTAACATCTTTAAATTTCCCTTTATCATTTAAAAGCAGGTAGCTTCTTATGGTCATTGTGGGGTAAGCCCCTGGATACACTCGGCCTCCTACAAATAAGTCTAAATCTCCATCACTATCTATATCTCCTGCAACCACACAGCCACCGCTCACATCCACATCTGGTAAGGCATCTAACTTTTCTACAAAATTCCCATTCCCGTCATTCGCATAAATCCGATGCCTGTATACTCCTCTACGAAAGCTGTATTCACTGCCTCCAGCAGCACAATAAAGATCATTATCTCCATCTCCATCGGCATCAAATAGTAGGCAACCCATCATATCCACACCATTCATGCTCCGCCAGGGTTGAGAGCTTGATTTTTTTAATTTCCCGTCTGCTGTTTGGAGATACATTACAGCTCCAGAACTCTCTCTTGCATTAGCAATGAACAAATCCAGTAAGCCATCTCCATTAACATCAGCAATAGCTGTTCCTGGCCCATTTCGGGTGTAACGATGAGGAAGTAAAGCGTCTCTTTCAAAATCAGGGTTTTCCATTTCTAAGTGTCGAAAATTTAGTCCGAGGGCATTTTCAACCGATATAAATTCGGGTTCAATACCTGAATCAAAAGCGAAATTTCCCTTGGCTTCGGACTCATTAATGATTAAGGTTTGATTGGAGGGTATATCGCTTAGCTCCTGCATTTTTCCGCTAGGCCAAACAATCACTAACTTTTCAACGCTTTTTTCATCACCTAAACCAATATGGACAAGAGGTTCAGAGTTGCTCTGATACCCGTGAGATGAAGTATTTTCAAAAAGTTGTTCTCCTTTTGATGTAGTTGCAAAAAGTTTACAACCATAACCCCATGTATTTTTTTTGCCCTTGAGTTGAACACGCAAGAAATTATTTTTTGGCGATTTGTTTTTGTAGAGCATCATCTGCTCTCCTTGGTTACAGAGAACAATATCTAAATCTCCATCCCCATCTAAATCAGCATATGCAGCGCCAGTACTAAGGGTGGTTTGGTCTAGCCCCCAATCATCCGTTACTTTTCCAAATTCTAAATCCCCAAAGCCTTGATACACATAATTCTTAATTTTTTGAAAAGGCAGTCGTTTTATAATTTCTTTATGAGAAACATTTCCTTTTTCCTGGGTTATAATACGATCCTGATATAAGCTAAAGTCCATTTTTGTAACATCTCTGTAATACCCATTGGATATATAGAGGTCACTTTCACCATCATTATTAAAGTCCGCCCAAAGAGGACTCCAACTCCAGTCGGTCCGGCTGATTCCAGCAATGTGTCCGAGATCACTAAAAAACCCTTTCCCTTGATTTATTTGAAGTGCGTTCTTCATGTATTGATGACCGTATCCATTATTTAGGGCTGTTTTAAAATATTTATAATCCTTAGGACCTACCATGTTCATGAATCGCTTCGGATCTTCATTTAGCATATCTACCTGAAAATAATCCATCCAGCCATCCTTATTTACATCGCATATATCAGCTCCCATGGCATTGGTGCTACTGTGTTTAAAGTATGTTTTAAAACTCTCCTTGAAAGTCCCATCGCCTTGATTAAGAAAGTAGTAATCTGGAACATGGTAATCATTATTTAAGTAAATGTCTATGAGCCCATCTCTATTAAAGTCGGCAGAAGTTATACCTAAACAATATCCCATATAATCAATGCCCGCCTCTTTGCTGATATCAGTAAAAGTATTTCCATCATTTCGATAAAGCACTTGAGTATTTGAGGGTTCCTTATGCATTTGGGGAGAGAACCGAACATCAATATCCCCAAAGAATAGGGGGGAATGATTACCTACAAATAAATCAAGATCACCGTCATTATCCATATCAAAGAAGGTTGCCATAGTTGTATTTCCTCCATTATTGACGCCCCATTTTTCACTTTCCTCTTCAAATTTCAGATTTCCCTTATTGATAAATAAAAAGTTTGTTTTTCGTTTTGGATCAATCCAAGGACCACTTCTGCATAGATAAATGTCTAAGAGTCCATCTGAATTGACATCGGCCACAGCAACTCCAGTCATCCAACCGTTCGTTTTAAAACCGCTAGACTTGGTTATATCCTCAAACTCAAAATTTCCTTTATTTTTATATATTTTGGAGGGGACATTATTACCAGATACCACAACTTCTGGCAAACCATCATTGTCTAAATCAGCTAAAGCACATCCATTTCCATTGTATAAGTAATGATATGTAATTTGATTTAAAGTATCGTTTTCAGGGACTAAATTGGTAAAGTCAATTCCAGTCTCATCGGGATTAAGAAGCTCAAAACCAATGCTTGTATCATCTTTGCTACATTTTGCCAGCAATACACCTACAACGCATACAATAAAAACATTTAACTTTTGCATAGATCGCAAATTTATGAAATTTTAACGACGCTTGCATATCAAATTATTATCTTTGCTATATAAATTATACCATTATTTAACGCAGAATAAAGACGAGAGTAAATAGATGGATAAGGACTTACTCAAATACTTTGAAAGGCAAGAGTTTAAAAAAGACCTGAGGTTTCAATTAGAAAAAGATATTGAAGGTGCCAAGGCTGCTTTACATAGCTTTGAAATGGACTCTTTTGAACAGATATATAATTTGTTACTCCCCTTAATAGAAGAATGCATGAAGGATTCTACCCGTTGGATGAGAATTATTAATAGAGTGGATTTAAATGAGCGGCAGTTGAAAAATATTAGCCGAATGGAAGGAAGCTATGCGGAGAAAATAACCAAAGCTATTTTAATGCGAGTATTTCAAAAAGTAGCATTGCGATGGTCTAATAAATGATTAAAATAGCTGAAACTCAGGTCTTTTTTTTAATTATACCATTTGTAGTATCCGTTGTATTTTTGTATTTCTTTAATGAGAGTCTTAAGAACCATATACTTACCCATGCTTTTACTATTGGTGTGTCAGGTACTTGAAGGGCAGTCGAGGGAAGGCTTCTCAGGTACCGAATTTTGGGTAACCTTTGGGAGTAATGTCGTGGTTCAAAATGATACAAATTTACATGTAGTTATTGTGTCAAGTACTGATGACACCGTAGAGCTTAAAAATCCAATTACAGGTGTAACTCGGGTATATGAGGTGCAAGCAAATAAGCTAAAAAGGGCCTCTTTTAGTAAAAAAGAAGTTTGGCAATGCTGGTCTCAAAACACAGATCAGCCCGTTTCTGGTCCCGAAGCATGTGCAGTGCGAATTCGTTCCAAGCGAGCCATTCAGGTATTTGCCGTAAATCCCATCTCCATTAGTAATGATAATACCTCTCTACTTCCTATCGAATATTTAGAGTTTGGGCAGGAATACATTGTGAGTTCTACCGAGGCTAATGCCGGTAGAGGCGGTCAAATAGCTATTGTTGCCCTAGATGCGGGTTCAACCAAAGTTCGCATCAAGACCAAAGTAGATCTTCAAGGGTCCTTAGGACGCAATTTTACAGAGGATATTCCATATGCTCATGCCTATATGATAGGTACAGATAGAGCAGTCGGTAGTCTGGCAGGTACATCTATTCAAGTGGAGGGTAGTTGCAAAAGAATAGCCGTTTTTACCGGCATCAAATGTGCTGAAAATGGAAATTCTCCCGGGTGTAGTAGTTGCGATTTGATGATGGAACAAGCATGGCCCACCATTTATTTTGAAAAGGAATATGTCATTCCCTCAGTTCCAGATAACAATGGCTTTAGCATACAAATAGTAGCTAAATTTAACAATACAGATGTGCTTTTAGATGGACTCCCTTTGACTACCTTACAGAAGAATGAAGTGTACGATTTTGATCAATCTGGTTCTGCGGACCATTATTTAAGTGCTAGTAACCCTATTGGAGTAACCCAAATGACAAAGGGTTTTGGATGTTCAGGCCATCCCCAAAATAGTGGTGACCCTAGTTTGTTGAATATAGCAACCGTTAAGAATGGCGTAAAGGAAGCCTACTTAGCCTTGTACGATGATGCCGTCTACACCCACTATGCAAAGCTTGTAATCCAATCAAACACAGCGCCAAACATAACTATAAATGGCGCGGCCATGGCACCTGTCGGAGGCTATAAAACGTATAGTTTTGGCGGGCAAAACTATTATATTGGATACGTGGAATTGCCTTCACGGAAATCCTACCAGTTTATCAGCGATAAAGAATTTCAAGGGTACTATTATGGAATGGGAAGTAAGCAGGGAATTTCGACCTGTTTTGCTGCGGCGTTTGTGAATAGAAATGCAAATATTACAGTCAGTCCAAACTATGTATGTGATACTTCAGAAAAATTCTCTTTTATTGCAACTGGAGATAGCGTGAGTAATATTCTATGGCAATTTGGAGACGGGCAAACATCAAATAAAAATCCTGAGACTCATTCCTACGGAGAAACGGGTACGTTTAAAGTGCAATTAATCCGTTACAGATCCTCGGGATTTTGCAAAGCAGATACCATCGAAAAGGAGGTGTTTGTATACAAACGTCCCAATCCGGTGCTTCCTCCGGATACCATGCCATGTGTGGGTGAGTTTTATAAAATAACATTACCAGACCTCAGTGGGGTTCGTTATTTATGGTCAGATGGCGGTGCCTCAAGGGATCGAACATTCAGTAAATCTGAAGATTTAAAATTGACAATTACAGATTCAAATGCCTGTGTGTCCAATGATAGCATGTCTATCCAGTTTAGGGATTGTGATTCTCAAAGCTTGAAAATAGCTAATGTATTTACCCCTAATAAAGATGGAAAAAATGACCGCTGGAGAGTGATTAATGAAGGCTATGAAACGGTCAATGTTTATATTTATAACCGCTGGGGAGAATTGATGTATAGCTACGATGCTGTTATGGAAGAACATTGGAATGGTACAGTAGCTAATCAAGGGTTTACTCAATGCCCAGATGGAGCTTACTTCTATCAAATTGACGCATATAATGCGTTCACTAAATCAGATAAAACCATTAGTGGAACAGTGCTCCTCATTCGCTAATCTCACCCTAAAACTACATACCCCTAAAGGAATGCTTTGTTTTACTTTAAAAAACTAATGTATTTCTAGCTTTTTTGCCCTATTTCCTATCTTAACAATGTAAAATCCTGAAATTAAAGATTTTATAGATAGGGCAGTTCTGGATTTACGAGATAAGGGCTGTCTTAATTGCAACTGCCCCATAGTATTATAGATCTCAATGGATGTATTATTTGTCCCGCTATGCTGCTCATGTGTGACGGTTAAGAGGTCTCTTGCAGGGTTGGGAAAAAGGTGAAAGCTAGGATTAAATATTTTAGAAATAGAAGAAGTACCGCTGTTAATGCGAGATACTCCTGTGCTGGTTGCTACCCATACATTGTCATTTACATCAATGCACAGATTACGAATGGTAGGTCCTGCTAATCCATTGGACTCATCATATTCCTTCCATGTATTTCCATCGTACATAGACACACCACCAACAGAAACCAGATAATCCACATAAATACCAACCCATATTCGCCCTTTGCTATCTATTTTTATATCTTCCACTGGATTTAAAGTATCGGGTTCAGGCAGTTTATACAAACGGGTGAAATTTTCTTTGAATGTATAATTTGAGTCAAATACGGATACTCCAGCGCCTGTGCCTATCCAAATATTACTTGCATTATCCAAGGCCAAGGAAGAACTGGAATTGCTTAATAGCCCTTCAGTGGTTTTATATGCTGTAAAAGTAGATCCATTATACTTAACCAAGCCTCCCAGACCGGTAGCCATGATAATATCCCCATTTCTTGCCTCTTGTATTTGTTGAACCCCACCAAAAGGGAGCCCATCGGCAGATCCATACTTAGTAAAAGTAGCCCCACTATATTTGGTGGCACCATTAAAATCAGAAATCCAAATATCTCCGTTCGTAAGTTCCGTAATGTAATTAACTCTATTGCTACCTAAGCCATCTGCCGTAGTATATGAAGTCCATTTAGAACCATCATAAATACCTATTCCGTAGTCCGTTCCAATCCAAATGTTTCCATTTTTTAGGGCTGCAATTGCTGTGATGGTATTATTGGGTATCTCAGGGTTTGTTGTTTTGTCATAGATGGTCCATTGACTACCGTCATATTTAGCGATTCCACTTTGGGTTCCAAACCACATATTATTGGAGGCATCTGCAGTTAAGCAAAGTACATTGTTATTAGGTAAACCGTCAGAAGTTTTAAAGTTTGTTATGGTTTGGGATTGCAGCGCAAGGGCTAGGCTAAAAATACTTAGGGTGAATAGTGATTTCATTTTAATCGATGCTTATTTTTTTTATGGTTCTTGAATCATTATCAAAAAGGTGAATGAGATACATTCCACTTTTTAGCAATGTTGCGTCTATTTGGGATTTTTTTGATGCTATATTCTGTTCTACTAATAGTCTTCCTTTTAAATCATAAATATGTAAATGGAGCCCGATATACCTATTTACAGAGAGGGTAAAAACTCCATCTGTTGGATTTGGATAAATGGTTGCATCCAGAGATTTTCCTGTGCTTGAGTCATTATGTACAGATTCGTTAAACTCCCAAGGTGTTGCCTTCATTGAATAAAAGGAACCTGTCCCATTGGGCGATCGTCCAACGGTTCTATCCTCGGATTGTTGTCCAAAGCTAATATTATCTATTAAAAGTTTTGAGGTATCCCAAAGGTAAACTCCCTCTCCAGATGAAGAAAGCTTAAAATTAGCATGTAGTCCCGCGCTTACTGTATCCTTGTCTGCCCAAATTAATAAATAGCCATTGGCTGGTATCCTTACATCAGGAAATATCCATTTTTGATTGGCACTATTATCTGAAAGGAAATATCCTTTCAAAGAAACCTCAGTTGCCGTATTGTTGTAAAGTTCAATCCAATCGTCATAATCTCCTTGATTATCTGCAATGATAGTTTTATTGTCGGCGGCTACTTCATTAATGACCAGGTTAATCTTTCCATCCATTACGTGGTATTCATAAGCTGCCCTTTCAGGAGAGAATTGTCCAGCTGAATCATTCTCTGCATAAACGTAATACTCTAAATTTGCTTCTTGGTTTTGCAATAAAGTACCAAATAGTCCATCATTGGGAGCTCCATCATTACTCATTCCATCATCAAGCATGGGCACTTTTTTAAATAAACCTAAGCTGTTGCTTCGGTAGGCTAATGTTACAACTTGGCCTTTGGTAACCTTGGCATTGATAAATAAATCATTCCCTGATACTTTGTAACTAGGTGTTTCAATACTTGGACCTTCTTTATATCCCGGATAGGACTGCATATAGCTGGTTCGATCGTCCATCAAATCTATAATACCAGGATAATCTACCAAGTCCGTTACAGTAGCATTTAAATTTTCCTTAAAATCTTGGTATGAATAGAATTTAAAAGGATCATTTTTTACATCTTCATCAATGATATTTTGCATGCTTTGTGCACGACTCTTATACCATTGATTGGCAAAGTTTTCCTCTATGATTGTGCGAATATGGGCCAGGTACATTTTACGATAGCTATCGTTCTTAAAGAGGTTTCTCAATAGTGGCCTGGGGTAAACAGATACGTTGTTATGGTGCAATAATGGATCTATTGTTTTAGCCTGCTCTATGGAAAATCCATTGTAATAAATAGATGCATCAGCCAAGCGATAGCTGGCAAAGGATTGGTTTAAATCCCAAAGAATGGGATTAAATTGGCCATTATGATCTTTGTATAAATAATAGTTTTGAGCATAGCCTATGTAGCTGTCAAAGTTTATTAATACATAGTTAAAGGCATGCATCCACAGGGTGCGATCAATGTTTAAGACCTGCTCAACGCTATCTGGATTGTTGTTTAAAACATCAATGAGTTCGTACAGCGCGCGGTAGCCGTATTCAGACTTTAATTCGTATAAATTGAAATAATCGGATGAGTCTGTGCCGGGAGAGTTCCCCAAGTTGCAGTTTTCTCCTCTGAGATTTAAGGATTTTGGGTTGGCTTTTAAAAAAGGAAGCTCAGCGGAACCAAAATGGGTTCGAAGAAAGGCTTTATTCACGGATTGCACATTAGTATAAATACCCCAATACACGTCATTGATAAACAACTTTACATAGTTTGCCTTAGAGGCCGGCATGTATTTTCTGGCAATCTCATAAGACATAGCCTCTCGCAGAAAGGATGGGTCTTGTATTACATTGCTTAATTTGAGTTTATCAACACCTCGGTAGGATTGATCTTTAATCCAATCCAATTTCACATTAAACGGATTCTTTTTTCTATCTATGCTTACAGAGCTGTACCCTTTATACCGAATTCCAACACTGTCGTAAGGAGAGCCGTCAATGGATATGGAGGCCATTAAACGGTCTTCATCGCCTTTGATATAGAAACTATCCAGCAACTCATCCCAGTTGCTTTGGTTAAAGTAAAACCTTACCTCTCTGATGTTGTCATTTGCATAAAAATCAGTTTGAGCGAAGACGCTCGCACTTTTTATAAATACAACAAGAAGTAAACACCGCAGTTTCATAAAAGCAATCTAATCCATCAAAGATAATTTCTTAAATACTGATTGGTTCTCTAAAAGAATATGTACAAAATAATTTCCTTTTGATATGCCATTCAAGTCAATTTCTATTTGGTTTTTGGTGGAAAGGACCACTTTCCCATAAATATCTATTACAGCTACTGAAAAGCCTTTGGTTTTTTTATCTAAACCGGAGATACTAAACGAGCCGGTGCTTGGATTTGGGAATAAGGTGATTTCTGTTTTGTTGAGATCACTCACATTAGTTACGTTACACGGATTATTTAAGAGTGTAATAATTCCAGGGTATTCGCATTCATATCGGAACGCCTTTGCTGGACCTTCACTGTATTGCCAAATAATATTATCGTTGGAATCTACTTCGTACATATACTCTCTTGATAAGTTCACAAATATATTTCCATTACTCATTCGGTCACTTGCCGATTGTCCGCTAGCATTGGTTTTACAATCATGCCTCCATTCATTGGAGTTGGGAAGGTATGATCCATTGGAAAATATATAATTGTATCCATCTGGATCCATTTGAGGTTTTATGGCATCAACCACAGAGCTATTTCCATTACCACCAGAATTATTGAAAAATTGAATATATCCCGCATTGGGTCTCCCATCTTTAATCCACCGAGGATCGTGAACTGCCGCGGCAATAACTTTTGAAGCGCTTGAACCGTAATTAGTAGGGTTTCCATATCTAAAGAGAAAATCTCCCCCTTTACCTGCTTTACCTCCTTTATGACTAGCAGCCTCTGCAGTTGTAGTGCTGTGATCGATAATCATAATTTCACTCATATAGCGAGAGGTGAAAACAATTTGATCCAAGGATTCATTGTAATCAATGCCATTTACATGAAACCAATCGCCACCACTTCCTGGACGGCCTCCTCTAGCAGAAGAAGCTACATTTATATCCATTAGCTCAGGGTGTTCTGCCACTACTCCAAAATTTGGTTTTGTAGCATCGGTATCTTGAATTAGGTGATCCCAGATATGCCACTCCCATACAATTTTACCACCAGTATCGTCTTGTTGAACTTCTATAATATGCGTAGGCCATTTCTCAGAATTGCTAGAATACCCGGCATCCATCATTTCAGTGGCTGTTTTAACCTCCCAAGCAGTAAGCAGTACGTTTCCATTGGGTAAAACGGCAAAATCATGATGTGATCGGTGATCTGCATTGGAGTAGGTGAACTCCCAAATAACCTTTGAATCCTTGTCATATTCTTGAATAATGCCGCCTGCAGCAGCTCCATTAAGCTCTGCTCCATTTACAACTCCCTGTCTTAAAAGGTTACCATCTTCTTTCAGAAAGACGGTGTAATTTCCATTTTTATTGCAAGACCACGTTTTCGCAATAGTTCCGTCTTTATCTATGAGATAGGTTGTTTGTGAGTTTTGCGCAGTATACAAAGCATATCCGTTAAAGGACTGCGAAATACCCGCCGTTTGAGTAAGGGCTGCGCTAAGCAGTAAAATAATTAACTTTTTCATTTCTGTAATAAATCTTCGGAAGAGTCAAACCAATCGACTTCAAGCCTATGATGTTTTGACGAATTTTGATTTGAATTCCTTCGAAAAAATGAAATATTCTTATTCTGGTATTTTAGAATTATTATAACGCACAGTGTCTTCTATAGTTATATTTCGAAGTAGCAGATTGGCTGCCAGGTCATCAGGTAAAAAGTGTTTCAACTGTCAGGTTCATTACAATACCTGCAGTTGCTTTGCGGTGGAGTTAGTAATTCACAAGAGTTCTCATGTACAGTGGAACCTCAGTTTCAAATGTCATAAGCTTAAAGGTAAAAGGATGTCGCAGGGTTAAGGAAGCGGAGTGCAGGCACAATCTTTTAATTTCTTTATCATTGAAGCCATACATTTTATCTCCAACCACAGGATTCCCTTTTTCAGAAAAATGTACTCTAATCTGATTTTTTTTCCCTGTAACAAGATTGATTTTTACTAGACTAAACTTGTGGGTTTCTCTTAGCACTAGATAATTGGTTTGTGCGAATTTCCCCTCGCTCTCATTTTTTACAGAATATACCCTATTTGCAGCATTCTCTGTTAAATAAGAAGTTATTTCACCCTCATTTGTTTTCATTTTTCCATGAACTATGGCAAAATAAGTTTTATCAAATTCAGACCAAATTTCTTGAAGGTATCGTTTGGCGTTTTCGCTTTTTGCAAAAACTAGAACTCCAGAAGTGTGCTTGTCCAATCTATGAACGATATAAACTCTATTTTTAGATTTGGAATTTCCTTTTCGCACATAACTATTCAATCTAGCATGCACGGTTTTCTCCTTCTCCCTATCTGTACTTACACTCAGTAAGCCGCTTGATTTATTGACAACGATAATTTCTTTATCTTCATAAAGAATGACCATGCCTTTGGGAGCATGTTTCTTGGATGGTTTTTTGAAGGCTCTACTCTGGTCGTGCAAAATGTGCTGATACTATAGCCTGAATCTAATATCCACGCCTTGGCAAATGTAGATATTTTACTATTGCGGTTCCAAAAATCTAAAGATTAAATTACTTACTGGTCACCCCAATCGGTAATTTCTTGGTCAGTCCATAGGTTTGGAAAAAATTTGCGCTGTTGGAATTTAGGGTGTAGATATTTCTTCCAATCACTCCCACCTGTAGCGGTTTTGTTTTCACCTTTTTTATCCAAATAATGTTGCGCTGTTTTTAAATGTACCATGGGCCACTGAACATTGTACATATGATCAAACTCTCTGAATTTATCATTTAATGCTTCTGACGGGTTCTCTAATTTTGTCATTTGGTCTTCCAAAGTATTCCCCTTCATTTTATTGGCTAATGCAATAAAATCATCCAAGTACTTTTCTTCAAATTGCCTCAAAGTAAGGGAACTCTTTCCCGTTTTACGGTTCAAGCCGGCATCACGCCAATAAATTTGTTTAAAATATTCTTCAGTACTGGGTTCCTTTCCCAATCGCTCCTTGCCTTTTGCATTCACCAAGTTTTCTAATCGTGTACAATAAATCTCGATGAACCTAAACTGGGCAGATTGAAAGCCACTAGCTGGAGTTAGGGTGCTTCTAAAGATATTATAATCGTCATAGTTCATGCCAGACCGCATGACCTCAAAAGAAGTGATGAGCATGGAAGTATACCTGTTTAATCGCTTGATTTTATCTACCCATTTGGCATCTTCAAAAGGTTCGAAAACCAATTGTTTAATCTCATGAACCATCATTTTAAGCACTAATTCAGTCACTTGATGATACATAATAAAAATGGACTCATCCTTGTAATCAGTCCTGGGTTTTTGAAGAGAAAGCAGGGTATCTACTTCTACATAATCCCAATAATTTATGGGCTTAGCTTGTAAAAGGCCATTTAAATAAGTTTCGGGATTTTCGTCCAAAGCCTCATATTTTTTTTCAATCTTTTTTATTAAATCTTCGTTTATCATATAATATGTTTTCAATGAGCATGAATAATTGGTTCATTCGTTCCTTAGACACCTTTACCTTTAGATAGAGTTAATATAATAATTAAAACGATTTACGAAACTCTTTCGTTGGAACACTCAAAGATAATTTATCTTTTTTTTAAAAGTCTAAGCTTTTTTAAAATGGCAGAATAGAAAATTTTGAATGGTATCAAAAGGGGTGGTGTGATTTTCTGTTTTAGAAGATATTCGATCAAATCCTACCATGATTTCAGAAAGCGTATGCGAATTATATTGGCTTATTTCTAGACCGCTGCACTTCAGAGGCCCATCAGTTGAGAAGGTACCAAGAATCATATGATTCACTGCAAACTCAGCACTTAGATTCAAGTATTTTTGAATATGCTCTGTTTTAGTAAGAAAATGAAAAGCCGCTCGATCATGCCACAGATCATATGTTTGAGTAGGTTTAAAATCTAAAATATCCGATTCAATCCAAGTCACTTCCTTGGCAAGTACTCCTAGACGCAACCTGGCTTTTTCCAATGCCTTCCCAGATATATCTAGAACGGAAATATTGGTAAAGCCTTCCATCAATAAGTGATCAACCAACCTACTGTCGCCACCACCAATATCTATAATAGGCGCATTTTTTGGTATTTTAGATTGGCCAATAAGCTCTAATGAAGAGTGTGGCTTAGACTGTGTCCAGCTCACCTGGTGAGGCCCTTTGTTTTTATAAACCGTTTCCCAGTGTTTTTTAATTGACTCCATCGTGCAATACCTATTACTATACTTAAATCAAATCATCCAATTCAAGTTCTAAAAGGACAGATTTTAGTTCACTTAAAGCATGGTTTTCTTTGTTTTTAATCGTTATTTCAATGCCCTTTTTATATGTAGAAATAGCTTCTTCAGACTGTCCTTTTTTTTCGTATAACTTCCCCAGATGATAGTATGTTGCACTGTATTCGGGAGACTCTTTAACCAGTGCCTCGAATATGCTTTGGCATGTGTCTAAATTGCCAATTTTATAGTGCTCTTGAGCAATGGCATACCTCAAAAAATCATCGGTAGGTTGTTCCTTGAGGAAAGCTTCTAATTGTTCTAATCTATTCATTTAAAAAGTGCAGGTTAGATTTAAAAATTGAGAGCTAGGCTTAAGGGTCACATTCAGATTTTCGTTTAAATCTACATTAAAAAAATGGGCATCCACTGTAGCATCTACAATTTGCAGGGCATAAAAAGCCGTCACAACTAATATACCAACATCTCTACTCTGGCGATATTCATTGCGTTCGGTAATTTGCTCCGCCGTAGGTTCGCTATTATTGGCATATAAGACTCTTAATTCCTCATTTAGTTTTCGCATTTTACTGCGATTATCAATAATGGTATACGCTCCCCCTATGAGTGCACCATAAACAATGGGAATTTTCCAATATTTTTTATTGTATGCCTGGCCTAATCCAGGGAGGATGGCAGAATATACAGACGCTTTAGTTGGTGAGTGAGGAACATCCTTAAAGGTGAACCAGCGAATGGCTGGTTTTTTCGATTTAGGTTTCACCGCACTGCTATCTGTTTGCGCCTGAGCCATTACAGCAGATAGCAGACTAAACAGGACCAAAACGGGTTTACACAAAGCGATCACACTGCGAATTAAATTACTTTTTCTAGAATGGCACTCAATTCTTTCCGATTTTTATAGGAGATTACAATTTTCCCACTGCCTTTAGCTGAGTTTTTAAGATGAACTGGGGTTCCTAAGGCTTCTGTAAATCTTTCCATAATCTTATCAATTTCTGGATCCCAATCCGTACCAATAATTCCGGGTGAATCGGCGCGCTCGCGAACTCTATTCTGTTTCACCATAGACTCCACATCTCTTACGCTTAGGTTATTATCTCTAATCTGGGCGTAATATTCCAATTGCTGGGCTACATCTGCTACATTAATAATTGCTCTGGCGTGTCCCATCGTTATATCTCCCGAAACAATGGCCAACTGAATTTGATCTGGTAAACGCAGCAATCGAAGGTAATTATTCACAGTCGTTCGATTCTTTCCTACTCGTTGACCTAACTCTTCTTGTTTTATTTTACACTCCTCGAGAAGGCGTTTATAACTCAAGGCAATTTCAATGGCGTTTAAATCAGCTCTTTGAATATTTTCAATCAGAGCCATTTCGAGCATCTCTTGGTCATTGGCCATTCTTACATAGGCAGGAATAGATTCCAATCCCGCCATGATACTTGCTCGAGTTCTTCGCTCCCCGCTAATGAGCTGGTATTTATCTTGTCCTAATTTGCGCACTGTAATGGGCTGTACTAGTCCGTGAGTTGCAATGGAATTCGACAATTCTTCGAGTTGTTCTTGTTCAAATGCAGTTCGCGGTTGAAAAGGGTTCGATTCGATTTGAGAAACGGGGATGAAATTAATTCCATTCCCAGAGCTTTGTTCAGCTGGAGTTTCTACTTCATTTTGCAAGAGTGCTCCAAGTCCTTTGCCTAGGCTATTCTTTTTACGAGTAATTTGGCTCATGATTTAACCGCAGCTCCTTCCTTTTGGGGTTGAATCTCCAGCATGTTATTTTTAACTAATATTTCTTTAGCCAAATTCATGTAGTTAATAGATCCCTTGCTATCCGCATCATGATTAATGACTGGGATACCAAAGCTTGGAGCTTCGCCAAGCTTGGTATTTCTTTGAATGATGGTATCAAATACAATATCTTGAAAATGATTTCTCACATCTTCAACCACTTGATTACTTAGTCTTAGCCGACTATCGTACATGGTCAATAAGATGCCCTCAATATCTAAATTTGGGTTGAGGTTATTTTGAATAATTTTTATAGTGTTGAGCAGTTTTCCTAGGCCCTCGAGCGCAAAATATTCACATTGAACGGGGATGATAATAGAGTCAGCTGCGACTAATGAATTCGTGGTAATTAATCCTAAAGAAGGGGAGCAGTCAATGATAATAAAATCATAATCATTCTTGATTTTGTGAAAAATTCCTTGAATGAGTTTTTCTCGATTTGGCATATCTAACAATTCAATTTCTGCTCCCACCAAATCAATGTTCGATGGCAATACATGAAGGAAAGGAATTTTAGATTCTAAAACGATGTTCCTTGGATCGAGATCTTGAACGAGGCACTCATATAACCCTACTTGCACATTGTTCGGGTCAAATCCCAAACCAGATGATGAATTTGCTTGAGGATCTGCATCCACCAGTAAAGTTTTGTGTTCTAGAACCGCCAAACTGGCTGCTAAATTAATGGCTGATGTGGTTTTGCCCACTCCACCTTTCTGATTTGCTATTGCTATTATCTTACCCATTTTTTAAAGTGTTATTTGTTCTCCTATTTTGGGGAGAATTAATGTTTTTCCTTGTTTTCTAAAGCGTTCAATCGCTTCATCTCTATTTATTTCAATAGGTGCAAACGTATCGTAATGCATTCCTATGATGGTATTACACTCAATAAGAGTTGAGGCTTCAATGGCATCATCAATATCCATAGTGTAATTATCTCCTATTGGGAGGAAGGCGAAATCTAACTTAAATCGTTTAGGAATCAACTGCATATCCATATGTAATGCAGTATCTCCACTGTAATAAAAGCAAGATTCAGTGTTTTGAATAACGCAGCCCATGGGGCTTCCTCCTGGATGTCCAGAGCTAAAGCTCGACGAATGAACCGCATGCGTAATTTTTAGTACGCCAAAATCAAAAGCCCATTTACCTCCAATGTTCATGCTATGTGTATTATTTATTTCATGTGCATTAAGCCATCCCTCTGTTTCCCAAGAGCCAATGCAACAGCAGTCGCTTTGTTTAGCAATGGCAATGGCATCAGCCACATGGTCATCATGGCCATGTGAGATAAACATGTAATCCGGGTTTAAATTCTCTACTTTTATTTCATTTGCCAGTGGATTAGGTGAAATAAAAGGGTCAAATAGAATACTTTTGTCCATAGTTTGGATCAGAAAGCAAGAGTGACCGAGATATTTAATATTCAACGCCATGTGGAGGAGTGATTCTTTTAGCAAATCTATCTTAAAGAGTGGGTATTATTTCTATACCTCTCTGCTGCTTTTATTCACGTTTTTTTTGAATAATGGTTGTAAAAATGTTGATAAGGTTTCGGAAGGCCTTATTTTTCGGTACAATGAAGATGCCGGGGTGTCAAGTCTCGACCCGGCCTATGTAAAATCGCAAGCAGAAATTTGGGTGGCCTCTCAGATATTCAATGGTTTAATAGAGTTAGATAGCCATTTAAAGCCTGTTCCGTCCTTAGCTAAATCATGGGAGATCACCCAAAATGGCACTGTGTATAAGTTTAATCTGCGCAGAGATGTTTGGTTTATTCAAAACGATGGCAAAGGGCAAAAAAAAATTAAACGAATGGATGCTTTAGATGTACTCTATTCCTTTTTGAGAATAATCAGACCAGAAACAGCTTCTCCTGGAGCTTGGATTTTTAATGAAAAAGTTCAAATGCCCAATGATATGACAAGTCTTAATACACTTAATTCCATGGAAAATCCCTTTTATGCGCCCAATGATAGCACGGTTATTCTAAAGTTAAAAAAGCCTTTTGCTCCTTTTCTTACCCTCTTGGGAACCTCCTATTGCTATATAGTGCCAAATGGAATGGCAGAGAATCACCGTTTTGGACATTCGCCTGTTGGAACCGGCCCATTTTATGCTAAGATGTGGGAAGAAGATGTACGTCTGGTACTCAGAAAAAACAATAGCTATTTTGAGTTTGAGGGAGATGAAAGACTTCCATATTTAGAAGCAGTTAATGTTGATTTTATTAAGAACAAGCAAACCGCCTTTCTACAGTTTTTAAGTGGAAATTATGATTTTTTCAATGGCCTAGAAACCAGTTACAAGGACGAGTTACTCACCTTTGATGGTGAACTTAAACCAAAGTATTCATCGCGTATTAATATGCTTAAGAAGCCTTTTCTTAATACTGAATATATTGGATTTTATTTGGGTAAAGATGGACCTCTGCGCAATTTAGATTTCAGAAAAGCCTTGTCTCACGCAGTAGATAGGCAAGCCATTGTTAAATATATTCGAAATGGAATAGGAGAACCAGGGATTAATGGTTTTGTTCCACCCGATTTATTACAAGGTAAAGTGAATGGGTTTACTTATGACTTGTCCAAAGCGAAACGTTTATTGATTCGCAGTGGAGTAAACCTGCAAGAATCACTCACTCTTACCACCACTCCTGATTATATGGATATTGCTGTTTTAGTCAAGAACAACTGGTCCAAATTGGGACTGATAGTAAATATTGATATTCAGAATGGAGCCATGCTGCGCCAAAAGAGGAATAAAGGCGATGTTCAGCTTTTTAGAGGCTCTTGGATCGCAGACTATTCTGATGCTGAAAATTATTTAGCTTGTTTTACCACTTCTAATTTCTCTCCAAGCGGCCCAAACTACACGCATTTCTCGAACCCTGATTTTGATAAGGCTTATAAGAATATGTTGAATCAAACCTTGCCAAAGGCCATTGCAGAAAGCAGTGTTAAGGCAGATCAATCACTGATCTCTCAAGCTCCGGTTATTATTTTATATTACGATAAAAGCTTGCGTTTATCCCAAAAAAACGTGCATAACCTGAGCAATGACGCATCTAATCGATTGATATTAAAGAGGGTTCAGAAAACTGCCAAATAAGTACGCTCTTATTTGCGCGAAATTCTTCATTCATTATCTCTCTTTTTATTTGACTTTACGGACTGTAGACTGTAATATTGAAGGTTATAGTGAGGGCTGGTGTTAAGACTGTTTTAAAAAAGAAAAAAGAAGATGAGTTCAAGGTTGTATTTACGTTCTTTGAACATGAATACTTTGGTTCAATCGTTGAAGCCAGAGCAATACTTCTACTTGAAAACGGGAATTATTCGTTAACGCATAACAAGGTTAGAGCCGCTAATATTGAGTTTTACAAAGCAGATGAGAACATGGCAAAGGCAATCAATCTTCTCGAAGAGATTGAGGCTGAGAAAATCATGGAACATTTTTACACCGGTAAAAAGGAGCTCAAAGTCAATCAGTTTCTGGAAAAATACTACAATGAAGATCTGCACAAGAAAGTGAGGTCATACATCGAAGAAAAACTCGTAGAAATTTTACCGGCTATTCGAAACTATCCCATTTATAAAAAAGGGGAGTATAACAATCCTACAGAGCTTCCTTTAAAATATAGTGAACAACCTGCATCTGTATTGTTTCACTTTAGAAACAATGAAGAAGGCATGAACTACTTCATTACAGTGAAACAAGAAGATCAAAAAGTTAACTTTTACCAAAATGAATCGAAGGTGCTTGTAGGAAACGGAGCTTGGATGGTCACTCCTGAATACCTTTTGCACTTTTCTCAATTTACTGACGGTAAAAAAATCAGGCCGTTTTTGAATAAAAGGTACATTCATGTAAAGAATGATCAAGTTCCAATCTATCTCGAAAAATTTGTACAACCCCTTCTTGAAAATCATGATATTTACTCCACCTGTTTCAGTATAACAACCAACAGGAAAAGAATTACTCCACTGCTCCAATTGGGCCGGGATGAATTAAATAATTTGAGTGTAAGTCTCCACTTTAATTATGGAGATTGGACCTTTCCATATCACAACAACAAAAGAGTTAATGTAAAGCTTGAAAAGCAGGAGGATGAATATGTTTTTAATCGAATTCGAAGGTCTGTTTCGGTAGAGCAAGAAACGCTATCGCAGTTAAAAGAAATGGGCTTAACCTATGGTACAGATCATTTCTTAACACCCACAGAGATGCCCGTAAATGAGGCTTGGGGCCTCGATTGGATTAACCAGCACTACAAGCATTTGGTTCGTTTAGGTTACGAAATAGATAAAACTGAAAAAGAAATTGACCAATATTATATGGGTCCGGTTAACCTGAGCATTGTTGCGAGTAAGGCCGAGGATTGGTTTGACCTAGAAGCTACCGTGCACTTGAATGATTTTGAAATACCGTTTTTGGAATTTAAGAATCATATTTTGCAAGGAACCAGAGAATTTGAGCTACCCAATGGCAAAATATTTGTTTTGCCCGATGAGTGGTTTCAAAAGCTTTCCAATATTAGCATGCACTCCGAGGCAAATAACAAAAATATTCGCTTAAAAAATATGCATTTTGGTTTACTTGCCGAAATTGACGATTATATAACGGAAAGAAATAATTTTGAACAAGATTGGGCAGAGGATATCATTACGGGGAATATACCTGAATTAGCTATCCCCAAAAATTTTGTTGGTGAATTGAGAGATTATCAAAAGCAAGGCTTTGAATGGGTTGCTTTCTTGCATAAGCAAGGAATTGGGCCCTTATTAGCCGATGATATGGGCTTGGGTAAAACCATTCAGGCCATATGTACCATTCTACACAATCATGCGAATCCACCCTCCAAGTCAATGTTAGGGAGCGAGGGAATGCTCAAGGAATTAAACCTGTTCAATGTAGATACTCCGGAGAAGCAAGAATTAGTTTCACTAATTATAGCACCTAAATCATTGCTCTACAATTGGGTCTACGAATTAGAAAAATTTAGCAAAGGCCTAAAAGTGCTTTTGTACACCGGTACCTCAAGGCATCAGTTTACTGAAAATTTTGATGATTACGACGTTATTGTGAGTAGTTATGGCACCGTTCGTTCCGATGTAGATATTCTTGAGAAAAGACTTTTTAATACCATCGTTCTAGACGAAAGTCAGGCCATTAAAAACCCTGGAAGCATGTCGGCCAAAAGACTAAATAAGCTCTCCAGTATTTATAAGTTGGCACTTACGGGAACACCTATAGAAAATACCTTGTTAGATGTTTGGAGTCAAATGAACTTCTTGAATCCGGGATTACTAGGTTCATACCATTACTTCGAAAAAAATTACATCAAGCCTATAGAGAAAAAAGCCAATGAGAAGCAAGCCAAAGAATTACGCAATCTTCTAAATCCGCTTATACTCAGAAGAACCAAATCGCAAGTAGCCAAAGAACTTCCTCCAAAATTGGAGAAAATTCACTATTGCGAAATGAGTGAATCCCAGTCAGAGGCCTACAAAAAAGTTCTAAATAAATACCGGAATGAGTTCTTATTTGGGGTTACCAATGAGAATAAGGTAAGTGGCACTAATAAGTTGAGGATATTGAATGGGCTGACTCATTTGCGTCAACTCGCCCTAAACCCCATGCTAAAGAATGGTTCTTACGAGGGAGACAGTGGGAAAGACGATGAAATCATTCGCATGCTGAAGCGTGCCATTGAAGGAGGTCATAAAATTTTACTATTTAGCCAGTTTGTGAGTTATTTAAAAGTGATGGAGAATCATTTAACGCAACTGGGAATAACTTATGCTTACTTAGATGGTTCCATGGATAACCAAGCCCGAGATGAGCAGGTACAATATTTTCAAAATAATGATGGAGTAAAAGTATTCCTTCTCTCCTTGCGCGCTGGAAACAGTGGTTTAAATCTAACCGCAGCAGATTTTGTCTTCCTTGCAGATCCTTGGTGGAATCCATTCACCATGAAACAAGCAGAAGATCGCGCGCACAGAATTGGACAAACCAAGAAGGTCTTTTCGTATAAATTTATTACCAAGGATACTATTGAGGAGAAGATACTGAAATTACAGCAGCGCAAAACAGCCTTAGCCGAAAATATTATACCTGATGAAAATACATTGCTTAAATCTTTAAGTATGGATGAGTTAGACGATTTACTTTCCATTGACTAGTGCGAGGGACTCATTCATCATGGGACTTATTTTTTTCTACTGAGGCAACCAAGGCGTATTTTAAAACACTAAAATCTTATGTGATTGAAGAGCGCGCAGGCAAACGCATTTATCCCATTACAGAGGAGGTGTTCAACGCCTTTAAGTGTCCCGTGCAGAACGTTCGTTGTGTAATCATAGGCCAAGATCCCTATCACCAGCCTAAGCAGGCCATGGGGCTGGCCTTCTCCGTACATCCATCTCAAACCAAAGTGCCTCCCTCTTTACAAAACATGTTCAAGGAAATAAAGAATTCTTATCCAGAGGCTACCTTTGATACAGGCTCTTTAAAAAATTGGGCAAGCCAAGGTGTTTTTTTATTGAATCGCGTTTTAACAGTAGAGGATTCAAATGCAAATGCTCATGCAAACAAAGGTTGGGAGACCTTTACAGAGTCGGCTATTTTATTTCTGATTGAACAGAATCCAAAGGTGGTATTTTTGCTATGGGGGAGAACTGCACGAAATTTAAAATCCATTCTCCCAAATAAACATTTAATATTAGAAGCTCCTCACCCTTCTCCATTAAGTGCTCATCGGGGCTTTATGGGTTGTGGACATTTTAAAAAATGCAATATTTTACTGCAGCAAATGGGCGAAAGCAAAATTGATTGGAGCACTCGGCTCGACGTATAATTTTTGATTTCGTTTAAAACTCTTCAATGAGTACACCTAATTTGCCCTTTTGAGCGTCCTGAAGTGTTTGCATGATTTCCGTCTCAGTATTCATTACAAATGGCCCGTAGGTTGCTACAGGTTCATTTAAAGGCTCTCCAGACAAGACAATAAAACGGCAATCTTCACTTGAACTAAGTGCTACGGAATCTTCACCTCGTGTAAAGCAAATCATGTCTTTTGCTTTTGCTTTCGTTCCATTTATTTCCAATGATCCATCCAGCAGATAAATCAAGGAGTTATGATTGGATGGTAAGTGAAATGAGTAACTGCTATTTTCTTGCAAAGTTCCTCGCAAAAGAGTAAGAGGACTATAGTATTCAATATTTCCCTTAATCCCCTCATGTTCGCCACAAACAACCTGAAGTTCCAAACCCTCTTGCGTATAGATTGGAGTTTCATCGGCAGAAATAGGTTTGTAAAAAGCAGCCTGCATTTTATTTGCTGCAGGAGCATTCACCCAGAATTGAATAAATTCGACTTCTCCGCCCTCCTCCGCCATTTTTGCGCTCGGTCGTTCACTGTGTGTGATGCCCTTTCCTGCAAACATCCATTGGGTTCCACCGCCATCTACAATGGCACTATTTCCCAATGAATCCCTATGATGGATGCTGCCCTTAAAAATAAATGTAACCGGAGAAAATCCTCTGTGTGGGTGAATTCCTACGCCTACATCTTGAGGCTTTTGCCCCCCCGGCATGGTATCATTCCAGTGGTGAATGAGTAAAAAAGGGTCAAAATAATCCAATCCCTGATACGGTAGGGGTTGATCTATTATATGCCCACCCATATTTACTTTGGGTGCAGAAATATGATGTAAGATCGATTTATTTGCCATGATGTATTAAGTATATAATTTGTTCTTTTGCTTAATTTTAATTTATAACATTCCATTCGACTTATTGGTTTGAATAAAATTGTTTTCTCAACCAAAATGCCACTCGCACCAGAAGGATAAGCGCTGGGACTTCAATAAGAGGGCCTATCACCCCAGCAAAAGCCTCTCCAGAGTTCAAGCCAAAAACGGCAATCGCAACAGCAATGGCAAGTTCAAAATTATTACCTGATGCCGTAAATGAAATGGCCATATTCTTCTCATAGTCAGCCCCAAGCTTTTTACTTAGTATAAAGCTAAGCAGGAACATGATGCCGAAATAGATTATCAATGGAATGGCGATTCGCAGAACGTCCATAGGAATACCTATGATAAGCTCCCCTTTCAAGGAAAACATAAATACAATGGTAAAGAGCAAAGCAATTAAGGTTACAGGAGATATTGCTGGAATAAATTGGTTTTCGTACCACTCTTTCCCTCGCAAAGGTACCAAAATGAGGCGGCTCAATATGCCTAAAAGAAAAGGGATTCCTAAATAGATCGCCACGCTTTTGGCAACGTTGAGAATGCTCACATCTACGATAGCGCCAGAGAATCCAAAGTAAGGAGGAAGAACCGAAACAAATATCCACGCATAAAAGCTGTAAGCAAAGACTTGAAACACACTGTTTAAAGCTACCAGACCAGCCCCATATTCACTGCTTCCCTCAGCAAGATCATTCCACACCAAAACCATTGCAATACAACGAGCCAAGCCTATCAATATTAAGCCCACCATGTAATGCGGATAATCATTTAAAAATATAAGGGCTAAAAGAAACATTAAAATCGGTCCAATAATCCAATTCAGAACCATGGATAAACCGAGTATTTTGGTATTCTTAAACACTGATGGCAGCAAGGAATAATTGACTTTGGCCAGCGGGGGATACATCATAAGAATGAGGCCAAGCGCTAATGGGATATTGGTTCCAGATTGTTCCAAACTGACCAGAACCTTCGATACCGATGGCAAAAAATATCCGAGGGTCACTCCAAAAATCATCGCGAGGAATATCCAGAGCGTGAGGTATTTATTTATAAAACTGAGTGGTTTAGAAGCCCGATTCATTCCTACAAATCAAGGACAGTTTATTCAATAAGCAATCCACAATTAATCCTCTTTTTTTGGGTTTTGTACCCTTCGGTATAATACCAAGAGCACTCCAATAAATAAGACGTTCTTAATTATATATTGGCCCAATAAAGTGGGTTGAATAGGAGCCGAAACAAAAGACTTCTGGGACAGCATAATTAGGGGAGTGAAAGTAAGTATAATATGAGTAATAGCTAAATTTAAGGCTAGCTTTTTCCAGCGATAGGTGATTAATAAAGCAGCTACAAGAACCTCCCAAATAGCCAGAAGGATAATAGAAATAGAATTTGGAATTAAATCAAAGGTCAAAAGAGCGATTGTTTCCTGGGCCAATTGCTCTGCTGGGCTTTTACCTGGGAAAAATTTTAATAAGCCAAACCATAAATAAACTAGGCCTATGCAAATAGCTAAAATATGGTTATCTGATGTTTTATTTTCGAAAATTCGATTTCTCATTTCAAAGGGTCCTTACAATAATAAATTTTAGAAATGATATATTCAATATAAATTAAAAAGAGGAAAATACAAGTAGGGCAGCCTTTTGCGCACATATTCTTGCCAATGAACGTTCCCTTTACACAATCGAATACAGTTATGTATTTATTCATTTATTGCGTCTGCAATTATCCGTGAAGATAATAATAAATACAAGAAATCTACCACTTACCTTTGCAGCCTAAGCCAATCGCCTTTTAATAGTGCAGTTTGGCACATTAAAAATTTATGACATTTAACGATTTGGGTTTATCCGAGCCCCTGCTAAGAGCAATTAGTAAAAAAGGATATACGCAACCTTCTCCAATACAAGAGAAGGCCATACCATTAGTACTTCAAGGAAAAGATGTATTAGCCAGCGCACAAACCGGAACCGGTAAAACAGCAGGTTTTACGCTTCCTATGTTGGATATTTTAACCGAAAAAGTTAAGCATGGCAGACCTGTGAGAGGATTGGTTTTAACACCTACCCGCGAATTAGCCGCTCAGGTACAGGAGAATGTTCGGGAGTATAGTACTTATGTAGATATTGATTCTGCAGTTATTTTTGGTGGAGTTTCGGCAAAACCGCAAATAAGCGCTTTAAGAAGAGGTGTTGATATTTTAGTAGCTACACCAGGACGACTTTTAGACTTGCATGGTCAAGGGTTTTTATCGCTCAAGAACATTGAGATATTGGTTCTGGACGAAGCAGATCGCATGTTAGACATGGGTTTTTTACGAGATATTAAACGTATTCTAGCTTTAATGCCAGATCGGAGACAGAACTTGCTATTTTCAGCTACTTTTTCCAAAGAAATTAAGCAATTAGCAGGTAGTTTTCTATATAAGCCTGTATTGGTCGAAGCAGAACCAGAGAATAGTACGGCTGAGAAGGTGGTTCAAAGAGCCATTAGAGTAGATAACACAAGAAAGTCTGATCTTTTAATTAAGCTTATTTCCGATGGGAACTGGAGCCAAGTACTCGTTTTTACAAGAACCAAGCATGGAGCCAATCGATTAACTCAAAAAATGGAAAAAAGAGGTATTTCTGCCTCAGCGATTCACGGAAATAAAAGTCAGGGAGCAAGGACAAAAGCCTTAGCTGGATTTAAAAAAGGAGCAATTCGTATTTTAGTTGCAACAGATATTGCAGCTCGTGGGTTGGATATTCCGTTGCTTCCTCACGTAATAAATTTTGAATTGCCCAATGTCCCTGAGGACTATGTGCATAGAATAGGAAGAACAGGAAGAGCTGGAGCCAGTGGCGAAGCCATTTCATTAATTGGTGAAGACGAATTGGAATACCTGAGAGGTATAGAAAAGCTATTGGGCGAAAAGCTACGAATGTCCCAGCAATCTGGCTTTGAAGCTACCTTGGAAGAGCGCCCACCAAAAAAGCAAGGTGGAGGCCGTGGCCGATCAAACCATTCTAGGTCAAAAGGCAATGGAGGCAGTAGATCCAATAAAAATAGATATCGGGGTAACCGATAACGATAAGAGCATAAAAAAAGCGCAATGAATCCAGTGCGCTTTTTTTTATTTTAATTGTTAATTAATCTTCTTTTTTGTCATCCTCTTTTGGAGGAGTTTCAACTTTCGCTTCTGAAGTTTCTTCTTTGTTTTCTTCTTTTGCTACTGGCGGTTCTGGTACTTTAATGGGTTCGGGCTTTGTCCATCTCTTTACGCGAACTGCATTCATCCCTTTAGGTCCTTTTTCTAATTCAAATACGACACGATCCCCTTCATTCAAGTCATCGTCAATCATTCCGTTTATGTGAACAAAGAAACTTTCTGAAGTTCCTGCTTCTTTTATAAAGCCGTATCCTTTTTGATCGTTGTAATAATCAATTTTTCCTTCACGTACTGCATTTAGATCTTCTTCAGGTCTTTTGGTTGCTCCAAGTTCAATGCTATCCACATCTACTTCAACTCGCGCATCTGGATCTGGAGGAGTCTCCAATATATTTCCAAATTCATCTACATAGGCAAGCATATTCTCTAAGCCGCCCCCTTTGGAATTGGCTTTTCTTTCAGCTTTTTTTTCTGCCTTGTCTTTGCGCTTGCGCAATCTCTTTTTCTCTTTTTCCTTTTTACCGAACGTCTCTTGTGATCTACCCATTAATTTATCCTTTTATACCCTATAATTTCTTTGAACTACAGACCACTTAACCCATAATTCTCACAAATAATATACTGCAAATGTAGCACTTTTCCAAGTTTTTATGTAATTAAATTATTGCAGCTGTGGTTTTAATTATACACTCAATTGTGCTCAGTGATTAAAAATTGTGGCGTTTTTTAGGCCTGTATGACTATTTTAAAAGTATAAAGATCAAAGATCCTTATGCTTTTCAAGCAGTTTTTTATCGAATCTATTCGTTTTTCCTATAACTCATCTTCTTCCAAGATGTTTTTTACACGACCTACAATCCCATTACTTAGTTTAACTTTTATGCCATGAGGGTGATTAGGAGATTTAGTTAAAATCCGTTGAACTTCGCCCTCGGTTAATTCTCCTGTTCTTTGATGATGCTTTTGCACTACTTCAACCGTATAGCCTTCTTTAATATCTGCTCTTTTTGTTCCGTCCATTGACCTATTATTTCTTGTTTTTGTTGTCTTTTTTAAATCTACAATGAAAAGCCCCAATTGATTTTTCTTTAACCTTACATATGTTTGGGGATTGTGATTTAAAATGATTCTCCAAAGGCCACATAGAATCCTGAATTATTGTTAGACCCTAAGGCATAATCAAACCTCAAGTTTGTTTGTTCTTTTTTGTCCATTCGTATGCGTAGCCCTATTCCCATATTCCATTTTAATGATTGATTCATTTCCCTAAAGGCACCCTTCTTTAGGGAGGTGATTCCTCCAAACAGCGCGAGCCCAATGGATTTATACACCTTAGATCTAAATTCTGTTTGTAGGGTTTGAAGGGAAAAATCACGGTATTTTCCAAGCCTAAATCCACGCACAAATTGGTCACCTCCAGCCATAGGTAAATCAAAAAATGCTGTGTTTTTTGAGGCATGACTCATAAATAGGCGGTTGGACCAAGTAAGGTTTGGACTTAATTTTTTGTAATATCTCAGATCTATTTTTAGCCGGGAGTAGGTTTCATTTTTATTTGCCCCAAGGTTATAGTCTACTCCTACATTCATAAAATGCCCTTTGCTTGGAGTGAGTATATTATCTCTTCGATCCCATAACTCTTCGATTCCAAAACTTAACGTACTACGTCCGTTTGTTAACTCAGGGTATTCGCTGCTTCCTTTAGTCTGACTCATATTTGAATAGTCTATATATCGAAAGGTGGGTCCCAAAAAAAAGCCTTTTCCAAAGCTTTTTAAGGCATTGAATTGAACTAAAAATCGATTGCTTGAATATTGTACTTCTGTCGTATCGCTGGTAATTTCACCCATGCCAAAATACAAATCGGGATATTTGGAGTAGTGAACCATTCCTTTGCTAAACCATTTTTCTTGGTTAAAAAAGAAGGTCCAATCTGTTTCAAAGATAATTTGTTTATTAGAGGTGTATTTAAATTCTAAGCTCGCATTACTCAAGCGCGTGTTTGTATCCTTGTAGGCTTTTATATTGAAGAGGCTTACCACGCCATAGGCTGTTTTTGTTTCTGGCGAATACGAAATGGTTGGGAGGGGAAGCACTTTGAAAAAAGTACTTGTATCCTGAGCATAGGATGCAAACTTTAAGACAAGACATAGCAGCAGTATAGGTGTTTTCATCAACGGTTTTTATGAATATTTTTACTTCGTTTTTAGCAAAAGGCAGGCAAATATACTCCCATCCTAGGATGCTTTATTTTTTTTATAAAATAGGGATTCAAAAAAGTTGCTTTGTAGGAGAATTGTCTTCCTGTTCCATGGCATTCGCACTTCGCTTTCCACTATTGTGAATATATAAGCTAGGGCTGTTTAGTAAAGAGGTTTCATATTTGCATTATGAGTACACAAATTGAGATCAAAGAGGCGACCATTTTTCAGGGGAATATGCCCGTTTTACATCGTGTAAATCTAGAGGTAAAGTCTGGAGAGTTTGTGTACTTAGTAGGTAGAACGGGAAGTGGTAAGAGCAGCTTACTAAAGATGCTTTACGGAGATTTAATATTAACAGAAGGTGAAGCAAGCATTGCAGGGTTCAACTTAAATGGGATGAAAAAGAAAGAAATTCCTTATTTGCGTCGTAAACTGGGCATTGTTTTTCAAGATTTTCAATTATTAACGGACCGTTCAGTATACAAGAATTTATGGTTTGCTATGCGAGCTACTGGATGGAAAGATAAAAGTGCCATGCGCCAAAATGCGTTTGATGTTTTGGAGAAGGTAAATATTAAACATAAAGATTATAAAATACCCGGAGAACTTAGTGGGGGAGAACAACAGCGAGTGGTGGTTGCACGCGCATTAATAAACAACCCAGATATTATTTTAGCTGACGAACCCACAGGAAACTTAGATCCAGAGGTAACGGATGAAGTGATGGAGCTTCTACATTCCTTAAGCAAAGAGGGTAAAACGGTGGTAATGGCCACACATGATTACAGGGTGATCGAAAAATTTAAAGGCAGAGTAATTACGGTAGCCGATGGAAAGGTATTCGAAAAATCCGAGGCTGCCTCGGCAGAAACATCTCAGGCTTAAACCCGCGTCTAATTTTTTATATTCTTAATTTTTGGATTAGTTTAGGTAGTCCAAGGTAAACCCGTATTTTCTCATGGCATAGACAATAATCTCCGTGCGTTTTGCTTGAAAACCGCATTTCCTTGGGCATGGCCATAAGCTGGCTATCTTAGCTGCCTGAATGAGGCTCAACTTTTTTGCAGAGCAGTTAAAATAGCGTTGGGCACCTGCTTCAATACCAAAGGTTCCTATACCGGTTTCTGCCACATTTAAATAAACCTCCATGATTCTTTTCTTGCTCCAAAAAAGTTCGATAAGAATCGTGTACCAGGTTTCGAGGCCTTTGCGCAGGTAGCCCCCTCCTTGCCATAAAAACACATTTTTAGCTGTTTGCTGACTAATCGTGCTACCTCCTCTACGTTTATTTCCCTTTGCATTGCTCACTGCTGCGTTTTTTAGGGCTTTAAAGTCAAACCCCCAATGCGTATTAAAGGTTTGATCTTCAGCACAAATAATGGCCAATTGCATGTGCTTAGCAATGGATTCAATACCTACCCAAGTTTGAGCAATAGGTTTATCCAAGCTCGATTCTTGATTCCATATGGTTAATGTAGTCGGTGGATTGACCCATTTATAAAAAAGAACCTGACCTAGGCTCAGTAATATAAGAGCAACAATCAGCTTTTTTAAAGCACGTTTAATTTTAATCCAGTTCACCGCACACTATTTAATCAAACCCCTTTACTCCTTGTACTGTAGTGTACTTTAGGACAAGGTTTTTGTTAGGGTATATTCGTTTAAATGCGCTTTGAACCATGAGAGTGGCTTCATGAAATCCGCAAAGAATTAATTTTAATTTACCAGGATAGGTATTGATATCGCCAATTGCATAAATACCCTCTTGATTCGTAGAATAGTCAAAAGTATCTACCACAATAGCATTTTTCTCAATATTCAAGCCCCATTCCCCTATGGGTCCAAGTTTTGGAGACAAGCCAAATAAAGGAAGAAAATAATCGGTTTCAATCGTGAGTTGCTCTTCTTCCGGTTTTTTTACGCTAATCCCAACAGTTTTTAAGGTTTCATCTCCATTTAGTTCCGTTACTTCAGCGTATTTAATGAGATTAATGATGCCTTTTTCAGCTAAATCAATGGTTTTCTGAACAGAATCAGGATGGCCTCTAAATTCACCGCGACGGTGAACTAGACTAACTTTTGAAGCGACGTCAGCTAAAAAAATGGCCCAGTCTAAAGCAGAATCTCCTCCACCTGAAATAACCACTGATTTATCTCTGTATTTTTCTGGATCTTTTACAATGTAATCAATCCCTTTATTTTCAAAATCTTGGATGTTAGAAATGGGTGGTTTGCGCGGCTCAAAACAACCTAAGCCTCCGGCAATGGCAACATTTGGTGCTTCGTGAACCTGGCCGTCATCTGTAATTATTTGCCAATGACCGTTATCTAATTTAGTTACTTTTTTAGCTCGTGTACCCAATGTAAAGCCCGGCTTAAAAGGAGCAATTTGTTCCATTAAGTTAGAAATTAAATCCCCGGCTAATATGGAAGGAAACCCTGGTATATCATAAATTGGTTTTTTAGGATAAATCTCAGTCAATTGGCCTCCAGGTTCAGCCAAAACGTCAATGATATGGCATTTTAGTTTTAAAAGTCCTGCTTCAAAAACGGTAAATAGACCCACAGGTCCTGCTCCTATAATGATAATATCTGTTTCGATTTTATTCACTTCACAAAGGTAGTTATCCAACTTTTTATTCGCCATGACAATTGTCATATACTTTTACATATTCTTTGCAACAAACGATTCCTTTGGGTGACTCGATATTTTTTTTAACATTCATTTTACCCTTGGGTATTTATGTCATTTCCGATCCAATGCTTCCTTATAAACGCTTAGACATCGTTCTCGGGCAAATTTGTGATCTACGATGGGATCAGGGTAATCTCTGGTATCAAGTTCAGGGATCCATTGTTTTATATAGGATAATTTTTTATCAAAGCGTTCTGTTTGAAGGTACGGATTGAAAATCCTAAAATAGGGTGCTGCATCAACTCCGCTTCCCGCTGCCCACTGCCAGCCACCATTATTGCTAGCCAGCTCAAAATCCAATAATTTTTTGGCAAAATAACGCTCTCCCCATCTCCAGTCGATGAGTAAGTGTTTTGTTAGAAAGGAGGATACAACCATGCGTATGCGATTGTGCATGAAACCGGTGGTGTTTAGCTCTCTCATTCCTGCATCTACAATGGGATACCCTGTTTTACCTTCGCACCATGCCTTAAAATCTTTTTCATTATTACGCCAATTAATTTGGTCGTATTGTTTTTTGAAGGAATTATGGACTACATGAGGGAAATGATGTAATATTTGCATGTAAAAATCTCTCCAAATTAATTCATTCACCCATTTTTCGGAAAGACTCATGCCTTTTTTTAATTTTTCCCGAATGGAAATGGTCCCAAATCTAAAATGTATACTTAATCTACTCGTTCCTTGGATAGATGGGATGTCTCTGTGTTTTTCGTAGTCTTTGATGGTTTTCCGTGGAATCATTCGTTCGGGAATAGCAAGAGTATTATGCTTAAATCCCATTTCTTTGAGGCTAGGTATTTTTTCAAAACCTGATGAGCTGAAATTCGAAAAATAATTTTCCGTTGGATAAGCTTTACCGTAATAATCGGTGTACTTAGCTTTCCATTTCTTCGAATATGGGGTATATACTGTGTAAGGGAGACCATCGTCTTTGGTTACCTCATCCATTTCAAAAATACATTGATCCTTAAAACTTAAAAAGTTACAATTATGGTTTTTTGCAAGCGTTAATATTGCTTTGTCCCTATCCTTTGCATAGGGTTCATAATCGCGATTTACGTATATAGTCTCTGGTTTTTCTGTCTCCGAAAAAAGAGTTTCCCATACTTTTATAGTATCTCCGTATTCCACCCTTAGGCTGGAATTTAGTTCGCGTAATTCAGATTGAAGTCTCATTATTTCACCATGAATAAATGAAACACGGGGGTCATACTCCTCTAAATGATTCAAAATTGAAGTGTCAAAAATAAATATAGCTTGCGTCTGTCCATTTTTTAAGGACTCATACAAGCCCGCATTGTCTTCTAATCGCAAATCGCGTCTAAACCAAAAATAATTCATAATTTATACTAAATCTCTTAAAGCCATATCTAATTTTCCATATTCATATTTAAAGCCCATGGCCAAAGTGGCTTTAGGCACTATTTGCTTATTGCTTAGAGCCACGGAGCTTCGCTGCCCCATTGCCATTTGAATGACTGTTGAGGGTATATTTGGGTGGAAACCAGTTTTGTTTTGCACCGCAGCTAATTGCTTCATGAATGCTATTTGTGTTGCACTTATAGGTGCCACTCCGTTTACAATTTCAGGCGTTTTGTTTTCTATCATAAAACGATACAGATTGCATAAATCCGTTATATGAATCCAACTCAAATAATTTTGGGGTGAGCCAACGGTTGGAAATATATTAAGGAAGGCTGTTTTATTAGCCACTGGAAAAAATCCACCTTCTTTTTGCAAAACGATCCCAGTACGAATGATGCCAACCGCCATTCCTAGTTCTTTAAATTTGGAAGCTTCAATTTCCCAATTTATGCAAACTTGAGCCATGAAATCAGTTCCAAATGGAGAATTTTCATCGGCATTTAATACGGGTTCTTTATAGCAACCTATGGCTGAAGTACTCACTATTTTACTTGGCTTTCTTTCGAGTTTCTTTATTTCTGAATAGAGCAATTGAGTTGATTCTATTCTGCTGCGGTATATTGTATCTTTATACTCATTTGACCAGGCTTTATCTATTACTCCTGCTCCTGCTAAGTGAACCACTGCATCTACATTATCAAAAGCTTTAGGATCGATATAGGATTGATCAATATCCCATTTATAGTCGTTTTTTTGGGAAGGATTTCGAGATAAGTTTTTGACTGTAAAACCTTTTTGCATTAAGATTTGTTTTATTTTAGATCCTACTTTTCCGGATCCACCTGTTAAAAGAATTATCATTATGGCGAATTTAACTACTAACAAACCCAAGGCGAAAAATGTTGTAAAATCGACGAAAAAGGATTTTGAGGGAATGTATTTCATTCGGGATATTGAAAACCTTACTGGAATAAAAGCTTACACCCTGAGAGTATGGGAACAACGCTATGATATTTTAGAGACTAAACGAACGGATACGAATATTAGGTATTACGATAATGACGATTTGCGTTTTTTAATTAGTGTTGGTATTCTTAATTCCAATGGCATTAAAATCAGTAAGATCGCAGGCATGACCAAAGATGAGGTGCAGCTAAAAGCGAGAGTTTTCAGTGAAAGCCAAATTAAAAATGAGGGAGTCATGCAGTCTTTGGGCGACGCTATGTTGCGCTTTAATGAGAGTGAGTTTATCCAAATACTTCATGGTTTTATTGATAAATCAGGTATGGAATCGACCATGTTTGATATCATCTTTCCGTTTCTTAAACACCTCGGCATTTTATGGCTGGATGGCTCGGTTTCAATTGCACATGAGCATTTCGTAACTAATATATTAAAACATCAACTTTACTCTGCAATTGGTAATTTAGATGTACTTAAAAGCGCGAATGCCAGGAAGTATGTATTGTTTGTTCCTAATGGCGAAAACCATAGTTTGAGCATCATTTTTGCGGAATATATGCTCCGTGTGAGGGGTCAAAAAGTATTTTCTTTGGGAGAATCTGTTCCTTTAGAGGAGTTGCATGTAATCGTTAAGGAAGTCAAACCTGATGTGCTTTTTGTGAGTATCACCAATTCAAACATGAATTTGATTCCAGAGGCTTATGCTAAAACTCTTTCCAACAATTGGCCTAATTTAAATGTGCTGTTAACTGGAAATTATGTAGTGGGAAAGAAGTTTAACCTCCCCAAAAACGTCAATATAGTTGCCGATCAGAAAGATTTTGATTTGTATGTAAATCGGTTTGAAGTTGAAATGAGATCTTAAATCATTTCTCGCAAACGTTCTGCAAGCTCTTCACTCACTGGGTGCAATGGAGGACGGCAGACGTTGGAGCATAATTCCATTTCGTTTAAAATCTCCTTAATCCCTCCGGGACTCCCATCTTCAAAAATAGCGCCACAAAGGGCAAGAGATGCTTCATGTATTTCACGCGCCTTTGAATAGTTTTTTTGGTTGCATAAATGTACCATCTCATTAAAAGCAGATGGAATGGCGTGGTTTACAACAGATATTACGCCGGCGGCTCCTAAACACATCATCGGAAATGTAAGGGCATCATCACCACTAATTACCTCAAAATTAGCTGGTTTGTGAGCTAGTATATCCATGATTTGCTCCATGTTTCCACTTGCCTCTTTGGTGGCAATAACATTCGGTAGTTTAGCAATTTCAAGCTGAGTTCTTGCGGTCATATTACTCCCAGTTCTTCCTGGAACATTGTATATAATTATGGGTAGGGGAGATGCCTCTGCCACTTGCTTATAATGATTTATAATGCCTGACTGGTTAGGCTTATTGTAATATGGACTTACCGATAGTACTGCCGAAATACCGCTTAAATCAAAGGATTGTAGGTCGGCCGTAATTGCCGCTGTATTATTTCCGCCAATACCAACCACTATGGGAACCCTTCCATTCACTCTATGAACAAAGTGTCGGACAATTTTTTGTTTCTCCTCTCCGTTTAACGTGGCCACCTCACCAGTGGTTCCTAAGGCTACTAAATAATTTGTCTTATGAGTAATAAGATGTTCTATTATGTTACTTAACGCATCGTAATCAACACTTAAATCATCTTTAAAGGGGGTAACTACAGCTGTGGCTGCACCATGCAGATTTAACATGGTTCAAAGGTAAGTAGAATTCGATTTTAATACTTATGATTTTAGGAATATTGAAATTCCCTTCGTTTGTGGAAATTGATCAAATATGGCAATGGTTACAAGTACAATAGGAACACTTAATACCATTCCTGCTACACCCCAAATGGCTCCCCAAACAGATAATGCAAGGATTACAACAAAGCCATTAATATTTAATTTATCTCCGAAAACTTTGGGTTCTATAAAGTTTCCTACTACAATTTGTAAAGTTCCTATTGCAAATAAAACAAGCAAGAACGGTTGCAGTACTCCAAATTGAAACAAGGCTACCAGCGATGGAAAAATTGTGGCTATTAAGGAACCAACACTCGGAATATAGTTCAATAAAAAGATAAGTAAGGCCCAAAAGAAAGCTAGATCAACTCCAATTATTAGTAAAATAATATAAGAACATACTCCAGTGATAAGGCTTACTCCTGTTTTAAGTATAATGTAGTTGCCCATCGATTTTTTTATATTATTTAAAACTTCAACGGTATTTAGTAAAGCCGATTTATTTGGAATTGATTTTTTTAATTTGGGCGTGAAATATTCGGATTCAATAATTATAAAAATGATATATAAAACAATCATAAAGCTATTGCTTACTAATCCAGAAAGTTGATTTAGCAGTGAACCAGCCAAGGCCTGTATATCCATTTCTTTTAACCAATCTACAGAAATCATTTCTAGGTCTAAATGGTATTTATTCCTTGCCCAAGTTTCAAAGTTGCGCAGATTTAGCTGATATTTTGGCGCCAACTCATTAATTTCTTTTAAATTATGAATCATGGCGTCCAGAATAAAATAGCCAGCAGTAGCAATGATAATAGTAGAAAAAAGATAGGCTACCCATCGGGGAAACCTAAATTTGCCTATTTTCCTGCTTTGAATTTTTGTCGTAATTTCAAAAATGATAAACCAAATTAAGATAGCTATAAATAGAGGTATTAGAACTTTCTTAGCAGCTACCAATGCATAAACAGATAATACGAGCAGTGCAATTATTTTAAGGAATTTATTTAGCATTGTTTTTTGGTTTTAAGCTATTTACGTGTTTCAATGATGCGTTAAGCAAATTTTCCAAAACTCCTTCAGAAGTTAATAAATCATCTGGGATTACAATGAAATCTTTCATCATACTTCCATGTTCTTTGGGGTGATTCGCAGAGGGTATTTGGGAAAGGTTTAGGTATTTTTCTACCGGCAGTCGGAGACAAATCTTATCATTGGAACCGATAAAAACCACCATGTAAGTATTTGCAGATTGAAAAGGCATTTTTTTCCCCTTTAATGCTCCCAAAATTGGTTTGCATACCGCATTGAGAAAAGCCTTTTTTTCGTCTCGGTTCATGTTCTTTAACAAATCTACTGAATTCTATGTAAGTAGGTATCAATATCCGTTAAGAAATTGGGAAAGGTATAGGTATTCTCTTGTAAGCCAATACTGAGATCATAGCAGCGGACCGATTTATTTGACCTAAAATAGCCAACTCGACAAACTGCTTTACTTAAGGAAATTAATGAATTTAAGGACTCCTCACCATTCATATCGAGGTTTATTGCAAAGTCATAAGACTTATTTATGATTTTTTTGCATTGCTTTGTTTTTGGAGAACCCCAAAGAGTTAAATCTTTACGGCTAATAAAAGTGGTATTATCCAGTTTTTCAGCAGGTATATTCTTTGTTTTATTAAAAAATATAAGTCGATGAATCTGCTTACCCTCCGCAATTAGTTTTCTCTCAAAAGCATCGATTAGAGTGCTGTTTGAGAGTGTGTTTTCATCTAAAATAAATAGTAAATTTTTGCTTTCAGGATAGTTGGGTATGCCTAATTTTCTTTTGCGTTTATGCGCAATTTTAGCAATAATTTTAGCTCCTATTTTATATCTTAGCTTGGCTTTCAATGAACGTTTTTTATTCTTCTAATGTGCTGTTCCCAGAAATAATAGCTATTAACTGATTCTCATCAATAATTTCTACTCCTAATGCTTCCGCCTTGGCTAGCTTACTGGGTCCAATTTTATCACCAGCGACAAGATAAGTGGTATTTTTAGATACACTGCTTCCCACTTTTCCACCGTTGGCTGTAATAGCTTCTTTTATGCCATCTCTACTAAACTGGGCGAATGTTCCACTGACTACTAATGTTTTTCCCATAAGTATATCACCAATAAGTACTTTCTTCTCAGATTTAAACTGAAGCCCAGCATTTTTAAGTTGAACGACATGTTCAATGTTTTTAGGAACTCTGAAATATGCGTGAACGGATTGAGCAATTTTACTTCCAATTTCCTCCACGGATTCAAGTTCCTCTTTGGTTGCTGCAATAAGTTCTTCAATGGCAAGAAAATGAGCCGCTAGTTTTTTTGCCACAGTTTCGCCTACGTATCGAATACCTAAGCCAAACAGTACTTTGGGAAATGGTATGGCCTTTGATTTTTCTATGCCTTCAATGATATTTGAGGCTGATTTTTCTCCCATGCGTTCAAGTTTCATTAGCTGGTTATATTCCAACGCGTATAAATCAGCTGGTTTTTTTGCAAAATCATTTTCGTGAAGAGTTCTTAGTAATTCTATACCAATGCTATTTATATCCATTGCCTTCCTGCCCACAAAATGTTCTAACTTGCCAATAACTTGAGGTTTGCAGTCAATTTCATTGCTGCAATAATGTTGTACTTCAGCTTCCTTTCGGATCAATGGACTGTTGCACTCTGGACAAAAAGTAGGGAATATGATTTGTATTGAATCGCTCTTTCTTTTCGATAAATTGACTCCGGTTATTTTTGGAATAATTTCTCCTCCTTTTTCTACCATTACCGTATCACCCAATCGCACGTCTAAACGTTCAATCTCATTTGCGTTGTGTAAGCTAGCCCGTTTAACTGTGGTCCCGAGGAGTTGAACTGGAATCAAATCAGCTACTGGGGTAATTGCTCCTGTTCTTCCTATTTGATAGCTAACATTTTTCAATGTAGTTTCAACTGTTTCGGTCTCAAATTTATAAGCAATGGCCCATCGGGGAGATTTTGCTGTGAAGCCCAGTTCATCCTGAGTATTGAGCTCATTTACCTTAATAACTACGCCATCGGTATCGTAACCAAGGGTTTTACGTTTCGTATCCCAAAGTTCAATAAATGCCTTCACTTCCTCTAAATTATGGCATAATTGACTGCTTTCAGCAGTTTTGATTCCCCAAGATTTGGCTTGCTGTAATGACTCCCAGTGGGTCTCAAAAGATCTGTCATCCGTAAGTAGGTGATACAGTATAATGTCCAATGGCCTTTTAGCTACCTCTTTGGCATCCTTCATTTTTAGCGATCCTGAAGCTAGATTTCGAGGATTTGCATAGGTAGGTTGACCTTTTAAGGCCCTATCGCTATTTAGTTTTTCAAAGCCTGCTCTATGAATAAATATTTCACCTCGTATTTCAAAGGCATCCAGAAAAGGCGCATTCAGCTTTTTTTGATGTGAGCGAATGGTGCCAACATTTTGAGTGACATCGTCTCCTTGAGTTCCGTCTCCTCGGGTTATGGCTTGCTTATATTGACCGTTTTTGTAAAAAATACTAATGGCTAATCCGTCAATCTTTAATTCACAGACAAATTCTACGGGCTTTTCAACAGCTTTTTGAATGCGCGCATGCCACTCTTCTAATTCTTCCCAGGAGTATGCATTGCTCAAACTAAGCATTCTTCTCTTATGTGGGACGGTTTCAAAGGTTGTATTTAAGTCGCTTCCTACTTTTTGGGTAGGACTGTCTGACTCGACAAACTGGGGGAACTTATTTTCAAGGTCCTCCAATTCGCGCATCAGCATATCAAAGTCTCTATCTCCTATGCTTGGTTGAGCCAGAACATAATATTTATAATTGTGTTCACGCAGTTCTTTGGAGAGTTTTAAAATTCTATCCTTAGCTTCAGTAGGCCCTAAATAATGCATTGCTTGTGCAATGTTAAGCAATAATAAAATGAGCTTTTACACCATTTTTCCCATGATGGAAATAAAAAAATTTGTGAAGCAATATATTTACGCTTTATCTATTGATGAATGACTATTTTTTAGTCTTGGTCATCAGTAGAGGGAGTATTATTTGCCAATTCAGCCGCCGCTTCTTTCTCTAAACGTTTGGCAGTATCTACCAATTTGGTTACTATTTGCCATTTACGCGTAGCGCCCAAAACCCCTAATTTATCTTCAAAAAAATGGGTGTTTAATTTTGAATCTTCATATTTACCGAAACAATGCAAGAACACATCTTTTTCAACTATCGTAAATTCATCTGGAGGTGAACTTACTTTTTCTATTTCGGTTAGGACCTTTTCTGTTGGGACTTCCGAGAGCATAGTTAAATGTAAACTTTTCGTATCTGTTCGGTAAATTTTGGCAAATGGATTAACTTTAATTGATAATTCTATATTTTTAACAGTTCTAGCAATAACTGGAACCTTGAATCCAAATTTCTTTTCTATAGCTTTCGAAATTTTAACTGAAATTTCTTGTTCTGTTTCAGAACCATCTCCTTCAAACAAAACATTAACACCATCCAAGAAACTTTGAACGCTGGTATAGCCTAATTCCCTATACAAATTGAGCAGGTCGTCCATACCATGGTCACCCGTACTTGAACTTCTGCTTTCGCCTAATATGGAAATATACTTCATTATTGCTGCAATGATAAGTAAAAAATACGAACCCACCTGATATGTTTTACTGAAATAGCATTTTATAGATAAATATTTCTAAAATTAGCAGGAAATTTAGAGTAATATCATCATATACAAGTATATAAGTAATGGCTTACGCTGTGAGATACCAAAATTTATATATCAAATATGCCCTCCAAATAATAACGGACGTTGTTTCGTTGTATTTCATACATTTAATTCGCAACAAATTCACAATACAAACATCATGAAAAGATTTCTTCTTACAGTCCTTGTTTTTAATATACTTCAACTTAACGCAGATGATAAATGCAAGATGAAAGCTAAGGAATATTTGATGCAAAAGAGATATTCTAAGGCATTAAAGCTAACCGAAAAGTGCTTGAAAGAGGATAGATCTGCCATTGAATGCTATTTTATTAGAGCTGCAGCAGAACTTGAAATGAGTGAGCTGTCGAAATATAAAACAGGAGATATTAATTATTTTAAGAAAGCGGTTAAATCTCTTAAAAAAGGAATTGAAAAAGATGAAAGTGAAACATTAAAAAAAGAATATGTCACTTATGTTCAACGCATTGTCAAAAAGACCAATCAAGAAGCCTTAAGATCTTACGCCCAAAAGCGTTATTCAAAAGCCATTTTGCTTTACAGGGACAACTTTGAAATGACGGGCGATACGATTGCAAGAGCCATGCAGGGCATGTCTTATTACGAGCAAGGGAAAGTGTATGATGGAGTGGAGATTTTAAAGCCTGTCTCTTATTGGATGTATGATGCATATTTTGATTCCATGCACCAAAAAACTTATATGTGGGAGCCTTTTGCCACCTTGGGCGCATATTATATAAAGGAGGGCTTGTTTGATAGCGCTCAGTTTTATACTGAAATGGGACTTGAGCTGTTTCCACTCCATCCTCTATTGCGAAAGAATGCAAAACAACTATTGGTCTTTGACCTAAAAAAATCTGCGAGGCGGGGGGTAACCGTCGACTTTATTGAGATTATTAATAAGGGATTGTATTTTTTCCCTAGTGATAGTTTCTTTCTAGTTAATCAAAATTCTTATTTTTTAGATAAAATGGCACGCTACTCATCTAATGGAGAGGACGGTCTGGTGGATACGGCCTTCACAGCGTTTTATCAAGCAAAACAGCATGATATTCTTCAAAATGCAAAAAATGGGGTGGATGAATTTTTAATTAAAGATTCTTTAGCATTTGTTTTTAAATGTTTGGACTATGGTTTAAGAACCAATACTAGAAAACTTGCAGCTTATTTCTTTAAAAAATGGTTTACCCATATAAATAAATTCAAAGAGTACACGGAATTTCATTCGGAAAGATTATTAAGCAAGCCTGATGAAAATGTAAGTAGAAGATTAACAGCCATTATGTTTGAAGATGGGATAACTTCTTTTCCCAAAAACAACGCAATCAAAAATGCCCAATTGAGTTTTTTTAGATCTTGGCTTAAGGAGTCGTCAAGCCGAACAATCTTAGACGATAAATTATTCATGTGTTCTTCTCTTGTTAGCGATTTTGGCCGAACGAAAGAATTGAAGGATGCTAAAATAAAGTTACTTAAACAGGTGTATGATTTTGAAATGAAAGCCGGCAATATGGAAGAAGTCTGGCAAACATTCCGAGGGTTGCAAATGGAAACAGGATTGCCATTGGATGCATTAAAAGGAGCTATAGCAAAAAGAGATTTTGAAGAACGTTTTGTGGGATCTGCTATTGCGTATGGACAAATAAATGGCCGTAAAGTGGCCCAGACGGGTTGGACAGGATCTGCAAGGTATTGCGATCCAGGTCGTATGCCAGATAGTACGCTGAAAAAGGTGATTAGTCGTTTGAATTATTTCAGACAAAATGCGGGAATTTTAGAGCCTTTATACCTAAGTCAAAGACGCTTAGCACGCAGCCAGGCTGCCGCAGTAATGTATTCGGGGAAGGGTGTTTTTACGAGAGACCCTGAACCCAGCACGCACCCATGCTTTACGCCGGAGGGAAAAGAGGCGGCTAAAATTGTTCAAGGGGTTTTAGATAATAATCCTGCACAAGCCATAACAAATCTAATGAATGATCGAAGGAGTCTTGAGTTAGCCAATAGGCAATCTCTTTTAAATATAGGCAATGAATATTGTGGCTTTGGCGCAGCAGAGGATAATAGTGTATTTTGGTTACTGGACACAAGTAATACCCGTTCGAATGATTATCATAGAACCCATTTTGTGTGCTGGCCTCCTGAAGGCCTAGCTCCACGCATGCTTTTGTTTGGAAAATGGTCTTTTGCCTTAAACGCCAATTTATCTGGTGCATCTGTTTCTGTCTCAAAAGCAGGCAATGCGGTGAAGGTTTCAAAGGTGAGGGTAGAAGCATTGCCTGGATTAACCTTACAAACTTTAATTTTTGAACCCTCGATAAGTCTTGCTAATTCGAAGGCTGGCGATCAATTTGATGTTCAAGTAAAACTTAAGGATGGCAGCGTTTACAAATATAAAATCGCGCTTTTTGATTATAAAAAATAAAGCTATATTTGCAGCCCATTTGCACGCGTGGCGAAATTGGTAGACGCGCTAGACTTAGGATCTAGTGCCGTGAGGTGTGTGGGTTCGAGTCCCTCCGCGTGCACTTTAATTAAAAACCTGCATCCAAGATGCGGGTTTTTGATTGTTTTAAGGGTTTGGCAAAATGCCTCGAACTGACCGATTGTCAGCTGATGAAGTTTGGTACAATAATTATATAAAATATCCCGTGAACGTTAAATACGACAAAATTGATGACCTGAATGCTACAATCGTTGTAGATATAGCAAAAGAAGATTACGAACAAAAGGTAAATGATGAAGTTAAAAAGCTTCAGAAAAAAGTTGTTCTTAAAGGCTTTAGACAAGGTAAAGCTCCCATGGCTATGGTGAATAAAATGTATGGGAAATCCATATTGGCTGATGAGTTGAACTCAATGGCCTCCAAGAAATTGAATGAATATATCACTGAAAACAAATTGGATATTCTAGGATACCCCATGAGTAGTGATACTTTGGAGAGTAAAATTGATTTAGAAAGTAACGAAGAGTTTTCCTTTGCCTTTGATTTAGGCTTGGCTCCTTCTTTTGAATTAAAAATTGATAAAAAGGATAAACTCCCTCTCTATAAATTAGAAGTCACCAAAACAGAGATTGATAAGGATATCGCTCATGCGAGGGAGCAATCAGGCGATATGGAAGTGGTAGATGTTTCAGAAGGAGAGGATATTATTTATGCCTTTGCAACGGAATTAAACGAAGATGGTAATGCCTTAGAGGGCGGCGTTGAAAAAGCAACCATCTCTTTTGTTGCTAATATGATTGAAGACAAGAAACTCCAAAAGAAATTCTTAGGTCTTAAAGCTGGTGACACCCTTAATGCCAATATTAAAAAGGTTTTTAATGATAATGAAACCGTGATTTCAAACACTTTGGCCATGCCAAAAGAAGGAGTGAATGATTTAAATGACTCCTTTACTATTGAAGTTACAGAAGTTAAAAGACGCACATTAGCGGAGCTAAACGAGGACTTTTATAAGAACATGTTTGGTGCTGAAGATTTTCCCAAAAATGAAGAGGAATATAGAGATCGAGTAAAAGCGAACTTGGAACGATATTATGCCAACGAAGCGCAAACATGGTTGGATCATGAAATTGGTGATTATATCATTGAAAAGCATGGTTTAAACTTACCAGACAACTTTTTAAAACGATGGTTGCAAGCATCTAATGAAAAAGAATACAATGCGGAAAACATTGATGAGCGATATGCAAAAGAAAGAGAAGCCTTAGTAAGAAGACTTATTGTTGAAAAAGTAGCGGAAAAAGAAGAAATAAAAGCCAATGCTGAGGATATTAAAGAAGAAGCCTCTATTTACTTTGTGAGCATGTACCGTCAATATGGAATGAATGCTAGCATACAAGATGCCTTTATTTCTGAAACAGTTGAAAAAAAGCTAAAAGAAAGAGAATTTGTAGAACAAATGGGAGATCGAGTGGTTTATAGAAAGGTATATGATGCAATTAAGCAAATTATCACCTTAAAAGAAAAAAAGACAAGCATCGAGAAATATTATAAGATGGTTAACGAACACAAACATTAAATTTGTAAATATGAGACCCGAAGAAATAGGAAAAGAATTTAAAAAATACGCGGTTAAACATTTAGGCTTGAACAGCCTCTATGTAGATCAGTACATAGACGCTATAGCGCCAAATACGCCTGTTGGCCTAACTCCAAACATTATTGAGGAGCGCCAAATGAATGCAGTAGCTATGGATATTTTTAGTCGGTTAATGATGGATCGTATCATCTTTTTAGGAGTTCCTATATATGAGGACGTTTCAAATATCATTATGGGTCAATTGTTATTTTTAGAAAGCAGCAATCCAAATCGTGATATTCAAATTTATATTAATAGTCCAGGCGGTAGTGTTTATGCAGGTTTAGCTATATACGACACCATGCAATACATTAGTTCCGATGTAGCGACCATCTGTACGGGAATGGCAGCGAGTATGGGCGCTGTATTAATGTGTGCTGGCCAAAAAGGAAAGCGAACGGCTTTGCCGCATAGCCGCATCATGATTCATCAACCACTTGGCGGAGCTCAAGGGCAAGCCAGTGATATTGAAATCACCTACCAAGAAATTAATAAATTAAAGAAAGAATTATACACCATCATTGCGGATCATAGTGGACAGAAGTACGCGAAGATTGAAAAAGATGGCGATCGTGACTTCTGGATGACGGCTGAGGAAGCCAAGAAATACGGAATGATTGATGACGTTCTTGGATCTAGATCCAAAAAAGATTAATTTTTTTGAATTAAGATTGTAAAAAGCCTTCTGCTAATATCAGAAGGCTTTTTTATGTGTCATTTATACTTTTGGTACTAATTTAAATTGTTGGTATGTTAGTGCGTGTTCTGTCAAATCCATTTCATAGATAAAACCCAATTTAGTTAGGACCTTAATGGAAGCCTTGTTCTCTTCCATTGCATAGGCCCTCAGCTCTTTTAATTTTAAGGCGTTAAACCCATACTCAATAGAGGCTTTTCCCGCTTCTGTGGCTATTCCTTGGCCCCAATATTTTTTTTTGAATCGATATCCTAAGTCAGTTACTGCGTATTCAGGTAAATACTTCAAGCCGGCAAAGCCTATGAATGAATCAACTCCTATTAATTCAACGGCAAAACGGCCATATCCGTATTTCATGTAATCTTCTGAAATAATTCCTCTAATGCGACGTTCCATTTCATCATAATTTACTACACCACCATCGCCTGTAAATATACTTATTTCCTGATCCAAGTTCATGTTATATGCAGCTTCAATATCATTTAATGTAAACGGGCGCAAAAGGAGTCGTGGGGTTTCTATCCGAATATTCATCTACCAATAATTAAGAGGGTTTGTTGCGCATTGCATTTGAACATACCGTAGCCATAATATACTTTTACCTTTGTAAGAAAGCACAAATCATCATTTAAGATAGAATCACAGACATCCAGTGACATGATTATATCCAGCATCTTTTTTCTAAAATTTGTCATAGTATCAGGTTCATTTAGTGGTAAAGATACTATAGAAAATGAATGTGATTAAAAAGGGCTATTTGGCTCCTTTTTTACCACATTAAAGGTGAGCCTATCCGCTAAGCTAGGCCACCATTTATTAATAAATACCGCCAATTTTCCTTGAGTTGTTAAGATTAAGTATTTCTTTTTGACTTTTACTGCTTGGTATATTTTTTTTGCCACCTCTTCGGCAGACATCAGTTTATCTTCTTTTAGGGGCGTTTTTCCTTGTGCGTTTCCTTTGGAATCCAAAGCATTCTCGCGAATACTACTAGCGGTATAGCCGGGACAGGCTATCAATACATGCAATCCAGTTTCTAAATTTTCGCATCTTAAGCTCTCTAAAAAGCCCTGCATGGCAAATTTACTGCTGCTATATCCAGTACGCGCTGGCAGTCCTTTAAACCCTGCAATAGAGCTTACTCCGATAACAGTTCCCTTTGTTTTTAGTAAATAGGGTAGCGCATGTTTTGTGCAATTTACGGTCCCCCAAAAGTTTACATCCATTAGGTTTTTTAGCACGGATAGATCGGTGTCTTTAAAAATACCGCGCATGCTAATGCCCGCATTATTTATGAGTACGTGCAAGTCACCAAATGCGTGCAGAGCAGTTTCCACGAAGTCTTGGCAATCTGCTTCAATACTTACATCCCCTATGCTTATACATGTATTCGCTTTGAGTGCTTTGCAGTCCTCTGCAACACGGGTTAATTTCTCCTTGTTTCGTGCCATCAATGCCAAGTTCCATCCTTTGGAAGCATATTCTAAGGCCAAAGCCCTTCCAATTCCCGAGCTAGCTCCTGTAATTAAAATGGTTTGTGCTATCATCTTAAATTTAGATCGGCATATTTTCTGGTAGCCATTTAATGCTGCAGCCCACTGCTGGGGTTTCTGGATGGTCTATTTCTGAACTATCCAAACAATATTCAATGGCATCTTCTAAATGAGCTCTCATTACAGCATTTGCATTTTCCCAGTTATCATCAATACTTCCCTTGTAAACCAGTTGACGCTCCTTATTAAACAAAAAGACTTCTGGAGTACGTTCGGCTCCCAATTGTTTAATGACATGTTGCGAAGGGTCGTGTAAGTATTCAAAAGGCAAATTAAATTTTTTAGATAGCGTTTGCATATTCTCAAAAGAATCACCCGGATGCGTTTCCGTATTATTGCCACAGATGGCTATAGTACTCATGTTATCGTCTTCGTAAGTTTTGGCTAATTTAATAATCCTATCCCAGTATGCCAGGGCATAAGGGCAGTGATTGCAGGTAACAACAATAAGCAATGCTGATTTTTTGGATAAATCTTTGGTATTGATTTGTTCGCCTGAAACGCTTTGTAATTCAAAGTCAATAAGTAATTCTTCAATATTCATATATTTTATATTTGGCTCGAGGCTATAAATGCTCCAAGTTCTTTAATTTCTTTTCCAGCAGAATGGATTTCGTTTTTGCTTCCTTGCCAGCGAATTTTTCCTTCGTATAGAAAGAGTATTTTATCTCCAATGTCAAAGGCCGTTTTCATATCATGCGAAATAATCATGGTTGTTATTCCATATTCCGCAGTAATGTCCAAGAGTAAATCATCAATAACTCTAGATGTAATTGGATCTAAACCCGAATTTGGCTCATCGCAAAATAGGTATTTGATATTCATGGCAATGGCTCGTGCTATTCCCACTCTCTTTTTCATTCCTCCACTAATTTCTGCGGGATATTTTTCTCCTGCACCCCCCAGTTGAACACGCTCTAAACAAAAATTGACTCTGTCTTTCATTTCGCTATCATTCATTTTACTGAACATTTTTAAAGGAAATTTAACGTTTTCAGCCACCGTTAAGGAGTCAAATAAGGCTGTTCCCTGAAATAACATGCCAATTTCACGTCGAATCTCTTTTACCTGTTCATATTCTAAATGCACAAAATCACGACCATCGTACAAAATGTTTCCTTTCTCAGGTTTCATTAAACCCACCATGCATTTTAGAAGGACTGATTTTCCACCACCACTGGCCCCAATAATAAGATTGGGTACGCCCGGTTCAAATTTGGCATTAATGTCAAATAAAACTTGCTTGTCATCAAAGCTCTTATTTATGTTTTGTAGCTCAAGCATTTAGCATCAACTTAGCAATGATAAAATCAAAAAATAAAATAAAAATACAACTGCGTGTTACTGCTCTGGTTCCAGCTTCTCCAACTTCTAATGCACCGCCATCAGCATAATATCCCTCGTAGGTGCTTACACTAGTAATGATAAGAGCAAAGACAAAAGCTTTGGTCATACTTACACTTAGGGTGAAAAAGGTAAATGTATCTCTAGCCCCTTGAATGAATTCATTTGGGGGCATTATTCCTGTAAGTTGAGCGGCCAATATTCCTCCCGATATGAGAAGGAAATTCGCAAAAATAATTAAGCAAGGAATCATAATTAAACCTGCAATAATTTTTGGTAATCCTAAGTAACCGCTGCTGTTTATTCCCATTACTTCCAATGCGTCAATCTGCTCAGTTACGCGCATATTACCCACTTCAGAAGCAATATTTGCACCCACTTTTCCTGCCAATACTAGACAGGTTATGGTTGGGGCCAGTTCCAATAAAGAACTATCCGAAACAATAGTTCCAATAATTTTTACAGGGATGAATGGACTAATAAGCTGATACGCTGTTTGAACGGTAGTTACGGCTCCTACAAATATGCTAATAATGGCTACAATGGGTAAAGAACCCACACCAATATTATTCATCTCGTGCAAAGTGCGCTCTACGAAAACACTAAATCGCTCCGGTTTAAAAAACATGCTCCTTAAAAAAAGAAGATAGCGTCCTAATTCAAAAAAGAATTTCATAACTACTCTGCGAATGTAGTGAATAGTGACCGCACCTTTTCCCCCAATTGTTTTATGTTTAAATGAATGTACATTTTGGGCTATTTGATTTTTTTTTAAAATGAGTAAATATCTTATTTTACGATCTGTATTTAGGCATTTGTCTCTTTGTTTAAAGCGTTAGTATTATATTTAATTTATAAATGTAGGATTGAGAAATATTTTATCCATTTCTTTCAAAGGGTAATTGTCTACCAATAATTATATTTGCTCCATGTCAATCGCTTTTATAACAGGTGCAAGCAGTGGAATTGGTGCTGCTTGTGCTAAAATTTTTGCTCAGAACAATTACAACCTCATCTTAAATGCGCGTCGCTCAGAGAAAGTGAATCATATTGCGAATGAAATTAGCCAGCGTTATGGAGTAAAAGTTCATGTAGCTAGTTTTGATGTAAGAGACAAAGACGCTGTTCAAAAAGCGGTGGACCAGCTCCCTACAGAGTTTAGCTCTATTGATGTTTTGGTAAATAATGCAGGTTTAGCGAAAGGATTAACCAAAATACATGAAGGAGATACCGACCATTGGGACCAAATGATTGATACCAATATAAAAGGCTTGCTTTACATGAGCAGAGCTGTGGCACCATTAATGGTGGCCAATAAGTCAGGCCATGTCATTAATATTGGAAGCATTGCAGGCAAAGAGGTCTATGAAAATGGAAATGTTTACTGCAGCACAAAACACGCAGTAGATGCTCTAAATAGAAGTATGCGTAACGAATTGTGTGAGCACGGAATACGCGTTTCAGCGGTGAATCCAGGAGCCGTCGAAACAGAATTCTCTGTGGTTCGGTTTGATGGAGATGCCGAACGAGCCAAGAAAGTATACCAAGGGTTTGATAACTTGCGGGCGGAGGATATTGCAGAAACTGTTTTTTGGGTAAATTCAAGGCCGGCACATGTAAATATAAACGACGTAATAGTGATGCCAATGGCACAGCCTCGAGCAGGATTTGTTCATAGAAAGTAATGGGAAAGAAAAAAAATAGAGGAGGAATCGTTTACAGTACCAATCAGGACTATAACTACGATGCAGATGAACCCGAAGAAGATAGTGTAGAACCCAAAGGGCAGACCTTATATGTTCGAAGAGAAGTCAGAAATGGTAAGTCTACTACAGTTATTAAGGAATTTAAGGGCAATCCCAATGATCTCAAAGATCTAGGCAAAAAACTGAAAAATAAATTTGGGGTTGGTGGTTCTTCAAAAGACGGAGATATTATTATACAGGGAGATTTGAAAGATAAAGCTAAGCTCTTTTTAGAAAGTTTAGGGTACAAAACCAAAGGATAAATGTATTTAAAAGCCTCCTTTAAAGGGAAAACGGACATCTCTGATGTAAGCGAAATTATGATAGCCATGCTTCAAGAGTTTCCTTTTCACACCTTTAGCGAAGAGGAGAATATAGTATTTGCTTATGGCGAAAAAGATGATTTTACAGATGAGATAAAATCAAATGTTCAGCAGACTATTTTACCTTTTTCCAATGATTTAATTTTTGAGGATATCGAAAAGCAAAACTGGAACGAAGAATGGGAGAAAAACTATTTCAAACCCATTTGGATTGAAAATGAAGTATGTGTATATGCTCCTTTTCATACCTTAGATAGTGAGCCAAGGATTCCAATAATTATAGAGCCGAAAATGAGTTTTGGAACGGGGCATCATGCCACCACTCACCTCATGTGTGCTGCAATACTTAAGCTTCGTGCTCAAATGAATGGGGCCAGGGTTTTAGATATGGGTTCGGGTACTGGTATTTTAGCAATACTTGCATCAAAACTAGGTGCGAGGTTCGTTCATGCCATCGACATAGAAGAATGGTGTAAGGAAAATGCCAAAGAGAATTTCAATAAGAACGGGGTGCTTCACTTTCAATCAGATATGGGGAATGTGGAGCTATTGGATTCAATCCCCGATCCTTTTGATGTGATTTTTGCCAATATTCAACGTAACGTTTTATTAGCTGATATGGCTGCTTACAGCAAAATTCTCATGCAAAAGGGTTCTTTATTTATTAGTGGTTTTCCACCAGAGGATGCCAATACTTTAATTGAACATGCAAAAATAATGAATCTGAACCACCTCTTTACTGAGGTGAAGGGAGAATGGTGCTGCATTGGTTTTACCAAAGAAATAAGTAAGCTTAAGCCTTAAGTCAAAAGGCCGCGAATGCATTCACTTTAATTCCGCATCAAGCCATTGCTCAATGCTCTTTTTTGATTTACTTTGCAATACTTGAGCGAAGAGAATTTCATAGTATCAGCCAGAAAATATAGACCAGAAAGCTTTGATGCTTTAGTGGGTCAACACGCTGTAGCAGAAACTTTACTGCATGAGATTCAATCCAATAAATTAGCACAAGCCTTCCTATTTACTGGCCCTAGGGGTGTAGGTAAAACCACCAGCGCTAGAATTTTAGCCAAATTAATTAACCAACAGGACGGCGAAGACGAGACTACGGATTACTCATTTAATATTTTTGAGCTTGACGCGGCTAGTAAAAACGGAGTAGAAGACATGCGTGCTCTTACTGAGCAAGTGCGTATTCCGCCCCAAAGAGGTAAATACAAAGTGTACATTATTGATGAGGTGCACATGTTAAGTTCAGCCGCTTTTAATGCGTTTCTTAAAACCTTAGAGGAGCCTCCTGCACATGCTATTTTTATTTTAGCAACCACAGAGAAACATAAAGTTCTTCCCACTATTTTAAGTAGGTGCCAAGTATTTAATTTTAATAGAATTGAAATAAATGACATCGTCAAAACCTTAAAAGATATTGCAGCTAAAGAAAATGTGACCTATGATGAAAAGGCCCTTTTTCTAATTGCTCAAAAAGCCGACGGAGGAATGAGAGATGCCTTGTCTCTTTTCGATCAATTGGTTAGCTATGCCCAAGGGAATATTACCTATACAAAGGCTTTAGATTTATTAAATATTTTAGATTACGATGTATTTTTTGATACAGTGATCTGCTGTCAAAATGGTGATATGGCTTCTGCCTTATTGCTTTTAGATAAAGTAATAACCAATGGGTTTGATGGACAGATATTCATAGGAGGCTTAGCTGCCCACCTACGTAATTTAATTATTTGTAAAAACGCAAGAACAGCCAGTCTTTTAGATGTAAGTGAAGATTTTAAGAAAAAGTACCTGGAGCAAGCTGAAGAAATTGAAGCAGGGTTCCTTTTAAACGCCTTAGATCTAACCAATGCCTGTGACGAGAAGTATAAAATAAGCCGTCACCCCAGATTATTGGTCGAATTGCTTTTAATGAAGCTGACCCAATTGAACCATTTACTTGCCTCTTTGGATGATATATCCGAATTAAAAAAAAAAGCATTAGCTGAAGGCGAAGCAACTCCAAACAAAAAATTTAAAACAGGAGCCATTGAGCGGCCAGTTAAATTAAAAAGTTTAGAAAACTCTAGATTTGGAAATATTGTACAAGAAGGAGAGGTTAGAGCACCTGTTCCAGAAAGCAAAACTCCACAAACAGATGAAGAAGCTAAGGTAGAATCATCTGAGAGTAAAGAGGAGGTTCAGGCCGAAAGTCCAGCGCCTGTGACAAAAAAAATACAGACAGAGCCAATTATTAACCCTCCCCAAAAAGAAAAGGTGGGAAGCATGGGTTCTCCACCCAATGATTTATTTGCTCCAGAACAAAACATTCAAGCAAAAGTCCATGACGAAAATCCATCAAACGGAGGATTAGATAAGGGGCAAGGAGAACTTGAGACTGAAGTAGAAGAACAACCGGTATTGAATGAGCCCCAAGAGGAGATGATTCCTCAAACCAGCGATGATGTTGGACAAGATGATCATGCAGCGCCGGAAAATGAACCGGTAAGCCCAGAAATTCCAAATGTTTCAGAAAGAGAAGAACCTGTGGTCAATGCAATTCCAGAAACGCTCAACAAGCACTGGTCCAAATTTGTTCATACCTTCCCAGCATCTCAGCGTGTGGCCATTGAAAATGCTACTTTTCGTTTAGAGGGAACTATCTTATTTGCAACAATTTCAACAGGTGCACCCTTAAGTAGTTTTGAGGAAATACAGTTTTCATTTGCTTCATTTACGAGAGCAAACCCCTGCGATGCCATTACTCAAGTAATCTTTGAAAAAGGAATTATTGAGCACGATGATTCCAAACCCTATACCGAGGCAGAAAAAGTAGAATATCTGCGTCAAAAACATCCTTTGCTAAAACAAATGATGGACGACTGGAAATTGCATTAGTTTTTTTGTCTTACAGATTTTGTTATATAATGGGATCACTCTTTAAAGGCAGATGCTTTTTATTTTCGATTCACTATTCCAATTCATTTGTATTCAAATAATCCGTTCAAAAATGCTAAAAATAATTTAGTTGACGATGTATATTTGCATATTCGATGGCAGAAAAGGACCAATTAAACTTTAATAATACTAAAATAGCTTTTTCCCATAAAAGTGCTCACGATTTAAAAAAGGCGCGCTTATTGTTTAACTCATTTTCGTATAAATGGTTGTTGAAAGCAGGTCCCAGCATGGCAAAAATGGCGCTAGGATTCGGTTTTAAAGGAATAATAAAAAGCACCATTTTTGATCAGTTTTGTGGGGGAGAGACCATTAGAGAATGTAAAAAAGCCATTGATTTATTAGCGAGTCGCAACGTGGGTACTATTTTGGATTATAGTGTAGAGGGAGAAGAAGACGAAAAGACCTTTCAAGAAACCTGTTCAGAGATAAAAAGAACCATCGATGTGGCCTCAGGAAATGATAAAATTTCTTTTTCCGTTTTCAAAACCACAGGTATAGGTCGCTTTGATTTGTTGGCCAAAGTAAGTTCAGGTAAAGCCTTAAATAAAGCAGAAGAACAGGACTACAGTATAGTTAAAGAGCGTTTTGAATCTATTTGCAAGCATGCTTACGAGGCAGATGTGCACTTGTTTGTGGATGCAGAAGAATCTTGGATTCAACCAGCTATTGATGCCTTAACGGAACAAATGATGTTTAAATATAATATTAAAAAAAGCATTGTTTTTAATACCATACAACTCTACCGAAAGGATCGATTGGCCTACCTTAAAAATCAAATAAAAACCAAGAATCACTTCATGGGTTTTAAATTGGTCCGAGGGGCTTACATGGAGAAAGAAGCAGCTCGCGCGAAGGAACTAGGGTATGAAAACCCCATACAACCCAACAAAGAATCTTGTGATAAAGATTACGATGAGGCCATTAATTATTGCTTAGAGCATATTGAAAAGGTAAGCATATGTGTAGGTACTCATAACGAAAAAAGCAGTTTGTATTGCGTGCAACGCATGAGTGAACTAGGATTAGAAAATTCCGATTCACGTGTCTATTTTTCGCAACTATTTGGCATGAGTGATCACATTAGTTTTAACCTCAGCAATGCAAATTATAAAGTAGCTAAGTATTTGCCCTATGGGCCAGTGTCTGCCGTGGTACCTTATTTAACCCGAAGAGCACAGGAAAACTCTAGTGTTGCCGGTCAGGCGGGTCGAGAATTATCGTTAATTAACAAAGAGTTAAAGAGCCGATAAGTACCTTGGTTTTCTTGTTCGTATTTTATGTAAATCTCTGTTTTTTCAACGGACGGAATGGTGTAATTTCGCCACTCAACTTTATAAAAGAATGAATTTAAGAAAAACGCTTCTCACGCTAACCTTAGCATTGTTCACTAGCGTTGGTTTCGCTCAAGAAACCATCGTAGATTATGATAAAATAAAAGAGATTGCACCAGCAGTTCAAATTTATTTTGATTTGAGTAGCAGCGAGATCAAAGAGGCGGGAGTCGCTAAGTTGGATCGACTCTTGAAAGATTTGAGAACAAAAAAAGAGTTCCGAGTTATTGTAACTGGTCATACAGATAAATCGGGTTCCGATGAGTTTAATCTGAAATTATCGAAAAAAAGAGCGGGGGAAGTCTTTGATTATATAGCAGAAAAAGGCTTGAGCGAAGACTTTATGGATATTGGTTTTTTTGGAAGTTCCAATCCAAGAGAAATAAAAGGAGCTACTGAAGAAGAGAAAACCATGAAGAATAGACGGGTAGAAATTCTTATTATTGAGCCACCAAAACCACCTCCAGTTGTTATAAAGCCAGATACGTGTAACTACGATACGACCTTGGCTATAACGAACACCATGAATATAACCATGAACATATGTGAGTGGAGAAGATTGTGTGAAGGTAAAATTAATTGCATTACCATTAAAAAATTAAGTACTGTAGAGGAAATTATAGGAGCAGGGGTTCCCTTGGCAGATAAAAAAGGAAATGGTAAAATTTGGGGCGGAATATTTGATATTGGCTTGCCGGGAGATTCTTGCTTTACAGAACCCATTGATTTTAACTACTCTTTGGATAAGGAAAGTTACAAACGCGCCCGTTTAGAGGCTGTAGTAAACGTAGATGACGAATACTTGGATAGGCAAAGAAATCGGGCAGGTAGAGTTCGGGTAAGAAAAGGTAAAAGTGATGTGCAAGTAAATGTACCAGTACATTGCCCAGGAATGCAGTTTCACACCAGTAAAGCGGGTAGAAGCAAACAAACTTGTTTTAAGGATAAAACCAAAACCATTGAACAGATCTACTTAGTAAGTAATACGCCCACGACTATTTTGCCAGCCTTAAAAGAGGGAAATAAATTTTACATCAAGTATAGCAAGGTGCCAAGTGCAAAAATTTGGGTTTATACCAAGGATGGCGAATGGATAAAAGATATTCCTTTGGATAGCATTAAAAAAGCGAAAAGTGATGGAAGCCTTCAAAAAGGATATAAACTGAAGTCCCGCAATATGGTAACGGGAGAAGAGTAGATAATTTAGTACCTTCAAATTATAAATAAATAAAAAGTATGCAACTCACAGATAGATCAAAACAGGTTGTTAACAAGAAAATGAGTTTCAAGGAGAGAATTTATCTCCCTGCGATTTTTGGAGGAATGTGGATTACATTGAAGCATTTTTTTATGAAAAATAATACCTTGAAATATCCAGAAGTTCAAAGAGAATTTTCAGATGTTTACCGGGGACAGCACGTTTTGAAACGAGATGATGATGGCAAAGAGCGATGCACTGCTTGTGGATTATGCGCAGTAGCCTGCCCAGCCGAAGCCATCACAATGATTGCTGCTGAGCGAAAGAAAGAAGAAGAAGACCTTTACAGAGAGGAAAAATATGCCGAGAAATATGAAATCAATATGCTGCGTTGTATTTTTTGTGGTTTGTGCGAAGAAGCCTGTCCAAAACATGCCATATTCTTAACCGATAGAATTGTGGATGCTGAGTATAGTAGAGAAGATTTTATCTACGGTAAGGATAAATTAGTGGAATCCATTGATGCTCCTATCAGTGTTGAAAAAAGAAAGGTTTGGACTTACCAATAGGAACCTATGCTATTATCTCTTTTACTTGAAACGAGACCAAATGTTCAGTTCTGGCCATTTATTGTCGTTTCTTTCATAACCATTTTAAGTGCGTTGTACGTTGTAACCAGCAAAAAACCTGTATACAGTGTTCTCGCGCTTATCGTAACTTTTTTGAGCATAAGCGTGCATTATGTAATGCTTAATGCACAGTTTTTAGCCATCGTAAATATCATTGTTTATGCAGGGGCAATTATGGTATTGTTTCTTTTTGTGCTCATGTTACTTAACCTGAAAAAAGAAACCGAGCCAGTAAAACACATATCTTGGGGTGTAATTGCAAGCATATCGGGTTTATTGCTCTTGTTTGTTCTTGTAGCTGCTTTGGTAAGTATTGATGATTACATTCAACCAGGTCTTGATAGAGAGGTTGGTTTAATAAAAAACTTAGGTCAAATGCTATTTACAAAATATTTAGTGCCTTTTGAACTTACAGGCATATTATTTCTATCTGCAATGGTAGGAGCTGTTCTTCTAGGAAAAAGAGAAAAGAAGGAGGAATTATCATGAGTTTGTTAGAAATAGGTTTTCATATTTTTGATAAAGTAGGGATCAGCAATTACCTGTTCCTATCCGTACTTCTTTTCTGTATTGGTCTCTTTGGCGTGCTTTATAGACGTAATGCAATTATTCTGTTAATGTGTATAGAGTTAATGTTAAATGCAGTAAACCTTATGTTTGTTTCATTTAGCTCATACTTAGGAGACAGTAATGGACAATTATTTGTATTTTTTATAATGGTAGTGGCTGCAGCAGAAGCGGCTGTTGGTTTGGCAATTTTGGTAAGTATTTACCGAAATACGCGAAATACGGATGTTAGTTTCTTAGACAATTTAAAAGGATAGGATATGTTAGCTTGGATTATATTGTTGCCCCTTATCGGATTTGCTTTCTCCATTCTTTTTGGTAAAAAGCTTCCAAAACCATTGGTAGGTTTTATTGCCTCAGTCGTGGTTCTTGGATCATTCCTTTTTTCTATAGACGTTTTTAATACAGTAAGTGCAGACCCAAATGGAATTTCAGAACGATTATTTACCTTCCTAGCCATCGATGGGTTTAATGTATCCTTTACACTGTTTGCAGATCGTATAACCTCTATCATGCTGCTTGTAATTACAGGCGTTGGTTTACTCATACATGTCTATTCCATTTCTTACATGAGCCATGATGAAGGATTCTATAAGTTTTTTGCTTATCTGAATCTATTTGTTTTTAACATGCTCATTTTAGTCTTGGGTTCAAATCTATTGGTACTGTTCTTTGGCTGGGAAGGGGTAGGACTTTGCTCGTATCTTTTGATTGGATTTTGGTATCAAAACCCAAGCTTTGGAAAAGCAGCTCGAAAAGCATTTATTATGAATAGGATCGGGGATTTAGGCCTGCTATTGGCCATTTTCCTATGCGCTATATACGTTGGAAGTTTTGAATTTTCAGTTATTTCAGATGCTGCACAAAGTGGTGCTTTACCTGAACATTTAATAACAACCATAAGTATTCTTCTATTTGTGGGTGCCATGGGTAAGAGCGCGCAAATACCTCTATATACGTGGCTTCCCGATGCAATGGCGGGCCCTACACCTGTGAGCGCATTAATACATGCTGCTACCATGGTTACGGCAGGAGTGTATTTAATTGTAAGAAATCAAGCCCTTTTTATGCTCTCCAGCAGCGCCAACGATTTAATTATGTTTATTGGTTTAGCCACCTCACTGGTAGCTGCGGTCATTGCCTTAAAACAAAATGACATTAAGAAAGTCCTGGCCTACTCAACAGTGAGCCAATTGGGATTTATGTTTATAGCTTTAGGAGTGGGTGCCTATTCAGCAGCCATGTTCCATTTGGTTACACATGCCTTTTTTAAAGCGTTATTATTTTTAGGTTCAGGCTCTATTATACATGCTATGGGAGATGAGCAAGATATGCGAAGAATGGGAGGCTTAAGAAAAAGTATGCCCATTACTTTCATTACATTCTTAATTGGAACCTTGGCAATATCAGGTTTCCCATTTTTGAGTGGCTTCTTTAGTAAAGACGAAATATTGGCCTCTGCTTTTGGTCACAATCGATGGGTTTGGGGAATAGCTATTATTAGTGCCACACTTACTGGGTTTTATATGTTCAGATTATTGTTTGTGGTTTTCTTTGGTACTTTTAGAGGAACTAAAGAACAAAAAAGCCACTTGCACGAAAGCCCTTGGTTAATGACTATTCCATTGATGATACTGGCTATTTTAAGTGTGTTTGGGGGGATGTTAAATTTACCTAAATATGCAGGAAGTCTCTCAGAAAAGCTCCATCATTGGATTGAGCCTAATTTGCCAATTTTAAGAAACCCGGTTCATGTATCGCACAGCATCGAATATATGCTGGTTGGAGTCGCCATCTTTATTTTCCTTTTGGCTTTTATTCTGCAGTACAGAAAATACGTATTGAAATCGGCAGTTCCAGAGGAAGATAACGAAATGTCAAAATCAGCTCTCGTATTGGCAAATAAGCTTTATGTGGATGAGGCCTATGACAAAATGTTTGTTGAACCCACCGAGACCTTAGGAGATTACTCCTCGTGGTTTGATAGGAATATCATAGGTTTGATTCCCAAATCTATTAAAGGGTGGAACACTGCACTTGCAAGGCTTAACGCCAGAGTGCAAAACGGAAATATCGAATACTATCTAGTTTATATGAGTTTAGCCGTATTCTTAGTTTTATTTTTAAGTGCAATTTGTTTGAAACTATGGAACTAATATTAATATCAATAATAGCCTCTATCATTACCTACTTTGTTCCCAAAGGAATGGCAAAGATGGTCGCCCTTTTAGGTGCTATCTTAACCTTAGCATACAATAGTTTTATGCTTCAGTCATTTGTTGCCGACGGAACCAAAAAGTTTGTTTTTGATACTCCTTGGTTTTCAGATGCGGTACATTTCTCCGTTGGAATTGATGGAATAAGTATGCTCATGCTGCTGCTCACCAATATTCTTATGGTGGTTATTTTGTTAGGAGCAATGAGAAAAGAATGGAAACGAGAATCCTTGTTCTATTCATTAATTTTATTCATGCAAGCTGCCCTTATCGGTGTATTTGTATCCAATGATGGGATTATGTTTTACGTCTTCTGGGAATTGGCTTTAATACCCATATATTTTCTCTGCGCATTGTGGAGTGAAACAGGCGATTATAAAACGACTACACGATTTTTCATTTATACGTTTATGGGTAGTTTAGCTATGCTAGGTTCATTCATTTACTTGGGTTCTAAAGGCATTGTTGATGGACACACCTTTGCTTACGACAACCTCGTAGCAGTTAAATTAAGTACGACTGAATCGATGTGGGTAGGATTGGGCATTTTTATTGCATTTGCAGTTAAAATACCATTATTGCCATTTAACGCTTGGCAGCCGAGTACATATGCAGAGTCACCTACGCCGGCCTCTCAACTGTTGAGTGGTATTATGCTCAAAATGGGATTGTATGGTCTTATACGTTGGTTCTTTCCAATGGTTCCAGAAACCCATGAGTTTTGGTCTAATCTTATAATTATACTTGGGGTAATAGCTGTTATTCACGGAGCTTTAATAGCCATACGTCAGAATGGAATGAAACGCCTAACCGCCTTTGCCTCTTTAAGTCACGTAGGATTAATTGCAGCAGGTATTGCAACAATCACAATCGTTGGCCTTCAAGGAGCTTTGGTACAGATGTTTGCGCATGGTATAAATGTGGTGGGTATATTTCTTTGCATAGATATTATACAACGCAGAACCCAAACAAGAGATTTAACTCAGCTTGGAGGCATTGCAAAGCAAGCTCCTTATTTTGCAGCATTATTTTTAATCCTTGTTTTAGGTACTATGGCGGTTCCATTTACCAATGGTTTCCCAGGAGAAATACTCCTTTTAAAATCTATATTTGGATATCATACGATATTGGGAGTGATAGCCGGTCTAACTGTTATACTCTGTGCAGTATATATGCTTAGAATGTATCAGAAAGGAATGTTGGGTAAGCCAAATGGTGAAACTTTCCATTTCCCAGATCTTCAGAAAAGCGAATGGCCCGCTCTTATTCTTTTGAGTGCAATGGTTATTGGCATGGGAGTATATCCTCAATGGATTGTGGAATTAACAGAAGCCAGTTCAGAAAATATTTTGAAAATAATTAAAGAAACAGTGGAGGGAGTCTCATGATAGCACTTATTACAATTTTTGTAGGAGCTCTGCTCTGTTTATATCTTGGAATAAAAAAGCAAGAATCTTTCTCTATTCCTATAGCCCTTATTAGCCTTGCTGCAGCTATGACGGTAACAGTAATACAGTTGCTTTCGAAAGATGTGTGGCCCATTGAAATGAAAATGAGGGCGGGGGGAATGATGCTTTTTGACTTTTCATCTCAGTTGTTTTCATTGCTTTTAATGCTGAGCTTATTTCTTATTCTCTTAAGTCTGAAGCCCGTTAAAATGATGGGAGCAGACCTGCTAGGCTTATTGATGTTTAGCCTATGTGGCGGTATATTACTTTCTGGCTTTACCCATTTAGTAATGATGTTCTTGGGGATCGAAATACTAAGTATACCTCTTTATGTTTTAGCTGGAGCCAACAAAAAGGATTCCTCAAGCAACGAGGCGGCCATTAAGTATTTTCTTATGGGCGCTTTTAGTACAGCCATTTTATTAATGGGTTGTGCATTTATTTACGGAGGAACAGGTAGCTTAGATTTAGAAGGCTTAAACAAAGCCTCTTATATGATGGGACATATGAATTTAGCTACTCCACTTGTATTTTCAGGTGTATTATTAATTTTGGTAGGTTTATTATTTAAAGTAGCAGCAATTCCTTTTCATTTTTGGAGCCCAGATGTCTATGAAGGAAGCCCCAACAGAGCCACTGTTTTTATGGCTACCATTGTGAAAGCAGCTGCTTTTGCTGGATTTATACGACTATTTGCAGTTGGTTTTGGAGAGCTAAAGGAACCCGTCTGGATGAATGCGGTTATTGTGGCTAGTGCTATTTCTATTATACTGGGAAATGCGGCAGCAAGTATGCAAACCAATGCAAAACGGTTATTAGCATACTCTGGTATTGCACAAACAGGATATATGCTCATTGCATTTATTGGTTTAGACTTTAGTGCCAATGTTTGGAATCTATTGATTTATTTAACAGGTTATATTTCGGCAACGCTTGTTGTATTTACCATTATTGATATTTTAGATAGTGAAGGAAAAGCAAGTGATCTTAAAGCATTTGAAGGATTAGGAGTGAATAATAAAGGTCTCACATTCGCATTAATAGTGGCCATGTTCTCCATGATAGGAATTCCACTTACCATTGGGTTTGTAGGTAAATATGCGATCTTAACAGCGGCCTTCTACGTAAAGCCATGGCTTGTGGTAGCTGCACTAGTTGGTTCAGCCATTGGAATTGGAGTGTACTTTAACTTCTTTAAATACGCGGTTATGTCCAGAACAGATAAGCCATTACCTAAACTAAATACAACTGCAGGTCAAAAAATAACTGTAGCTTTTTGTACTTTAGTCATTCTTCTCATAGGTGCTATGCCTATGATTATTGCAAATTTTAAGGAATTATTCTTTTAGTTAAAAGTAGGCTAATCATATGATTAGCACTTTTTTTTATAGGGGGGATGCAACCATATTACTTTTTTGATGTCAAATGGGCAGAAACAAAAAATAGTATTATGAAAAAGCACATTCTAAAATTAGCCACCCTTTCTGCTTTAATGATTGTTATCGCAAGCGGATGTAAAAAAGAATTAGTAAAAGACGTATCTCAAGATCGCTTTGAAGATGAAATTGAAAATGCAGCTAGTATAGCTGATGCTGAGATTAGCCCAGATGACATTGTTACGGATGAAAATTCAGAACTTTTTGAAATCGAGAGCGAAGGAATTAATCCAAATTACTTTGTAGATGAGACCGATTTTGACGAGATAGAGGCTGAAGAAGGTGTAGCAGGATCAGGAAAAAGTGTGAAAGCTAAACGCAAGAGAATTGCGGCTAAAAGTTTTATTTATTGTTTAAGGAAACTAGATTTAGGAAAGGATCAAGTAAGAAAAGTTAAATTCCTTTTAGGCAAGTATAGAGATTGTAAATCAAGTTCAGTGAAACGAGCGAAGGCCTTATATGTTAAAATTAGAGCTCCATATATTGTTAAATATAAGCGCCTAGTGTATTTGTATAAGAATGGAAAAATCACAAAAAAAGAGTTGGTTAAATCTGTTCATAGTTTGAGAGTTGGTTTTGCTAAGGATCTTAGAAAAGCCCAAATCAAAGAAAAACTTCACGTAGCTTTTAAGAATTGTTATAAAAAGATGCTACGCGAATTGCATGGTGTGTTAAACACAAAACAATGGACCAGGTTTGTAGCTTGCGTTAAGTAGAACCTCATTAATCATGGAAAAGCCCTCTACATGGAGGGCTTTTTTTGCTCTTTATTTTCAAATATGGGCTCTTTTATCATAAAATAAAGCAAGTGCTAAAGGATCACCTATCTTTTTTTAATGTTCATTTGATGGGGTTCCAAGCCAAGTTTGTACTTAAATAAAATAGCTTGTTGATTGGCTTTTTCCATCCATTCTTTTGCCTTGCTTCCTTGGAAAGGTTCAAGTGCTTCAGCTAAATGCCCTAACCAAATATCGAAATGCTCTGCTTTCAAATTTAGCTTTGTGTGAGGCTCAAATACGCTGCCCTTGTATTGATTTTCCTCAGGATTAATTTGCAGTACAAAACACCAAAAGTCATATATCCTGGGGAGGTGCTTTTCTAGCTTTAAATGCTTGAACATCTCGCTAGTTTTGGGATCCTTCAAAAGCAGCTCATAATGCTTATTTACCACTTTCTCGACCTGTTCTTTTTTGCTTATTTCAAGTAAATCCATACATCTAAATTACCAACCTAAAATATAGGCAAACATCAGAGGAACAACAATGGTTGCGTCACTTTCTACAATAAACTTGGGTGTGTCAATATCTAATTTTCCCCAGGTTATTTTTTCATTGGGTACCGCTCCACTATAGCTTCCGTAACTTGTTGTACTGTCGCTAATTTGGCAGAAATAACTCCAAAATGGTGTTTGTTCCATTTCTAAGTCTTGGTATAACATAGGAACTACGCATATAGGAAAATCTCCCGCTATACCTCCGCCAATTTGAAAAAAGCCAACTCCTTTGCCTCCGCTGTTCTTGGGATACCAATCAGCCAGATAAGTCATGTATTCGATCCCGCTTTTTATGGTATCTACTTTAAGTTTATTTTTAATAACATAACTGGCAAAAATATTTCCCATGGTACTATCTTCCCATCCGGGCACAACAATAGGTAGATTTTTTTCAGCTGCAGCCAGCATCCAGCTATTTTTTGGATCAATTTCATAATACTGTTCCAATTCTCCGCTCAGCAGTATTTGGTACATGAATTCATGCGGGAAATAGCGCTCTCCTTTATTTTCGGCACCTTTCCATATCGCATAAATATGATTTTGAAGCCGCCTAAAGGCTTCTTCCTCAGGTATGCACGTATCCGTTACCCTATTGAAATGATTATCCAACAAATCACGTTCCTCTTGAGGGCTAAGATCTCTATAATTCGGCACTCTTTTATAATGACTGTGGGCAACCAAATTCATTAAATCTTCCTCTAGATTTGCTCCAGTGCACGAAATAATGGAAACCTTATCCTGCCGAATCATTTCTGCGAGGGATTTGCCAAGTTCCGCAGTACTCATAGCTCCTGCCAAGGTAATCATCATTTTCCCACCCTCATCTATATGTCGATTGTATCCGCGGGCAGCATCCACTAAAGCTGCTGAGTTGAAATGTAAAAAGTGCTCATCAATAAAATTAGAAATGGGTCTTTCCATAAGGCAAAGATAAATACGGGAAGGAGTGATTATAAAATTGTTTCTCGTATGGATTAAACGGGTATTTATCTCATTTAGCGCAGCAAATGAACGATTCCTTTATCTGTGTATTCATCTCCATTGATTCGCGAGCACCAAATTTATAGGTGTGCACCTCTGCGTCGCACGATTTCCCCTGAGAGTTGAATCCCAATGGGGTCTTTGGTCTTAACTATTTTCTCCTCATTGACTAAACATATTGAAATAATATTCATTGCCTCAAGTATTCATTATGCTGACTTTAGAAAAGTAGAAGAGAGCCAAAACAAGTGCTATTTGCATAAAAAAACCGTCTTGGATGACCAAAACGGTTTTCATATGATTTATAATTTTAAATAGATTTTATTACAAATGAATGCATTCCCCATAGGCTTGGGCTACTGCTTCCATAACCGCTTCGCTCATCGTAGGGTGTGGATGTACAGATTTTAAAATTTCATGACCAGTAGTTTCAAGGTTTCTAGCTACTACAGCCTCAATAATAATATCGGTTACTCCTTCTCCCATCATATGGCAACCTAACCATTCTCCATATTTTGCGTCAAATATTACTTTTACAAAACCATCCTTATGTCCACCAGCACTGGCTTTACCACTTGCACTAAAAGGGAACTTCCCAACCTTAAGATCATACCCTTTTTCCTTCGCTTGTTCTTCCGTTAGCCCAACACTGGCCACCTCAGGATGAGTATAGGTACATCCCGGAATATTACCATAGTTTAGTGCTTCTGGATTTTCACCACTAATCGCTTCAACGCATATAATACCTTCTGCACTTGCTACGTGAGCTAAGGCAGGACCTGGAACTATATCACCAATGGCATAAACACCATCAGCCGTTGTTTTGTAGAAATCATCTACCACAACTTTACCCTTCTCTGTTTTTATTCCAAGGGCTTCTAAGCCAATATTTTCTAAATTTGTTTCAACACCGGCCGCACTTAGTACCACATCGCTGGTACGAGTTTCCATTCCTTTTTTAGTTTTTATTTCTACCGAACAAACTCCTCCTGAGACACTTACCTTCTCTACGCTACTATCCGTAAGAATTTCAAGCCCTTTTTTCTTGTAATTCATCATCATCGCCTTGCTCACATCTGCATCTTCCACCGGTAAAATGCGGGGCATATATTCTACAACTGTAACTTTCGTTCCAATGGTGCTATAGAAATAGGCGAACTCCATTCCAATCGCTCCAGAGCCTACAATGATCATTTCCTTGGGTTGTTTGTCAAGAACCATGGCTTCTCGGTAACCAATGATATGCTTGCCATCTTGCGGAACCGTAGGTAATTTTCTACTTCTCGCACCAGTAGCCAAAATAATATGATCTGCTTCCACAGTTTCTCCATTATCCACTTCAATTTTACCTTTCGCCACAAGCTTTCCATGACCGTTTATAACAGTAATTTTGTTCTTTTTCATTAAAAACGCAATTCCTTTACTCATGTTATCAGCAACACCGCGGCTCCTTTGCACCATGCCATCAAAATCATGTTTGGCATCTTTAACTGTAATACCATAGCTTTCTGCGTGGTTGATGTAATCAAAAACTTGTGCTGATTTAAGCAAAGCCTTTGTAGGAATACAACCCCAGTTTAGGCAAACACCGCCCAAACTTTCCTTTTCAATAATCGCTACTTTTTTACCCAATTGGGATGCTCTAATTGCTGCTACATAGCCCCCTGGGCCACTACCGATAATTGCTATATCAAATTTCATGATTTATTTTTTTTAACGACTGCAAAGATAAACATTTTGCGGTAAGATGTTTTACATCTGAAGGGAAGAATAATTAGGTATTTTACATGGGACAATATAAGCCTTAACCCGATGTGTAATGAACAGTGAAAAGAGGTCTTTTGAGATATGTAAAAGGCAAAAAAAATGCCTTTGGAAACCCAAAGGCATTTTACATATTTCTTTATTATGCTTAAAGCTTTACTATTGTTTTAGTATAGTTATTTTGTCCATCCGTAAAGGTGACAAAATATTGGCCAGCATCTAAATGATCTATCGCTACCGTTTTGGTATTGGAAAAAGTTATTACTTTTTGACCAGTCGTAGAATATATAGATCCGGTTATTTTTATTTTTGAGTGTAAAACATTAGAACAAGGGTTTGGAAATAATTCAAGTTCAGCTTGAGCTGCATTTGATAAGGCATTTGTTTTTTCCTTGGTTAAAGTTCCTGCCGCTTCCAAAAACTGATCTCCATTATTGCCGTTTTTACTGTCCGCAGCAATACCCGTAGTATAAATTTTTACTGTTTCTGGAGTGTTCGCATCAGGAGTCCATTCATAAGCAAAAATTCCAGTAATATTTGCTGGAGAATGTGTAAAAAGCTTTACGCCATTGGCTGTAATGATTTTTCCATCTGTTGGATTCCCAAAAGCACCTACAGTGGCGCCGGATTCATCCACAATAGTGGAGTTAACTCCTCGTCTCATACTTGTTCCTCCAGTTAAAGCAATCGCAACACTGTAAGTAGTTCCTTCTTTAAAAATAGTGGTTGGTATTACGGTCCCTTTCTCTGCAACCACAACATTCAAAGTGGCAGATAGGTCTGCTCCACCGGTATGACAATTAGTACACTTTCCATTTGATGCAGGGGAGCCAGAGTAGTTTGAATCCGACATTCCATTGCTGAAACTGGACTGCACCAACCACATCGCTATAGCTGCGACACAAGTACTTAAAATAGTAAATCTTTTATTCATATAATTTGCAAGATAGTAATCTAATTGTCATATAACAACCATTGTCAATGAAACTCGGGTAATTGGAGCCTTAGTTTTTACTTTTCTCAGCCTAATTTTATGCTAAAATGAAGATGTACATCTCTTACAGTTATTTTTATATTTAAACCATTTTTACATCTGAATTGTATTATTTTTGCGAGGCAAAAAACAATGATGTTATTAAGTTCAAGTGCGGTAAGCTACATTCCAATTCTTATGCAATTAGGAGTAGCCGTCGGTTTTGTAGTCTTGGCACTAGTTGCCTCTCATTTTCTGGGTCCTCGCCGCAAAACAGCAAAAAAGGAAGATAATTTTGAATGTGGTATTGAAAGTCAAGGAGATGCACGCTTTCCAGTGTCAGTAAAATATTTCTTAACTGCCATTTTATTCGTTCTTTTTGATGTTGAAGTAATTTTCTTTTACCCATATGCCGTTAATTTTAAAGCAATGGGTTGGGAAGGGTTTATGGCTATATTAACCTTTGTTGGATTGTTTTTAGCTGGTTTTATTTATGTTTGGAAAAAGGGCGCTTTCGAGTGGGAGAAATAAAAAAAGATATGGTTGAAATGAAAGAAGCACCAGAAGGGTACGAAGGAAGAGGATTCTTTGCGACCAAATTGGATAGTGTTATAGGTATGGCAAGGTCAAATTCTTTATGGCCTTTACCCTTTGCCACCAGTTGTTGTGGAATTGAGTTTATGGCCACTGCATCTACGAATTACGATTTAGCAAGATTTGGGATGGAGCGCATGAGTTTCAGCCCGAGACAGGCAGACTTATTAATGGTTATGGGAACCATAGCAAAAAAAATGGGGCCTATCTTAAAACAAGTATATGATCAAATGGCAGAGCCGAAATGGGTGATAAGCGTCGGTGCATGTGCAAGTAGTGGCGGAATATTTGACACGTACAGCGTTCTGCAAGGGATTGATAATGTTATTCCAGTAGATGTATATGTTCCTGGATGCCCTCCAAGACCAGAGCAAATACTCGAAGGTGTTATGAAAATACAGGAACTAGCTAAGAGCGAGAGTTTAAGGCGCAGGAATTCCGATGAATACAAGCGAATGTTAGAAGGGTATAATATAGAAGTATCAAAATAAGTATGGAACAAAAGTACTCTACCATAATAGATTCAATTAAAGTAAAACACCCCGATGCCATCATTTCTGCAGAGCAATTGTATGATATTCCATGCATTCATGTAAATAAGGAATATATGAAGGCCTTAGTTATGGATTTGAAAAATAACTTTGGGTTTAATTTTTTAACGGATCTTACCGTGATTCATTACCCCGATAACAAAGGAAACGAATTGTGTGGGTCTTATTTATTTCATAATTGGGTTGATAATGTTCGGTTGAGAATGAAAGTTTTTATTTCAACGGAAGATAATCATTTGCCCAGTTTAGTGGGAGCTTATAAAGCTGCAAACTGGTTAGAGAGAGAAGCCTTTGATAATTTTGGTATTAAGTATGATGAGCATCCAGATTTGAGAAGAATTTTAAATATGGACGAAATGGATTATCATCCCCTGTTAAAGCAGTATGCTTTAGAGGATGAAAGTAGAAGAGATAAAGACGACACATTTTTCGGAAGATGAGCGAGTTAGAGAAAAAAGAAAACCCTTACTTGGTAAGTTCAGATACCATAGATGGCGAAATAGCTACCTTAAACCTTGGACCAACGCATCCCGCGACACATGGTGTTTTTCAAAATGTATTGCAAATTGATGGTGAGAAGATTCTAAGTGCCGAGCCAACCATAGGATACATTCACCGCGCCTTCGAAAAATTAGCAGAAAGAAGGCCTTTTAATCAGATAACGCCCATTACCGATCGACTGAACTATTGCTCTTCTCCCATAAACAACATGGGCTGGCATATGACCGTTGAAAAGTTGGCAGGCATAAAACTTCCTAAAAAAGTGGAGTATATGCGTGTAGTTATCATGGAACTTGCTCGAATTGCAGATCATTTGGTATGTAATTCGGTCATTGGTGTAGATACCGGTGCTTTAACAGGTTTTACGTTTATGTTTCAACAAAGAGAACTTATTTATGATATGTTTGAAGAAGTGTGCGGAGCACGACTGACCACAAACATTGGCCGAATAGGCGGATTTGAAAGAGATTTTAGTCCAAAATTTATAGAGAAAGTTGAAGCTTTTTTAAAGGAATTCCCCGCAAAATTTAAAGAATTTGATAACCTCCTAACGCGAAACCGTATTTTTATGGATCGTGTAATAGGAGCAGGACCCATTAGTGCAGAAGATGCGATAGATTATGGATTCACTGGGCCTAATTTAAGAGCTGCCGGTGTAGATTATGATGTGAGAGTCATGAATCCTTATTCATCCTATGAAGATTTTGAGTTTGATATTCCCGTAGGGAAAGACGGCGATACTTATGATCGATACATGGTGCGACAGCACGAAATATATCAGTCATTAAGTATTATTCGCCAAGCATTAGATAAAATGCCAGAAGGCGATTACCATGCCGATGTTCCTGATTTCTTTTTACCAGAAAAAGAAGACGTATACACAAGCATGGAAGCATTAATCTATCATTTCAAAATTGTTATGGGAGAAACCAGTATTCCTGCAGGTGAAGTATATCATGCTGTTGAAGGAGGAAACGGAGAATTAGGCTACCATTTAATTAGTGATGGAGGGCGAACCCCCTATAGACTGCATTTTCGAAGACCTTGCTTTATATACTATCAAGCCTATCCCGAAATGATTAAAGGAAGTTTAATAAGCGATGCGGTACTCACCTTGAGTAGTTTAAATGTAATTGCAGGAGAATTAGACGCGTAAATAAGAAATTTAATGTCAGCAGAAGCAACCAAAAATATAACATTTCCCAAGGAGCTTTTAGATGAAGTTGCCCGATTAACGGCACAATATCCCGAAGGAAAACAAAAAAGTGCATTGCTAAGAATCTTGCATATGGCACAGGCTCACTTTGGATGGTTAGATGCTCCAGTGATGGATTATGTGGCCAGACTCCTCCATTTACAACCCATAGAGGTTTATGAAGTAGCTACTTTCTATTCCATGTACGACACAAAAAAGCCAGGTCTTGTAAAGCTAGAGGTATGCCAAACAGGCCCCTGCTCAATTGAGGGAGCAGATAAAATAATCAGGTACATCGAAAAAAAGTTAAATATAAAGGTAGGCGAAACAACCAGTGACGGAATTTTTACCCTCAAAGGGGTAGAATGTCTCGGAGCTTGTGGTTATGCACCCATGCTGCAGTGCGGACATCAATACCACGAGCACTTAACAGAGGCTAAGGTGGATGAACTTATCGAGCAATATCGTAAAAATCCGAAGGCAAATTACATGGAATACTAGTTTATGAGAAAGTTATTATTAGACAAAGTAGACGTAGAAGGCATCAAAAGCTATGATGTATATCGCCGAGAAGGCGGGTATCGCAGTGTAGAGAAAGCCTTAAAAATGTCTCCCGACGAAATACTCGAAGAAGTTAAAACCAGTGGTTTGCGAGGCAGAGGTGGAGCAGGTTTTCCAACCGGTCTAAAATGGAGCTTTTTGGCAAAGCCAGAAGGCGTACCTCGTTATTTATTGTGCAATGCCGATGAAAGCGAGCCTGGCACCTTTAAAGATCGATATCTAATGGAAAAAATCCCTCATTTACTTATCGAGGGAATGATCGCTTCGAGTTTTGCTCTTGGAGCAAATTCTTCGTACATATACATCAGAGGTGAGTATATGTTTGCCATGAAAATTGTAGAAAATGCAATTGCAGAAGCCTATGCCAATGGTTGGTTAGGAAAAAATATTCAAGGCAGCGGGTACGATTTAGATTTAACCATTACCTGCGGTGCAGGAGCGTATATCTGTGGCGAAGAGACTGCACTAATTGAAAGCCTAGAAGGAAATAGAGGTAATCCTCGAATAAAACCACCTTTTCCGGCGGTAGAGGGTTTGTGGCAGCGACCATCTGTTGTAAATAATGTAGAAACCATTGCAGCCGTTGTTCCTATCATAAATGATGGGGGAGAAGAGTATGCAAAAATTGGAGTAGGTAGAAGTACTGGAACCAAGCTAATCTCGGCCAGTGGAAATATTGTAAATCCTGGGGTTTACGAGATTGATATGAATATGACCGTGGAAGAATTTATCTACAGTGATAAATTTCTGGGTGGTATTAAAAATGGGAAAAAACTAAAAGCCTGTGTTCCTGGTGGATCATCCGTTCCAATATTACCTCATTATTTGGTTACTAAAACAGCCAAAGGTGAAGATAGACTCATGAGTTACGAAGGCCTTGCAGACGGTGGATTTGCCACGGGGAGTATGTTAGGTTCAGGCGGATTTATTGTTTACGATGAGGATCAATGCATCGTGCGAAACACGTACAACTTTACACGATTTTACCAGCACGAAAGTTGTGGCCAATGCAGCCCCTGCAGAGAGGGTACTGGCTGGATGAAGAAAGTATTGCACAATATTGAAACAGGAAAAGGTACCATGGATGATATTGATTTGCTTTGGGATATTCAAAAGAACATTGAAGGCAATACCATCTGCCCGCTTGGAGATGCAGCAGCATGGCCAGTTGCGGCAGCTATTCGTCATTTTCGTGAAGAGTTTGAATGGCATGTAAAAAACCCAGAGCTGAGCCAAACTCAAAACTACGGACTTGTTGCTGAGAAAACCTTTGAGGTAGAGCCCGCTTAACTTATTTTAACAATTATCTTTGTGTCATGGCACAGGTGGATAGAGTAACACGGTTTTATAACCGCATTGCAAAAGTATATCCATTCATAAATATGGGACTTAAGCCCTATAAAAAATACGTATTTAAAGAGTTGCAATTACTGCCAAAAGGGAAACTCCTAGATATTGGGACAGGACATGGAGCCTTATTTGGGCTCGGACTTAAGCATGATATTACAGGCATCGATTCATCCGTAGAAATGCTAAAAATTGCTCGTAAGAAATATTCCAAACAAGACATTCAAGAAATGAGTGCAGAGGACTTAAGTTTTTCCGACCAAAGCTTCGATTACATTGTTCTGGCTCACGTGCTAAGCACCGTTCCCATTAAAAAAACCCTCGCAGAAGCCAAAAGAGTATTGAAACCGAAAGGTAAATTATTCATATTAAACCACTTTACCCCCAAAGGTGGCAGAGGTATTTTAAGTAAATGGTTTGCTCATTTTAGTCCGTACTTTGCTTTTTCCAGCGAGTTTAAAATAGCCGAAGTAACCGCCCAATTAAATTTTAATAAAACAGTGGTTTTTCCAGCGGATCGCTTGGGTTTTTACAAGCTTATTATATGTATAAAGGCATGAAAATTCGGGGGCGATACATACTCATCACTGCGGCTATGCTTCTTGGCCTTTACCTATACTTTATGTACCATAGCCAAGATACTATTGTAAATGTGCTTCTTGCCAAGCTAGGAGCTCGAGAATTCCCCTTTTTAATGAATATATGGCATAAACATTATGCTATTCCGCAGTGGTTCATGTACAGTTTGCCCGAAGGGCTTTGGGTGTTTTCAGCCACACTGCTATCCATTCGCTTACAGTTTCCTATTTGGGGGAAACGGATCCAATTAAAATACCTCCCATTTCTATTTGCTATTTTGGTCGAACTTATTCAGGTTTTAGGAATTACCAATGGCCAGTTTGATTGGATGGATATTTTTGTTTCCTTTATTTTTAGTGTTTTAGCACTTTTGATACCAAGTAAAGAACAGAAAAAAAACGTCATTGAATCCAGAGAGTTTTGGCTTTTAGTTTTAATATATGCGCTGGTTTATTTATCGGATGTCTAGTATAAAGCGCGCACTCTGTTGCTTCGAAAGTGTCAGATCTTAGCAAGATTTGCAGCTTCAAAATAGGACTTATAGTAAAAAATACTATATTTGTTACTTGAAAAATATATCCAAAGTATTACTCTTTACAGTTCTTCTATATTCCTCTATTTTTAATTTAAATGCTCAAACTATAAAAGCGGGAGCAGGAAGCTATACAAAAACATTTCCTGGCACCGATGTGGCGGGTCGAAATGGATTTCCATCAGGGAACCCCTTCACGGTGGGTATTGCAGCCACAAAGCCGGCTCCAACTAATGATTGGTGGTCTGCAAAAATAAAAAACGCCCATGCAAGTAATTTATTTAACTATCCATACACCCTCAAAACAGTAAATGAGGGACTCATTGTTACTTATATTCCTTGGGGAGTTGTAGACGATATTGAACCTATTAAAGTGGGTGTGCAAGGACTCAATGCTTCAGCTGCTAATGTATCTGATTTTTCAGATTGGACAGTTGGCATAGACTGGAAAAATGGAAGCAGCCATTTTAATGCAATTACCGGTATTGGAATGCCTTTCTTGTATTTCACTAAAGACTCCACCAATATTGCTGAAATAACAGTGGCTTCTGGGTCGGTACAAATAGCTAAAGAGGTTTTAATTATTACCGATGCACGGAACGGAGCCGATTTTGCCGTTTATGCACCCAAAGGAAGTACTTGGACAGAAAATGGGAAGGTGTATACCTCCAATTTGAATGGAAAAAATTATTGGTCCATGGCCTTTATCCCATTAGATGCCAGTGACATTAGTAAGGCAGTTGATGAATATAAGAAATTTGCATATGTATTTCCTTCTAATACCCAGGCTAATTGGTCTTATATCGATAGTACTTCAGTACTTAAAACTGATTTTAATATTCAGACGGAAGTGAAGGAGGGGAGTGATAGCCTTTTTTTACAAGGTTTACTTCCTCATCAATGGGGTCATTTAGCAGTTGGCTCTGCAGAGCCCAAAGGGTATTCGTATAAAACAGTGAGGGGCGAACTAAAAACCCTAGCGGGTAATTCGTTTAGTACTGAAAATGCGTTTTATGGAATTTTACCCACCTTGCCTTATTTAGATAATTACAGCCCTAATTTCTCTTCCTTAGAGATGAGTAAGAAAGTAAAGCTATTGGAGAATGATGCCTTAAATACCTGGACAGATTCTTACAATGAAGGGCAAGAGATGAATCGATTAATTCAAACAGCCAGAATTGCCGATTTAACAGGAGATACAGTGGCGCTAAGTAAAATAGTAAGCACGGTTAAAGAGCGATTAGAAGATTGGTTGAGCGCAGACAATAATGAAGTGGCCTTTTTGTTTTATTACAATCAAGCGTGGTCTTCGCTCATTGGATATCCAGCCGGACATGGACAAGATGGCAATTTAAATGATCATCATTTCCACTGGGGCTATTTTATACATGCCGCTTCTTTTATGGAACAATATGAGCCAGGTTGGGCAGCAAAATGGGGTCCTATGATAAATTTGCTCATTCGCGATGCAGCAAGCACCAATAGAGACGATACAGAGTATCCATTTCTCAGAAATTTTAGCCCATATGCAGGCCATTGCTGGGCCAATGGATTTGCCACCTTTCCTCAAGGAAACGATCAAGAATCCACATCTGAAAGCATGCAATTTAATTCAGCACTTATCCACTGGGGAACCATTACCGATAATAAAGAAATTAGAGATTTAGGTATTTATTTGTATACCACAGAGCAAGCCGCCATCGAAGAATACTGGTTTGATACGAAAGAAAGGAATTTTTTACCCTCCCAGCAGTACAGTTTAGTCTCTCGAGTTTGGGGAAACAGTTATGATAATGGTACTTTTTGGACCAACGACATAGCCGCCTCTTATGGAATTGAATTATACCCCATTCATGGGGGCTCCTTCTATTTGGGACAGGACACAAGCTATGCCAAGAAACTTTGGAACGAGATAGAAAGCAATACAGGCATACTAAATAATGAAGCCAATGATAACTTGTGGCATGACATCATGTGGGAGTATTTAGCCTTCACAAATCCAGAAAAAGCAATAAAACTATATGAATCCTATCCAAATAGAAATTTAAAATTTGGGGTGTCTGATGCTCAGACCTATCATTGGCTACATGCCATGAATGTATTAGGTAATATTGATGTATCTGTGACTGCAAATTACCCATTGGCAGCAGTTTTTAGCAAAAACGGGACAAAAACCTATGTTGTTCAGAACTATGGAAAAGATAGTATTACTGTTCAGTTTTCCGATAATTATATCCTAAAAGCAAAACCAAACAGTATAAGCACTAGCAGAGATGTGGCTGTTACGGGATCGCTAAAAACAGACTTTAAGCGCGCCTATCCTGGAAATACAATCGCATTAGATTTTACCATAGTAAAAGGGAAACCGAAAAAGGTGGTTTTTTACGATGGGAATACCCCCATAGGAGAAAGAGAACAAGCGCCTTACTCCATAAAGACAGGAGGTCTATCCGCAGGGAAGCATTATTTTTATTCTAAAATTTATGATTCAATCGGCTTTAATGTTAGTAATATATGCGAAGTTATTGTGGGTGATCAGATACCATATACTGGCAGTCCCATCAAAATACCTGGTTCATTTGAGCCTGGTTATTATGATAAATTTATTGCAGGTTCCGCTCAAGATATTTCATATTACGACGGCAGCCGAGGCAATGCTGGAGATTTCAGAATGGATGAATCTGTGGATGTCGCTATTGATGCTAATGAAGGAGCCACTGTAGGCTGGATTAGTCCCAATGAGTGGCTAGAGTATACCGTAGATATCGAAAAGTCTGGGCTTTATACCTTAGATTTAAGGTATGCCAGTGGGAATTCACAGGGTGGAGGACCTTTTTATTTTTCTTTAGATGGAGAACCTATAGGCGGCACAGTAAGAGTAAATACCACTTCTGGTTGGGAAAAATGGGCTGTAAAATCTTTGAGTAATATCCCGTTAAAGAAAGGAATACATACCCTTCGCATGGATTTTGATGGAGGGGAATTTAATCTCGGGAAATTAACGTTTTCGTACAATAATGTTCTCCCATATAGCCAACCCATTGCAGATGCGGGTGAGAATACATTAATCATACTTCCCAACGCTACTGCAAATTTAGATGCTTCTCAGAGTTCTGACCCATCGGGCCTTTCATTAAGCTATACCTGGACCCAAATCTATGGACCGAATAAATTAGCTATCCAAAATAGAAATTCAATGACTCCTTTAGTTACGGGTTTAGAAGAAGGCGTTTATTTAATGCAAGTTCAGGTAAATAACGGATCTCGAACCGATAAGGATGAAATGTACCTTATTTCCAATAAGGATTCCAATATTAGCCCTGCTGTATCTATTTGTACACCTTCAAATAACTCCACCTTAGAGGAAGAGGAGACTTTTAAAATTTCTGCATATGCAAATAGTATATTTGATGAAATTACCAAGGTAGATTTTAGTATTGACGGCGAAATCATTGGAAGCACCAATGAACTTCCCTACGAAATTCAATGGTCACTTAAACCGGGAGACTATGTATTAACTGCTAAAGCATATTCGAAGCAAGGCCTTTCCAGTGAATCAATTGGAGTAAAGGTAACAGTAACAGAAGCTCCACCATGTAAAGGCGTTTCGAATAACGGAGATTTTGAATACGAGTTCTCACCAGAGGATAATAACCCAACTTTAACTTTCATTCCAACTAAAGCGGGCACAGGTAGTCCAACCTGTATTTTGTATTATGGAACCAGCTCAGGCGCATTGCCAGGATATGGCGTTCAGCCCAATGTGCCTTTTAGATTAAATGCGCCAAAAGGTTCTAAGATATACTTTTATTACACCTACTCATATCCAGGACAAGGCGAAAAAAATAATGCTAATGATAAAAATAGCTACACCATAGGTAGTTGTAAATCGCAAAGCAATGCCCAAGTCACTATTGAGTCGACTCTGCTACTTTACCCAAACCCCGTAATCGATTTTATCTATTTAGAGTTTCCTAAAAGTATTTCAAACGCAGAGATTGTGAATTCTACAGGTCGGGTATTAGATCGCATAAATACGACATTTTCAAATCTAAAATACGACATGAGTGCCTTTAGTTCAGGAGTTTATTTTATTAAGGTAAAAACAGTGAACGGGTGGAAGGCTTATAAATTAATAAAACAATAAGGCCTCTGTCTTTTCCTGCGGGACCATTCATGCGCCATTTCTCACAGCGAGAAAATGGTTTACCTACTCTCAAGATAAAGTATATATCAAAAAAAAGGCGTTCCATTGGAACGCCTTTTTTTATAAAAGTTTAGTCTATGATTATTTAATCATCATCTTCTTACTTACGTTAGATCCACCAGCAATAAGAGTGTAGGTATAAACCCCTGCAGTAAGACCGCTGCAATCCATTTGAACAACGTGGTTACCTCTTACAAGCTCTTGAGCCGTTCCTGCTTTTACCAGTTGGCCGCTCATGTTCTTAACTTCCCATTTAACCTCACCAGGTTGGCTTAGGTAAATCATTACATTCGTAATGCCGGTAAAAGGGTTAGGGTAGTTATTTCCTACTACAGAAACATTACCCGTATTAGGATTTTTTGTAGATAGACCATACTGCATGCCAATAGTTCCAGCTTTAATATCTGCTACCGGAATGGCTTGATAGTATATCGTGTTTTTAGCTACTGGGTGATTTCCAAAATTGGGATCATCATTGGATAAGTTATTACCGCACTGATCATCTGCTTGCCAAATCATGTGAACATAATCATCTACAGATTTAGCAATACAAGCAAAATCATCTTCTTGTCTAAGGGCCTGTGTAACGTTCTGAGAAGCAGCCCAAGTGTTTCCACCATCGGTTGAATACACCATTCCTATATCTCTATAATTTGCATCAAAATCACTGATGTCTGATTCAATCGGAACACTAAATGAAACATAAATATCTCCATTTGGGTCAATTCCAGCTGAAGGCTGACGCATTGCACTTGTGTTTGTTAATCGGGCAACGGTACTCAATCCATTTGGAATAGCGCCATTCGCGTCTTTTCCTGAATAGGTAGCCTCTACAAGGTTATTGATGTCATCTCCATCTCTATCAAAAGCGCCACCAGAAGCTATTAAAGTTCCACCACTTGGATCGCCTTCTTTCCAATGAACAATTCCTTGAATACCTGGAAAAAGGCTGTATTGTTCATCTGTCGTGTCATCATCAAAAACTCTACCTAAGCCCCAAAATGCATGAACTTTTCCGTCATTGTCAATAAGTACATCAACGGTACCATCTGCAGTATATGGCGTATCAAGCATTAGCTTATTGGTTTCCCAAGGAGCATATGCAAATTCGTCTGCGATAAGTCTATTGAATGTATTTCCACCATCCGTACTTTTCCAAACCAAAACTCCTTGCAAGAGACCGGCATTGGCAATAGCAACTGTATTTCCTCTAACCTCAATAGTGTATCGATCTGCACCACCATTGCTGGTAAGCGTGCTGTCGTAATCAGGTAACATTTCGTGGGCTTTGTTCCAAGTCAGTCCTCCGTCAAAACTACGGCTGTAAACCATAGGAGAAAATATTCCTTTACGCGTAGGAGCTCTTACTTGTCCTGGGGCTGAAGAATCGGCATAAGTACATATTAGATGTAAGGTGTCGCCATTATTATCCATTCTACCCCAAATAGGCTTATAAGGAGATTCTACTAATATATTTTGAGAAGCTCCATCAGGACGGGTTCCAGGGGTGGAACTTGCCGTTCTATAAAAACCACCAGATGTAGCAAAGTGACCAATGGTTACGCTGTTTCCATCGCTTAGAGTCGCAATGTTTGGCCAACCTGTTCTTGCAGAAGCTTCAACTCTATTGGCAGAGACTGGCAACCAAGACCCAGCAGTACTTCGGTAGTTAAAACCTGAGCCTCTATCTGGAAAGCCAGTAGCATCACTGGGCGCGGTAGTCCACGATGTAAACACAGATCCATCATCGTTTAAAATGATTCGATGGGGCATGGCACTATTGGTTTGCAAATCATAATAGGTTTCTCCTATTACTACAAAGCCAGAGTAATCCACGCTACGGCGCTGGATATGATTGCTTCTAGAACTCGTTTGTTGGAGTTCGATAAAGGATTCGGGCGGAGCAATCTGAGCATCAGTGGAGGTAGCTCCAGCAGGCACAATGGCAGGTCCCTGGGCGAAAAGGCCAGCGGAAATGCAGCCTATGACTAAAAGGTAATTTCTTATCATGTTATTGTTTTTATTCTAATACACACAAAGTTATGTTAAAGCCATTACTCGAGCAAGCAATGAGTATTTTTTCTAACCCCTTAGGAATCTTAGTTTTGAAGGATTCTTAAAACCATATCTACCCATACCTCTGTATTGGTTTGATTTCCTCTATGCATTCCCTTGCACTTCATATCAGCCATTAAAATTTGCTCAAAGGCGTTTTTTAATTGACTTTGCTTATACGATTTTGCAGCTTGTACATAATCTCCAACAAAGTATGGGTTCACACCAATTTGTTTGGCAATGTCTGAAGAGTTTTTTTGATCCCTTAGAAGATCTTGAGCTTTCAATACTTTCTCAAAGTATCCATTTAATGCCCCTATGGACGGAATGAAATCTGCCGCAGATTTGGCATTGTTACCCATGTGATGAGCTATTTGTATAGACTTATTAAAATTTTTCGTGCCCAATGCTTTTTGCAATTCAAAAACGCTGTATTGTCGGTTGAATCCTACAATTTCATCAACATCCTTAATGGTGATAATTTTTTCACCTTTGGCAGTATAGAGCTTTTTTAGCTCATTTTCTATTGCATACAGATCCAGTCCTACATAATCAACGAGTAAATCAATGGCATTAGAATCCATATTCTTGGCTTCTTTTTTTAACCAATAGTCTACAAAGGATTTTACTTCATAATCACGCATAGCATCCGACTTCATGGTGGAGTGCTTCGCCAAAGCTTTAAAAAGTTTGCTCCGGGCATCCATTTTTCCATTGAGGTGGCCTAGCACAAGAATAGTTGAACTTAAGGGATTCTCTAAATATGAAATAAGAAGTTCTATTTCTTTACCATTTTTGGATTGAAGGATTTTTTTGGCATCCTTGACAATAACCAAATGGTACTCAGACATCATGGGATATCGTTTCGCACTTTCAATCACCTCATTAAGTTTATTACTCTCGCCGTAAAGGATGGTTTGATTAAATGATTTTTCTTCCTCCGGCAAGCAGTGCTTATCAATCAACTGAATAGCCTTATCAATGAAATAATTCTCCGTTCCATGAAAAAGGTACACGGGATTGAATTCTTTATCAAGAATTTGCTTCTCCAGCAATTGATAGTTTAATATGGCTGCGGCCGTTTGTCCCACTTCTTTTATTTTTGCATCAATTCATCACATCAGTGGAGTTAAATTTTCCAAAATATCAGTTCAGAATTGAAGAACAAGGGCAAAAAAAGCGAATATTTGATAGTGTTCGCAAAAAATTTATCCCCCTAACCCCAGAAGAGTGGGTAAGGCAACATTGTTTAAGATACTTGCATTACGAAATGGGCGCCTCTTACGGGTTAATGCAAGTAGAAAAGGAACAGGTATTTAATGGATTAAAGTTGCGTTTTGATGTCGCATTATATGGACGTTATGGAAAAGCCTTGTGTATTGTAGAATGTAAAAGGCCTGAAATACCATTGACCAAAGAGACAGTCATTCAAACCGCTAGGTATTATTCAGGATTAGATGCGCCATATATATGGATAACCAATGGTATTAACCATATTTGGTTTGAACGCATCGATGGGAAATTACATTTGTTGAAGGAAGAACCTAAATTACCTACCAGCAATTTATAATTCGTTCTGAATTTGCACGTTCATAGCGAACGACAAAGTCGATGGCTCCATTGCTGAAGGGGTCTGTTTCTATTCGTCCTAAATATTCTTCTTCTCTATATATGTTGACGATACCTTTATTGGAGAGGGTGTTGCTCCCATTGCTTTGAATGGTTTGATCTAAATCAACTAAATACTGCTCTGTGGCATTTTGAAACAACAAACTTCCGCTATATGCCCTGCTAGATAAAAAGTTTAGGTCGAAGTTTTCAGGAGATATATTTAAGGATACGTTTCCCAATAGCTGAGAGATATGTTCAGGCCCAATGATTTGGAGTTGACTAATTAAAGAGTAATTAAGACCGCCTTTATGTACAAGAGTGAGTTGGCCAATCAGTTGGCTTTTTCCCGTATTAGAGCTAACAAAAAAATTGTCGGATTTGGTCCAGGTTACCTTGACTGTGTCTTGCTGCAGCCCACCTAAATTAGTTCCGTAGAACAGGGTTCGCCCTGTGGTACTTAAAAAGTCTCTTCTCTCTAAAGAGCTATGCGTTTTGACGGACCATTCTGTTCCGTCACCATCAGAGGTTAAGCTATCTTCAAAAGTAGGATTGAAATAACTGGGGTATAGTTCATTTTCTTGATGCAAGCTATAAGCCAGAAGGCTGGGAACTTGTGTTTGTAAAATAGCAATAGAATAGCCTATTTCTTTTATGTAATTCGTTTCATTAGCCAATTGACTTTCCTTTTTACATGAAAACAAGCCGATGATAATTACGAAATATGTTAAGAACGAACGCGCCATTTTATTGAATGGTAAAAATAAATTCTCTTCTGCCCAATAAGGCCTTAGCAACTTTGTCACAGGCCTGGTTTTCAAACGGATCAAAATCGAGTTGTAGGTTTGCCTCGTTTGAGTTGACTATTTTAACCACCCCTTTTACAAAGGCTTGGGCACAGCCCTTTTCCAACCTTTTGGTAAGGGGTATGTTTTGATCAATGGACCAGCCATAGGATTCGCCCGATTGTAATTTTCCACTTCCATTGCCAAAAATATCTTGAATGTTATCCAACATGCCAATGGTTTGCGCTCCTGAGGTTGTTACCACTTCGCATATGCCAGATAGCTCTTGAGGAGCATTGGAATTGTCTTGGCTTACTTCTAAATCAGTAAAATCAATTTCCCAGGATTTACTTGATTTTCTTTGCCCTTCAATGGTTCCATGTACCTGTTTTGTAATTGTTCCATCACCAGTGCTAAAACTATCTAATGCCATGGAAAATTGAGTGCTTGGTTCAGCCCAATCACCGCTGATGGTGACTCTAATTTTTCCTGATCTGTAAATATTATCACCGCATTTAATGCCTCCAGGCTCTATGCTATTTAATGGCCCAAAGTCCAATGTATAAGCAATGCCGCTGCCATCATTTAATAAACTATCTGTATACGTTAAGGTGACATTTTCATTGACAATACCAATAGGTCCAGAAGGCCTCATCCCATTCAGTTGATTCACTTCTTCAACCACATTTAGAGAAGAAAAGAGCGAGGTTATAACAAGACTATATCCTTCTGCAGAAGCTATATTTTCTGTAGCTTTAGTTAGCGTTTCACAAGTAGATAGCGCAAACCCTACCATTGCCGAAAAGCATATAAAAGCCAATGATGTTAATTTATTCATTCTGATTTACTCCAATACTAATACACCGAAATAAAGGTCAACCCCTAATTTATATGAGAAGTAACATCCAATATTGTTTGACATATCATCTCAATTCTTTGTTTTGTAATATTTAAAGGTGGCGCAATCCTTAGACAATGAGGAGCATTTAGAAACCAGTCACTGAGTATTTTTTCTTCCAACAGTCCTTTTAAAACGCTCAAACAGTCATCACTACTTTTATAATGCACAGCCAAAAGAAGGCCTTTTCCTGTTACTTTTTCTATTTTATCATGCTTTAGGAGTTGCTTAAACAGAGTTTCTTTTTTACTAATATCTTCTAAAGATAAAACGCCAACAGTCAATTCCAGCGCTTTTTTTGATGCTGCGCAACTTACAGGGTGACCTCCAAAAGTAGATATATGTCCTAAAACTGGGAAATCTGCAAATGTGTCCATCATTTGTCTTGAACTTACCATTGCAGACATGGGCATTCCACCACCTAGCGCTTTACCCAATACGAGGATGTCTGGGATAACATCATACTGCTCAAAGGCAAACATGGACCCACAGCGTCCAATACCCGTTTGTATTTCATCAAAAATAAGTAGCGTGCAATGCTTGTCACAGAGCTCTCTTAATTTTTTAAGGTAATTGATAGAGCAGGGGATAGCTCCTTTTTCAGCTTGGACAAGTTCTACTACCACACCGGCAATTTCATTCCAGGGGATTTCCTCTAGGCCCTGTAAATCATTCTGTTCAATAAAATAGGTTTGGGAAATGAGTGGGCGATACTTATCCGTATAATATTCTGAACTCATTAAACTCATGGGCCCTTGACCTGTTCCATGATATGCCATGGTATGCGCCGCAAAACTTGTTTTTTTTGTAACTCTTTTGGCTAACTTCATGGCAGCATCAATGGCTTCAGTGCCCGAAGTCATAAAATAGGAAGAATTTAATGAATCTGGAAGTAAGGAAGCAAGCGTCTCTCCCAACAAATCTTGAGGTTTTTGGAGATATTCGCCATACACCATTACATGCATATGCTCATCCAATTGAGCCTTAGCAGCTTTAATAATCTCAGGATGGTTATGGCCTAAACTACACACAGAAATACCTGATATTAGGTCATAATATTCCTCATCGTTCGTAGCTGTTATAAATTCACCTTTAGCCTTTTTGACTTCTAACCCTAGAGGATAATGGCTGGTTGGTGCAAGATATTTGGAGAAGAGTTTTCTTTGATTCACATTCTAGTTATCAGATTTACTTTGGTCAGCTTAAGATCGCCCAAATATTTAATTCTCAAAGTTCTATCTACTCTGAGTTTACGTTTTATTTCAGCTATGCTGGTGCCTCCATCGCAAATATACTTCGTTCGAAGTTCTTTAGGATGATTTTTTTTTATTTACTTATTGGGAGTGACCTTCAAAGGTCTTGCAGCAAGACTTAGAGTAGTATGAAAAATTAAACATACCAAAACTACCAATAGGTATACTGCAGCGATTATATGCGGACGCCTAGCTCCTTAATAATATGTTCTGCTTTACTCACATATTTCATTACATAGATGCAATATCGGATATCAACGCCTAAACTTCGACTATACGATTCATTCCAAGCATAATCATTAATTGTGGCTGTGAAACTTCTGTCAAAATTAACTCCAATAATTTCTCCGCGAGCATTTAGAATAGGGCTTCCGCTATTCCCACCTGTGGTATCTAAATTGTATAAAATATTGACAGCCACCTTTTTACTTTTCTTATCTAAGAAATATTTGGGTGGGTTAGCTACTCTTAAGTTATCAGCTACAACTTTTGGAAGTCGATAGTCAGATTTTGTATTTGCTTTTTCAAAAACACCATCTAAAGTGGAGAAAGGTAGGTGAGTTTCACCATCATTTGGACTGTATCTCTTAATGTATCCATAGGTTAATCGCAGTGTTGAATTCGCATCTGGAATAAAGCCAGATTTTTTATATTGCTCTCTGTATTTCGCATAGGTTGGCAAGAGCGCATCAATTTCTTTTGCATTCGAGTTAAAGATTTCAATGGATTCCATTAATTCTTTATGAAATAGGTGATGAAAATCCATTAAGGCCGATGGAGTTTTACTGATTCTGCTGACTTTTAAGGCATTTACTTTTTCTGGACTGAAAAATTTATCTTCACTTATTTTAGATTCATTAGCTTTGAACCAAGCTTTAATCTTGACATTATCTTCACTCAATCGTTTCATTAATTCTAAAACAATCATTCGGTCCATTTGAGAGTCGCCTAGTTGGTATTCTTTCAGTAGCTTGGCCATCTCATTTTGTAGTTTTTCCTTTTGAGATTCGTCCCCAGTCTTTTTGGCTAAAAGACTCATTTCACTTAATTGAGCTGCTGCTGAAAATGCCTTTGCATGATTTAATAAAAATAAATAATTGAATCGGTTGTTTGCCATATTTGTTTGGCTGCTCCAAAGTGCTTTGATTTTATTTATAACCGTTCTGCTTTCAGGGATACTAGCCATCATTGCATCGTCCTCGTCTAGTCTTTGTTTAACCAGTTGAGTTCTTCTCAAACCTTGCATTTTACCTCTGTAGTTTTTCTCTGTATTTTCTAAACCCTGCAGTGTTCCTGCATAGCCCAGAAGTTTTGCCTCATCCTTTGCATACACATCCTTTATCTTGTTTATTCTCCATCTATACCAATTCTGGATAATGGGAAGTTGCTTTTTTTCTTGAAACTCAAGGTACCTTGCCGTTCTGTTTCTATAGGTTCTTCCTGGATAACCTAGAATAAATATAAAATCATTTTCATCAGCACCCGTAGCGTCAATTTTTAAATGTTGTTTTGGTTGGTATGGAACATTATCCTTTGAATATTTTGCGGGTTTTCCATCCTTGCCAACATAGGCTCTAACAATACTAAAGTCACCCCCATGCCTTGGCCATTCCCAATTATCTGTTTCTCCCCCGAATTGTCCTACTGTTTTGGGTGGAGCCACTACCAATCGAACATCTTCAAGCAAAATATACCGAAATAACATGTAGCTTCTACCTACAAACATGGTGCTTATTTGAACCTCTAATTCTGGCGTTTTTGCTCGCTCTGACGCCAATAACTTTTCTACATTCTTTTTTAGAACTTTAGATTTTTCTTGGGCATTTAATTTTTCACTAACTCCATTTAAAATTTTAACGCTTACATCCTCATAGTCCACGGTAATTCTACAAGGAGTTCCTAAGGGAAGCTCCTTGCTTTGATCGCTGGCAACAAACCCATTTTCTAAATAATTTTGATCCGTGGTACTCAATCGTGCTACACCTCCATAAACACAATGATGATTGGTAATAATTAAGCCATCTTTACTAACAAAAGAGCCAGTACAACCTCCCAGTTTTACTAAAGCGTCGGATAAGGTTGTTTTTCCCGGTTTGAAAATATCATCTTCGTTTAATTTTAGACCCGCTTCTTTTAGTTGACTATAATTGACTAAATTAAGAGGAAACATTCCTTCCTCTTGGGTGTGAGAGCTTAACCCGAAAAGGCAAATGAATAAGCCTAGACCTACTAAGATTCTATTTTTTCTTTTTATTGGAGTCATATTGTGGATTTTATTATGCTACGAAATTATAACAGTTTGATTAGCCCGACTAACTTTGCCATAACATTTTATTAAAATCATTTGATTCAAATTATCTCTTTTATTCTTTTTGTGTTCTGTATTCTAGTGGCTATTCGTTGGGATTTATCAGCAGGAAATGGAAAGAGCTTAAGCATTAAGCAAGCCTCTTTGAGAACCTTATTGTGGTTCGCCATTGGCTTGGGCTTTTCGCTAGCTTTATATTTTGGATACCATTTGTTTAATGATTTTAGCTCTATAGAGCAGTTTAACGCCTACAAAGCCCAGTATGGAGGAAGCTTTGCGACCTATGGTGACTTATCCAGAACCATTGATGAGTTTAATGCCTCGGCTTCAATTCTATACCTATCTGGATTTTTTATTGAGTATGCGCTAAGCATGGATAATCTCTTTGTTATTTTGTTGATTTTTCAATCTTATAAGGTGCCCGAAATACATCAAAGGAAACTCCTAAATTATGGAATATGGGGAGCAATAATCATGCGCTTTATTTTTATATTTTTAGGTAGTGCTATTGTTCAGAAATTCCACTGGGTGCTCTATGTGTTTGCTGTTTTTTTAATTTATTCTGGAATTAAAATTATGTTAAGCAAAGGAGAGGATGATAGTTTTGATCCGGAGAATAGTAAATTGGTGAAAGTTTCAAATCGAATTCTAAAGGTTAAAACTAATGGCAGTAGTGGTTCCTTTTGGTTTAGGGAGAATGGAACACTTTTTTTTACTCCTCTGTTCTTAATCCTTATTGTGGTGGAGTTTACCGATGTAATTTTTGCTGTGGACAGTGTACCGGCAATTTTTGGAATTACCCAAGATCCTTTTCTTGTTTTCTTCTCAAATATATTTGCAATAATTGGCTTGCGAAGTTTGTTTTTTGTTTTAGGGGCAAGCATGGAAAAGTTTTATGCCTTGCAATATGGCTTAAGCTTAGTGCTTATTTTTATTGGCGTAAAAATGATTTTCGAACCCTGGTTTCACAGCATTGGATTCACCCATATTCACAATCTTTTTACCCTGCTAAGTATTCTCGGTCTGAGTATCTTAACCTCTCTTGCTTTTCCCAAAGATTCCGTGGAGTAAAAGAATGCTAAAATTTCAAAATAATTAGAACAATTACTTTCTTATTCTAATCATTTTTTTTGATTTCATGATAGAGGCTGTAATTTGCGTCTTTATTAAATATGAAATACTGCACTCACATATTACTTGGTCTAAGTTTATTTATTTTGGCTTGTGGAGGGGGAGAAGAGAACCCAGGAAAAGAGGAGCAAACCTCTGCTCAATTAGATCCAAGAAGGGCTCAAATTGAGAGCCTATGTGGAAACTGTCATTTGTTTGTAGAGCCAGAAATGCTGGATAAGGCAACATGGGCTAAACTATTGCCATTTATGGGGCCTCGATTGGGTATTTTTAATCATATGGGAAGAGAGTATGAAAGTGATCTTGGCAAAAAAAATTGTGAGGGACTCTACCCAAAAGATCCTTTGGTAAGTCCGGAGATCTGGCAAGACCTCTTGGATTATTTTGACCGGTACGCTCCAGAAGAAATCGCAAAACAAGTGAAACCAACGGATTGTGTAAAAGGGCTCCCCATTTTTGAGGCCTCTGAAGCACAATTAAAAACTCCTCCAATCGTATCCTTAAGTTACATGGATAGTGGAGCGTATTATTCTTACGATGCAGCGACTCAAAGCATGTATGTTCGAGATATGAATCATGAGATTAAATCTCGAACTAGTCTTACCAATCCTATCTCATACATGCAGCCTTACAAAAAAGGATTTCTAATGACTGGGATTGGGTCTATCCCACCAAGCGATGATTGGAAGGGAGAACTTATTTATGCCACAAGCAGTCAGGCAGGCCTAAAAATAGAGGATGTTCTGTTGCAGGAAATGGAAAGACCAGTGCAATTTAAAATAGGTGATTTGGACGGGGATAAGAAAGAGGATATTGTCGTTTGTGCTTACGGTAATAATAGAGGTTCACACTATTGGCTTAAAACCAGGGGTGACACGTTAGAAAAGAAAATGCTCTTGCAACAATCCGGGGCTATAAGTACGGAAATTATTGATATAGATAAAGATGGGGATATGGATATCGTGACTTTGTTTGCTCAAGCCTTAGAAAAAATAGTACTCTTTGAGAACGATGGTAAAGGAAATTTCCGGGAAAAGCAATTGATGGCTTTTTCGCCTCTTCAGGGAAGTTCATCTTTTCAATTGGCAGATATGAATAAGGATGGTATTTTAGATATAATTTATACCTGTGGAGATAATGCCGACTACTCAACAGTGCTCAAAAATTTTCATGGAGTTTACATATTCACCGGTGACAAAGATGGGAATTATGAGCAATCCTATTTTTATCCGATGCACGGAGCCTTTAAAGCCATGGCCAATGATTTTGACCAAGATGGGGATTTGGACATTGCTGCAATCTCCTTTTTTGCAGATTATGAAAAACAACCAGATGAGGGATTCTTGTTTTTTGAGCATACTGAAAATCTAAGTTTTAATGTTAAAACACATGAGCAAACTCATAACGGACGTTGGCTTACGATGGATATTGGTGATATTGATAATGATGGAGATACAGATATAATATTAGGTAATTTTTCCATGGGTCCCTCCGGTGCTTCGGAGGAGATTAAAAGTGGATGGACTAGTGCTCCAGCAAGTATGCTTCTAAAAAATAATACAAAATAATATGAATGTTTTTAGAGGGGTAAGTGCACTTATTTTATTGGCATTTGCGGTTTTTCAGTATAATGACCCAGACCCTGAAGTTTGGATTACTATTTATGGAATAGGCGCCTTGTTATGCCTATTAAATATAAAAAAGATGTACCGTAATGTAAGAGCTATTAGCTTAATTTTTATACTGGCTGGTTTTGTTTTTAGCATATACAACTGGCCTAGCGAATGGTTGGGCTTTGACCAAACAGATCCTCCAAATATAAACGTGGAGAAAGCTCGAGAAAGTTGTGGTTTATTAATTGCCAGTCTGCTCGTGGGGTTAGGAATGCGATTAAAGTAAAAAAAACAATCCAACAGGGCTTGGATTTAATTGCCAAAGAACAGTACTAGCTATGTCATGCAAGCAGGCAGTATAATTAGTCTAAAAATTGCCAATAAAACTCTTAATTTTGCCCCTATGCTTTTAAAAGATAAAACTGTTTTAATAACCGGTGCCAGCCGAGGAATAGGAAAAGGAATTGCTGAGTTATTTGCAAAAAATGGAGCAAATATTGCTTTTACCTATGCCAGTTCTGTAGAAAAAGCTGCTGCTTTTGAAAAGAAACTCAATGCAAATTATGCCATTAAAGCTAAGGGATTTCAGAGCAATGCTGCTGATTTCGAAGGAAGTCAAAAATTGGCGGAAGAAGTGATTGCTGAATTTGAAACAATACACTGTTTAATTAACAACGCCGGTATTACTCGGGACACACTTATGATGCGAATGTCAGAAGAGCAATGGGACGCGGTAATGAACACGAACCTTAAGAGTGCGTTTAACCTAACCAAAGGAATGTTGCGTCATTTTTTAGGAAATAGAGAGGGAAGTATAATTAATATTTCCAGTATTGTAGGTATTACGGGAAATGCAGGCCAAGCAAATTATGCAGCTAGTAAAGCGGGAATGATTGGTTTTACTAAGTCTATTGCCAAGGAATTGGGTGCAAGAAATGTGCGTTGCAATGCCATAGCTCCCGGTTTTATTGAAACTGAAATGACCGAAAGTTTGGATGAAGAGGTTAAAAAAACCTGGATAAGTACTATTCCTTTAAAAAGAGGCGGGAGTACCGAAGACGTGGGAAATGCATGTTTGTTTTTAGCCAGTGATTTAAGCAAATACATAACGGGTCAAACCTTAAATGTTTGCGGCGGCATGGTCATGTAAAAATATGTTTCAGGGAACTTCCAGTATATAGGAGCGCATGAAAAAGCATCAAATTATTATGCCTTCAGGATGTTTCCGGAATCTATATTGGCCAAGCACATCCCAAATACACTCATGTTTAACGATATATCTGTTTTTTTTGAACTTTATCCTCGTCTGTCAGTTACTTTCGCATACCAAGAGTCATGAGTGAAGACGGAAAAATATTGAGTAATCGCAAGACGGATCATATAGATTTAGCCTTTGATTCTCAAGTGTTAAGCGGCGATGAACGTTTTAATTACGAACCTTTAACGGCGTTTAATTTAGATGGTCCATTAGAGCCTGTTTCTTTTGCAGGATTGCAGATGAATGCGCCTTGGTGGGTAAGTAGCATGACGGGTGGCGCTGAAAAAGCGGGTCGTATTAATGAAAGATTAGCTAAAGCATGTGCCAAATATGGTTTGGGTATGGGTTTGGGTAGTTGTCGACCAGTTTTAGAAAATACTGAATTTGGAACTGATTTTTTGGTTCGTAAATGGATTGGGAATCAGCCTTTATTTGCCAATTTAGGGATTGCTCAATTGGAAGAGATTGCAGAGACCAATGCATGGCCAAAGTTAAAAGACATGATTGCCCGTTTGGAAGCAAACGGATTAATTATACATATAAATCCACTCCAAGAGTGGATGCAGCCGGAGGGAGATGATATACGCTTTAACCCTCTGGAGACCATAAAAAGGACGATTGATGCATTAGATTGCTCAATTATTGTAAAAGAAGTGGGTCAAGGTTTTGGTCCTGAATCTTTGAGAGCTTTAATAAAATTGCCATTGGCCGCTTTGGACTATGGTAGTTTGGGAGGAACGAATTTTAGTAAACTAGAATATACTAGGGGAGGATCCAACCATATGCCGGGTTACGAAGAGGTAACGCGTATAGGCCATACGGCTCATGAAATGACTACTATTGTAAATCGTTTGATGGATGAGCTGGGAAGTCAATGTTTATGCGAAAATAGCATCGTTTCTGGAGGCATTCGGAATTTCTTAGATGGATATTATCATGTAACCAAATCTAAAATGTCTGCAATTTATGCTCAAGCAAGCCCATTTTTAAAATATGCATTAGAAGGAGAAGAATCGCTCCATACATTTATAGAGTCGCAATTGGCAGGATACAAAATGGCCAATCGTACATTGAAGATTAAGCAGTAAGTGAAATGAAAAAAGTAGAAGCCATAAAAGGGTTTAGCAAACTAAGTAAGTCTGCCAAAGTAGCGTGGGTTATTTCCAACCATTTTAAAGGAGATAAAGAAGCCTTACAACTTTTAGATACCTACACACATTCTGACGGGGAAGTTCAAAAATTGCATGATGAGTTTATTGAAAATACCCTAAGTAATTTTTATATGCCTTTTGGCGTAGCACCTAATTTTTTAATTGATGGAGCTCAGTATACGGTTCCAATGACCATTGAGGAAAGCAGTGTAGTTGCGGCGGCGGCCAAAGCAGCCAGTTTTTGGATGCAAAGAGGCGGTTTTAAAACGGAGGTTGTTAGTACTACCAAAATTGGCCATGTGCATTTCGTGTGGAGAGGGAAAGATTCGGAAATACTCCAGCAAATTATTCAAGACTCCTACCAGCAATTTATTGGAGATAGTGAGCATATAACGGCTAATATGACTGCTCGTGGAGGAGGGGTTAAATCAATTCAGTTGGTTAATAAATGTGATTTAGAACCAAATTACTACCAGCTAGAGGCCAAGTTTGAAACCTGTGACAGCATGGGCGCCAATTTTATTAACAGTTGTTTGGAGAGTTTTGCAAAAACCTTGAAACGGTTGGTGAGCGATGCAAGTGAGTTAGCCGAGGAAGATAAATACTTGCAAATTCTCATGAGTATACTCAGCAATTATACTCCAGAGTGTACGGTAAAAGCTTGGGTAGAATGCCCCATTAATGAGATTAATGAAGGAAGTATGCCTAATGATGAGTTTGCAGAAAAATTTATAAAAGCTTTAAAAGTGGCTGAAATAGAGCCGTATAGAGCGGTTACTCATAACAAAGGAATTATGAATGGAATTGACTCTGTAATTATTGCTACAGGCAATGATTTTAGAGCGATTGAAGCCTGTGTACATGCTTATGCCTCTCGCAGCGGGCAATACAGCAGTCTTACACATGCATCTTTAGATGATGGAATATTTAAATTTTGGATAGAAATACCCTTATCCCTGGGCACGGTAGGTGGGATTACAAGCTTGCATCCCATGGTAAAATTTGCTCATGAAATGCTTGGAAATCCAAATGCTAAAGATCTAATGAAAATTGTAGCAACGGCTGGATTAGCTCAAAATTTTAGTGCTTTACGAAGTTTAATAACAAGCGGTATTCAAAAAGGGCACATGAAAATGCATCTCCTAAATATTTTGAACCAATTAGAGGCTACCGACACAGAAAAAGAGCAGTTGGTAGAACATTTTAAAAATAAAGTCGTGAGTTTTAGCGCTGCAGTCAAAGCATTTTGCGATTTGCGTGGAATAGAACAACCAAAGAAAGAAGCAAGATAATTTTTGATACAAACGCTTTCATACTACGCACCAGGTAAGGTTATGTTAGCCGGGGAATACTTGGCTCTTTATGGTTTAGAGACCTTTGCTTTTCCTGTGAAATATGGGCAAAAATTAACGGTGTGGCAATCTGAATCAGACGGCAACGAATTAAAATGGAGCAGTTTAAATTATTTGGGAGAAACCTGGTTTAAGGTTGAAATAGATACCGATAGTCTACTTGAAAAGACCACAGATAATGCCACGGTATCTGGACGTATTTGCGAGCTCATTCAAACGGCCAGAGACTTAAACCCAAATTTTATGCTGAAAGGCACCTATAGGGTTGAAATAGAGCTTGAATTTGACCAAGCCTTTGGTTTAGGTAGCAGCAGTACCTTAGTTTCATTGATTGCCCAATGGGCTAAAGTAGATGCGCTTGAGCTGCAAGAAAAGGTATTTGGCGGAAGCGGTTACGATGCTGCGGTTTCCAGTGTGCAAAAACCTTTGATTTATTGGAAAAACGATAAAAACAAGCCGAATTGGGCCTTGTGGCAGATGGATACAGAGATTAGCAAAAATTGGCTTCTTTGTTTTCCTGGAGTCAAAGTAAATAGTAGACGATCCCTTAAAGAGGTGAAAGAAAGACTGGAATTAATATCTACAGATTCTTTTATGATGGCTCAGTTGGATAATATATTGCAACAAATCAAATCGGCAGACACGGCAGATTCAATGGAGTTATCTCTTGAAATATGGCAGGCCTTTATTGCTCAAAGTCTCGGTTTAAAAACCGCTTACCAAGATTTAAAAATAGAGCAAATGAAAGGGGGATTGTGCAAATATCTCGGCGCCTGGGGCGGAGATGTGTTTTTAGTAAATAAGGCACTACTTACAGCAAATAAAGATAAATTTGAGTCCATGGAAGTGGTTCCATGGAACGAAATAGTATTAAACGCGTGACAAAATTAATCAGTTCATATAAAAGTCCGTCAAACATAGCCTTGGTTAAATACTGGGGTAAAAAGAATAAGGGAACACAGTTGCCTGCAAATGCAAGCATTAGTTTTACTCTAAGCGATTTATGTGCCACTACTACAGTAGAAGCCATGCCTTGCGATGAAGTATTAACAGAGCCTTCCTTCATGTTTCAATTAAACGACTTGCCTAAGGCTAGTTTTGAACCAAAAATCAAAGCTTTTTTAAAACGAATATGGGATAATTACTCTCTCTTAAAAACTCATCGTTTATTCATTAGAAGTAGCAATAACTTTCCGCATGGCGCAGGTATTGCAAGCAGTGCAGCTGGGTTTAGTGCCTTGGCTCTTTGCATGGTAGATTTACAGGTGCAATTTTCTGGAACTCCTTTAATTGATGCTAGAAGGGAAGCGAGTAGAATATCGCGTTTGGGCAGTGGAAGTGCCTGTCGGAGTATGTTTGCAGAACCCGGAGTTTGGGGGGAAACAAAACATATTGAAGAGGCTTGTGATGAGTACGCCGTGCCAATGACTGGAATGCATGAATCGTTTAAGTCTTGGAAGGATATCGTTTTGATTGTAGATGCCAGTGAAAAATCAGTAAGTAGTACCGAAGGCCATCAGCAATTGGATAATAATATTTATGCCGAGTCTCGGTATTTATCCGCAAAAAAATCAATGGATCTGATTCTAGATGCCTTAAAGAAGCACAATCTACCAACCTTTATCCACACTGTTGAAAGTGAGGCATTGCAGTTGCATGCCATGATGATGGTTAGCCCCATGCACTTCATTCTCATGGAGCCCAATACGCTGGCTATCATACAGAAAATATGGACCTTTAGGAAAGAAACACACTTACCCTTATGCTTTACTCTTGATGCTGGAGCAAATGTTCATTTACTTTACGATAGTAGGGAAGAAGACAAAATAATAAACTTTGTTGAAAATGAATTGTTACCTTTATGCAGTCAAAAGCAGTACTTTTGTAGCAACCTAGGTGGAAATCCTATAAAACTTAGCACCATTGAAAAGTAAAAATCCTCTTTATTACGCCAAAATTCTCCTTTTTGGAGAATATGGAATTATTGAAAATTCCATGGGATTAAGTATTCCTTTTCACGATTTTAAAGCTGAATTTATTTCTTCAACTGAATCGCTTAGCCCAGAGCAGATGCGTTCCAATGAGTCTCTTCACAAATATTGTGATTATTTAATGATTCAGCAGGCACAAGGAAAACTTCCTTGTTCTATGGATCTGGCCACTTTTGAAAAGGATATTGAAGGTCAGATTTATTTTTGTAGTACGATACCTCAAGGCTTTGGAGTAGGTAGCAGTGGCGCTTTGGTTGCTGCTGTTTATGCAAAATATGCCAAAGATCCTATTTTGGCCTCCGAGGCATCTAATGGAGAAAATTTTGTTATTTTGAAAAAGACGCTGGGTCAGTTGGAAAACTTCTTTCATGGTAAGAGCAGTGGATTAGATCCATTAATATGTTATCTTGATTTGCCGGTTTTAATCAAGGACAAAGAAGAGTTGGGTGCAGTAAGTATGCCAAAAGAACAGCATAATGGAGAAGGCGCAATATTCCTCATCAATAGTGGAAACCCCGGGCACACTCAAAGCATGGTTGCTATCTTCTTGCAAAAATTAAAAAATAGAGGTTTTAGAAAGTTATTTAAAACTGAACTTAAAGAACTGAACGATGCGTGTATTCAAGATTTTTTGAAAGGGGATATGACGGGTCTATTTGACAACCTCAAGGGTTTGAGTTCATTCTTCTTTGATTATTTTAAACAAATGATACCATCCAAATTTGAGCAAATTTGGAAAGAGGGTATAGATACGAATAAATATTACTTAAAACTCTGTGGAAGCGGAGGTGGAGGCTATATCCTTGGTTTTGCCAAAGATATAAAAGTGGCTCAAGAACATTTAAAAGATCATCAGCTCAACATCATTCACAGGTTCTAAATTGGTATCTTTGTGCTACAGGAACTCCTTTGAGCAATAAAAGTACATTACAAGACGCCATTATTTTATTACGCGCCATTCGCTGGCTAAATATCTTGTTTTTGGCAATTGCCCAATATTTAACCGCCATTTGCATCTTCAATGAGAATCAATCTGTACTCGCTGTCTTATCTGATTATAAGTTACATATTATTGTGGTAGCTACTGCATTTTCCGTAGCAGGCGCTTTTCTTATTAATGGGTTTTATGATGTAGAGAAGGATACTGTAAACAGACCTCAAGGGGTTATATTTAACCGACTTTTATCTACAGATATACTATTGAATACCTATGCTTTTGTAAGCGGTCTTAGTGTTTTTATCGCCCTTTTTGCAGGGGTTAAAATATTTATTTTCTTCTCCTGTATGGTAGGTGTATATTGGTTGTACTCGCACAAATTGTCGGGTGTTCCATTCATTCGAGAGCTTTCAGCGAGTTTGTTGACAATTTTATGTTTTGTTAGTGTTTGGATGCATTACGGGGCTTCTATAGCGCATTCTCAATGGCCTTTTTTCGTATATTTATTAGCTATTTTAACGGTATTATTCAGCCGCGAAATAATTAAAGATCTTGAAGGCCAGCAAGGAAATGCAATTTTTGGTTACAAAACAGTGGTCGAAACCACCGGACCTAAGATGGCGCTTAGAGGCTTACTAATATTCTCTGCAATAGCTCTTTTTTTGGCTCTAGTAGGAGTGTATTTGATGAAAATCACTCCGGGCTACTTTAGTCTTATCTCCTTATTTGGTTTATCCACTACTTTTATTATTAGTATTGGTTGCAATGCTTCCCCTCAAATGAGTTACTATCAAATTAGTGATCAATTACTCCGAGGAATTTTAGTTATAATGGTTCTTTCCAATGTCTTTTTACGAATAGGATTTTAGTATTAATTTTATTTTGTAATAGTGCAGTGGAGTTTGCGCAATATGTTGAGAGAATGATTGAAGATGGGCTTTCTGAAGCTTTTGTAGATGCCAAATATGGTACATATCAAAGGAATATTGATTGTATGATAGAGCATAGGTATTGCCACTTTTGACAGGTTATATTAATAAGAAAGATGTTAAGAGAATAGTTTATGTTTAGGCCTTTATTAAGTATTGTTGAACTTTTAATTATTTTGGACAGTTTAGATATTTCCTTGTAATTGCGCATTGTATATTTGCAATTCCAATAGGTATGAAGAACATCCGAAATTTTTGCATTATTGCCCATATTGATCATGGGAAAAGTACCTTGGCCGATAGGCTCCTGGAGTTCACTAAAACAGTGGATGAGCGCAAGCAAAAAGCCCAAGTGCTGGATAGTATGGATCTTGAACGCGAACGTGGAATAACTATTAAAAGCCATGCTATTCAAATGGATTATGAGTTGAATGGGGAAAAGTATACGCTTAACTTGATTGACACTCCCGGCCACGTGGATTTTAGCTATGAAGTGAGTCGCAGTATTGCAGCCTGTGATGGAGCTCTTCTCATTGTAGACGCTTCACAAGGTATTGAAGCGCAAACCATATCTAATTTGTTTATGGCTATCGAGCATGACCTCGTCATTATTCCCGTATTGAATAAAATGGATTTACCCGGTGCAATGCCTGAGGAGGTTAAAGATGAAGTGGTCGAACTTTTGGGCTGCGATCGGGAAGAAATTATCCCAGCAAGTGGTAAAACAGGCTTGGGAGTGGATAAAATACTTCATGCGATTGTAGACCGAATTCCTGCTCCCGTTGGTAAGCCAAATGCCCCTTTAAAAGCATTGATTTTCGATTCGGAATTCAATTCTTTTAGAGGAATTATTGCCTACTTTAGAGTTTTAGATGGAGAGATAAAAAAAGGACAACATGTAAAGTTTGTTCATACAGGTAAAGATTATTTGGCGGATGAAGTAGGTGCTTTAAAATTAGATCTAGACCCAAGGACATCTGTTCAGGCGGGTGATGTTGGGTATATTATATCTGGAATTAAACAAGCCAAAGAAGTTAAAGTAGGGGATACTATCACAGATTTTGCTGAGCCTACCACAGAAATCGTTACTGGGTTTGAGGATGTTAAACCGATGGTTTTTGCGGGTTTGTATCCTGTAGATACAGAGGAATATGAGGAGCTTAGAGAGAGCATGGAGAAACTTCAGTTGAATGATGCAAGCATTATTTTTGAACCAGAAAGTTCTGCTGCTTTGGGGTTTGGTTTTAGATGTGGATTCTTGGGAATGTTGCATTTAGAGATTATTCAAGAAAGGCTAGAACGTGAATTTGGTCTTACTGTTATTACTACGGTGCCCAATGTAAGTTATAATGCATTTGGAACAGATGGCTCTGAAATTACAGTAAATAATCCTACTGATTTACCAGCGCCGGACAAAATGGATTATGTAGAGGAACCATATATCAAAGCCTCCATTATTTCTAAGTCTGAGTATGTTGGATCAATAATGTCCTTGTGTTTAGATAAAAGAGGGGAGCTAACCAATCAAGTATATTTAACTCAAGATAGGGTAGAATTGAGTTTTGAAATGCCAATGGCAGAGATTGTTTTTGATTTCTACGACAGGCTAAAAACAATTAGTCGAGGGTATGCTAGTTTTGATTACGCGCCTTGCGGTTACAAAGTTAGCAAGTTGGTTAAGATGGATATTCTCTTAAATGGCAAGCATGTAGATGCCTTAAGTGCGATCATACACAAAGACAATGCCTTTGATTTAGGTAAGAAAATCTGTCTGAAACTAAAAGAGCTGATACCTAAACAACAATTTGAAATAGCTATTCAGGCAGGAATTGGAGCAAAAATTATAGCTAGAGAAACTGTTTCCGCACTTCGAAAGGACGTTACAGCCAAATGTTATGGGGGCGATATTAGTAGAAAGCGAAAACTATTAGAGAAGCAAAAGGCAGGTAAAAAGCGCATGCGTCAAGTGGGTAATGTAGAAATTCCTCAAAGCGCATTCATGGCGGTTTTAAAGCTAAATGACTAGGAAAAATTATTCTAATAATTTTTAAATATTTGAGTTGTAAAACAACAAAAAAGGCTTAAATTTGCAGCCCTAAAAAGAAGTATACCATGTACGCAATTGTAGAAATAGCTGGCAAGCAATATCGAGTTGAAGAAGATAAATCTTTAGTAGTAAACAGATTAGCTGCTAATGAAGGAGATGCCTTAGAATTTGATAATGTTTTATTTGTCGGTAACGGTGCTAAATCAAAGGTGGGTTCTCCTACAGTTAAAGGCGCCAAAGTGAGTGCAACAGTTGCAGCTCATGGAAAAGGAGACAAGGTAATTGTTTTCAAGAAAAAGAGAAGAAAAGGGTATGCTGTTAAGAATGGTCACAGAGACTATTTAACAGAATTAAAAATTACGTCAATCAAAGGTTAAATTTAAAAAGAAGATAAACAATGGCTCACAAGAAAGGTGCTGGAAGTACCAATAACGGAAGAGAATCACACAGTAAGAGACTGGGTGTGAAAATTTACGGTGGTCAAATTATCAGAAATGGTAATATTATTGTTCGCCAAAGAGGTACCCAACATCACCCTGGTGTTAATGTTGGCCTTGGAAAAGATCATACATTATTTGCAACAGCAGACGGTGTAGTTGAATTTAAAAAAGGTAAAAATGGGAGAAGCTTCGTGCATGTGGTTGAGGCCGTAGCATAAAGAATATTTATTAAATCTTGATGAAAGGGTTGGTGCAGTGCATCAACCCTTTTTTTTGTATATAAGCCTTATCTTTGTCCCTGATGAAAGTACTTCGTTTGCTTTGCCTTACTCTTGTTGGCGTCGCCTTGTTTCGTCCATCGAATGCCCAAACAGCAGATTATAAACCTGTTTCCATTGTTAAGGTTAGCCCTTTTGGACTCTTTGCAAGTCGCTTGGTTGGAGGTTATGAAAAAACAGTCAATACAAAATTTTCTTGGTATGCGGGGGTTGGATTATTGGGTGGAAATCGTACCATTAAAAAAGATACTCTATCCAACAGCTGTGCGGGTTTCTTTGTTGCTCCCGAACTCAGATATTATTTTAATAAGCGCGGTCCATCGGGCTTTTATATGGCAGGTTTAGCTCGACTTTATTATATTAGAGAGAAGCAAAATGATTTAGTTCATTTAAACAATTCTTCTGAAGACGACTACTCACGTAAGCGCATAACTAGTTCCTTAGGCTTGGGTCTTGTGCTAGGATACCAATACATAAAAAAACGCTGGGTTATAGATATAGCTGGAGGTGTTTTAAACAATGCCAGAAGTATTTCAACCAATTATGTGGATGCAAAGGCGAATGACTATAATTTTAATCTAAATAGAGCGTCGGCGAGTCCATTGGATCATCGAGGTGCCGGATTTAGGTTTACCTTTACTCTTGGATATATATTAAATGACTCATAAAATAAAAAAACCTACAGACTCTCATACGGTGATGAATGAGCTTGTATTGCCTAACGATACGAATACGTTAAATAACCTCATGGGAGGCCGTCTGCTCCATTGGATGGATATATGTGCTGCCATTGCTGGACAAAAGCATAGCAACCAAATTGTGGTCACGGCATCAGTAGATAGCGTGAGTTTTAAAGAGGCTATTCGCTTAGGCGATGTGGTTACTTTAAAAGCTTATGTTACACGCGCTTTTAAAACATCTATGGAGGTTTTTATTGAAGTATATGCTCAAAATATTCCCAATAATGAGAAAATAAAGTGCAATGAGGCCTACTACACCTTTGTTGCTTTAGATAGCAGGCATAGGCCGGTTCCTGTCCCACAAATCGAAACGACAACGAAAGAAGAAAAGGAGAAATTTGAGGGTGCAGTTAGACGCAGACAGGTCCGGTTGATAATGGCTGGAAAAATGAAACCAAGCGAGGCCGCCGAACTTAAAATGTTATTTGATACAAAATAGACCAAATCTTATTTTTTTTGGCAAAAAAAAACGCCCTCTATTCTGCAATAGAGGGCGTTTTTATGGACTATCTTTTTACTTTATTGGTAACGCTCTATCGTCATTTTGTTGAACTGGAGCTTTTTGCTGCACGTTTTTATCTCCTCTTCCCACATTATAACTGGCAGACCAAAGAGAAATAATAACAACGGCTATGGCTAAACCCCAGGTAATTTTTTCCACAATATCATTGGTTCGTTCCACCCCAAATAGTTGGGTCCCTTGAGAAAAATTGGATGCTAAACCTCCACCTTTTGGATTTTGTATAAGGACAACTCCAATAAGTAAAATGGCTACTATGGCTGAGAGGATTACTAGTAATGTCATGTTTTCTTTAACTTGTTAATTCGGTCTGCAAAATAAGGCTTTTTTGTTGGGAATTTCAACATCAAAGTGGTATAAATTTTCTTAGCTGCTTTTAGATTTCCTTGTTCTTCATAAATTCGTGCTAATGTTTCTGTTGCTAGCTCAATTGGCATTTCTCCTGCCTTGTTGGAATAGTCTACGGCGCTGGGTGTATCCTCTTTATCTATTTTAGATATACTTGGGTTTTTACGTATGAAGGCATCTAAAATATCCGCTTTCGATGGCTTCTTGTTCGTAGATTTCTTTGAAGCTATTTTACTCTTATTTTGAGTCGAGATGGCCTTCTTTTTTTTTACTGGTTTCGCTAAGTCTTTCTTGACCGTATTTTTCTTTTCGCTGGCAATAATGGGTGCCTTGGGCTCATTTAAGGGTTGCTTTAGCCAAAAGTAAAAGTCTTCCCCTTCTCCAACAATAGAGTCCTCAGGCAGATTAAAATGATCTGCAATATCGTAACTTGAATCAAAGACATCCATCGCAGAATTACTTACGTTATCCTCTTTAGTTTTCTCTGGTTGGCTTTCGGGAATAATATTAAAGGAATCTTTGCGATTCATCAAGGATTCAATTTCTTCCAGCGTTCGTTCAACAGATTCAATCTCTCTTACTTCCTTTTTTTCTAAAATTATAGATGTGATTTCGGGCTCTGTAGGAGAGGATTTGATTTCTGTTTCCTTCTCAATTTCTCCTGCAGTGAGTTCGATGGTATCGTTTTTTTCTGCTGGATTAGGGTTTGCCAAAGGCTCATTTTTTAATTCCGTAGTAAAGGGTGAAATTTCCTCATACGTTTCTAAAAAATCCTTTTCTTCCTGGTGTATTTTTGGTTGTTTTACTTCCTTTTTAGGAGTCTTCTTCTCAGGAGTCTTCTTCTCGGTAGTCTTCTTCTCGGTAGTCTTCTTCTCGGTAGTTTTCTTCTCGGGAGTCTTCTTCTCAGGAGTCTTCTTTTCAGGAGTCATCTTTTCAGGAGTCTTCTTCTCGGGAGTCTTCTTTTCTAGATTCTTAGCCTCAGGAGTTATATTTTCTTTTAAGTGAGGCTCTTTAAACCCATTTTTAGAATAAACAAAAGAGTAAAGCTCCGTCTGGCTTGGCACGCGCATGGCTGCCATGGCAGAAGCTACTTCTATTTTTTCACTTCCTTTAATTCGGAAATGTCGAGCTAATATAGCTAAAGGAACATGCCAATATGGATGCTTTCGCGATAAAGTAACGATCTCCTTTAACTCGCTCTGGGTGAGTGATTCAGTTATATTTATTTTGGAATTAATATCCATTACCAATCCAGTGCCACGTCGGCAAATATTTGTTGAATAATATTATCAGCAATTTCCTCAGCAAAGTTCTTCTCTACCGCGGAAAACTGCTCACTAGCGTCAAAGTTACGAAAATTAGCATAGGACTTAGAGAAATCTTTTTCGGGGTATTTAGCACATTTAAAATCCACCAGAACAGAAATAGAAAACTTATTTTGAGCGGTTCCTTGCCCCGGGCTCAAACTAGCAGGTTCCACTCTGTATTCATTGATAATACTAGCAAAGCTATAGTCACCCTTGTCTTGAACTAAGCCTAAACTGGTTTGCTGTTGAAACTTTGTTTTGAGCTTCTCTGTCATTGCATTGGCCAGTTCCGGATTTACTATTTCTGCCTCATTTTTAAATATTTCTACGGAAAAGTTCTTAATATCTGGAGGAATATTAGCTCCTTTAAAATTATAGAACTTTCCACAACAGGAAGCGAGCAGGAAACATAGGGGAGTTAGTTTATTCCAAATCATACTGTTTAATTTTTCGGTATAGGGTTCGTTCACTTATTCCTAAATCATCGGCGGCTTTTTTGCGTCTTCCTTTATTTCGTTTCAAGGCTATTTTAATATATTCTATTTCTTTATCCTCTAATTTAAGATTTTTACTTTCTTGATGTTCAGATACTTCAACTTCAACATAGTCATGCGAGCTTTCCTCTGTATGCAAAGTATAGGCGGGTTCTATTTGTTCTTGGTATGTATTTTCTTGATATTCATTTTCAGAAGCTGTTTCCACCTTGTTCTCAGACTCAATGAGTAGTGATTTAAAGATTTCATCTTTTTGGGCATCTGTGACATTATTGCCATTTTGGTTTTCTAATAAACCAAAAACTACTTTTTTAAGTTCACCCACATCTCTTTTTAAATCAATTAATACTTTGTACAGAATATCTCTATCGCTCATCCCATCCGTCGAAAAATTTGCTCCATTAATGATCATAGGAAGAGAGTTGCCCAACTGTTTAGGCAAGTATTTATTTAAAATGGAGTAGTTGATTAGAGATTCCGACTCCAAAACACATATTTGCTCAGTTATATTTTTTAACTGTCGTACATTTCCTGGCCAGGCATAATTCTCTAATAATCTTTGTGCTTCCGGGTTTAGTGAGATAGATTCTGTATAATGCTCATCGGCAAAGTTCTGAGCAAACTTTCTAAAGAGTAAAGATATATCTTCTTTTCGTTCGGATAGTCGAGGAACTTTAATCGGCACGGTGGCTAACCTATAATAGAGATCTTCTCTAAATTTTCCTTCTTGAGCTCGTTCCAATAAGTCTCGGTTGGTTGCTGCAACTACACGCACATTTGTTTTTTGAACCTGCGAGCTCCCTACTTTTATAAATTCACCATTTTCAAGTACGCGCAACAAACGGGCTTGCGTACCCAACGGAAGTTCTCCAACTTCATCCAAGAATATAGTTCCTCCATTTACAGTTTCAAAATATCCTTTGCGTTTATCGTGAGCTCCAGTATAGGCTCCTTTTTCATGGCCAAAAAGTTCACTATCTATTGTACCTTCTGGGATTGCACCGCAGTTTACCGCTATAAAATTGGCATGTTTGCGAGCACTTAATTGATGAATAATCTTTGAAAAGCTTTCTTTTCCCACTCCACTTTGTCCAAGTATGAGAACATTCATATCGGTGGGTGCTACTTTGGTGGCTACCTCCAGTGCATTATTTAACAATGGGGAGTGACCTACAATGCCAAAACGTTGCTTAATCTGCTTGATGTCCATTCGCTTTTGTTATACAAAGATAACTCCGGTCTGCCAGTTTGGCAGCATTTTTTGACTGAATTGTTAATACTGGCTGGTTTTATCGATAAAATTGACTAAGCACTGGACGTATAGCTAAAAGTTAGTCCTTGTTTTTTACGTAAATCAACTTGTGTTTACCTTTGGAGTGTTCCCTCTGTTCTACTTCAAATTTACCCAAGGATTTAATTAAGGGAGTTAGTTTTTGAAAGCCATAATTTCGCGGATCGAAGCTAGGTTTTTTCTTTTGAATTAAACTACCTACATCTCCTAAAAAGGCCCAGCCTTCATCGTCAGAGAGGTCATTGACGGTTCGGGAAATCAGCTTCACATCTCTTCCAGAAATTTTTTCTACAGCTTCTTTCGTCGTCGTTTTATCGTTTTCTGACTCTTTTCCCTTACTATTGTTTTTGAGAATTTCTATATAAATAAATTTGTCGCAGGCCACAATAAAAGGATCAGGTGTTTTCTTTTCACCAATTCCAATCACTTGCATTCCAGCTTCCCGCAAACGAGTGGCTAGTCGGGTAAAGTCACTATCACTGCTAACTAAACAAAATCCATTTACTTTTTCGGAGTATAAAATATCCATGGCATCTATAATCATGGCTGAATCTGTCGCATTCTTACCAGTAGTATATCCATATTGTTGAATAGGTGTAATGGCATTCTCCAAAAGCATGTTCTTCCATTTGGATAGATGCGGCTTGGTCCAATCGCCATAAATTCTTTTGATGGTGGGATTACCATACTTGGCAATTTCTTGCATCATTTCTTTTACGTAAGCTGATGGGATATTATCACCATCGATGAGGACAGCTAAATTTAAATTCATTCTTTGCAATATACAATCAACCTTGGATGATTTTATTATATTACTTCAGTGATCACGTTGCTTATCGCAAGAAAGCCTTTTTTATTGGCTCTTTAAGCTATATTTTATAGATCAAGGCCTTTTTAACTTAGTTTTAAGTCAAAAGGAAGTTTGTTGAGCAGCGCAAATAAATATCTTAAAGAAGTTTGGATGATATCTGTTCTTTAATAATTCAGCCACACGCTTGAGTTCTGTCAATATATCTAAAATGTATGATGAAAACTAAGCTGCATTTGGTTTTTACCCAATGCATCTGTGGTTTGCCGCATCATACCCAGCTGCACTTTCATTTGTTTTTTTATGGCGTACCCCAATGCTCCATAAATTCGGTTGCGATCAAAAAGTGCAACAGTTTTATTGGTGGTAATTTTCCGTTGACCATTTATAAAAAGCTCATTATACAAGGCTAGATAAAAGGTATTATCTGTTATTTTCTTATTATTTAAAGGCACATTCACGAACATATTGTACCTATATCGCGTCCGGAGATCCTGGTTTTCTAAAAATCTCTGTTCATACCTTAGGCGGTGGTTTAAATAAAAGCGTTCTCCAATTTTTTGCGGAAACAATGCTTCTTGGTATATTCGGTGTTCTGTGCTTTTATCTTTACTCAACCCGAAGGTTCCAGTTTGAATATTTCCGTACCCTAAGGTGAATTTAATATTGGCTTTTTTTGGCGTGTAGGTTAACCCACCCCTCAATAAAAGTTGCTCCAAATCGCCAATGGTGTTCCAATTTCTGTGCTGTACGTCACCTTGAAAACCCCAAGGCCCTTGTTTTATCTGGGTATTCCAAAAATACATATACCATGCACCTATCTCGTTTTTATCCACCTGTCCACGGAGTGCGTTTGAATAGAAGCAGGTGAAACTCACAAGTACTAAAAGGATAATTTTTTTCATTATTACTTTAAGCTTCAAAATTAATAAATGATCTTTTCTTAAACCTCATTTACCATCGAGTTTTAATCCAATGTTTTTGCTGATCTGTATTTAAAAAGGTCCAAGCCAATACGCGGCTTGTTTTATTTCCTTGTGCCATATTTATGATTTCTACCTGATGCACATTGGTTCGGCGCAAGGCCTTCAAGGCTTTATTTAAGTGAGTTTCTTTAGATATTAAAGTAGTAAACCAAAAACAAGATTGAGCAAAAGCCTTGCTCTCCTGTATCATTTGTCCTACAAATGCATCTTCGCCTCCTTCACACCAGAGTTCAGTATGAGTGCCGCCAAAGTTTAATTTGGCCTTACTGGCTTGTTTCTTAAGGTTGGAGTTTTTTCTTTTATTGGCCTTTTGAACTTCCTCAGCTGAACTAAAAAATGGGGGATTGCAGAGGGTTACATCCATGCGATCTTCCTTTTTTAGCACTCCTTTAAATATATTTTTTGGGTTGGCTTGAATGCGCAGGACTAAATTGCGGCTTAATCCAGCATTATTTTTTATGATCTTTCGCGCAGATTGGATTGCTGCTGCATCTATCTCCGAACCAATAAAGGACCAGCCATATTCATGTTGCCCCACAATGGGATAAACGCAATTGGCACCAATACCCACATCTAATACCTGAATATTTGAGCCTCTGGGTATTTTTCTATATTTAGAGGTAGGAATAGAATCATATAGCAATTCAGCCACATAATGAATGTAGTCTGCCCGGCCCGGAATAGGGGGGCAGAGATAACCCTTTGGGATATCCCAATAAGTAATGTCGTAAAAATGCATGAGCAATGCCTTATTCAGTGATTTAACTGCATTTGGGTCAAAAAAATGGATACTTTTGGTTCCGTGTTCATTCACTTTTACGTACTCCCTTAATTCGGGACTTGTTGTTGTGAGTGCATCAAAATCGTAACTTTCCCTGTGCCTATTTTTTGGATGTATTTTAGATTTGTTTAATTCGTTGGATTTCTCCCTTGGATTTGATGGCATGGAATAGCAAAGGTACTCAGAAATTACATGTAGGCTCGAACCCTTTGCATTAATATTACCTGAAAGATTAAGGCTTCAACCCAACCAGCATTTCTCTTTTTCCAGGGGGCCCTGGCTTGCGCTCTATGTTAAATCCGACGGAGGATAGATCTCTACGAACTGAGCCTTTGGCACAATATGTTGTCAGTATCCCTCCAGAATTTAGTTGATCGAATAATTCCTTAAAATAGGCTTTGTCCCACATTTCTCCTTGGTAATTGGGAGCAAATGCATCAAAAAAAATAATGTCAATAGAATGCTGTGCTCGATAGTTCAGAGCATCGGCCTCTATTTTTTTAATTTTAAAAAAAGGATTTAATTCTGTTTCTATTTCCCAGTCAGATTCAATCAATTTTTTGTATTGCTCCTGTTTGCCATCCCAATCAATGGCGGGTCTTTTTAATAGGGGCATAGGCACGGGGTATTTTTCAAGGCCGTGATACAACAATTGTTTTTGATTTTCTTGAGCAAATTGGGCGGCTAAATAGGCATTAAGTAGGGTGCCTAAACCCACTTCTAAAACATGAATGGTTCCGTGAATATTCAGCAAATCAAGGCCATTTTTAATGAACACATGTTGGCTCTCGGTAAGTGCTCCATGTCTCGAATGGTAAGTTTCACCCATATCTGTTCGCAGCAGAGTGTAACTCCCGTCGGGGGTTTGTTGCAGCTTTAAATTATTTTGAGAATCGGTCATCAATTTTAAGAAATACAAATAAGAGTAAGGTAAAGGCCCAAAGTGAGCTTCCTCCAAAGCTTATAAAAGGGAGGGGTATTCCAATGACGGGTATAAACCCAATGGTCATTCCAATATTAACGGTGAAATGGGTAAAGAGTATGCATGCCACGCCATATCCATAGATTCGATTGAAGGGGTCTTGTTGTTTTTCTGCCACATTAACGATTCGTATGAGCAAAGCCATGTATAAGATAAATAACCCGGTAACACCCATAAATCCCCACTCCTCTCCAATAGTGCAGAAGATAAAATCAGTATGTTGTTCTGGGACAAAGCCCATTTTAGTTTGGGTTCCCTTTAAGTAACCTCTTCCTATTATTCCTCCTGCTCCAATGGCAATTTTTGATTGCCTGAGATTATAACCTGTTTTTCTCTTGTCTTCTTTTAAACCTAAAACAACCTCAATTCGATCTCTTTGATATTGCTTTAAAATACCATTATAGAATTGGCCAATAGCATAGGTGAATCCACTACTTACGATAAATAAGCCAATGGTTAAATAAATTGCTATGCGCGATTTTCTAAGAAAATAAATGGCAAGCCCCGCAATAAAAACAAATACGTAAATAAGGTAAAGTATGGGTATCGCTTTGGCCGAAAGAATAATGCAAGCAATGGCAATAATGACAAACCAAAGGGCTGCTATAAGGAAGTAACTGGGCATTCCCACGCGATATAGCACTAAGAAAAAGCTAAGGAATACTAAAGCTGATCCGGTATCGTTTTGTGCCAGAATGATAATGACTGGGGTGAGGAAAATAGCCAAACTTTTTCCTACATTTTTCCATCCTTTAAATTCTACATCATAGGAACCTAAAAACTTTGCTAAAGCTAAAGCTACACCCACTTTTGCAAATTCAGAGGGCTGTATACCCACTCCTCCAAAGCCAAACCATGATTTGGCTCCAGCTACTTCGCGGCCCACAAATAGTACGGCAATGTTCAAAAACATAGTTATACCGTAAAACCCAAAGGCAAAGTAGGGGATTAAATTTTTATTACTAAAGGCTATGGTTAGGATAACCACAATGGCTCCACTAATCCAAATGACTTGCCGCAGTGCAATGGCGTTATTGGTAAATTGATACAGTTTGTTTACATCAACCGATGCGCTGTAAATATTTACCAGGCCAATAATAACCAATAGCACATACATCCAAACAATACCAGGATCAAAGCGATTGCGACTAATATTAAATGAGGAACTCATGACTTACTGAATAATGGCCTCCTTCATTCTTTTCTCTAAATGTGGGATTTTAGTCTTGTATTCAGGATTTTTACGATTCAAGTATTTCTCAATCATTAAGTTGCAAATTGGGGCAGCCCATGTTGCTCCATACCCTCCATTTTCTACAATGGCAGCTACTGCAATTTTTGGATTGTCTTTTGGGGCGAAGGCAATAAATAAAGAATGATCTTTTCCGTGAGAATTTTGGGCGGTTCCTGTTTTACCGCAAATGACAATACCATCTATTCCAGTTCTTCCAGCAGTTCCTCCTGGTTTAGTTACCATGGCCATTCCATCTACTACTATATCAAAATACTTTTTCTCTACTTTGGTATAGTTTGGAGTGGTGAATTTTTTAGGGGTTATATCGGTTGTACCAATGCCTTTGATGAGGTGTGGAGTATAGTAAAACCCGCGATTAGCCATAATACAAGATACATTGGCAATTTGCAATGGCGTAAGTAGTATCTCTCCTTGACCAATGGACATTGAAATAATGGTGGAACTTCTCCATGATTTTCCATGTCGGCGATCTAAATTCTCTAAATTGGGAATATTTCCTCCTTTTTCGCCGGGTAAATCTATTCCAAGTGGCTCGCCTAATCCAAAGCTTTTCCAATATTCTGCAAGCTTAGCGAACCCATTTCTAACCGAACCAAATTTTGGATGATCAATAAGGCTGCGGTATAATTTACAGTAATATGCATTGCAGCTGATTCGAATGGAGTTTTTTAAGTCCAGAGGGCTTCCATGCGGATGACAACCTACCCGTAAACTTCCCATTCTGTATCCTCCTGAGCAGCCAAACCGGGTAGAATCAGAAATGATGCCTTCTTGCATGCCAATAGCTGCCATTACAGTTTTGAAAGTGCTTCCTGGTGGATATTGCCCTTTAATGGCTCGGTTGTACAAAGGCCTTCTCCCATCAATCAATAATTTGCGATAGTTTTTACTTCGTTTGGTTCCATTGAGTATGTTGGGGTTATAGTCTGGTTTGTTAACCATTGCTAAAATCTCTCCAGTGCTGGGTTCAATAGCAACCACTGAGCCTCGTTTGTTATTCAATAAAAGTTCTCCATACTCTTGTAATTCGTAATCCAAAGTTGTTCTAAACTCAGGGCCAGGAATGGGTTTTACTAGGGCATTTCTTGATTTTACTAATCCTCTTTCTCGATATAATCTGTCCTGCCATACGGTTTTAAAGCCCTTAGTGCCTCTTATTTTTTCTTCGTACTGATACTCTAAGCCGCTAGCTCCCACAAGATCGCCAGGTCTGTAATAAATATCTTCGGCTAATTTGTTCTCATTTACCTCTGTTAAATATCCCATTAAGTGGGCTGCACCTTCCAAGGCATAGTAACGCTCCGAAGATGGCTCAATGAAAAATCCTTTGAACTTAAAGAGATTTTCCTGCATTTGAATGAGCTGTTTTTTATTTAGACGTTCATAAAAAACAGCGGATTTATTGTACTCATTGTTGTGTTTTCGAACCTTGGAATGATCAATGGCTGAATACATTAATTTGGCGAACTTTGGTCGGTCAATATCAAGAATCTCGCATAATTCGGCGGTATCGAGGTTTTCAATATTACGCGGAAGAACAACCAGATTGTAAATGTGAATATTGTACGCCAATAACTCGTTGTTTCTGTCGTAAATATTGCTTCGAGCGGGATATAAAGTTATTTTATTTAGGGCATTGTTTTCGGCAATTCCTCTATAATCTTTATTAATTATTTGCAAGCTAAAGGCCTTAATCCAGTAAACTAATCCTATGAAGAGGAAAATACCTATGAATACATATTTTCTATTTTGATTTACTGTCATTCCCTTCGCATCAAATAGGTTTTAATTAAATGGATAAAAGCAAAAGATACAATAGAAGTCAGCACTGTACTGATAGTAATGGTTAGAAATGAAGCCCATTTGTAATAGTCTAAACTAAAAAAGATTAAATGATGCAGAGCAATGAGAATACAGAAGTAAATGGCATAAAATCTAAACCCTCTGTATTTTGGAGTTAAGTGGTGGTGGCCTTGAAGGGAGATGGCCTCTGTATTTAAAATAACGCCCTCTGCTTTAATCTTAAAGTAAACCATAGCAACGCATGCAGCAGTGTGCATGCCATAGCTTTGATGCAACAAATCCATAAAGAAACCTGCAAAAAATGCCAGACCCAATTGTGCATATTTATTGCGTTCAAAATTCAAGAATAAAAAGCTGAGTAAATACATATAGGGCTTTACATAGGGCCCAAAATTAATTTGATCAACTATAAAATACTGAACTAAAACGGCCAGGATAATACCCAGAATTATTTTGAGATAATCAATGAGCATCGGATTTCATTATTTGTTGGTTTAAACTGTCAATGCCTGGTACGTAATTGTTTTTAATGACATACACATAATTTAACGAATGAAAATCAGTGGCTGTTCTGACTGTGATATTGAAGAACGAAGAGTTTTCCTCTTTTTCTAACGAATGAATAGTTCCTATTTTTATCCCTGAGGGAAATCGTTTGCTATAGTGACTCGTTATCAGTTTCATTCCCTTTTTTACAGGTCTGAATTTACTAATTCCGGACAATTTTAAAAAATTTGTATTTCGGCCATCCCATGAAATTACACCATTGGCAAATTTTAATTCTTCAATTTCTGGAGTAATCGTAAACTTGGAGTTGATTAAAGGCATTACGACGGCAAAGTTCGAGTTGACATCTATTATGATACCGATGACTCCCTCGGGCCCAATGACTCCTTCTCCTTTGAGAATGCCGTGTTTTTTGCCTCGGTTAATGGTGAAAATGTTATTTGTGTTTCTTGTAGAACCATTAATGATTTTTGCAATGGTCACCTCGTACTGTTTTTTATATGATTCTGCTATACTATCTGAAAAAGGAGTTTGATTACTTAAGGCTTCTATTAGAATCTTATTTTGAGTGAGCAATTTTTCATTTTCCCCTGGAAGACCAAAAAAGCTATTGATGCTTTCACGAGTGTCCGTAATACTTGAAGTGACAGTGCTTGAAGTATTAAAATATAAAGAGGATTGATAGGAGTTGAATCGCAAGACCTGCCAGTATCCAAAAAGAAACAGTAAGGTGGAAATCACTCCAAAGAGATTATTCCGTAAAAGACGGAACAGGTATAACATGAATTGGCTAAGCGGACATTAAAAATTTAAATTTACCAATATTTTTCAACGCAGTGCCGGTTCCTCTTACAACGGCTCTTAGGGGGTCTTCAGCAATTTGAACTCTGAGTTTTGTTTTTTGAGAAACTCGTTTATCTAAACCTCTAAGTAAAGCTCCACCTCCGGTCAACCAAATGCCATTTTCATAAATATCCGCACTTAATTCAGGGGGAGATTGTTCTAGGGCTCTCATGATTGCCTCTTCTAGTTTAGAAACACTCTTATCCAAAGCTCTCGCTATTTCTTCGTAACCTACCATAATTTGCTTAGGCACACCCGTCATTAAATCTCTTCCAAAGACAGCGTAATCTTCTGGCGGATTATCTAATTCTTGGGCTGCACTTCCAACATTAATTTTTATTTTTTCGGCGGTACGCTCACCCACCAATAGGTTGTGTTCCCGCCTCATATATTCAATGATATCCATAGTGAATTCATCTCCGGCCACACGAATGCTTTCGTCACAAACAATCCCACCAAGGGCTATGATTGCAATTTCTGCAGTTCCACCGCCTATATCAATAATCATGTTTCCGTGGGGTTTCGTTACATCTATTCCAATACCTACTGCGGCGGCCATGGGTTCATGAATTAGATAGACCTCTTTCGCGCCAGATCTCTCAGCACTATCTTTTACAGCTCTTTTTTCAACTTCGGTGATTCCGCTTGGAATACAAATGACCATTCTAAGCTGAGGTTGAAACCATTTTTGCTTTTCATTCATCATCTTAACCATTCCTCGTATCATATGTTCGGCGGCTTGAAAATCTGCAATTACTCCATCTTTTAATGGTCGAATAGTACGTATGCCTTCATTTTCTTTTCCATGCATTTGCTGGGCTTCTGAGCCTATTGCCATAACATGGCCAGTGCTGCGCTCAATGGCAATAATCGAAGGTTCATCAACCACCACCTTATCGTTATGAATGATGAGGGTGTTTGCCGTACCTAAATCTATGGCCAGCTCTTTAGTTAAGAAATTGAATAATCCCATGATGAATTCTGCAAAAATAAAGAATTAAGTCTTTTTTTGTATAAGAATTACTATAAAATCCGTGTTTTTTTTATTTGCATAGAAAATAAAGGGATGGAAACTAGAAATTATTAGATAACGTAAAGTAAGATGTAGGTTTTCCCCAGGTGGAAAATTGGTGGCCAACAGCATAATCAAAGCGAATATCATACCCCAAGATTTTGCTTTTTAATCCAAATCCAATTCCATTTAAATAGGGGTTTCTTTTACTCGTTACTGATATATTATAGTTGGTCGTAGACAAATTGATGATATTGAATGGATTTCCAGCACTTATTGGACTTGCGCCTGTGAATGCTGTTCCAAAATCCCAAAATCCTATAATTTGGAGTTCTCTTATGAAGGTATTATAAGCATAAGATTTATAGATATACATGTGTAGGGGGAGTCTTATTTCCGTGTTGGACACTAAGAAACTGCTACCATATCTGGCCCCTGTTGTAAAACCGCGCATATTTCCGGTAATGCTTTGAAAAGCAAATTGAGCTTTGTCAATCCCCGGTAAGGAGCTGACCATATCTTCTCTGCCAATAATATTTTCCATGCCACCGACTAAGAATATGGTTTTTGTAGACCCTAAATTATATGCTCCAGAAACTCGATTGGCTATTTGAACTTTTTTAAATAACCACTGGTAGCTTCTAAAGTCTAGCTGCAAATAGGATACGGCTTGATCTTTATTCCAAAGGTTGTTGATATCTAGACGCAATTTAATGCCTTGATTATAATTTGGGTATTTAGCTACCGTATTGTCAATAATTAAACCTGGTTTGAATGTGAAATAATGTTGAGAAAGGCTAGGGGCATCTTTAGTATCTGGACCGCTCAATTTATTTACAATTAATTCATTTCTCCCTCCAATGGATAACTCACTTCTGAATCTAGGGTCAAATGAATAATCTACGATATACGAGCCAATGGCCGATATGTTTTGGGTAATGGCATTTATTTGGCGTTCGTATTTTCGAGATCTTCTGTAAAAATCAAAGCCATGGCCAAAGCGGTATTTTCGAAATCTAAATTTAAACCAATAATCGGTATTGGTTAAAAGCGTATTTAATCGAATTCCTGCTGCGAGTTTTGTTTTGTTTAAAATATCTGAAAGGACGGTGTGCGCATGAATAGAAACCAGATCATTGCGCATGCTTTTTCTGGGTACTAAAGGGAAAGAATGCAGGTAGTTACCCAACGCGCTATTATCTATATGCATGGCTACATATTTATAATTGAAGCGGTTGAGGAATGCCTTTTTTTGCAAAGTGAAGGTGTTGTTAATCGAAAAAAATGTTTTTCCTGGTCTGATTTTGTAGCTGGTGTCAAAGCCATGGAGGTAGAATTGCTCTGTCTTTTTCCCGACCGTATCTCTGGACTCATTTACTTTTATGAGTTGCTTATAAGGCGTTTTTCCCAAGCTTAAAATAGAATCAATACTATTGTTTTGGGATATCCAGGAACAAACGGTTGGTCGTTTAAAGGTTTGGAGGGGTTTTACATCAACCTCGCTCGTGTAAATTGCATGTGACCCCTTGAAAACGATCATTTCTGCTAAAATATTACTCTCGGTTTGTTGATCAATAATTCCTGTTTTGTAATTGGTTATTATGTTATGAGAGCCGTTTTGGTTGAAATGGTAGGCATTAAACAAACCTGTTATATCCCATAAAAAGCCTAAACTATTATCGGGGTAAACAATGGGCGACTTTATTTCTCCTTTATCGCTCACAAAGGCTGTTTTTTGGCTCTTGTCATAGCCGATTACCCAATAATTGACTCCTTTTGATTTTGAAAAATATGCCACGGTATCGTTAAAGGTAAAAAGGGAGTGTTTGAAATTCGAATCATTTGTACACTGCTTCCATTGGCCTTCCATTTCTTGGAACAGTTCTAATCGTGGATTTATCCCACCAAGAATATAGAGTTCACCGTTTACGTACGTAAAGTCCTTTACCTGTTTAAAGGGAGCTATTTTAATGGTTGAAATGACTTTCCCTTTGGAATTTATGTTTTGGATAACAAAGGCATCTTTTTTCTCCAGGAGTAGACTTAAGATATCTTTTGACTTCCATTTTACCACAGGAAAATTTGGGTTGGGAATTTGATTATTGACTTTAAGTCCTCCGTCCAAAATTTTACTGCTACTTTGATTTTTTATATCAAAAATCCAAATCGCAAACTTACCTTTATCATAGGTAGTGATTGCAGCTTTTTCTCCGTCTGAGTTTAAAGCAAAAGAAGCATGATTATTTCGCTCAATTTTGCGTGAAATATTTGCTTTTCCCAATGGCAAATCCATTTTTGCTTCATCTTTGAACTGAAGCAACATGTTTTTTCTCCAATCATTTAAGATCTGGTTTGTCCGCTTTTTTGTATGAAAATATATGGCATCATCGAGCCGGGAGGAATACCTAGTAATAAATAAGAGCGTACTTAAGGTCTCTGAGCCATATTTCATAATCATGTAACGCCAGAGGCTGTGCCCAAGAAGCTCTGTTTCCGAGGGGCTCAAAGTATTGGTATTTTTAAATGTTCCTTTTCGAAAAGCTTCTCGGAGCTGCGCTTCAAGATCACTATTCCAACTGTTTGACATAAAAGCGGGCAGACCTTGGTAGAACCACTCGGGGATTTCTTGCCCACGCAGTCGCTGAATTTTCTCCGAAAGGCTAATTCCATAGAGTATTTCTTTAATCATTAATCGGCAGAGCGCTTTACTCACTTGCCTCCTTAAGAAGGCATCTTCTCCTGTATAATATATGCTCTCGAATTCCTTAGGAAGTTTGTAAAGCAAATTATTGTTGTATTCAGGATCCTCAAGACTCGCATAGCTGTGCTGCAAATTATACAAACTATTAAAAAGCAATAACTTACTTTTACTTCCTATTTTATATTTTAAAATATTTTCTAAGCGAGACAACTCCTCGTGAGCCATTTGTAAACTTTTTTTGGCGAGTGAACTAGAAGAACTATCATAAATGATCTCAATATTTCCTTTGGATAAGGACTTGTAATTATTAAGAACAGATGGTTTGCGATTTTGACCAAAAGAATGCTGATTTCCCTGCGCAGCCAATCTAAGGAAAATAAAAATACATAGGATAAAAAGTAAGAGTTTACTCCGTTTCAAATCTCTTTCAAATCTACATCATTAATTGGTTTTTCTTACTTTTTTTAGCATGATACTTGGCTTATTTTTGCTCTATTATGACTATTGAAACGCAGAATGCAGACTATTTTATTGGCCTAGAGAAAAAGTATGGAGCTTTTAATTATAAACCATTGCCCGTGGTTTTAGCTCGGGGCGAAGGGGTCTTCGTATATGACGTGGAAGGTAGAGAATACTTTGATTTTCTAAGTGCATATAGTGCAGTAAATCAGGGACACTGCCATCCAACTATTTTAGATGCCATGTCAAAGCAAGCTAAAAACCTCACGTTAACAAGTAGAGCTTTTTTTAATGATCAGCTAGGTGTTTTCGAAGAATACATAACCAAACTTTTTGGATATGACAGGGTTCTGCCCATGAATACGGGAGTTGAAGGAGGTGAAACCGCTGTAAAATTAGCAAGAAAGTGGGCCTATGAAGTAAAGGGAGTCGCGGCAAATCAAGCGAAAGTTGTGTTTGCTGAAAATAATTTTTGGGGAAGGACTATTGCTGCTGTGAGTAGCAGTAGTGATCCAGATTGTTCAACTAATTTTGGCCCATTCACGCCTGGATTTTCTATGGTTCCTTACAATGATTTAGCGGCTTTAGAATCGGAAATTTCAGACCCAAATACAGCTGCCTTTATGGTAGAGCCTATACAGGGCGAAGCCGGGGTTGTTGTGCCAGATGAGGGCTATCTTCAAGGGGTACGAGATTTATGTACAAAATACAACGTACTGTTTATTGCCGATGAAGTGCAAACAGGTATTGCCAGAACAGGACGATTGTATTGCTGCCAACACGCGAATGTAAAACCAGATATGTTAATTCTTGGCAAGGCTCTAAGTGGTGGAGTTATGCCAGTAAGTGCTGTATTAGCCAATGACGAGGTTATGCTCACTTTAAAGCCCGGTCAGCATGGAAGTACTTTTGGAGGAAATCCTCTGGCTTGTGCAGTGGCCACAGCGGCATTACAGGTAGTTGATGATGAGGACTTGGCTGAAAATGCTCAGCGATTGGGAGAGATTTTTAGGGAGAGAATGCTACAAATAGATTCTCCCTTAGTGGAATTGGTCCGTGGAAAAGGACTTTTAAATGCGGTGGTTATTAAACCATTTGGTCAGGATAAAACGGCCTATGATATTTGTTTGTCATTATTAGAAAAAGGCCTGTTAGCCAAGCAAACGCATAATCATATCATACGCTTTGCTCCTCCTTTAGTTATTACCGAAGAGCAGCTGCACAGGGCATGCGATATTATTGAGGAAACCATTAAAGCAGCCCATGAATAAGTAAGGCTTATTTTTTAAGATATTTTGTTTTGAAAATTAAAAAATAGACCTACTTTTGCAAACCCAAATAGGGGCCCAGGTGGCGGAATTGGTAGACGCGCAAGACTTAAAATCTTGTTTCCATTGGAAGTACGAGTTCGATTCTCGTCCTGGGCACAAAAACAAAAGAGCCAGCTTTTAAAGTTGGCTTTTTGCGTATTTGTAAAGTGCATTTGTATTAAAACCTTTATCATGCGCTTCGAATAGTAGTGCAGTCACTTTCTTATAATTATTACACTGAAGCATAAATTTCGTTGAATTTTGTTGAAAAAATGACTTTCAAAGAAAAGTTCTAAGTAGGAAAAAGTATATTTTTGTATAAATGAATAGAGCTATTCAATACTTTTTTATTTTTCTTGGATTATTCGCTGCCAACTCAATATCTGCACAACAAATACGGGATGACTTTGAAGGATCCGGAACCATTAATACTTGGTTTGGAGATGACTGCGGACTTAATCTATCACTAAATAATCCTTATAAAAATGGCATCAATACTTCAGATAAGGTTCTTGAATACAAGGACTTGGGAGGAAAATATGCCAATGTGCGTTTTGAAACTCAGAGCAACTTTGATTTTACTGAAAACACCAAATTTTCACTAAAGGTTTATCTACCATCAATGGGGCTGGGAGGTTCTCAACCCAATCAAGTTTCACTGAAGCTTCAAGATGGCAGGCTAGGAGAACCCTGGTCCACCCAAAGTGAAATTATAAAACCATTAGAACTGGATAAATGGCAGCAGGTTTCATTTGATTTCAAAAACGATAATTACACAAATTTGAATGCGAATTCTTTGCCCCCAATTCAGCGGAGAGATTTTAATAGGGTGGTCATTCAACTAAATGGAGAAGGGAATTCGGATAGAGTTATAGCATATATTGATGATTTTATTTTTGAGAAAAGTAAGTTTGTAGAGCCTGTTTTTAATCAATTGGTTTGGTCCGATGAATTTGATACAGATGGTCCAATCAATGGGAGTAAGTGGTTCCATCAAACAAAGCTTCCCGCTTCTGGATCATGGTATAATGGAGAAATACAGCATTATACAGATAGAATAGATAATGCGTTTGTTCAAAATGGTATCTTGAAAGTTCAAGCGAAACGAGAGAGGTACACTAGCCAGGGGCAAACGAAACAATTCACCTCAGCTCGCTTAAATTCCAAATTTGCCTTTAAATATGGTAAAGTAGAATGCAGAGCTAAGTTGCCCTCAGGAGTAGGTACTTGGCCTGCTATATGGATGCTTGCCAAGGATATTAACGAAGATGGCGCGTATTGGGAAAATTTAGGGTATGGTAAGGTTTCATGGCCGGCGTGTGGCGAAATTGATATTATGGAGCATTGGGGAAAAAATCCAAACTATGTTCAAAGCGCCATGCATACGACTTCAAGCCATGGAGGCACAGTGAATAAAGGGGGAAGATTTATAGCTACTGCAATAAGTAGTTTCCATATTTACACTTTGGAGTGGACTGCAGAAAAAATGAAATTTATGATAGATGGAATTGTACATTATATCTATCAGCCGACTATAAAAAATGCAGATAATTGGCCCTTTGACAAAGAGTACTACATGCTCCTAAATTTTGCTATAGAACCAGATATTGCTTCAAGTTTTACCCAAGATGCTTTGGAACTTGATTACATAAGAGTTTACAAGCAAAGTAATCTGTCTGGAAATCAGGTCTCAGAACAAAAGGTAAGGCATTACCCCAATCCAGTAAGCAATACCATGACCATTGAATGGATGGCTAGTAAAGGTCAAAACCTACAGGTAAGTATTTTTGATGCATATGCAAAACGCGTTTTAAGACCTGCATTTCAATTAAGAAATAATACCATTGTTATCGGGAACCTAAAAGATCTTGCCCAGGGAATTTATCTTGCAAGAGTTGAAATTGACGGGAATGCACAGAGCTTTAAGTTCGTAAAGGAGTAGGCGACTAAGAATGACATGCCTGAAGGCATTATTATCTAAAAAGGGCCGAGGTTTAGTATGCAGTGCTATTGATAATTTTTACCAGTTAGTTTCCGGCATGTAGGGTTTGAACATCCGACTATCCGATGGTTCGATTTTAGTCTCTATATAGACGTTTGGAGTTTGCTTATCCTTTGATTCGTATACAAATACTTGTAAATTTCAATTTCATCTCAGACTATTTAAACCTTAACTCTTCAATAATCTTATCTTTGCATTATGTATTTTGGGAACAGCACTTTTTTGTGGGCCTTTATGTTATTGGCTATTCCCATCATCGTCCATTTGGTGAGGCTAAGGAAACTAAAAATCATCAAGTTTTCCTCTTTTAAATTTCTTCGAAAGACGGCTGAGCAAGGTGCAAAACCAAAGAAATTACTAAGGTATTTAATTCTTGCCTCCAGGTGTTTTGCATTTTCTTGTTTGATTTTTGCATTTGCGATGCCCTCATGCAATCAACAGTATGTTAAGGCGAGTAAAACCATTGTTGGGATTTATTTTGACAACAGTTTGAGCATGGCAGGATTGGAGAGTGATCCTTTGGTTTTTAGCAAGCACAAAGAACATGTACGAAAAATTATACGAAACCTATCCCAGTCAGCAGAAATAAAGCTCATTACTCAAAGCAGTTTTGGAGGAGCTAGCAATTCGCTTTCGGTAAGTCAAGCAGAAGAGGCCTTGGATAGGGTGAAACCCAGTAACCTTTCGCAGCCCATGTCTGTTTTGCTAAAAAGATTGATTTTTAGTATGGATAAAGAATCTGGAGCCACTAAGGATATATATATCGTCAGTGATTTTCAGAAAGGGTCATTGGGCCACCTAAAAGGCTTAGATATAAAAGGAAAGAATGTTCACGCTTTTTATACTCCCTTGCAAAATATGAAGAACCTATCCATTGACACCGCTTGGATAAAAAGTCCTGTTTTACTTAAAGGTGAACCCGTAACTATTGAGTTTTCTGTTCAAAATAACTCGAATGAGGATGCGAATAATATTCCTATTAAATTAGTGAACAAGAATGTTCAATTGGGGATGGTTTCTCTGTCTATACCAGCTAAATCTAAGCGTTCTTCGTCTTTTATGGTGGCTTATAAATCTGGGTTTGAGGACTTATATATATCATTGAATGACAATGGATTTTCTTTTGATAATGTACTGTTTGTGAATCCTGGAGAAGCTCCTGTTATGAAAATAAAGCATGTAGGAGTCCCCAATAAATATGTGACACAGGTCTTGGTAAACCAAGACGTTTTTAAGCCGGTGAATCAAGATGCGGATCGCATGGTTTGTGCAGAGTGCAGTAGAACAGAATTTACCCAAAGAATAGTCCCCTTTGTTCAGGAGGGTGGTGTGGCTTTGGTAAGCCTATCGTCGGAAAATACAGGCTCGGAGATGGCCCAATTTCTTGGGGTAAAAGAATTAAAACTGAGAACAGGTACTTTTAGTATTTCAAATAAATCTTTGACTCATCCATTTTTTGGAGCTGTTTTTAAGTCTACTCCAGAGAATATGAGCCTTCCTCCCGTTTTTAGCTACTATTCCACAGGAGGAAATACGGGTTATGCAGAGCCCATTTTAAGTTTGAATAATGGAGATGCTTTTTTTATGAAAATAAATAAAGGCAAAGGGCAGTTATACCTTCTTATGGCCCCTATGAACCGTACATCAAGTTCTTGGGTTGAATCGAGTTTGTTTTTACCCACGCTTACCCAGGCTCTATTGCCCTCGGCAGGCAGTGTGGCGGTTTATGGTTTGCTCTCAGAGACCTCCCCTGTGGGTTTACACGTAGCAATAGAAAATAATGAGAAAGAATATCTCCTTAGAGGCAATGGGTCGGAAAGCCAAGCAAGTATTTCTAAGGGCAACCAAGGGGCTGCGCTTCACGTATCTCAATATGTTCACGAACCGGGGACTTATGAAATTTTAAATAAAGAGAACAACAGAGTCCTTGATCGGGTTGCTCTTAACATAAATAGAAGTGAGAGTGAAACAGCAAGCGAAAGTAGAGAAGTAATATCTGCACAAATTCCTTCTCTAAACTGGCTTAGAACTGATTCTGAAACCTCAGAATTTACCTCTAAAAGTGTTTCTAAAAAGAGTGGTGGTCTTTGGCGTTTGTTTATATGGCTTGCAGCTGCTTTTTTTGTAATCGAAATGGCTTTAGTACTTGTCAAGCAAAACCCCAAATTCCTTAAAACAGATTCATGAGATCCTTTTTGATAAAAAACACTCGAATATGTGACCCAACAAATTCACAGCATAAAAAAGCAGTGGATATTTTGGTTGAGAATGGGGTGATTCAGTCCATTGGAAAATTAAACTCAACAGATGTAAAAATCATAGATATGGACGGCACATGGTGTTTTCCAGGTTGGGTAGACAGTCTAAGCTATTGCGGATCACCGGGTAATGAAGAGGATGAGACCTTTGAATCATTAGAAAAAACGGCTTTGGCAGGTGGATTTACCAGCATTGCTGCGGTTTTTGGGAGGGAAGAAACCTCTCAGAATGGCTCGGATATTAGAAGTTTGAGGGAAGCAGTAAGGAACGCTTCCATTCGCATATTGCCTATTGGTAATTTAAGTAAAAGTAGAAAAGGCATGGAACTTGCAGAATTGCATGACATGCAAAGCCAAGGGGCCGTGGCTTTTTTTGACGGCACTGAGAACCCCCTGCAGTCTGCTCTTAAACCAATTATTGCAGATTACAGCCAATCCGTTGAGGGTATTGTTTACATGTGGCCTTGGGAGGAAAACCAGACTCCGGGAGCTATTGTTAACCAAAGTGCAAATACAACGGCCCTGGGATTGAAAGGCTTCCATTCGAGTATGGAAGGTTCGCAAATAGCTGCAGATGTAGCTCTCTTTGAAAAACATGAGGCCAAAGCTTATTTTCCTTATGTTACGACTGAGGAAGCCAGTGTTATTGCTAAGAAAAATAAAACACAAATTTTTGGAACTCCCATTTATAATGTGAGTTACTCTGATGATGCATTGTCTGAATTTGATGAAAACTTAAAGGTGATGCCTCCCTTGAGAGGAAAAGCTCATACCCAAAAGATACGAAAGGCCATTGAAAATGGAAGTATAAAAGCAGTTTGTAGCAATCATGTTCCCTTAAATCAGGAAATGAAGGAACGAGAATTTTTATACGCTTCCTTTGGAGCAGCATCGCTACAGGTGGTGGGTTCGGAATTATATAAGGCATTGGGTAAGGATGCCTTTATGGAATGCGCATCTCAGTTGCTATCCTATGGAGGATCTGAAATTTTAGGGTTGCCAAACAATACATTAAAAGAAGGCAATGGAGCGAATATGACTTTTTTCGATCCTGCTAAAAATTGGACTTTGAACGCGGAGAGTAATAAAAGCTTGAGCAAAAATTATCCTGCGTGGAATAAAGAACTTATGGGTAAAGTAATGCATGTAGTTGCACAAGGTAAACTGCATTCACTCTAAGTAAAGAGAGAATCTAAGGTCTTAAATTAAAAATGCTTCATAAATTAATTAATCAATCCTTCGTGAAATATGGGCTTCTTTCAGGAGCTGTAATTTTTATAGTAAAAGCATCTATTTATGCCACTGGTAATTTATCCTACCGGTTTAATCCAGTGTATACTATAGGAACGGCAGTACTTATTATTCTTGGTCTTACTTTATCTTTTAGGGATTCTTCGGAAGTTAAATTGAGTAATTACTTGTTTAAAGGACTGGCTTTAGTGGCCATAGTTGTGACCTTGTCCAGCACCTGCGATCAATTGTTTTATCAGCTAAATCCAGAAATCCCAATGAATATTAAAGCTTTGACAGTAGAGCAGTTTGAAGAGCTAGAATCGAAGTTTGATGGTTCTGTTTTTGAGGAGGGTAAAAAAGAGTTAATCAAGTCCAATCCCAATGATATGGTTGGTTTTATGCCATTTGCACTGTATATATTTAATGCGAGTTTGCTAAACTTCTTTACCGTTTTTGGGGTGAGTCTTTACTTTTGGTTGCGCGTTCGAAAGGCCAACCGTCAAATAGGTCATATGGATCAATAATTCCATAAAAATTAGGTTATATTTTAGATTTGTGAAAAAGTGAATTAAGGATTTGATAGCACCACAATATATAGAGAGTTTAAAAAACCCTAAAATTAAGCAGTTTAAAAAGTGGAGAGATAAAAGTCGCGAACGCAAGAAAGACGGCACTTTTGTAGCCGAGGGCTTGCAGGAATGCAGAATGGCTTTTCAGGCCGGTTATGAAATTAGTTTTGTTCTTTTTTGTCCCGATTTTATAGAGATGGATCAAGTATTGGATGAAGTGCCTGAAGTTTCTAATGCGGAGTATTTGCAGTGCAGCACAGAGGTTTTAAATGAGTTGACGATGCGTAAAGATGTGAAAAACATATTTATTGTTGGCAAGCAAAAAAGTCATGAACTGAGCGAACTAAAGGATAAGGAGGAAGTTTCTTACTTGATTTGCGATGCAGTGGAAAAGCCAGGCAATTTAGGAGCAATCGCACGTAGTGCTCATGCCTTAGGTATAAGCGCTATTATTCTATCCAATCCATTGTGTGATATATATAACCCAAATGCTATTCGAAGCAGCACGGGAAGTGTTTTTAGTATTCCTATATTCACTGGGAGTAGGGAGCAAATTCATGCCCTATTGGAAAGTCATCAGATTGAAACCTTTGTTACACACATGCACTCCAATGCCGAGATGCTCACGGCCTTAACTATCCCCAAAAAATCGGCCTGGGTAATAGGAACGGAAAATACAGGTTTAGATGATTCATGGCTAAGCAAGAATTATAGGAATGTGCTCATTCCCATGACGGATGAAATTGATAGTTTGAATGTGAGTAATGCAGCAGCCATCCTTATGTATGAGGTGGCTCGGCAAAGAGCTTAATTTATTTTACTGAACTTCAACGGTAACTGTTTTACTCATACGAATGCCATAGCTGCTATGCAAACCATTGGCAAATTGCATGGATATTTGATGTTTCCCTGGGCTTAAATCAACCGTGTACTCTGTTTGACCTCCTCCAAAATGAATGATTCTTTTATCAACCATAGGAATTAAAGTACCAGGTGAGATAAAGGATAGGGTGTCTATAAGCAAATGGTGGTGCCCTTTATTTTTGTTCACTCCACTATTGGCAGGCTCTACTTCCATTCCTTTTACCCCCATTTTAATGGTTAAAGGGGATGAAACGATTTGCATATCTTCAAGATTTTCAAAATATACTTCTTGACCAAAAGCGATAGCGGTGGTATCCACAGCTAAGGTTTTTTCTATGGTTATTTCATTTGCAGTACTTTCGTTATTCGTACCGTTGGAACATGCAGCTAATACACTGAAGGGAAGAAGATAAATTAAATTTTTCATGGGAAGTATGGTGTTAAAAGGGCGGAAGACCGGGCTTGAACCGGCGACCCCTGGTACCACAAACCAGTGCTCTAACCAACTGAGCTACAACCGCCATTAATTAAGTTGCAAATATAAGGTCGTTTTTAATTATGTAAATCATTTTTTTTATAAATTTCTCTGTTAAATGATACCCCCGTTTTTATTTTTTTTTTAAAATCTAAAATGTGAGATTCTAAATTGCCAAATCTAGATTGTAACATTGCCAAAGAATTGATCGCCCATCCTCATATATTATTTTTCCCTTCCTGGTTTCCTGACCAAGGGAAGGACTTAAATGGTTCTTTTAATCTTACATGGGCCAAACGAATGGCTCAATTTTGTAAAGTACATGTAATTGCTGTCCATTTAGAGGACCTTGATGTTGATTTTGAATGGCGGGAGAATGTTATAGATAATCTACATATTAGCCGACTTATTTTAAATAGAAAGCAAACTAAATTAAAGCGTTGGTTATTAAGATCAAAGCTTTTGGCGGCCCGTGCTATGGAACTTCATGCGTTGGATTCTTTTGATTTAGTGCATGTATCGGTGGCTTGGAATATGGCTTTTATTGGTCACAAGGTTTCAAGAAAGTTGGGCTTACCTTTTTATATTACGGAGCATTCTACTTATTTTCTTACTCGGCAAAAGTTTGACTTAAAGAAAATAATCTCGTACAATCTGATGAGAAAGGCCAATGTTGTAATGGCTGTATCGCTTGAGTTAAAGGCGCACTTTGAATCAAAGGGCATGCGAAAGGTGCATGTAATTCCAAATTTTACGAATGTTGAATTGGATGAGTATTCATCGAAGATTTCGAGTCTCTATTGCTTTGCTCATGTAACCAATTGGGATGTTGAACGAAAAGGTACGAAAGCAGTTTTAGATAGTTTTATAAAATTAAGAAGCCAACAGCCTTGCAAACTCATTCTTATTGCAAATGGAATTAATATTGAAACCTTGGGCTATTCGAAGAAGGATTTAAAGGAATTAGATATAGTACTTTATGAGGGATTTATTGACCCTGCTAAATATTATTCTTGCTTGAGTCAAGCGCACTGCTTGGTGAATTTCAGCAGTAAGGAAACTTTTGGTATCTCTGTAGTTGAGGCTGTAAAACTAGGGATGCATACCATTTATACACGAAGCGGAGGGCCTGAAACGTTTATGAAGGAAGAGTGGGGTTCGCCCATTGAGGTGGGTGATACTCCTGACTTATATAAAAAGATGGAAATGGCTTGTAAGGAAAAGATACTTTTGAAAGCAGGAGACGGGCACCGAAATCAGCTTTTCTCAGCAAAAGATATTTTTGAGCAGCATATAAAAATATACCATGGCTAAAAATAGTCCCATATCAACCTTTGGAATGCGCTTGGTTAAGGCCATTATTGCTGCAGTGGTAGTCGTTTTATGCTCACGCTGGTTAAATGCCGATGGAAGGGGAGTGTTGAGTGTTACTCTATTTTGGTTGCACATGATTATTTTAGTTCATGAAATGGTTGGTGGAAGTCCTATTGCTAATTTAATTAGGAATAAACCAATTGGAAGCATTGTACCTGCGGTTTGGATATGGTCTATCCTAACCGGAATATTTGGCGGAACCATGCTATTTTTTTTTACGAATTTGCCGATATTTTGGATTTTGCTTATTTATTTCCCCTTAGCTTGGTTGGGTACTCATTACAATTATTATCAGGGCTTGAGCAAGGTGTTTATTCGAAATAACTTGCAGGTACTATTAGAAGTGTTAAAACTCCTTGTATTACTGGTGTATTACTTATTGTCTCCCCTCATTACTGTGGTGCATGTGCTGGTGGTTTATGCCATTACTCATATCCTTGTATATGCGATTAGTCGCTGGGTTCTGCGGCCATTTTTTGCCTTGGCCAAACAGGAGATGACGAAACCGCCTAAAATCTTATTTTCCTTTGGAATAACCAATCAAATGGCTGCTATTTTGCAGTTCCTGTCTTATCGTATTGGCGTAGTTCTATTAGCCAATTATGTATCGGATGCGGAGGCCGGCGTTTTTTCAAACGTACTTCTTATTGCAGATACGGTATGGATTTTTGCAAATAGTTTTGGAACCATTGCTCATATGAAAATATTGGCGAGCAATAATGAAACGTATGTTGCTCGCTTGGTGAGTAAATACGTGAGCATATCTTTAATGGGAACTCTTTTGGCTTGTTTTCTAATAGTGCTCGTGCCTTCATCCTTTTATGCCTTTGTATTTGGTGCTGATTTTGGTGGCATGCGAGCCATTTCTTTGGCAGCCATTCCTGGGATTTTAGCTTTGGGTTTTAGTACAGTTATGGCTCATTACCTTCATGCAATCAACCGGTTTAACCTTTTAGTATTAGCCTCCTTGTGTGGTTTAAGTGTTCAATTGATTTGCCACTATATTCTATTAAAAGAACTCGAGGGTTTAGGCGCAGGGATTGCCTTGTCCGTTGGCTTAGTCATATCTGCCCTTATTCTATTTATATTCACTTCAAAAATACTGGGTAAAAATCTCGTTTTTAAGCCAATGTATGAGTTCAGATTGATTAAAAATATGATAAAAATCATGTTTTATAAGTAGTTGATATATAGCAATATAAAATTATTGTTTTTATTTTTTCTAAATAAAGATAAGCTTTCCTTTGCTTTCTTAAAAGTTCTATATATTTTTGCCGTTATATAGAACGATTATAAATAATAAAATTATGAAAAAATATCTTTTACCCTCAGCTGCAATGGCAGTTTTAGCTCTAGGATTTTCCTCATGCGAGAAAGATAATAAAAAGGAAGAAATTAGCACGTATTCTGTGCCCAGTACCTATAATTTTGATAATGTAGATTATTCAGGGCAAACAGCTAGGTTAGGTATGTTAGCAGAAATGAGCTCTTACCTTAAATCTGCAAATGCCAGTGGAGTTACCATTGACGAAAAAAGAGCGCTAGCTATGTACGAAAATAGCCCTGATGCCAATTTTACTGGAAACTTTGATGCGAGTAAGCAATTGAAAAGTAAAACCATATCTACAGAACAGGGCTTAATGTCGAGTCTTATTGCTGATTTAAGTAATTTAAGCAGTGTTACGTCTAACGCTGTGGAAGGTGCAGCGGGTCGTATTAAGAATAATGCGAAAACAAAGGAATACTTACTAAATGACAAGGGGATTGAATTGGCTCAGATTATTGAAAAAGGTTTGATGGGTGCTTGTTTCTATTATCAAGCTACCTCAGTTTACTTTGGTACTTCAAAAATAGATGTAGACAATGAAACAGTAGAGGCCGGAAAGGGTACAAAAATGCAACATCATTGGGATGAAGCATTTGGCTATTTTGGTGTTCCTTTAGATTTTCCTTTAAACAATGCCGGGTTATTCTTTTGGGGAAAATATACCAACTCTCGCGATGGTGCTTTGGCATGTAATTCTAAGATAATGAATGCCTTTATTAAGGGAAGAGCCGCTATTGGTGCAAAAAATATTGTTGATAGAGATGCCGCTATTTCGACCATTCGCTCGGAGTGGGAAAAAGTGTCTGCTGCATCTGCCGTTCATTACCTCAATGCTGCTCTGGCGTCTTTTTCTTCGGATAAAGGGGTGGTTCATCATTCATTATCAGAGGCCATAGCATTTATTTACAGTTTAAAATTTAATGTAGAAAAAAGTGCAAGTCTTTCTGATATTGACGCTTATTTAAACAGCCTAGCAGGTAGCTCAGATATAACCAAAATGGACCTGTATAAAACTACGAAAGAAAACATAGAAGGTGTAAAAGCAAATTTGTCTAATCAGTTTGGCTTTACTGCTATTGCAGATACATTATGATTAAAAGAGCAGTAAGCGTAATTTCCCTTCTATTGGTATTCCTTTTTTCTTGCAAACCCAAGAATAAGAAAGATAGTACTTTATGCAGTAGCGATTATAACCAAACTGAATTGCTCACGAATTACGCTGAGAATCTTATTATACCTGGTCTGGAAACGTTTGAAAAGAGTCTGATTTCACTTCAAATGGTCTGGCAGGGGTACGCCTCCAATGGGGTCTCTTTAAAGGAATTGAAAGATAGCTTTACAGAGACATACTTGGAACTTCAAAAGATTCAATGCTTTGATTTTGGCCCCATGGAAAGCCAAATATTCATGGAGAAAGCGAATTATTTTCCTTTAAACCAAGGGGCGTTGGCTCAAAGCATTTCATCGGCAAACATTAATTTTTCTGAGCCCGAGCGATTTGATATAGGTTTTCCTGCTTTAGAACTCTTATTCTTTGGTTTAAGTAACAGTGACATTGATTCTTTTAATACAGATCAAACGAGGCAATACATTGGGGCTATACTTAAGGATTTAGTTCAAAGGATAAAGACGGTTAACGCTGATTGGGTCTCCTATAAAACTACATTTATTAATGCGCAAGGAACTGATGCCGGATCTTCCCTTAGTTTAATTGTTAATGCATTGAATAAGAGCTTTGAAATTAGTAAAAGGGACCGCATTGGAATTCCTAGTGGAGTCCTTACTTTAGGCTTAAAACAGCCAGAATTAGTAGAAGCACCGCATTCATTTATTTCAAATAAATTACTTCTTGCAAATTTGGAATACAGCAAACTCTTTTTTCAGGGAAAGCATGGTGGCATCAATGGAGAGGGTTTAGATGATGTGCTGGCCTATATTAACGCGGATAAAAACGAACGTGGACTGAGAAATAGTATCGAGGATAATTATGATGCGATATTCAGTAAAATACAATTGTTTCCAGGTTCACTAAAGGAGCAAGTTCAGTCTGCAAATAGCAGTGTGGTAGAGTTGTATGCGCTGATGTCAAAACAGGTGGTCTATTTAAAATCAGATATGCCGTCGGTCTTGTGCATTGGCATTACCTATTTGGATAATCCTAGCGACTCTGATTAAGCCCATTGATTAAGCAATTCTTAAATAAGACTATTCCAATATTTCCTCTTATCAGTTTTAGGATAGGGTTTGGAATTCTTATGTTATTTGGTTTGGTTAGAACGCTGCTTCAAGGTTGGGTCTACGAATTATACGTTAAACCTCAATTCTTTTTTAGTTTTTATGGGTTTGAAAACCTTCCCCGAGTTGGAGAGACACTGGTTTATATCATCTATGCCATGGCCATTCTAACTGCTATTCTAATAAGCATTGGCTTATTTTACCGGTTTGCTACTATCGGTTTTTTTATGTGTTTCACCTACTTAGAACTCTATGATGCAACCAATTATTTAAATCACTATTACTTGATTTGTCTCTTTGCCTTTCTCCTAATTTTTTTGCCAGCTAATAGAAGTTATTCTCTCGATGTAAAGCTGGGTTTTACCAAAGCGTCAGGTGCTGTTTCCGCTTGGATGATATACATCATTATGGCTCAAATTGGAATTGTTTATACTTATGCTGGTTTGGCAAAATTGCATCCTGAATGGATTGCTGAGGCTATGCCTTTAACTATTTGGTTAAACGAAAGAGCCCATTGGCCCATTTTAGGAACGCTATTCTCATGGGATTATAGCCCCATACTATTTTCTTTTTTAGGTGCATTTTATGATTTGTTCATTTTTTGGTTTTTACTATTTAAGAAGACCAGGCCTTGGGCTTATGCTGCTGTAGTTGTATTTCATTTGCTAACGTGGAGCATGTTTAATATTGGACTATTTCCATTAATAATGATTACCAGTAATATCATTTTCTTTTCGACCGCCTGGCATAAAAAGGTTTTGGGAAAACTGGGAGATATGCCAAAAGCTGACCCATTGGCGCGAAGAATTCCGCGTGGTTTTGTGATCTATATGTGTATTCAACTCATTTTACCCCTCCGTTTTTTATTCTATAACAGCCAACTTTTATGGGCCGAAGAGGGCTATCGCTTCGGTTGGAGGGTCATGCTCGTTGAAAAGTCGGGTCTGGCACATTTTACCATAAAGACATCGGATCACACCGCGTTTGAAGTTGATAATTCTAAATTTTTGACTCCTTTTCAGGAGAAACAAATGGCCATTCAACCTGATTTTATAGTGCAATATGCCCATTATTTGGGAGAGCACTATAGCAGGCAATTGCAGCGGAATGATCTCCGTATTTTTGTGGACGCCCATGTAGCTCTAAATGGTCGAGTGAGCCAACATTTTATAAATCCAAAGCAAGATTTGCTATTGGTAGAAGATGGGTATAAAACGAAAGAATGGATCATTGCACACCCAGATTTATGAGAATTTTGAGTGTCATAACAGTTTTTTTGGGTTTGAGTTCTTTAGTTGCTCAAACACCTTCTGATTCCTCTAATTTAATGGATACGGTAAATGTTAAGTCGGTAAAACTGCGACAGCTAAATGATATGTTATCAGATATCGACGGGATGGGTATTTACGCTTCCAAAAAGAATGAAATTATAAATATAAAAAAGTTGAATACCAATTTGGCCACAGGAATTGGGCGCATTGCTTTTGCCAGTATTCCAGGACTCAATATATGGGAAAATGACGGAGCGGGAATTCAGCTGAGTATTGGTTCACGAGGCCTAGATCCCAATCGTACATCCAATTTTAATACGCGTCAAAATTATCATGATATAAGTGCGGATCCTTTGGGATATCCTGAGAGTTATTATACGCCGGCTTTGGAAAATGTAGAACGCATTGAATTAATTAGGGGAGCGGCTAGTTTGCAATATGGGCCGCAATTTGGAGGCTTGTTAAATTTTAAGTTGAAGGACGGCTCTAAGGCAACTGAGGCAGTGCAAATGAACCAAGTTCTGAGCATTGGTTCCAAGGGTTTTTTCTCCAACTTTACATCTCTTCAGGGTAAAAAAGGCCGATGGAATTATTATGCCTCATTTAAATATAAAAAAGGAGATGGATGGAGAGACAATTCTCAATTCTCTCAAAACAATCTTTATGGTTCAATTACCTATCGGCCAAAGGCATCGTGGAAAATCAAGCTAGACCTAACCCACATGAATTATTTGACTCAAATGCCTGGTGGTTTGGTTGATTTTGAATTTTATAGAAACCCTGTGAGAAGCATCAGAAATAGAAATTGGTTTAGTGTGGATTGGAATTTGATGTCTTTACAGATGCATAAAACCATAAGTAAGTATACCTCTATTCAAAATATTTCTTATGGACTATACGCAAATCGAAAAGCCTTAGGTGAGTTGGGTCCAATCAATAGGCCAGATCCCTTATCCGATCGAAATTTAGTGGAGGGCAAGTACCGTAATTTTGGAAATGAAACCCGTTTACTGCACAAATATGTGGTTCAAAACAAACCTTCTGCTCTTTTACTAGGTTTAAGATATTACCAAGGAAATACACATAATGTACAGGATTTTGCAAGCGCTGGTTCAGATGCGAACTTTAGCTTTAAAAACCCGGGTAATGCGGCCTTTTCTGATTACCGGTTCCCCAATCGAAATATCTCTCTTTTTGCCGAGAATTTGTTTCGCTTATCTTCTAAATTCAGCTTAACCCCTGGATTGCGGTATGAGTATATTAGCACTTCTTCCAATGGGTTCTACAAGGAACGCATTATTTCTGGTGGTCAAGTATTGCAGGAAAATAAGTATAAAGACTCCGATTCGCGAGTGAGGGGAGTGGTCCTTATGGGAATTGGAGGATCTTATTTTGTCGGAAAGTCTTCAGAACTTTATGCAAATGTTTCTACTAATTATAGGTCCATTACTTTTAATGATTTGATTGTTGTGAATCCAAATTTACTGATCGATGATGAGCTGGAAGATGAACGCGGTTCAAATATTGATTTGGGCTATCGTTCTAAGTTGTGGAAGAATAGAATTAGAATAGACGCTAGTCTTTTTTGTTTGCATTATCAGAATAGAATTGGCTTAGGAGAGCTCCTTATCCAAGATTCTATTTTAGGGCCACGAGTGGCCTCATATAGAACCAATATTGGAGCCTCTCAGAGCATAGGACTCGAACTAGGTGCCCAGCTTCATATTCCATTAAATAGAAAAAAAGATCTTTGGTTTAATTCCTTTACAAGTAGTCATTTCATTCAAGCCAAGTACATCAGTGGTGCTTCTAACATCAAAGGGAATTTCATTGAATCTGTACCGGCCATAAGCAGTAAAATAGGACTGGGTCTTGAGGGTAAGCATTGGCAATTTTCTCATACTTTTTCCTGGGTTGGTGAGCAATTTTCCGATGCTACTAATGCCACTATAACGAGCGATGCTACCAGAGGAATTGTACCTTCTTATATGGTCAATGATTTATCGATAAAGATTAATTATAAGGGCTTTCATGTGCAGTATAGTATGAGTAATATGTTGGATACAATGTACTTTACCCGCAGAGCAACGGCTTATCCGGGACCGGGAATTTTACCCGCAGATGGTCGAATGCATTATGTTACGATGGGTTTTAAATTTTAGATTATTGGCTCATCCAATGCTAAAATTCTAGCATTTATTTATCGGTCCAATCGGCAATAAATAAATTGGTAGCTCTCCCGCCTCCATTATTTCGATTGCTGCTAAATACAAGATATTTTCCATCAGGAGAAAACATAGGGAAGGAATTAAATATACTTTCCGTAGTTATTTGCTCCAAGTTCGAGCCGTCATCATTAATCATGTACAAATCAAAATCATACCCTCTTTCGCTTTTATGATTGCTACTAAAAATTACACGTTTTCCGTCGGGGTGATAAAAGGGCGCCCAGTTCGCTTTCCCAAGGGAAGTTATCTGCTTTAAATCACTTCCATCTACATTTACCGTGTATAGTTCCATATTGGTAGGAGCAACTAATCCTTCGGCCAAAAAGGCTTTGTATTTCGTGATTTCTTCCTCTGTTTTTGGACGACTGCTTCTAAAAATTAGCTTTTTACTATCCGGAGAGAAAAATGCACCTCCATCGTAACCCAACTCTGTAGTTATTTGACGTTTATTTTTACCATCAATATCCATAATCCAAAGTTCTAAATCTCCAGATATTGTGCTGGTATACACAATGCTCTTTCCATCTGGAGATACTGTGGCCTCAGCATCATAACCAGGCTCATTGGTAAGTTGATTAACTATCTTTCCATTGAGGTCAGATACAAAAATGTCATAGTCCTCGTAAATAGGCCATACATATGCTTTTCTGTTCTCAGGTAATGGTGGACAGGCCTTGTTGCCTAAATGAGTACTGGCAAACAGCACATGCTCATTATCAGGCATAAAATAAGAGCAGGTGGTTCTTCCTGTTCCTGTACTTATTAATTTGGGTTTAAAGCTATCCAGTTTAAAGTCTTCTACATCTGCAGAAAAGATTTGATCACAGCTTAATCCCCAAGCGGGGTTATTGCTCTGAAAAGTAAGCTTTTTGGAATCAAAACTCCAGTATGCTTCTGCATTATCTCCACCAAAAGTGAGTTGTTTGAGATTGCTTAAATGGGTTTCTTCTTCACCACTTTCCATTGTTTTCCATTCTGATGTTGTAGTTTCATTCCCTCCACAGGCTATTAAAGCTGTCATTGCAGCAATGTAAATTGTATAATTCATTTCTAAGCTTTTATTGCAATAATTGGTAGGCCATTTTAGGATACCCAGTCTGATCTTTATCATTGTAAAAGTCAACAAATTTCATTTTATAGAACAAACCTCTGCGGCTTTTGATGATGTAAGCATTTTTTGGATTAATCGTATATTTATTCGCCTGAATACTGAAGTTTTTCCAATCGTATCCTATGTTGTTTAGGTGGTTGTTGAAAACGATTCCTTTCGCATAGTTAAGATCAATATCATCGTATTCAATCACATTTGTTAGATTCATTGTTTTTGTGTTAGTTGGGTTGCTAAGCACCCCAGTAACAGTGTACCCTTCTGTTTGATTTACTTGAGCATAGTATATTTCTTCTTTGTAGCGGGTCAAAAGAATATCCCACTCGTCTTTATCTATAGGCTCATTCAATATGCCTTGAGAACAGTCGAAACAGAAATAGGTGAAATTCTTTTCTTCATATGTAGGGATAAACGAATGTTTTGGCATTTGATCTTTCCAGTAGCTCCACTCAATGAGATAATTTGCTCCATTTCGATTAATAACGCGAAGCTTTACGAATGTTTTATCGCCTAAATCCATCTCTTCCCCTAATTTAATTAGATACATGCATGAATCACCTTCCCAGTAATTTCCACTTATCTTCCTATTTAAGCTATGTCCCAGAGCACTCGAATCGATGTCTCCAGATGGATTGTCATGTTTCCACTCATCTTTTTCAATAGTACTCGGATCAACGAGGTCTGAGAATGAAATTTTACCCAGACTGCAGGCACTAAAGACGCCATTTTTTCCCCCATTGATAATAATCTTATTTTCTGCAGAAGACGAAAAGGCAATGTCCCATGTATATGGTGAATTTGAAGCAAATGTTCCTGTTTCAAAATCAAAATACACTTGTGTGCCATAAGAAGATCCCATTTCTAATTGCTGTGTAACGGTACCAGCTGAAATAATGGGAGCCGGGTAAAGTGGCTCTGGTTTCTCACAGGAGATAAAGCAAGAAGTGGTGATGAATAATATGGAAGCAAATATAAATTTCACTAAAATAGGTTTAGATTTAAAGATAAAAAGAAAAGTCGGCCTGGGCTAACTAAAACACTGTTTCCTGCTGGGGCATGAGTGCTGTTCCCTTGAGACCGATTGGAGTTCACAGATGTGATGCCTAAAATATTTTTTATTCCAAACTGATATCCGATTTTTTGTTTGTATAATTTACCGCTATAAATGGCATCGACTAAGTAGAATCCACCAATTTTATATCTGGTTAAATCCTCATTATATCCAAAGGTTGGACTAGTATATCTGGTAATTACATTTAATGCGGTATTCTTTTTTATGAATTTACGAGTCACATTAAAGGCTACCTGTCCATTTAAATAGTTTTGATGTAATACGCTGTCTTCTTGCGGAATTTCATCGACTACTGAAATTAAAGTGGATGAAAATGAATAGTTCATTTGCTTGCTTTTAAAACCGAATTTTACATTTAACCCCTGGCTTCTAAATCGTCCAACGTTTATGTAAGTATAATAATTGGTCAAAGCATCCTGCAGGCCAAGCGTAATTTTATTTCTTATGTTATTATTAAAGATTGAAAAATTGAAATTGGTAAAACTGTGGGCACTAAGTCTGTGTCTATAGTCAGCGCTTATAATAAAGTTATCCGAAGTCTCAGGGTCTAGATTTTCATTCCCATGGACATTGTGTTGAATATCTACGAAGTTAAAAAACAATTCCTTAATACTTGGCGCTCGGTAGCCTTTGGAATATGACCCTCTAAACACCAAATGCTTACTCAATTTGTATTTTAATTGCAAACTTGGGATAAGCGGAGCGAACCCTTTGGCTGTTCCACCATAATCTTTTATGATTGATGATCCATACCTTGAGTTATTAACTACTCTAAGGGAAGGTTGAATATCCCATTGACTCGATGGGTGAAGATCAAAAGTGGCAAAAGCAGCAAAATCTGTTATTCCAGGATTACTCACTGGAATTCTTTTCCCATTTCCAATTTCATGGGTAAAGTCAAAGCCAATATTAAGGTCCATTTTTCTCGAGGGAGCTTTATACAAGTACACTCCTCTGGAATTGATGAGCCTAAAATTTGTAGTATCCTGATCTTGCGGTCGGAAAGCATTTTCCTCACCAGTAACTAGGTTTCGTTTAGTAGTAGATTTTCTTCGGGTGTAAATATTAAAGGCATTTTGCCATTGAAACTGGCTGTAATTATTAAATTTCAAATTTAATTGTATCTGATTATCCCATCGGTAAGTGTAATATTTCGAATTATAGCCAAAGTAAGTTATTAAATTGTTTTCGGCATTGCTTCGGTCTGTGAGTTCCTCTGTAAAAAAGTTTGAGCCCAACCTAAAAGAGATGTTTTTATGTTTGTAAATGGTATTGAAGTCAGCAAATATTTTCTCCTTAGGCTTCCAATCTAGGGTACGAGTTGCATTATCAAAATCTTTTCCTCTAAAAAACTGACGCCCTACGTTCAAACTGATGGGCAACGATTTGTTGATGCGTGTCTGCACAGAAGCATTTACATTATAGTTTTCAATATTATCGGCATAAGAGTTTACTTTTAGTTGTAAAGATTTTCCTAAGGGTTCTTTAGTAATAATATTTATAATTCCTCCCAAAGCATCAGAACCATAAATAACACTCATTGGGCCTTCAATAATTTCAATGCGTTCGACATTACTCATGGGTATTTGAGAAACATCAATGTTACCGCCTATTCTGCCAATGATGGGAATTCCATTAAGGAGAATCTTGATGTCATTTCCCCCAATGCCTTGCATGATGGCGCTGGTTCCAATAACCGCATCTTGTCCGAGTTGAATATTCGATTCGTTTTGCAACACGTCGGAAAGGTTTTGGGCAGCCATTGAGGTAATCTTCTTTTTGCCGATGACTCGAATGTTGTACGGGTTCGAACTGATAGATTTTCGAAAGAATGTACCCGTTATTGTGATTGGATCTAATTCTTGGTCATGAGAGACTAGATGAATATCAATTTTGATTTGTGAAGTTCCAAATCCTTGTTCATGCACATCAATAGTGTCTGAACCAGGGTCGACAATTAATTTAATGGGACCTGCACAATCCAATGATAGATATCCCGTTTTATCTGTTTTGGTCAGGATTCTTTTATCCGATTCTATTACGTTTGCTGAAATAGAAATCGGAATATTTGGTTTACTTCCATCTGGCATGTAAACCTGTATTTGCCTTGTTTGTCCCCACGTGAGTGTGAAGACAAACAAAATAAGGGTAAAAACGATATATCGTCTTTTTTGATTCAATTACTGAACAACTAGTTTTTGACTCAAACTATTACTTCCTGAAATAAGAGTAATCTGATAAACGCCAGATTTTAATTCGTTGGTATTGATTTTATAAGCAAACAATCCGTTTACTTTAAATGACTCCTGCATAATTTGCTTTCCAGTCATATCATTAATACTCAACACTGCATTATTCACTCTTGCATTTTTAAGCGAAATAATCGCGAAATTATTTGCAGGGTTTGGATATAAGCTAAGTTCGCCTAAGGCAAGGTTTTTAACAGAAACCGTATTCTTTAATTTATATGTATTGAAAACGATTTTTCCCGTTGCCGTTCCTTCAAATCCGGTGAACTCAATCAAATAATAAGCAGAATCTCCTGGTAAACGAGATTCAACCATGTATAACTGATTGTCTTTTACCTCAAACTTGAACAAATCTCTATTATAGGATTTCCAATCGCTACCGATGGCAGTTAATGAATCTGTTAAACTAGAATAATAATTCCTTGTGATTCCGTCCATTTCACCAGCTCTATCTGTTGCTGTTTTACCGAATACTTTAGCGATTCTTGTGTTGGAATTGCTTTCTACCCCCATTGTTGGGTACATAACAAAAACTCTATTCATTGGGTCATATGCCGGCGCATAATAGCGTGTAAAAGAAATATCCCAGTCTAACGAGTTTGGCTCTCTTAATGGACGAGTATTCACTCCTGCAAAAGAGTAATACTTATAATTTTGACCTTGCGCGTCGGCTTGTCTGATGGTATCGTTCACCTCATTTGAACCGTCTATACTGGCCATCTTAAAGATAAAGTCTCCGTTTGAAGGTTGAGATATAGGCATGAATTTAGAAGCCTCTAATATTCTTCCTGCTGGATCTTTGCGTAAAATTAAATATAAACTATCTCCTTCTACTACGTGGGAAGAAGAGTTGTAAATTCCCCAAGAAAAATCCCATACATTACTCGCGTCAACGCTTTGATTAAACGCGCCTATATTTCCTTTGTGAAGGCTATTGTAAAGTGCTTTCCAAGTGTAAGAACCCGTGGTGTCGAATGAAGCCCAGGAAGTATTATCTCCTTTAGGGTAATTGTAAAGTTCTAAACCAGCCATATGGTTTATTCTTAAGGCATTGTCTCTTAGACTCGAATTGTGTGCTAAATCCCAATTCGTTACCCTAGAGCTTCCAGCTATTCCAGCTCCCATTTTGTAATACAATTGATTTTGGTATCCAGCGCCCATAGTTACAGAGTCATATTCCCAAGTCTGTGCTATTGAATAAGATAGACTTATTAAAGCCGCGAATATTGTAAGTGTTTTCTTCATAATGTATATTTTGTTTTGATGAGTTCAAAGGTAAGATGGGGGAGTAAATTCTTTCAGGAGGAAATGTCATAAATGGGTCTAAATTACCCATTTTGTTCACACTTTCTGCTCCTAAAATTACACTTTTAATTGAAGCCCGTCAAATGCCAGTTTCATGTCATTTGATAGCGTCTTATTAATACTGTCATGTAAGCCCATGTAGTGACTTATATGCGTAAAATAGGTTTGTTCAGCTCCTATGATTTTTGATACCGCTTTTGCCTCCTCCAAATTAAAATGTGAAATGTGCGGTTTGTGATGCAAGGCATTAAGTACTAAAAATTTACTATTGCTGGCTTTTGTTCGCTCTTTTGGGGATATGAAGTTCGCATCTGTAATATAGGTAAAGTCACCTATTCTAAATCCTAGAACGGGAAGTTTATAGTGCATGACTTGGATGGGTATAAACTCAATATCACCAATGGTAAATGCTTCATTTTTTATGGTACGTATTCTTACCTTAGGGATTCCTGGATAGGTTAAACCAGCAAAAATATATTCGTATTGTTGTCTTAGAGATTGCTCCACTTGTTTGGTGCAATACACTTCCATATCCTTGTTTTGTTTAAAATTAAAGGGGCGGATGTCATCTAAACCCGCGCTATGGTCTCTGTGCTCGTGGGTAAAAACCACGGCATCGAGTTTCTTTACATTCGCGCGCAGGCACTGCTGTCTGAAATCTGGGCCCGCATCAATAATAACAGTGGTTGTTTCTGTTTCTATGAGTACACTGCATCTAAGTCTTTGATCTTTTGGGTTAGAACTGTTGCATACCTCGCATTCACAGCCTATGACAGGCACGCCTTGCGATGTTCCGGTTCCCAAAAGCGTAACCTTCACATTAATTGCTTAAAAAGCCTTTGAGGTCAATAATATTTGGAATAAGCATGTTGTCTTCTCCTCTTTCATCGGTAAGGTAAACACTTACCCAATCTAAAATGTAAATAGCCTTGTATATTTCAGACACAGAAAAGTCATTAAAACTAAGGTCAAAAACTCTATTATTATTTTTTACCAAAAGTTCTTTTATAAAACCAAACCGTTTATTCACGCGATTATTGGTTCCACTGTTAAAAAGAATGAAATTGGTTTTATGCGCTCCGTAATAAGATTCAATCATATTATGATTGTTTTCAGGAAGGATACTTAAAAAGCCCTCTGCTTTTGCATTTTCTTGCAATTGCTGACAGAATCGGGTACCTGCCGCAAATGTTTTTCCATCGCAAATGGTTACATACTTATCATTTTCAAAACCCTTAAAAGCTTTAATGATTGTTTTTGCTTTTTGCTTTAATGCTTCTTTATTGAGAAGGTCCTTCATTACTTGCTGTAAATCCGCAGTAAAGTCTACTCCGGCTAGTTCCCCAAAAATTAAGAATAAAGTGCTCAAAGAATAACCTAGGGTCATTCTTGGTTGGAACCCAAGTTCTATACTATACGTTTTGTATCCATTTTGCTTGCACGCATCCAAGAGTTTTCCGCCGGCAGTGATGGCAACAATATCGCAGTGTTTTTCTTCGGCTTGCGCAAGCAGGCTTAACGTTTCTTCCGTATTCCCGCTATAACTACTCAAAATGATGAGTGTTTTTTCACTCACATAAGCAGGTAAATTATAATCACTTATAAGTTGTGTGGGAACAGATAAGCTAGACTGCATGAAATCGGCTGCGATTTTAGCGCCAATTCCACTACCTCCTAAGCCTCCCAGTAAAATGTTACTGTATTTGTTAAGATCCAGGTTATGAGGGGTGTAGGTGTTTAAAACAAATTCAATTTGTTCACTAAATTGATCGAGGGATTCCTCGTGAGTAATCGCATGAGACATATAACGCGAAAATAGTACGCGCTTTACTTCTAAACAATGCCATAGGAGGAAAACAGTAAAGCTTTCGCAAAAAAAAAACACGACCCAAAGCGGATCGTGTTTTCTATGCGGTAATCGAAATAAAGATTACTCTACTTCTACTTTTATAGTAATTTCTGAACTGATTCCTTTAAAAAGGTTTAGTTCAGCAGTGTATTCACCAATATTTTTGATATCATCAAAAGCAATGCGGCGACGATCTACTTCGAAACCTGAATCTTTAAGTGCTTGTGCCACTTGAACAGAAGTTATACTTCCAAAGATTTTACCACTTGCTCCTGCTTTTGTCTTAATAGTTACTTCATGACCATTAATTTTAGCTGCGATTGCTTCGGCGTCTTTGCGAAGTTTATCCATCTTAAACTCACGTTGCTTCAAATCTTCCTCGAGCATACGCATATTACTTGATGTTGCCACTTTTGCCTTTCCTTTAGGGATGAGGTAATTGCGAGCGTATCCGTTTTTTACAGTTACTACATCATCTTTTTCACCTAGACCTTTGATTGAATTTGTTAAAATAATTTTCATTCTCTTTCCTCCTTATTTCAAACCATCAGCTACAAAAGGCAGAATGGCCAAATGACGCGCTCTTTTAATTGCTATATTTACTTTACGTTGGTATTTTAATGATGTACCTGTTAGACGACGAGGTAAAATTTTACCTTGCTCATTTACAAATTTCATTAAAAAATCTTTGTCTTTAAAATCCACATGCTTAATACCGTGCTTTTTGAAACGACAGTATTTCTTTGGCATCGGTGGTTGCGGCGCTCTTTGATATTTTTTTCTTCTAGAACTCATAATTATGCTTCCTCTCCGGTGGGTTCAACAACTTCCTCAGCAACAGGTGCTTCGGCTTGAGCAGCAGCAGCGGCGGCGGCAGCTTGACGTTCTTCACGCTTACGGTCAAAGTGACCGTTGCGCTTTTTCTCATTAAAGTCCATTGCATGCTTATCAAGCTTCAATGTTAACTCTCTCATGATGTTTTCGTCTCTTTGAAAATTCAATTTCAACAATTCAATGAAATCGGGATTTGCCTTGTATTCAAATACATGGTAAAACCCAGTTCCTTTTTTCTGAATGGGGTAGGCAAGCTTATTCAGCCCCCAGTTTTCTTCGTGGACTAACTCTCCACCGTTTGTTGTGATCAGCTCTCTGTAGCCAGCAACAGCATCTTTCATCTGTTGTTCAGAAAGCACGGGTGTCAAAATGATCACGGTCTCATACTGATTCATTATACTTTAATTTTTATAAATGGGCTGCAAAATTAACAGTTACCCTTTGATTTTACAAGCCTTTGTTTCAGGTTTTTCTCTCAATTCTGAGATGTTGCTTTTGCGCTTTCATTTCTTTATAAGTGGATGGTTTATTTAACTGGAATTTTAACTGCTTGTTTAGTATCGTGTACGTCGGAATAACTGGGGATATCCTGTACTTGGTTTTAGCTCCTTGCGTTTATCTTTGTTCAACGATGCGCCGCTCTTTCTATGCTCTTTTATTTTTCTTGTTTTTGGCTCAGAGCAATCATAGTATTGCTCAGGTTTATGTATCTCCCCGAGAATACAAGGCCAATATGCAACATTATATTGAGCTAAAAACGCTCAAGGATGTGCTGTTTATGCAAAAAAATATCAAAGATTTTTATGGGGTTCAATGCATTAGAATGGATGGTGCCGTTGATATTTCTGAATGTACAAAAATAATTGAACGCCTAGATGATGTGGAACAGGTAGAACTTATTTCTTTTCAAGGACAATTGCTTAATGAAGATTTAGAACGATTGGATTGGGCAGGAGATGTTCTCGTTTATGTAAAAAATGGAGACGAACAGCATATTTTAAATACACCTTATTTAGAAAAACTTGCATTTATCACCTTGGTATTTGAAGTGGTTCCTGAGGATTTTAATTTTCTTAAAAAATGGCGCTGCCGGTCGCTTAAGCTCATTGCTCCTTTTGTAAAAAAAGAAGTGCCCATGGCTATCAATGCTTGCTCGCAGATGCGAAATTTAAGGGACCTTGGAATTAGTTTAGATCGGGTGCAAGACTTGCCTCCTTCTATAAGTTCAATCAAGCGTCTGAAAACACTCGCTATTATTGATAATCTGAGCTGGTTAACTCAGAAGTATTTGAGCAACCTTTCTCTACATTCGTTTAATATTGAACAAAGCATTAACCAAGGAGAATTTACAAAATATACTCAAATTGAGTATTACGCCGATGAGCCCAATTTAACGGACTACGAGAATAATTATATCCTCTCTTTATTTACAGATGGCATCTATGTTCCCTTCATGAACCAATTTGCAGATTCATCGGAGTATGCTGGTTTTGCCACCTATGTTCCACTGAGTTCTCCAGAGTCTACTCTTTTTCCTTCTCTTTTTAAAAAGCCTCATCTTCTTCCTAAATACAAGGAAACAGAGTTTTATTTTAATGCCACCAATCAGAAGGATTTCGTTTACTACATAGGCGAGGAGGCAGCCCTATTTATTCCTAAAAACAGCTTGAGAAGCTCAACCGATTCAGTTCACATGGGTACATATACCTTGCGCGTTTCGTGGAGCAATAAACCCCGCCAGTTTTTTGCTCAATCCAATACCTTAAACTTTGATAGTAGCCAAAAAACATATCAATTGGCGCCATCTGCAGTCATAGAACTGCAGGCCATGGATGGCCAAAATAAGTTGGAAATGAGGCCTGGTTACTTCTGGAAGATCGTTTTTGCAGGCTCCATTGATTCAGCAGATCGCTTTTATGCATTTAACGGAGTAAAAAATAGCTGGGAGAACTTTTGGGATTACGATTATGAGTTTGATGACATCAAAAATCAAGTCATTGATTTTTATCAATTTTATGGAGGAGATGAAATTGCCAAGCCCATTAGCACTTTTAACCGCTTAAGTCCCATGCAGCACTTTGAAACCCAAGGTTTTTCCTACCATTTACCCTACGATCAAAACAGATTAAAACTGCAAGAGGAGGGCCCATTCTTCTTGCCCAGGAATGTAGAAGTTTCAAATAAATCCGAATTTTCTATTCGCCGAGGGCGCAAATACGTCGGAATCTCTCGGATAAGCGAGAACAAGATTGAAAATGTAATTTCACTTCGTTTATACGATAAAACCTCGGTACTTTTCCCGGAGCTCAAGGCCTTTAAAAATGTTCCCTTGTATATCCAAACCAAAATGGATCGCAAGACTTTTAGTAAGACCTTTATTTCAAAAAAGCGATACAATGATGTTCGAATTGAATCCATTGGTTCGGAGTATTATTTGGATCTAAAATTGGAAAATGCCTTCTGGCATTTAAAAATTGCACAACCCAACTCATTGGAGGAAGCTAAAATTTCACAGGCCAAATTTGCCAAAGCCATTGGAAAGTACCAAGAATGCCGAACCAAACGGCTCAATGCTTGGCAGACACGTATGTTAAACCAGGAGGAAGAAGTAACCAATAAATCCATAAACACCTTGTTTAAAAGTAGGGGAGAGCAAGCCACTGCATCCTTTAGGATTAGAAGTATGGGTGCTTTTGCTTATGCGCACCCCACCATAATCAGCGATACCTTTTCTGTGATAATTCAGCCCACTGATGCCGGGGGAATACCTATAGAAGCCCAGCGCTTTGTTGTAGCAAACCGCGCGCCTTTTACCTATCAGGTTTTTGATGCTCAAAGCACGTATTCTGTAGAGTTGAATTATGAAAACCTCCTGTACATTGCTTGTGCAGACGAAAAGGGGCAGGTATATACTGTTACGGGGCGAGAGTTTAACGCCATGGGTGTAAAAAACAATACCTATATACAGTTGCCCATGAATGCTTTACCACAACCCATTGGCAATCCTAAAGACTTAGATAAACGATTAAACATTAAAAAATGAGTGCTCAACTAATACTTATCGCCATTATGGCCTACTTCTTCATGCTATTGGGAGTGGGTTATATAACCTCTCGTAAAGCCGGAAAATCCGAATATTTTATTGGGAATAAGCAAAGTATTTGGTGGCTAGTAGCCATTGGTATGCTAAGCGATAGCATGAGTGGAGTGAGCTTTATTAGTGTGCCGGGAAAGGTGTATTCTGCTAATTTTTACTACATGCAAATGGTAATGGGCTATCTGTTAGGCTATCTAGTTATTGCCTTTATCCTATTGCCATTATACTATAAAATGAACCTCACAAGTATTTACACCTACCTAGGTTCCAGATTTGGTGTATATGGTCAAAAGGTAGGCGCCTCCTATTTTGTGGTGAGTCGCTTGCTTGGTTCTGCCGCACGTTTGTACTTAACGGCCGCCATACTTCAAACCTATCTATTTGATGCTTGGAATGTGCCTTTCTGGCTCAGTGTGGCCATTATTATTGCCCTAATACTGGTGTATACCATTAAAGGAGGTATTCGAACACTGGTTTTTACCGATGCCATTCAAAGTGTATTTCTCATAGCAGGCTTGGTTACATGTATCAGTATTTTAATTTATAAATCCGGCGCAAGTTACACAGAGATTTTAGAAATCAGCCCTTACTCATCTTGGTTTAATTGGGAGTTCAACTCCTCTAGTTATTTTATTAAACACTTGCTGGGAGGGGCATTTATATGCATTGCAATGACGGGTTTAGATCAAAATATGATGCAGAAAAATTTGAGTTGTAAATCCATTGGCGATGCGCAAAAGAACATCCTTAGTTATGGAGTCATAGTGTTTTTAGTGAACATCGTTTTTGTGTCCTTGGGTGCCGTTATGATTTATTACCTAACCGTAGCAAATATTCCCATGCCCATGAGAGATGGAGCGGCCTATACCGATGGGATTTTTCCTATGCTAGCCCTTAATCACTTAGGAGTAGCTGCGGGGATTGCCTTTATATTGGGCTTAGCTGCCGCTACCTTTTCTAGTGCCGATAGTGTTTTGACTACCTTAACCACAAGTACATACATAGATCTTTTTGGGATTGATAAAAAGGATATGCCTGAGGTAAGCAAAACAAAATTTAGAAATCGTTTGCATATTGGTTTTGCTGTTTTGATGCTATTTACGATTTTATTATTTGAAAAATACAATTCAAAAACCTTAATTGATGCCATTCTTACCTTGGCTATTTATACCTATGGTCCTTTGCTTGGTTTGTTCGGGGCTGGTATCCTCTCCAAAATAAAAGTAGCCGGTTGGCCCATAATCGTGGTGTGTATTCTATCGTCGGCAGTTACCTACGCCATTGCAAGTATACCAGCCGATACCTTAGCTGGATACCATTTGGGGTATGAGAAATTATTGCTCAATGGAGCCATTACCTTTTTTGGACTTTGGCTCGTTTCTATGCTTCAAAAGAAAGGATAATGTTCCCTTATAAGGGGTTTTACAGGGCAATATTTGCTTTAAATATTTTAATGGCGATAGCCAATAAAATCACCCCGAAAAATTTTCGTATAATAATAATTCCAGCATTTCCAATCTTCCTCTCAATCCAATTCATGCTTATAAGAACGAGGTAAACCACAATCAGGTTAAGAATAATACCTAGGACGATTTCTAAGCTCCCGTAGGTCGATTTAAGGGAGAGGATGGTGGTTAGCGTACCGCTACCAGCAATTAGCGGAAAGGCAATCGGAATAACACTACTCGTATTTGTGTCTGGTTCAGATCTAAAAATATCAATGCCCAAAACCAATTCTAGGCCCAAAATAAACATAACAATACTTCCTGCAATGGCAAAGGAGCTTATATCCACGCCTAAAAAATGCAGAAGCTTATCCCCAATAAATAGGAAGCCTAGCATAAGAATGCCGCTAGCTATAGTTACTTTAATAGGATTGATGTTCCCTACCTTCTTCTTAAGGCCAATGAGGACAGGTAGCCCGCCAATGATATCAATAACGGCAAAAAGCGTAAGAGAAACACTAATAATTTGGTTGAAATTCATATTATTTTAGGGTATTCTTATACTTTTTATTTTTTAGGTCTGTTTCATCTTTCTTCTTTCGCCATGCTTTTAACACAAAGTATGCAGCAGTAAAAACGATGGCCGTAATAATGACCTCCCATAAAAAGAGGCTCTTTTTAAAGTCGCCAATGCTTATGCGGGCGGTGTCTTGTATTTGAAGTAATAGTGATTCCATTTTAATTAATTCTGTTGCCATTCTATTTGCCTGAGCAAAAGGAATGATTTTTTAGTGCGGCAAAATTAAGAGTTATTGTACAGGAATGGATTAATTATTTTGAATCCATGCAAATAAATCCATGCTCCAAGCTAGGGAAACATGCAGCGCTACACCTCCCCAAATGCGATGGCTGTAAAATGCTAAAATACCAATAATATATCCACCCAAAGCACTGCCAACGCACTCTGTAATAGGCTTTCCAAAGTGTAGGAAAACATAGGATCCAATCATGGCTAAAACAGCATGTGGTCCAAGCAATCGCGAAAAGCCAATGACCAACACCCCCCTAAAAAACAATTCTACATTTATAAAATAAGCACCGTAAACCAATTCATATATTGCCACAGAAATGCGTTCATTGAATCCGTGTTTTAGAGCAAATTGGTCGCCTCCACTGTGCTTATAACTGGGGTAATAGGAACTTAACTCTGAAATATAGGAAGCCAGATAAATGCCTCCAAAAACAAGCACAATAACACCCAGATATAGTTTGTAATTGGTTTGGTTCATACGTAGCCCAAACCAGGCCTTATGAGGGTCTCTTTTGCGCTCATATATCCAATAAAAGCAGAGAGATACAATAAATGTGCTGAGGAAAGATTTGCCCCAGGCCATGGTGCGAACATAAAACCTCCAATCAATACTATCCAAGGCTACTCCCCATTCTTTGTGTAAAAAGAAGGAGCGTTCAAAACCAATAATAAGAAAGGCAGCCGTACATTTTATCCAGAACTCTTTCGATCGAATCCATGTGGGTTTCGCTTTTCCCAAGAGTGAAAAGCTGGAGATAACTAAAAATGGGAAAGCCATAAAGGCAGTCATAACTGGGAGGTAAATCCACTCGTCATGATAGGTCGATTGAATGTTAGCGTAAATTTTGAATTGATAATTGGTCCATATACACAAGCTCAAAAAAATACCGGTAAGTAGGTATATTTTGGCATTAAAATGTTCAGAGGTATACTGCTTTAAGTAATTTAATAGTTGTTTCAACAGGGGCAATAATAAGGTTTATTTGTTTTGTATAGTTTATACCATGAATAATTTAATGAGAATAAATAGGCCTTTGACAGGTCTGTTGTATTTTCGCTTTCTCATGAATCCAAACGAATATATAGACCAAAATAAAGATCGATTTTTATACGAATTATTTGACCTTTTAAGAATACCAAGCATTAGTGCGGATAGTGCGTATGACGAACATACTGCACGTTGTGCAGCGCATGTAGCCGAGCGTTTGAAAGAGGTAGGTGTAGATCATGTAAGTATCGAAGAAACGGAGGGTCATCCCATTGTTTATGGAGAAAAAATTATTGATCCTAACTTAACCACCATTTTGGTTTACGGACATTATGATGTACAGCCCAGCAGCCCAGACGAGTTGTGGGATACGCCTCCTTTTGAGCCCACTATTAAGGATGGAAAGATTTATGCGCGAGGAGCGGCTGATGACAAAGGTCAATTTTATATGCATGTAAAAGCCTTTGAAACCATGGTTAAAACGGGAACATTGACGTGTAATGTGAAATTTATGATTGAAGGGGAAGAGGAAGTAGGAAGTAGTAACCTAGGTCCTTATTGCATCGCCAATAAGGAGAAATTAAAATCGGATGTGATTTTGATTAGCGATACAAGCATGGTAGCCAATGATGTGCCCAGCATAGATGTGGGCTTACGTGGTTTAAGTTATGTAGAAGTAGAAGTTACGGGTCCTAATAGAGATTTACACAGTGGAGTGTATGGAGGGGCAGTAGCAAATCCCTGCAATATCTTATGTGAGATGATTGCTAGTTTACATGATGAAGATAAACGAATCACTGTAGATGGATTCTACGATAATGTATTGGATTTATCTGATGAAGATAGAGCCGCATTGGATAAAATACCCTTCAGCGAGGAAGCATACAAAGAAGACTTAGCCGTTAATGGCGTGGTGGGCGAAAAAGGCTACAGCACGATAGAGCGGGCAGGCAGCCGACCTACCTTGGATGTAAATGGAATTTGGGGCGGATATACGGGTGAAGGAAGCAAAACCGTATTGCCAAGCAAGGCTTATGCAAAAATCAGTATGCGATTGGTTCCCAATCAAAGCAGTCAGGAAATTACCGAAAAATTTACCAAACATTTTAATGCCATTGCCCCTTTAGGAGTTAAGGTAAAAGTAACGCCTCATCACGGGGGAGAGCCTGCACTTACCCCTACGGATAGTATTCCATTCAAGGCAGCCTCTGCGGCTATGAAAGACACCTTTGGTAAAGAACCTATTCCTACGCGGGGCGGGGGAAGCATACCCATTGTTGCTTTGTTTGAAAAAGAACTGGAGACGAAAGTGGTTCTCATGGGTTTTGGCTTGGACAGCGATGCGCTGCATAGTCCTAATGAGCATTATGGTATCTTTAATTACCTGAAAGGAATTGAAACCATTCCTCGCTTCTTTCACCATTTTGATGCCTTGAAAAAAGTGTAGTATTTCCACTAACTGTAATGGAATTGCATTGTTTTTTTCATGCTATATTTGTTCTATGAAAAAGATACTAGTTCTATTAATTTGGATCATACCTGCTTTAATACAAGCTCAGGATTCCCTTTTTTTATCCAATGGTGAAATTATATCATGCGAGGTAATCTCCGATAATATAAGAGATATTGAATACACCCCTTGGAAAAAGGATAATCCAGTATACTCTATAAACAGTGCAATGGTAAGGTCCATTCACTACAATACAGGAGAGGTGCAATACATCTCCAGCCAGAAGAAAATCCTAGATAACTCGAATAGTACTGCTGATGATCAAACGGCGGTGGGCACTTATATGCAAGGTTATACTTCTGGTTTAATCGCACCCATTGGGCCAGTTGGCACTCCCTCTTTTGTGGGAGGTTTTTGTTGTACGGTTCCGGGTGTTATTGCCCCCTTAGTGACCATATCCAATGCTGCAGATAAGGTGCCTATAGAGCAGCGATTAAGTGGTACGGATTACGATCGGGGTTATATTGCTGGGGTAAAGAAACAAGTGCGAAAAAAAGCTTGGAACAATTATGCGGCAGGTTTAGGATCCTTCGTTTTAGCTTATATAGGAATTGCCTTGTTATAAAAACTCCGTTTTAAAGGAGGTCGATAGGCTTTCATTTGCGAATTAAATACATTCAATAAACCAAGGATATAAAAACAAAAAAGGCGACCAATTGGTCGCCTTTTTCTTTAGTATTTAAGCTTTGCATTTAGTGCATTCTTCGCTGTTCTTCTCTGCTTTTACGCAGCAAGCTTTCTTTGCTTTTTTATCTTTACAGCAGGCTTTTGATCCGCCCACGTATTTGCCTTCTTCATTGTAGTTTGCTAAGCAGGCTTCTTTTTCTTCTACAGAGCATCCTTTTTCGTCACAACGTGCGGCACACTCTTCTTTGGTCATGGCTGCCATTTCCTCAGTAGAACATTTGCCTTCAACGCAAGTGGTGTCTTCTGAACCCATGATGGCGCCCATATCATTGCTCCCATGTGCATTTCCGCCCAATATTGGGGCAATAACTAACCCAATTAAGCAGGTTAGCTTAATTAAAATATTCATACTTGGTCCTGAAGTATCTTTGAATGGATCTCCAACCGTATCTCCAGTTACCGCTGCTTTATGTGATTCGGAACCTTTATAGGTCATTTCTCCGTTGATCATAACGCCTGCTTCGAATGATTTTTTTGCATTGTCCCATGCGCCACCTGCATTGTTTTGGAAAATAGCCCACAATACGCCAGAAACACATACACCAGCCATATAACCACCCAGGGATTCTGCACCCATAATGAGTCCTACAAGTATTGGAGTAACAATAGTAATAGCTCCTGGAAGCATCATTTCTCTTAAGGCTGCTTTGGTACTAATATCTACACATTTTCCATACTCTGGCTCTCCCGTTCCTTCTAAAATTCCCGGAATTTCTCTAAATTGTCTTCGCACTTCGTTCACCATTTCCATGGCTGCTTTTCCTACAGATTGCATAGCTAAGGCTGAGAAGACCACAGGGATCATTCCACCAATAAATAAGGCGGCCAATACATCGGCTTTAAAAATATTAATTCCTTTGATACCCGTAAAGGTTACATATGCAGCAAACAAGGCAAGGGCAGTAAGTGCTGCAGAAGCAATGGCAAATCCTTTCCCTACGGCTGCAGTTGTATTTCCTACAGAATCTAACACATCCGTTCGTTGTCTTACCACTTCCTCACATTCACTCATCTCCGCAATACCACCCGCGTTATCGGCAATGGGGCCAAAGGCATCAATAGCTAATTGCATAGCCGTGGTTGCCATCATGGCTGAAGCGGCAATGGCTACTCCATAAAATCCAGCGAGCTCGTATGAACCCCAAATGGCTAATGCAAATAAGATTACCGATGAAAAAGTTGATTTCATACCTGTAGCTAATCCGGCAATGATGTTTGTAGCTGCTCCAGTAGAGGAGTTTTGAACAATATTCATAACTGGTTTTTTGCCCAAGGCGGTATAAAATTCTGTAAATGCTGAAATTAACCATCCTACTGCTAAACCTACAAGTGTGGCATAAAACACATTCATGCTTGGAATTTCCTTCATTCCTTCACCAAAGAAATTCATGGTAATGGTTTTTGGGAGCATCCAATCGATTAAGAAATAGCAGGCAATAACTGTTAAGCCTAAGGATACATAGTTCCCAAGATTTAAAGCATTTTGAACTTGTGTTTCTTTTGCATCGTTGCTTTTAATTTTAATAAAGAAGGTACCTATAATAGAGGCTACTATTCCCAAACCTGCAATAACAAGCGGCAATAGAATAGGACCCATGTTGTTAAATCCATCTACAAATTGAGTTCCTGAGGCTACGCTCATATCTTTTATAATATAGTTTCCTAAAACCATGGAGGCTAGAACGGTTGCTACGTAAGAACCAAATAAATCAGCTCCCATTCCTGCTACGTCTCCCACATTATCTCCTACATTATCTGCAATGGTTGCAGGGTTTCGAGGATCGTCTTCTGGTATTCCAGCTTCTACTTTTCCTACAAGGTCAGCACCTACATCGGCTGCTTTGGTGTATATACCACCACCCACACGAGCAAACAATGCAATAGACTCTGCTCCTAAAGAGAAACCTGCCAGGGTTTCCAGTAATAAGGACATATTGTCGTAAAAGGCTGCACCATCGCTGGTCATGAATTGATTGAGGAAAAGAATAAAGAATAAACTAAGACCTAAAACAGCCAATCCTGCTACACCAAGTCCCATAACGGTTCCTCCGTTAAAGGATACTTTAAGAGCATGTGGCAAGCTGGTTTTAGCTGCTTCAGTAGTTCTTACATTGGCCTTTGTTGCAATACGCATTCCAATATTTCCTGCAAGTGCAGAAAAAATAGCTCCAAAGATAAAAGCCACTACAATCATCCAATGCGAAGCGCCGGAGTATTGTGAGATAAAGAAAAGAGCAATGGATGCAACAACTACAAAGACAGCCAAGATTCGGTATTCTGCCCGTAAGAAGGCTAATGCACCGTCTTGAATATTTTTAGCAATCCCTTGCATGCGCTCATTTCCTGCGCTCTGGCTTGATACCCACTTACTTTTTACTGCCATGATAATAAGACCCAAGAGCCCTAGAACCGGTACAATGTATAAAATTGATTCTTTCATTTATGTAAAATTTCGATTTTTAAAGGGCGCGAAATTACGACATATCGTTCAGAAAGTAAAGTTTCTAAATACCAGTGTTTCGTATTCTTTTTTTTGCAGCGCTTTTTGGGGTTTGAATAGGATCGTGCTTAACTCTAAATCGCATAGCTGCGGTATTTGTTCTAGCGCATTTTTATGTGCTTGAATCCTTGCAATATTAAAGGTAAAACTCTTGTGTTAATTGACGGTATTCTGGGGAGTATTGGCCCTGTTCTGTGCGTATGCTTAGATTTTGGATGTCGGTTTCTCTTGGCCTTTTGGTAAATGCAATCAACAGCCGATTGAATGCCTTATTTGGATGAGGTCTTATTCGCAGCATTCGGGAGCAATGCAGCTTGTTTTCTTCGGCTAGTTCTTGCAACTCTTGGAGACAAGAATATGGGAGAACCAGCGTTAAGCATCCTTTTAAAGATAAATTCTTAAATGCATATTCAAATAAAACATCTAAGGGAAGTTTACTGTTATGGCGAGCATGAGCCCGTTCTGTATATTTGCTTTTTAAGCCTTTGGAATTAAAGTAGGGGGGATTGCTTAGGATAAGGTCTAGCGGGGCTTGGCTGATATGCTTTTGTAACGAGGTGTGCACAAATTTTATTCGATTAGACCAAGGACTTTGCGTTGCATTTTCTTTGGATTCGTTGATGGCTTTTTCTGAGATATCAATTCCAGTAATTTGGCTATTTTCCGATCGTTGGGCGCACATGAGAGCCAACAGGCCACAACCGGTTCCTACATCTAAAATGTGCTTGCTGTGCTGCAATGCAACCCAAGAACCTAATAGCACCGAATCGGTGCCAATGGGCATGGGACTTTCATGATGTTGCATACTGAACTTTTTAAAGCGGAATATCTCCAAGGCTGCGAAGGTAAAATATTTGCCTCCTTCATGCCTCATTCTCTCTTGCCTTTAATTAAGGGAGTTCATACCTTAACACAAAGTGGGGCTTCAAAGAAGAAAAGACTGAAATAATCAACAGTCAAATTTTAGTCTGAAGAACAGGCATAAAACTACAGGTACTGTAAATAAAAAATAAAACCCCTTGCTAATCAATGACTTAGAAGGGGTTTTGCGGAGAGAGAGGGATTCGAACCCTCGATATAATTGCTCATATACATGCTTTCCAAGCATGCTCCTTAAGCCACTCGGACACCTCTCCGTTACGGCTTGCAAAGATAAACCTATTTTGTGAATCTAAAAGCGCTTAGACACCAAATAATTGCTGTGCATTTTTGCTGGTTGTTTCGCCCACTTCTTCTACACTGCTATTTTTTATTTCTGCGAGCTTTTTGGCTATGAGCCAGGTATAAGCCGGTTCGTTTCTTTTTCCGCGGTGTGGAGTAGGAGCCAGGTAGGGCGAGTCCGTCTCAAGAATAAGGTGTTTCAAATCAATGGTCTCTAGCACTCGGTCTAATCCGCTATTTTTAAAGGTTAAAACCCCTCCAATTCCTAGCAAAAACCCCAAATCTAAAATCTTAAATGCCGTATCTAAATCATCTCCAAAGCAGTGAAAAACACCCTGTACTTTCCCCTTATATGCCTGCAGTAAATCAATTACCTCCAGGCTTGCCTTGCGCGAGTGGATAGCAATGGGTAAGTTTAATTCAATGGCCTTTTCTACTTGCCAAATAAAGGCTTCGCTTTGTATATCTTGTGTACTCTTATCCCAGTGTAAATCCATGCCTATTTCGCCAACAGCACAGTACTTGGCCTGATTACTAAAAGAAAAAATGGAATCCAGCTGTGCCTCATAATCTATGCGCACAGAACAGGGATGCAAGCCAATCATAGGGATGCATTCAGGCCTTTCGACTTCTTGGCACAGGTTCACCATTTTTTGCATGGTGTTTTCATCAATATTGGGCAAGAGTATTTTTTTTACTCCTATATCTGCTGCATTGCTCAAGACCTCCTTAAGGTCGTTGTCAAACTCCTCAGCATACAGGTGGGCATGGGTATCAACGAGGCTTACCATTCGATTTTTTCTTTATTTAAGAATCCATCAATTCCTTTAATGCAATCCTTACTCGCCCTTGCTTTTGCATTGGTTTCAGCCGCATTCTGAAGGGCCTCATCCAAGGTCTTCCCTTTCGTTTCGGCCAAAAGTTTTTTAGTTAGTGCAATGGAATCACCGGCATTTGTTTTAATTAAGTTTTGGGCAAAATCATCTACAAAAGCAGTTATTTTTTCTGCGTCAATAACTTCGTTAATAAGAGCGTGATCCTTTGCTTCTTGGGCCAAAAATATACGTCCAGATAAGAGCCACTCCCGCAATTTTCGTTGCGGCACCATTCCTTGTAAATACACGCTTACCATGGCTGGTACAAATCCAATTCTTGTTTCGGTAAATCCAAATTTTGCATCGGGACTGGCAAATGCAAAATCGCAAATAGATGCCAAGCCACAGCCACCAGCTAAGGCATGCCCTGTAATTTTTGCGATAACGGGTTTTGCACCCATATATATTAAATCATATAATTCTTGAAGTTCCTTAGAATCTGCCAAGTTTTCTTCAAATGAATTATTTCGAATGTCTTGGATGTATTGCAAATCGGCACCCGCCGAAAAGGATGTGCCTTTCCCTTCCAAAATAATGGCTCTTACCGAGCTATTTTGGATGGAATATTGAATTTTAGATTTTAATTCAGCCACTAATTCCGGACTAAGCGCATTGCGTTTGTCTGGTCGGTTTAGGCTTAGGGTACACACCCTGTTTTTTATATGTTCTACTACCAGTTCCATTATGCTTTTACTTCCATTGCCGTCATACTCCAAGCCTCTGGTTTATGACTAAATAGGACTTTTGTTTTGGGCCATACCTCTTTAAAGGTAGGGCTTTGTCTATAATTATTTAAATCCGCTTCCGTTTCCCACTTGCTGTAGGTAAAGAAAATATGGGGATGTTTGATGTCATTTAATAATTCCAAATGTAAGCAGCCCGGCGAGTTTCGAATCGCCTGTTTGTGTTCATTAAATAGCTGTTCAAATGCGTGAACGCATTTGCTATCGAAGGTCATTTTTACAAATCGGTTAATCATTTTTTTACTTGCAACATTAATTTGCTATCCTGCCTCAAACCTAATAGTTTTCGGGCGCTTCCATGGTGATTTTTTAAGTATAGGTATCCAGATGGATGAAACAGTGCGGCTACTTCTCCTTCGGGAACCTGACTGTAATGCTCCGATATTTTTGATATCGATTGGGTTATGCTTAAGCGAATATCAAAGGCATTTCCTGCAATGTTCTCATCAAAATAATTCCGGTGTAAATTATAATAGGTATCTCCATTTTCATCAAAGTAGATAATGGAGAGTTTATAGATGTTGTTTTGAAATCCAGGCTCTCCTAATCGCGAATCTACTATGGTTCTAGCGGACGGCAGTTGAATATTTTCTGTATTAAAACTGGCATCAGTAACGTTCCATAAAGCCGGTATTAATACATGCTTTGTGAAATTGACGAACTGTCCCGGTTTGGTTGGTATTTCAAAGAAAGCACAGGATTTGTTTTCCATTAAAATACTCAAAAGGCCGTTATCTGGTGCGATATACCATTGCTTATTACTGCACGCCAGCACATATTTTTCTGGAAGGTTACCCGCTATTTTTGTATCGATAACATGTATGGTATTTTCAGGGTATTCTTTTTCGGTTAACATAAGGTACATGGCCGGCTCAATAACCTCGCAGGTTTTAAAATTAGCCTTATTGCAAAGTACATCTGTATTGGTGTCAAATAATTTTAAAGCTGCAAGTAGCTTTACATTCTCCAAGGAATTCTTTTGGTAATCGGATAGAATGTTAATTAATAGTGACAAATGGCTACAGCTTTAAATTATCTTTGTGCAAAATTAAGTGATAGAAGCCATCAAAAAATTTGACTGAGAAAATTTATACCCTAGAAGTCATTCAACCCCAGCTTTTTTATGGGCCTAACAATGAATATTTGGAACTCATAAAGTCCAATTTCCCCTCCTTAAAGTTCGTAGCGCGTGGAAACGAAATAAAAATAAGCGGCGCTGAAAAAAAACTCGAAGCATTCGCAGGCAAGTTAAAAGAACTGGAGACGTATTTTGAAAAAACTGGAGAGATTAACGAACATGTGATTCATGATCTGTTCAAAGATACAGAAAATAAAACATTGCACTTGGCCTCAGCTGGCCAGACATTGGTTATTGGTACCAGAGGGCAAAAAATTGCGGCACGTACAGGAAATCAAAAAGCCTTGGTGCATGCAGCCGGTAAAGATGATATCATTTTTGCCATTGGTCCAGCTGGAACTGGAAAAACCTACACCGCCGTTGCACTTGCAGTAAAAGCACTCAAAGAACGCGTGATTCGAAAAATAATTCTTACCAGACCTGCGGTTGAGGCTGGAGAAAATTTAGGGTTTTTACCTGGGGATTTAAAGGAAAAGATAGACCCCTATTTACGCCCGCTATACGATGCTCTAGAGGATATGATACCTGGTGAAAAATTAAAGAGTATGATTGACTCTGGTACCGTAGAGATTGCTCCTTTGGCTTTTATGAGGGGTAGAACCTTAGATAATTGCTTTGTTATATTGGACGAAGCTCAAAATGCCACCAATCAACAGCTCAAAATGTTTCTAACCCGAATGGGTCCCAGTGCCAAGATGATTATTACTGGAGATCTTACCCAAGTGGACCTTCCGCGCAGGCAGGAGTCTGGTTTAAGAGTGGCTTTGGATGTACTTAATGGAGTGAAAGGAATTTCTGTTATAAGGCTAACTACCTTGGATGTAGTAAGGCATAAACTGGTAAAGGATATTATAAAGGCCTATGACAAACGAGAGCCCGAGGATTAATCGTTGATAAATTCATAATAACCTCCCACAACTTAATCTTAATCTTGTACTTGAAATCATGAAAGCTCTAACCGCAACCAATTATTTTTTAAAGGATCAGATCCATTTCTTTAGAGGTAAAGTGAGAGATGTTTACAGTTTAAAGAACGACATTGTTGTCATTGTAACGTGTGACCGTATTTCTGCATTTGATCATGTCTTACCCGTAAGTATTCCAAATAAAGGTCAAATATTAAATGAGTTAGCCAATATTTCCCTAGATGCTACTTCAGATATTATACCTAATTGGAAAATAAGCCAACCAGATCCGCATGTAACTATAGGTAAAAAAGCCAATGCTATCCCTGTTGAGTTTGTTGTTCGAAAATACCTCACAGGCCACGCTTGGAGAGTGTATAAAGATGGAGGTAGATCATTATGTGGAGTTAAGTTACCCAATGGAATGCAAGAAAATGAGGCTTTTGAAACCCCCATTATCACCCCATCCACCAAAGCCAGTTCGGGTAAAGATGAGGACATTAGTTTAAAAGAAATTTTAGATTCTAAATTGTTAACTACAAGCCAGGTAGATAAACTAGTTGATGTTTCTCTGCGATTATTTAAGAAAGGCACGGAGTTTGCTAAAACTAAAGGATTAATTTTAGTTGACACTAAATATGAGTTTGGAAAGAGGAATGGAAAAATGATTCTTATCGACGAAGTGCATACACCCGATAGTAGTCGGTATTTTTATATAGATAGGTACCATGAACTATTGGCTCAAAATAAACCCCAAAAGCAGTTGAGCAAGGAGTTTGTGAGAGAGTGGCTGATGGAAAATGGTTTTCAAGGTTTAAAAGGAGAAGTTATTCCAGAAATGACCTCTGAGATTGTGGAACATATCGTAACCCGGTATTCTGAACTCTATAGCGCATTAAGTGGCAAAAAACTGGTGCGCAGATCTTATGAAAACATTATTGAAGAATTAGAAAACAACATTAATATAGGAATAGAAGCAATTAATTATGAATAAAATTATACATTTCTGCTTAACTCTTTTCATAACAGGAGCGGCAGCAGCGCAATCGGTATCTACATATGCTGGAAAGCAATATGTAGGAAGTGGGCAATTTTCTGGAGTAGGCTCTATGTCGCTTGCTGCAGAAGAATATAGTTCCCCCACAGGAATTTGTTTAGATACCAACCGAAGAATTTATGTTGCAGATATGCATAATGTTTCTATACTCACCAATGGTAAGAGCTACACTAGAGGTGGCCATTTGGGAGATCCCAATGGACCAGATGGTGTGGGAGATGCTAACGGGAACGGCTTGGTAAGTCGTTTTGCAACTCCTTCTGGAGTAGCGGTTCGATATTCAGATAACAATGTGTTTGTTTGCGATAAAGACAACGCACTTATTCGAAGAGGAAATGCATACGTAAACTCCAGTCAAGGTACCTTGTGGAGCAAGTATTCAGGTGTTAGAAGTTTTATTGGTGGCCATAGAGATGGCGCGCTAGGTGTTGCAGAATTCAGTGATCCTTATGATATTGTCATTACATCTAAAGGCATTATCTACATCAGTGATTTTGGGAATGATGTAATTCGTAAAATTTCTGGGTCTACCGTAAGTACTATTATTGGCTCCCCAGGAAACTCTGGTGACAAGGACGGTTCAGGAGTAACGGCAAGGTTAGAAGCTCCCACCGGTTTGTATCTGGAGAACGATAATTCATTGCTTATCGCTGATCGAAATAATAAGAAAATCAGAAGAGTAAATCTTTCTACAAATACAATGACCACCGTTGTCAGTGGCCTAGATGGCCCTACCGATGTTGTTGTTATAGATGGTCTTTTATACATCGCCGATAATTTTAGTATTAAATCTTGGGATGGCGCAAGCATTAAGGTAGTGGCAGGAAAAGCAGGCTTTGGAGGCTTTGTAGATGGTGCACTAAACGAATCGCGTTTTAGACAACTTGACTTAATGACAGTAGATAAAGTAACCAAATCCATATATGTAGTCGATCAAGGAAATAATGTGGTACGAAAAGTATTGTTAGATAACACTCCTGTTGCTGATTTTATCGCCAGTAAAACAGCAATAAGCTTAAATGAAACCATTCAACTTAAAAGTACTTCTACCTTTTCAACCTCACAAGCATGGAGCATTACTCCCCCAGATTATGTATTGCAAGCGGGTTCTAAATTAACAGATAAAGAAATTTTTGTATCTTTTACTAAGGCCCAGTCATACAGTGTTGTATTAGCTATTTCCAACGGTACTCAAAACGATTCCAAAACCAAAAATTCCTATATTAACGTATCCGATTTCGTGAACGATAAGCCGGTTGCGGATTTTATGGCAATGGAAACAGAACCTATTGCAGGCACCGAAGTATATTTAGTTGATTTATCTTCCAACGACCCTACTGGATGGCGATGGTCTATTAGTCCGATCACTGGATTGATTGTAACCGGAGGAACTACGCTCACCTCCAGAAATCCAAAAATTACATTTACTGTCCCAGGTAAATATTCCGTTACATTAAAGGTAACCAATGCAAATGGGGACAATACAAGTACCAAAACAGATTACATTACGGTTGCTGCTAGTGCACTTAAAACCCCCGCTAAACTATTTGATTTATTTCCAAACCCAACTACAGGTATTGTGACTTTTAAGGGTGTAAATGCAGCTCGAGTTTGGATTTATGACTTAAGTGGAAAGCGAACAGAAATAAAGGTATATGAGAATCAAGTAAATTTAGATGCATTCTCAAATGGTATTTACACCCTATTAATTCAAACAGAAAATGGTTTGATGAGCTCTCGTAAAGTGCTAAAAAATAACTAGTTTGATCTTAAAGAACATGAAAGTAATTATAGGCAGATATACCTTGTATATCTGCCTATTTTTAATTTTACAGCTGATTAGCCGTTGTATTTTTATCTTTCATGACTCTCTTCAACACCAATTAACAGAGTCCGTATTCTCTACATTCAGGCAGGGTTTTGCTTTGGATCTGGCTTTTACTTGCTATATGCTGGGCCTTTTTTTGCTCTACGATATTGTCTTCCCTTATGCTTGGACTAAGCTCAGGTCTATCAGCTTTTTTATTTTATCCTTCCTTGTGGTTTTTCTGTCTTTTTCAGACCGTTATCTTTTTGATGTGTGGAGTTCCAAGTTTAACCAAGACGCCTTGCACTTCATGCAACATCCCAAAGAGGCTTTGGCATCGACTGGGCATTTGCCCGTGCTAAAAATTTTTATAATAAGCCTAGCTATTAGTGTGATTCTGTACTTGGTTTTTAAGTTTTTTTTAGGATATTTAAAATTGAAGATTTCCGCTCTTCCAAAATGGATGGGTCTATTGTTATTAGCGGTATTTATTGGGTTGGGTGCAAGACAATCTCTCTCCGTCTCTCCTATAGGACCATCAGCTGCGTATTACAGCAAGAATCCTGCTAATAATAATGCATCGTTAAACTCTGCATGGAACTTTATTTACCAATGTTTTATGCCTACGGAATATGTTGACTTGGAAAAATACAATTTTTTTAGTGCAAGTAATCACCAGCAAAAAGCGGACGAGTATTATTTTAAGTCAGATACAATCCCTTTTACATTTGATCGTAAACCCAATGTGGTTTTGATCGTTCTTGAAAGTTTTAATGCTTATCTATCCAAACATTATGGGGGCGTTTTAGATCACACTCCTTTTTTGGATTCCTTATCTAAAACAGGCATTAGCTTTACCAATTGTTATGCTGGCTCAAACCGCACAGATAAGGCTTTGGCCTGTATTAATTCAGGGTATCCAGGCACTCCCTGGAATTCAATACTTAGTCAACCAGAGAAAGCAGTTAAATTGCCACAGCTATCCAACTTATTCAAGCAAAAAGGATATACCAATACTTTTGCCTATGGGGGAGATCTTAGTTTTGCCAGTATGGAGACCTATTTACAAGCAGGTTCATTTGACCGTTTGTTAGATATAGATCACTTTAAACCACTCAGTCAAATAAATCTATCAAAATGGGGAACACACGATGAAGTTGTATTTAATGCACAAGCCCAAGAAACGAAAAAAGAACCTTTTTTCGAGGAAATTCTAAGTTTAAGCAGCCATGAACCCTTTGATGTACCTTACCAAAGTACACAAACCGATGAAAAATACGGTCCGTTTTATAATTCAGTGCAGTACACCGATGCCTGTTTGAAGGCCTACTTTACTGCAGCCCAATCTAAAAAGTGGTTCAATAATACCATTTTTATATTTGTTTCGGACCATGGGCGAGATATTGGGGTAGATCGTGACAATCCAACGGATAGTATCCGGTATAAAGTACCTATTTTAATGTGGGGAAAACCACTTAAAGGGAAAGTTTTAGCTCTGGATGAGGTAACCTCGCAAACAGATTTAGCCAATACCATTGCTCTTCTTTTTGAGTTGGATAGCACTCAAAAGACATTTCCATTTTCCCGAAACTTATTTTCCAGCAGAGATGCATTCTTTTTTACCAATGGAGGATGGGGTTTTATGAACCAAAACCATTCCTATTTGTCCTTTCAGAATAAATATTACATGAGCCTAGATTCCAAGAAAAGAGAAGGATCCAATGCGCGCATGGAGGATGGGGCAGCGATTCAATATAAATTGTTAAATTATTATAAAAATTTATAACTTTTATCGATTTAAATCGTTGTATAACAGATGATCGAGATGGAAGAAAAAATAATTCGTATATTTGCTTATATCACTAACCTAAACCTCATGAAAAAATTAACAAAACGAGCAAAGCTTATTATATTACTTTTAGCAATTAATGCTCTTGGCTACGGTGTTACTGTTGCTTATTTTACAACTACAGCATCTGCGACCAATCAAAATACACTTATTCTCACTGGAGTAAAACAGGAACAGTATTACAAGCCTAACACATCGATTAAGTTGGTCGATTATTGTATTACTCTAATGAAACTCATAAAACGTAATTAATTGTTGAACCCCAGCTCGTGGCGAGATAGAATAATAAAATTATATTCTTTTGTACTTCGTACAAAAATCTATCATGTATTTTTTTGGTTCTTTTATGTTATTCTTTGTGCATTAATTATTCAACCTGGTGCAAGACCAAAGGATTGGGTATTTTTTAGCGGCATTATTTTATTTTTCCATGCCATTGTCGCTTATTTTAATATTAATATACTTGTTAATCATTTGCTTTATAAGCGATTTTACTTTTCCTACGCTATTTGTTTAATTCTTAGCATTATTGCCGTTAGTTTTCCTATTGCCATTGTATTTCATAAATTTATTCACAATAAAAATATACAAGAAATTGTATGGAGTACAAACTTTTTCTTGTTGAATTGGGCATCTATAAGTTTAACTACTCTTTTAGTTTTAACGCTCAAATTATTATTTAATTGGTACAAGGAAGAACAGAACAATAAGAGTTTACAAAAGGTGAATGTTGAAACAGAACTTAAATTCTTAAAATCTCAAATAAACCCTCATTTCCTTTTTAATTCTTTGAATAACCTCTATGCGCTCACACTTCTCAAATCAGACGAAGCACCAAATGTGGTTCTAAAGCTGAGCAATATCCTGAGATATGTGCTTTATGAAACCGGAGATGGAAAGGTGCGCTTATCAAAGGAAATTGATTACATTGAAGATTATATAGAACTAGAAAAGATTCGTTTGGGGAAAGGATTTGACTTGCAATTTGATAAAATAGGAGACTTTTCTGGAGTATATATAGAGCCTATGATTTTTTTAACCTTTTTAGAGAATAGCTTTAAACACGGAGTTTCGCAAAGTTTAAAGAATGCGTGGTTAAAGATGAAAATTGAAGTGCAAGACGATGTGATTAATTTTAGGATAAGCAACCCAAATGAGTCTGGAAAGAGAATAGGGAATGAACCAGGTGGTATTGGTCTTGAAAACTTAAAGAAAAGATTAGACCTAATTTATAAGGGGGATTATACGCTTAATATTACCAATGAAGAGGTATACACGGTAAACTTAGAAATAAACAAAGATGGAAAATAAAGAAATGATTGAATGCATTTGTGTGGATGATGAGCCCTTAGCAAGGGAAGTGATTTCCAAACTAATTGTAGAACACCCTAAGCTAAAATTAGTGTCTTCCTTTAGTAATGCTATCGAGGCTAAAGAATGGATTACCAGCAATAACTGTGATGTTGTTTTTACGGATATTAATATGCCTGGAATTAATGGAATTGACTTTGCTAACGCCATAAAAACAGCAGACACATTGGTCGTTTTTACTACGGCGTATAGCGAGTATGCAGTGGAGGCCTTTGAAATTGATGCCTTAGATTTTTTACTAAAGCCAATTTCTCCGAACCGCTTAGCAAAAACAGCCGATAAGATTGATGAATACTACCAATTGCGTAAAAGTCAAGATGCTAACTCATTGGAACATGACAAGGGTCATATTTATGTTAAAAGTGATTCAAGGTTAGTGAAAGTGGCTTATTCAGATATTACCTATGTCGAGGCCTTTGCTGATTATGTCAAAATATGGTGTTCGGATGGAAAGCGAATTGTTACACTGCAAACCATGAAAAATATGGAAAAAGAACTTCCAGCTGGCTTATTTGTTAGGATTCATCGATCCTATATAGTTAATATCCCAGCTATGGTTGAGGTGAAACCAAGTTCTGTACATATTGGAGCAATAGAACTACCCATAGGAAAAAATTATAAAGAGGGCCTTATGGATGTAATACAGAAGAATAGATTGAGCTAATTTAGTTAGGCAAATACCTATGCAAGCAGTTTCTTATACATTGTGTTGAGGGAATGGCTTGCTTTTAGGGGGTCAGATAATTCTCTAAGTACGTTCAGCTTCTGTGTTTGTTCATAATTCACCTCCTTATCCTCTAAGCGCAGCATGGCATCTGCTATTTCTTCCGGCTTGTTGGGATGGAAATAGATGATGGAACCCTCGGATAATTCATTAAAAATACCAATATCAGAAGCTGCAATGGCTGTTTCTAAAAATGCAGATTCAATTAATGGAATTCCAAAACCTTCATAAAAAGAGGGGTAAATAAACGCTACGGCATCACGGATTGATTCTTTAATAAATGAGGTTTTGGCATTAATGTGAATTTTAATCCTAGCTTCTAAGTGGTAGGAGGCAATTAAACGTTTGATAGGTTCCAGTTCACTTCCGCTTTGACCGATAAGTACTAGATTTTTTTTCGTTTGATTTTTGATTAGGTTGAAAGCTTCTATTAAGGTCGCGTGATTTTTTCGTTGAGTGAAACTGCTTACATATATAAAATGAGGCCTTTCAGAAAACATTAACTTGGGTTCGTTTAAACGATATCTTTGGTTGATTGATTGATAAATAGTGTAACTAGGAACCCTTGATTGAGGATACCATTTAATGAGATCTTTTCCTGTCGTATCCGAGGTAGTGATGATTAAATCACTAAAGAGCATAGCATTCCTTGTTTTTCTATGATAAATATATCGATCCCACCACTTGTAGTAATTGGGGTAGTATTTGAAGATAACATCGTGTATCGTACAAACTAATTTCGCCTTTATTTTCTTATGGGAAAACGGAATTTCATTGCTTAAGCCATGGTATATATCTATACCTAAGGCGTTTATTAATTTATAACAGTGCCACGCTCTAAACCATCTCGTTTTTTTAGTGGGCGCAACAAAAGATATGTTTTTAATTTCATGGATTCTATCTGCATCCTTTGGGTCTTCAGAGATTAAGAAGAGTTCATCATTTGGAAAGGTTTTGGCATAGGCATGCACCAATTCTCGACTGTAGTTTCCTAAGCCAGAGGTATTGTTTAGATAGCGCTTTGCATCAAAGCCAATTTTCATATCAATTATACAGCAACACTAAAGTCCCTTAGGGCATCATTTAACGAAGTTTTAAGATCTGTAGCGGGTTTTCTTTTTCCAATAACTAAGGCGCATGGCACATAGAAATCTCCACCTTCAAAGGTTTTTTTAATATTTCCTGGAATCACAACACTTCTGGGAGGAATGTATCCTCGTTCAAGCTCTTGTCCCGTTGCTGCATCCATTATTTTAGTGCTTTGTGTAATGGTTACACCGGCTCCTAAAACGGCCTCTGTACCAACTCTAACCCCTTCAACAACAATGCAACGACTGCCTATGAAAGCATTGTCCTCTATAATTACTGGAGCTGCTTGTACAGGCTCTAAAACGCCTCCAATTCCAACACCTCCACTTAAATGTACATTTTTTCCTATTTGGGCACAACTCCCCACTGTAGCCCATGTATCTATCATGGTTCCTTCGTCTACATAAGCACCAATATTTACATAACTGGGCATCATAATAACGCCTTTACTAATGTAGGCTCCATATCTTGCTACTGCATGAGGAACTACTCTAATTCCCAACTCTTTGTAATTCGATTTTAGCTTCATTTTGTCATGAAACTCCATGGGTCCTGCATGCAAGGTTTCCATTTTTCGGGTACGAAAGTATAGGATGGTTGCCTTTTTGATCCATTCATTTACATGCCAGCCATTTTTAGTGGGTTGGGCAACTCTCAACCTTCCTTTGTCCAACTCTTCAATGACCCATTCGATGGCCTCAACAACATCCGTTTCTTTTAATAACTCCCTATTTTCCCAAGTATGGTTTATTATTTGCTCTATATTTTGCATGTATGGTGATTTCAAGGCAAATTTGCATCACTATTAACGGAATACCAAAGAATATGAATATTAAGAACATAATTTCGATACTTGCTGTTTCACTTATCATGCCTAGGGGCTTTGCTCAAGAAAGTTCTTCTTCTTTAGAGGAGCCAGCTGATCAAAAAATCCCATTGAGGATAGAAGATTGTTATTCAGGAAAAAATTACCCCAAAAGGCTTTATGATATTCAGTGGATCCCAGAATCATATAAAATTTCTTATTCGCAAAGGGGAAAGTTATTTATTCAGAATGTTTATTCCTTAAAAATTGATAGCAGCATTTCTGTAAGCCTTATTAATGAAGGATTTATGGGCAAACCACTTGGATTAAAACGCCTCCCTAGCTTAACTTGGGTAGATGAAACACGTTTTCGCTTTTTACACCAAGGGGATTTGTATACGTATGATATAATTGCCAAGGAAACGAAACTAAAAAGAAAGATTGGTAAATTTGAGGTGGTGGATGTTCATCCAAGCAAATTAAATGCTGCCGCAATTATAGATGAAAATTTGATGGTCTTTACTGGGAATGGAAAGACTCAAATTAGCAGTGATGGAGGAAATGGCATTGTCTACGGACAAGCTGTTCATCGCAGTGAATTTGGTATTACAAAAGGACTTTTTTGGAGTAACGGCGGTGCTAAAATTGCTTTTTACAGAAAAGATGAAAGACGGGTAAAAGACATTAATGAATTAGACATTTCAAATACGCCAGCTACCAGACGTAGTTTTAAATATCCTTTTGCAGGAGATTCCAGTCACTCAGTAAAGGTGGGTATTTATAATTTGCTGAGGGATGAAACTATTTACTTAGATATTGAGGCGCCCTATGATAGTTATCAAACCAATATTGCATGGGATAATGAGGATCGCTTTGTTTTTATAGCTGAGGTGAACAGAGATCAAAATAGAATGGCTCTCAAAAAATATGATGCGCGAACAGGTGCGTATTTAAAAACACTTTTTACCGAAGCAAATGATCGTTATGTTGAACCAGAAAATCCGCCTTTATTTCTTCCAGATGGAAATGGATTTTTATGGCAATCAGAAAAAGACGGCTACAATCATATCTATTGGTATGATAAAAGAGGAAAAGAGCATCAAGTGACCAAGGGAAACTGGGTAGTAACTAAAATTATTGGGTTTGATAAGTCAGGTAAAGGAGTCTACTTCGAAAGTACTGGCGAGAGTCCACTGGAGAGACATGTATATCATGCATCCATCACTAAAACCAATCCCAATATAAAGAAACTTACTGTAGGAAAAGGAACGCACGGAGTCACTTTCAATACCGCCATGACTTTGTTTCTTGATAATTTTACCAGCACTCGAGTGCCCATGTCTTACAGTATTTTAAAAATGGATGGAACGTTGGTTAATACCATTCTCAATTCGCCTAATCCCATAGCTAAATATGATTTGGGTCGAATGGAAATCCACCCCATTATTAAAAACGGATTGGCTTTGTATACACGTACCTATTACCCGCCTGGTTTTGATAGAAATCTAAAATATCCGGCCATTGTATATGTTTATGGAGGTCCGCATGCGCAAATGATTCGGGAGTCTTGGATGGGCGGAGGAAATTTGTGGTTCTATTACATGGCACAAAATGGATATATTGTTCATACCATTGATAACCGAGGTTCAGCAAATCGAGGATTTGCCTTTGAGAGCATTATTCATAGAAAGTTAGGTACTCATGAAATGGAAGATCAAATATATGGGGTAAATCAATTAAAACGTCTTCCCTATATAGATGGAAATAGAATAGGAGTGCATGGATGGTCTTTTGGAGGATTTATGACAACCTCACTGATGAGTCGCTATCCAGGAATATATAAAGTAGGAGTTGCCGGAGGCCCAGTCATTGATTGGAAAATGTATGAGATTATGTACGGAGAGCGCTACATGGATCGGCCAAGTCAAAATAAAGAAGGCTACAAGCAAGCCAATTTGCTTACGCACGTAAATAATCTGGACGGTCGCTTACTAATGATCCACGGAATGGATGACAATGTAGTTGTTTGGCAACACTCCTTAAATTACCTGAAGGCAAACATTTCTAGTGGAAGAGATAATTTAGATTACTTTTTTTACCCAGGACACCAACACAATGTATACGGGCGAGATCGCATTCATTTATATAAAAAAGTAAGCCAATATTTTTTCGAACACTTGTAGAATGAATAAGGAAATAAAAATTATTGAATGTCCCAGAGATGCCATGCAAGGGATTCATGAATTTATTCCTACGAAAAATAAAATTGATTTAATAAAATCCATCATCAAATGCGGATTTGACACCATAGATTGTGGATCATTTGTAAGCTCAAAACACATTCCTCAGTTGGCCGATACTCCTGAAATGCTTCGGGCATTGGAAAATGAAGATTTGGGTGATACAAAGCTATTGACTATTGTAGCCAATGAAAGGGGGGCGGTTAGAGCTGCTGCTTTTCCACAGGTATCTTACTTAGGTTATCCATTTTCAGTTTCCGAAATGTTTCAACGTAAAAACACAAATGCCAGTAGGCAAGATGCATTTTTTAGATTGAAAAGCATTAAAGACATTGCGGATGCGAGTTCCAAGGAAGTAGTTGCTTATATATCTATGGCTTTTGGAAACCCCTATGAAGAGGAGTATCGAAGAGATGAAGTAATAGATTGGGCAGATAAAATTGCCTCTCTAGGTATTCAAATAATATCTTTAGCAGACACAGTTGGTCAGGCGCAATCTCAAGACATTAATTATTTGTTTTCCAAGTTAGTGTCCAGGCACCCTTCCGTTGAATTTGGTGCTCATTTTCATTCGGAACCCGCTCATTGGCAGACAAAAATTGAAGAGGCCTACAACGCAGGATGTCTGCGATTTGATGGCGCGTTTTATGGGGTAGGTGGTTGCCCTATGGCAGGAAATGACTTAGTTGGAAATATTGCTACTGAACATTTGATCCAATTTTTTAGTGAAAAAGAACCTATGAACTTAGATTTGAAAGAGGTTCAAAAGAGCATGAGATTAGCCCGATCTGTTTACACTTAGTTTAATAATTATTTCTTGTAAAAAAGCATGTTCCAAAGTCATTTGGACTTATTTTTGCAACTTGGGTTTCCTACATAAACTTCAACGCCGATGGAACGTAAAAAATGCATGGACTGCAGGGATAATACTCCTGGTTTTTGCACTGACAGGTACGTCGGTAATGCTCCTCAAGAAATACTTGCAGACGTATGTTTTTGCAGATGCTCGTTGGTTTACGTATACCTATTATTGGATTATTTTGCCTTTCTATAATCTATTGTTATTGGCTTATGGATGGCTGTTTGGACAATTTGCTTTTTTTTGGGAATTTGAGAAGAGATTCTTCAACAGAATAGCAGGAATATTTAAAAAAAAATGAATGAAGCGGCAATTTTAAAGGCATTAAGTAATGTTGAAGACCCTGATTTAAAGAAGGATTTGGTCACGCTCAACATGATTCAGAAGCTAAAAATTGAGGGAAACAAGGTTTCCTTTGATTTAGTTTTAACTACCCCGGCATGTCCAATGAAAGAGATGCTGCACAATGCCTGTGTAAATGCTGTTAAACTTTTGGTTAATCAAGAGGCAGAAGTGGATATTCACGTGACTCATAATATGAAAGCGCCAGAGAATTCCGAAATTAAAGGAGTGAAACATATCATTGCTGTAGCTAGTGGAAAAGGGGGAGTGGGGAAGAGCACTGTTGCGGCTGGTTTAGCTATGTCCTTGAGCAAAAAAGGAGCTAAAGTAGGCTTATTAGATGCAGATATCTATGGCCCATCAGTTCCTACTCTTTTTAATCTTTATGATGCACCGTTGGTTCAGAAACAAGAGGGTGTAGATATGATGATTCCTCATGAAAAATTTGGAGTTAAGCTATTGAGTATTGGGTTTTTAACCAAAACAGATCAGGCCATTGTTTGGCGCGGTCCTATGGTAAGCAGTGCATTCAAACAATTCACACGCGATGTAATATGGGGCGATTTAGACTACCTTATCATTGATTTACCTCCAGGCACAGGCGATGTGCAAATAAGCTTGAGTCAATTAAATGGAGTGAGCGGAATCGTTATGGTAAGTACTCCACAAAAAATGAGTACTGCTGATGTGGTGAGAGCAATTGATATGTTCACCCAACCGGCCATTAATAAACCTATTATTGGCATGGTGCAAAACCTAAGCTACTTTACCCCTCCAGAGTTGCCAAATAATAAATATTATCTTTTTGGTAAAGATGGAGCCAAAGATTTGGCCGAAGAGTGTAAAATTCCCTTTTTAGGAGAACTTCCTTTTCAATCAAACATTCAAGGCTTAGCAGATGCAGGTCATATTGAAGACGAACAATTTCACTCTAATTTTAGTGAAATTGCAGATGAAGTGATCAAACGAGTTAGCATTCTGGCCTCCACGAATGGTTGAGGATTGCGCATGCCATCTAATGAGGTATTTTAGATTTAAGTCTCTAGCATTATAAAAAGTCTATTTCCACAAACTTAATCATTGAATTAGAACCATTTAGATTGTATTTTTGTACTTCATGAGCAGCACCATTACACCAACAAAAGTGCAGGAATCACTGAATTCTATACGTCCCTACCTTCAAAAGGATGGGGGAGATGTTGAGCTGGTGGAAATTACAGATAATGGAGACGTTGTACTGAAGCTATTGGGCGCTTGTTCTTCATGCAGCATGAGCGAAATGACCATGACCGCGGGGATAGAACAAGCCATTCGCAGCGTAATGCCAGAAGTAGGTACAATAACCGCTTTAAAAGACTAATCCGATAAGGCTTTCATGCCTTCATCCCAATGTTTTTCACATCGAGCTTGATACATGTTATCATGGCCAACCAGAATTTGTGAATCATTCTTAACCGTTCTAAACGTATGGGTACCTTTCTCATCACACAGATGACAACGCGCCGTTAGAGCAATGTTATTGTCAGCCATTCTCTTTAAATCGGGCATTGGCCCAAAGTCTTTATGTAGATAATCGCGGTCAAGTCCACTAGCTACAACCCCTATACCTTGCGCAAGTATATTCTGGATAATGGTTCCCACTCTAGAACCAAAAAATTGCACCTCATCGATAAATATAATTTTTGTTGTATCCGTGATATAACTTTCAATTTGTTCCGGGTGTTTTATCCGCATGCCGGGCATATTAAGTCCGCTGTGGCTATTTACCTTATCTGCAACAAACCGATTGTCAATAATGGGTTTTACTACAATGATCTCTTCTTGTTCAAAACCACAATGTTGATATAGCTCAATCAACTTCGTTGTTTTCCCAGAAAACATACAGCCGTAAATAAGTGTAAAGCTTGTCATACAATTGCCAATTTTTTTGATGTTATTTGTGTTTTAAAATAAAGCATTATGGATAATTCTTCAGATAAACTTCGACATGTTCTAAATGAGTTGGCAATATTAAATCAACCGGAGCAAAAAAACGGCATGATTCATTATGGAATATCCCAATTAAAGCAAATAAAAAATTTATGTTCACAGGCTTATATCCTTTCAGACTTAACAGTTTCAGAGAGTTCCCAACAGTTTATGGAATCTGAAATAGCTGAAAAAGGATTGAATTCAATCAATAATGATTCACTAGAGACTCAAACTCCTTTAGAGGAGCCCCAGAAAGAAGCAGTGCAAGAGATTCCTGTCCCAGAAGCTGAGCCAGAAGTTCAGGAGTCAGAGAAGCCGATGAAGGAACAGTCGGTTTCAAACAACAAAGATAAAACCTCAGAAAACTTTTCAAAAGGGGTTTCCATGACTCGTAGATTCGAATACATTAATAAATTATTTAAAGGAGATATTGATTCTTATGCTACCTTTGTTTCAAACCTAGAAAAATCAAACTTAACTGAAGCATTAATGGCCTATGAAGACATGTATAATCAATTGGAATGGAATCGGAAACAAGAGTCCGCTGACGAGTTTAAGCGACTTATTATTAAATTTTTCGAATAAGATCTGAAGGCTGTTCCGTTTGCGAGGCTTTTTACAGCACTAGCAACAGGAATCACTATTTCTTTATTCGCAGATGCTGTGGAACTGCGCACTGGCGTGGTCCCTGTATTTGCTATGGCTCTTTTTTTAGTGGCCATTGCCTTCTTTTATCAAAAAAAAATAAAGCTAAAAATAGCAGCAGGCTTTTTTTTATTATTGAGCCACGGCTGCTTAGGGTTTATTTTGGGTTTTTATTCGCAAGCATCCCAAAACCATTCAATTTTTTGGAAACAAAAGCAATTTAATACCTCCAAAACAGTTCATATTCGAATCGATGAGCCTATTAGTAATAAAGAGAAAAGCTGGCGATCTATAGCTCAAGTATTATGCTTAAAGGGTTCAAAAGATTCAAGTATATTATGTTCAGGCAAAGTACTGATTTACTGGTCTAAAAATAGAAATAAATCAAAGCCGAGCCTGTGCATTGGCGATGTGCTTATTGTGTCCAATGAAATCATTGAAATTCCCCAAGCTAATTTTCCAGATGGGTTTAATTATAAGTCCATTATGAAGCATAAAAACATTGGACATCAATTGTTTTTAGATTCGTCTAATTTCCTTTATTTTAAAGGCAGCGCTTTAGGAATTTTTGACTATGCCAAGATTTATAAAGAGGGCTTAATAGCATATATCGCTCAGGTATTCCCTAAGGACATCTCTGGCCTAGTGCATAGTTTGTGCTTGGGACATAAGGATAATCTCAAAGGAACAGATTCAGCCTCTTTTGCAAAATCAGGTACCATGCATATTCTAGCAGTCTCGGGGCTGCATGTGGGAATGGTATATATTATTTTAAATATCTTGTTTTCACTTGGTGGCCTGTTTCGAAAGTATAAAAAAACGAGAACATTTCTAATACTCTTCTTTCTATGGATATATGCCTTTGTAACGGGTTTAGGCGCCTCGGTTATTCGCGCATCTCTTATGTTCACTATTATCGAAATAGGGCGCACCGTATTGCATTCAAATAGCAATAGTTTCAATAGTGTTTTTGCATCCGCATACCTACAATTACTTATTTTTCCAATGCAAATAGTGGACGTAGGATTTCAACTCAGTTATCTTGCTGTTTTAGGTATTTTATTCTTTTATCCCAAAATAGAGCCTTTGCTAAAACCACCAACCATCATTCTTAAAAAAATGTGGCAGTTGGCTTGCATTAGTACTGCTGCCACCTTTGGAACCTTGCCTCTTACTTTTTATTATTTTCATACGTTTCCTGTTTGGTTTATTCTTTCTAATATCTGCTTAGTGCCTTTGGGTATGCTTTGCTTAGCATCAATCTTGGTTAGTTTAGCCCTTTTTAAGTTGCCATTTTTGGGAGTCCTTTTCGTTGGGTTTACTACTTGGGTATTGCGTCTATTACTCAAATTGGTGCATCTGTTTTCAGAACTCCCCCTAGCACAACTCCACACTATTTATATGATGGAATGGGAAGTGCTTTTTTATTTGGTTCTAATGCCTGTCTTAGCCATAGGTCTCTATAAACGAAGTATTAAAATCATTTTTGTATCCATCGGCATTGTGTGTTTATATTCATTGGTATGGACGTATACGGAACACAAAAGATCCAAACAATTTATAGTGGTGGCCTCTGAGCATAAAAAACAGCTTCTTCTTACGGTTGTCGAAGAAGGGGTTATGTATAATATATCTTCTCCCATGGCAAGGGTAGAAAGCAATCATTTATTAGAGTTGCAGAAGGGGTTTATTCAAAGACACTTTATTCGAGACGTGAGCTGGGTTTATGCTGGGGTGAGAGATACCTTAAGAAAAAAAAACTGGAGTCTGATTCGCTTAAATTCTAGGAAATCAATGTTCCTTAGCGAAGAATACAGTCCAGTTATAGTGCATTGGAAGAGTAATCCATTTGGCTCAGAAAAGGATACATTTTTGCACCTTATGGCCCAGAGCCATTACTACTATTCTGATACTACCATTGCTTACAAATTGCTTAAAAGGAATTTTTTTATAATTAATTGACATTTTACATGAAGCATATTTGCTGGTTTATAGTCCAGTTGTATACTACGAGGTTTATGCTTATTCATTTTTTTGAATAGTTTAAGTCATTTTTTTTAAGCATGTTATTTAAAAGTAATTTAATTAAAGGAGTAAGATAAATTTATTAAATTTGTATTCAAAATATGATTAAACGATTATTTATACCAATTTTTATTGTAGCCTTTATGGATTGTTCAGCACAGAATTTTTTAGGGTTGCAATCCAGTAATTGGGCTGGAGTAAATTTTATGTATTCTAATCCTGCTGGCCTGGCAGATGGTAGGCACAGACAGCATTTGAATGCATCTTGTTTCGGTTTTTCGACCAGTACAAATGCGCTGAGCTTAGAAACTCCATTTACTTTTATGCAATTAGCAAGGAATAAAGTTCCCAGCCAATACAAAAATGCCTCCGGTGGGATTGCTTGGAGCTCTTCTTGGTTTAAACAAGATAACTCCACTAGTAAAAAATACTTTAATGCTAATTTAGAGTGGAGAGGGCCTTCTTTAATGACCCGAATTGGGAAAAAAAATGCGGTAGGCTTTTCTATGAGAACTAAATTTAATTTTTCTATTAATAATATTGATCAAAAATTAATTGATTTCGTAGTAAGCAGTATTGACTCTGGATCCAATGAGGTCAGAAGTATCAATAACAATAGTTTTACGCTGAATTCGCACGCCTATCAGGAGATAGCCGGTTCATTTGCTCGAGTTTTAATGAATAAAGAAAGCGCATATCTCAAAGTGGGTGTTACAGGTAAATATTTAATGGGAATAGCCTCGGCTAACATAACCAACCGAGGGATTAATGCGGAGTTTAGCGCTGGAGATGATACTATTTTTATCAATAATTCAGATGTGGAAGTCTCGCACTCCAATGTAGATTATTTAGATAAATTTTCAAACAATGGGATTGGGTCATTTTTGTTGCCCAATTTTAGAAATATTAATGGCTCTGGTTTAGGTTTTGATGTGGGAGCTATTTTTGAATGGCGACCTCGTTTGACGGATCCTATCACAAGCAACAATCGCTATTTATTTAAAGCGGGAATGTCATTGTTGGATATAGGTAGCATTAGCATAAAGCAAAATTTGACCAAGTACTCAGCAAGCAACCTTAATCGTGTGGTTTTTACTGGAGACTCTGCTTTTGCAAGTGCCTTTGTTCAAGGTACAGATAGTGGATTAGCATACCTAAAAAGGTATGCCCAAAACAACTTGAATTATAAAAAAGGAAGCTCCACATACCTCGTAAATCTACCGATGACATTAAGTGTTCAGTTGGATTACAATGTGTTTAAATGGTTTTATGTAGGTGCCAATTGGAACCAATCCTTGGTTTCAAAAAAGGCCGTTGCATTTAGAAGGCCTAGCTCCGTAAGCTTAATTCCTCGCTTCGAAACAAGAGGTTTAGAATTTGCCATGCCTGTTTTGGTCTATGACGATTACCAACAGTTTGGACTGGGATTTTTTACCCGAATTGGTCCAGTATATTTAGGATCGGATAATTTAATTAAATCTCTTTCTGGGAATAGTATTAATGGAATTGATTTTTATTTTGGGGTAAGCACAGGAATTAGTGCAAAGCGTTCCAAGAAGAAGAAAAAGAAATAGGTTTTAGTTGGTCACACGAGTAATGTTTGCACCCAAGGCGTTTAATCGTTCCTCAATTCTCTCATAGCCACGGTCAATTTGCTCAATGTTTTTGATGGTACTTGTCCCTTTGGCACCCATTGCTGCAATTAACAGCGCAACACCAGCTCTAATGTCTGGTGACGACATCGTAATTCCTTTCAATGATGTTCTACGTCCCAAACCAATAACAGTTGCCCTATGTGGGTCGCATAATATAATTTGAGCTCCCATGTCAATAAGATTATCTACAAAGAATAAGCGACTCTCAAACATTTTTTGATGGATCAAGACGGTACCCTCTGCTTGAATAGCAGTTACTAAAGCTATGGAAATTAAATCTGGAGTAAAACCAGGCCATATTTGGTCACTAATGGTGAGAATAGAGCCATCGATAAAGGTATCTATGGAGTAGTTATCATTGCTATGCACATGAATGTCATCGTTAATGATATCCATATTTACCCCTAAGCGTTTAAATTGCGCGGGTATTTGTCCCAACTCATTGATGCTGCAATTTTTAAGGAGGATGTCGCTATTTGTAAATGCAGCTAAACCAATGAAACTTCCTATTTCAATCATGTCTGGAAGGCATCTATGTTCCGTTCCTTGGAGCGATTTAACTCCGTGAATAATCAATTTATTTGAACCCACACCTTCAATATTAGCACCCATGCGATTAAGCATTTTGCTTAATTGCTGCAAGTAAGGCTCACAAGCCGCATTGTAAATGGTTGTTGTTCCCTCGGCCATAGTAGCAGCCATAAGTATGTTTGCGGTTCCTGTAACGGATGCCTCATCAAGCAGCATATAGGCTCCTTTAAGTTGCTTCGAATGAACTTTGTAAAATTGCTCACTTTCTAAGTATTCAAAATCGGCACCCAGATTTTGTAGTCCCACAAAGTGAGTATCTAAACGCCTTCTACCAATTTTATCTCCACCGGGGCTCGGAATATATCCTTTGCCAAAGCGTGCAAGTAAAGGTCCAACAATCATGATAGATCCTCTGAGTGCTGCTCCTTGTTTTTTGAACTCGGGCGAATCTAAATAGTCTAGATTAATGCTGTCCGAGACAAACGTGTAAGAACCTCTTTCGATTCGCTTTACTTGCACTCCTAAAGACTTTAATAATTCGATCAGTTTTAGAACATCTCGTATTTCAGGAATATTTGTTATGGTTATGGGCTCTGCACTTAGTAATACTGCACATAAAACCTGAAGCGCTTCGTTTTTTGCTCCTTGAGGTACCAGCTCACCTTTAAGCTGATGCCCTCCTTCAATTACAAATTCACTCATTTAGTATCTCCGATAATTTGTTTTGCGTTTATTGCGATTCTTATTTTTAGAATGTTTTTTAGAATTGGTGTTCTTCTTTGGAACATAGTTGTCCTCCGTAACCTCAAAGTCGTCTGAACTTAGGCTTAATTTCCCTTGAGACAATCTGCTGATGTGTTCAGCAATCGCTTCATTGGATAAGCGTTCATCGTTCCACGCACGGCTGCTGTTAAACATAAAGCTGGCTACCAGATTTAATAATTCTTGTTTTGTGTTTTTATCTTCTACATCAATCAGTGAATCTACCATATTCTGTAAATTCCGTCCATAAAACCTAAACTTTATACCTGTGGTGGGGTAGCCAATGTGTTCTGGTTTTTTTTGAACTTCGACCTCTGAGGGTAACTCATACGGAGATTCTACATCCAAGCTGTAATTACTAATCTGGTGCAGATGGCCCCATAAAACCTCTTTGTAATTTTGCTGTTTTTTAATTTCTGGATTAATCGTACCCATCATTTCTACGATGGCATAGGCCATTGTCATTCGCTTTTCCCGATCGAAAATAGAATTCAAATGGTTTACATATTCTTGGATACTTCTTCCATATTCCGATATGATAAGTGGATCTCGTTGAGTGTTATAATTCTCAAAAATAGTTTTCATTAAAGTACAAAGTTAAGGGAATTTAAAAGAACTTGTAAAAAAGAAAAGCCCCGTTTCCGGGGCTTTGTTAAAGTTTTATTAAGGTCTTTTACTTAAAACCAGTATGACTCATCATTAATTGGCTTGAAGGTCATATCAAAACGATTGTTGTTGGCATCCTTGCCCCAAACTTTCATTTCTTTTTCTTTCAATTTAACAATGGTCCAATCGTGCTGCAATACTTGAGATTCCATAGTATCTACATAGCTAAGCTCTTTAAAGATTTGAATTTTAAAGTGTCTTTTATCAAAATTCCAAGCTCCTTGGTTCATCATATTTCGGATGTGACCTGGAATTTGACTCAAATATGCAGTAATTTCCTGTGAGTCCCACTGGGCATTATTATTTCCAGTATGAGAGGTTTCATATTTACCATCGCCCAAAGGTTTAACCATATCAATAGTATATCGATTGCTACGAGTCATGGTAAATAGCAATTTAAATTCGGGTGTGTTAACTCTATCGAGGTAATTTGTTTTACTTCCTTCGGTCGAGTCATAAGTATAACTCACCAGTTCCCATTCATTGGCAACACGGTCTGTTTTTGATCTCAGAGATATTCCTGGACCCTCTTCATATTTACAGGCTCCTAGGATAAGAGTGCTGGCAATAGCTACAATAGCAAAATTCTTTAGTTTCATATCAGTTCTAATTCCTTCCTGCAAAGAAAACGCAATAATTGCACACATGCAAACTTTCGTCTAATAAAATAAGGGGTTAAACCTTTGCTCTGTTCATTGGTTATTAATGATAATTAACTTCGTTAGAACCAGAATAAAAACCATGACAACCAAGAAAATATCCCAAAAAATTCAGAAAGCGTATAAGATTCATTTACTCACCGAAGGAGAGCGTCCTAAATCCATTTTTTTATTTTGTAAGGCCATAAAAATTACAGAAACAGAGTTTTATGAAAATTTTACCTCATTTGAGCAAATTGAATCGGATTATTTAGCAAATGTTTTTGAGCATATGTATGCCGAAACAAAAGGTGATGATCAGTTTGAGACATACTCTGTGCGAGAAAAGGTTTTGTCTGTTTTATTTACACACTTTCAATCCTTAACCGATGATAGAAGCTATATTTTGGCTATAACCAAAGGTCAAAGCGATATGAAACAAAAATTCTTTACCTGGAAATCGTATCGAAAGGCTGTTCTTGAGGTAATGCAAGATATTTTATCACAAGCTGGCGAGGCAGATAATATTCCAGATCGATTGATTTTAACCCCTCGGTATAAAGATGTATTGTGGTTGAATGTGGGCTTTGTTTTTAATTATTGGATTAACGATACCAGTAAAGGTTTTGAAAACACAGATGCGTGCATCGAAAAGTCGGTGAACTTATGTTTGGATCTGCTGCAGAAAAACACCCTGGATCATGCATTTGATTTTGGTAAGTTTCTGTTCCAGTCCATGAGAAAATAAAGCTATGAAAATTCAAGATAAAATAATTACCTCCAAAGTGCAACGTGCCATGAAATTGGCGGGTACTGGGGTAAAAGTAGGAGGGAACTATATTAAATATTATGCCAAGAAAGCCGTAAATACGCCCGATGCGAAAGATGACTTAAATGAAGATAATGCCAATGATATTTATGATAGCTTAAGCACGCTTAAGGGAAGCGCTCTCAAGGTTGCTCAGATGTTGAGTCTGGATAAAAACATACTGCCTCCGGCATATACCAAAAAATTTACGCAGTCGCAATACAGTGCGCCGCCATTGAGTAGCCCTTTGGTGATTAAGACTTTCACCAAGTACGTGGGGAAAAAACCGACCGATGTATTCGATTCCTTTAACCCTAAAAGTTCTGCAGCAGCCAGTATAGGGCAGGTACACAAAGCTACTTTAGCAGGGAAAGACCTCGCCGTTAAGGTTCAATATCCCGGAGTGGCCGATTCTATAGTGAGCGATTTGCGAATTGTAAAGCCCATTGCTAACCGAATGTTCGGTTTAAATGAGAAGGAAATGGCCCAGTATTTCGACGAAGTGGAAGAGAAATTGCTGGAGGAAACCGATTATAAATTAGAACTGGATAGAAGCATGCGCTTAGGCGAAGCCTGTAAGGATATTGAGGGCATTTATTTCCCTACCTACTATCCTAACTTAAGTGGCGATCGCATTCTTACCATGGACTGGCTTACCGGTGATCATTTAAACGAATTTTTAGAAAAGAACCCCAGTCAAGAAATCAAAAATACCATTGCTCAAAATTTATGGAATTTCTATGATTTTCAGTTGCATACCCTTAGAGCCATTCATGCCGATCCGCATCCAGGGAACTTCTTTATACAGGAAGACGGCCGCATTGGAATCATTGATTTTGGTTGCGTTAAAGAAGTCCCAGAGGAATTTTACAATCATTACTTTCCTTTGCTAATAGAAGACCTTAGAGCTAAAGAAGATATCGTAGAAAAGCTATTAACCTATTTGAATATTGTGTTTGAATCCGATGCGCAAGAGGTCAAGGAGGAACTAACCGCTGCTTTTTTGAGCATGACCGCCTTGCTGAGTCGACCCTTTAGAAACGAAACATTTACCTTTACTAAAGACTATATCGATGAGATTTATAATTTAGGGCAAGAAATTTATAAAATACAGGAAGTGAAGAAACCGAGCCATGCCAGAGGAGCTAAGGATGCTTTGTACATTAATAGAACGTACTTTGCATTGTACAGCATGATGGCAGAGTTGGGAGCAACGGTAAAAACAGAGCCCACGGGTTGGGATAAGCCTTTAATTCATTTGTGGACTTCATAATTATTTAAGATTTAATAAGGATTTACTCTCAAATCCAAGGGTATTATATATTCTTTTTAACTTTATCCACCACCAAATGATAGGTGGGGTCTTCTACCATATTTACATCGATGATTTCGGATGCGTTTTTTAGTAATAATTGACAATCTGGACTCAAATGTTTCAAATGAACCTTCTTGCCATGTTTTAAATACCGATCGGTGAGTTTATTTAAGGCCTCAATAGCAGACATATCTACCACTCGGCTTTCAGCAAAGTCAATGATCACCTCATCGGGGTCTTTGGCTATATCAAATTTCTCATTAAAGGCCGTAACCGATCCAAAAAACAAGGGCCCGTATATTTCGTAGTGCTTAATCCCGTTCTCATCTATGTGTTTTCTGGCTCTAATGCGCTTGGCATTCTCCCAAGAGTAGGATAGGGCGGAAAGAACCACTCCAAATAAGACGGCAATCGCTAGATTATGAGTAATTGCAGTGATTAAGGTCACTAAAATCATTACAATTACATCGGATATTGGCATTTTCTTAAACGTTTTAAAACTAGCCCATTCAAAGGTTCCAATGGCCACCATGAACATAAGTCCTACTAAGGCCGCCATGGGTAGCTGCTCAATTAAACTTGAGCCAAACATGATAAATACCAGAAGCATTACAGCTGCTGTAATTCCAGATAATCGGGCTCTAGCACCTGCTGAGGTATTTATTAAACTTTGTCCAATCATGGCGCAACCGCCCATGCCACTCAAAAATCCGGAGAGAATATTGGCTGTTCCTTGTGCCACACATTCTTTGTTTCCTCGTCCTCTAGTTCCAGTTATTTCATCTATTATATTTAAAGTGAGTAAACTCTCAATTAAGCCAACTCCTGCAACTATGGCTGCATAAGGCATAATAAGTGTAAAGGTTTGCCAGTTAAAGGGAATATTTGGAATGGATAAGGGGGGGAAGCCTCCTTTTATGCTTTCGCCTTGGCGCATGGTATCTGCTACCTTAACAGTATCTACATCCAAGCCCAAAACAATAGCCGAAACAATAATGATAGCTACCAAGGAAGAAGGCACCGCCTTGGTCATTTTAGGTAAACCCCATATAATAAGCATGGTCAAGCCCGTAAGGCCCAACATGGTATATAGAGCAGTTCCATGCAATAATTCAGCACTTCCTTTCTCGTAAAAATTTGGAAACTGAGCCATGAATATGATAATGGCCAGTCCATTCACAAAACCAAACATAACCGGGTGAGGAACCAGGCGAATGAATTTTCCAAGTCGCAGCAAGCCCGCAGCTATTTGCAATAAGCCTGCAATAATGACGGTGGCAAATACATAATGCAATATGGTTTCTGGCTCAATACCTGGGAAGGCCGTTTTTAATTCTAAAATTAAACCTACAAAAATTACAGCTACTGCACCCGTTGCCCCCGATATCATGCCGGGTCTACCGCCTAAGATAGAGGTGACTAATGCCAATATAAATGCTGCATATAAACCAGTTAACGGTGAGAAACCTGGAATTAGGGCAAAAGCAATGGCTTCAGGAACAAGAGCTAATGCAACCGTTAATCCAGAGAGTATCTCCGTTTTATAATTGACCTTTTGGCTTAGATCAAATAGGTTAAAGAATTTCTTCATTGTACAATTTTGCTGATAAAAAGGCGCAAAACTACTCCTATTTGTTTGCCCTTACATAAATTTTTAGGAATAATTCATCATTCCTATTTGTTTTGCATTTCTTTCTCTCTGGAAAACAAGTAAAACAAGCAGCGCATGAGTGCCCTTTTTAAGAAAACAACCTACCAAGCCGTTCAAGCTATTTTAGATGATAAAATGGCCGAGTTAAATGAAACGGCCGAACGATTGAGCCAATCCAAGAACTCAGAATCAAAAAGCACGGCAGGTGATAAACACGAAACCGGGCGCGCTATGATGCATTTAGAAGAGGAAAAATTGTCGCGGCAAATGACCGAAACAACAAAATTAAGAAATATACTGGCTAAATTAGATCCAAATATAAAATGTGAAACCGCGGTCTTGGGCGCACTTATTGATACAAGTAAGGGATGGTTTTACTTGTCTGTAGGTCTAGGAAATACTCAGGTTGGAGACGATTCAGTGGTGGTAATTTCGCTGGGTTCGCCCATTGGACATTTGTTTTTTGGAACCCAAGCTGGCGACAGCTTTACCTTTAATGGCAATAAGTTTGACATCGTATCTGTTTATTAGATATTTGGTCTACCTTTGCGGCTCATTATAAATACACAAATTTTTGAAATCATTTAAAGAATTAGGGCTTTCTAACGAAGTATTGAAAGCACTGACGGAACTAGGGTTTGAAACCCCTAGCGAAATCCAACACGAATCTATTCCAATCCTACTCAATGCCGAATCAGACTTTATTGGTTTAGCGCAAACTGGAACCGGAAAGACGGCTGCCTTTGGACTTCCTTTGTTGGAACATATCGATCCTGCCTACCCATATACTCAAGCTTTGGTTCTTGCCCCTACACGTGAGCTAGGCCAGCAAATAGCTGAGCAACTCGCTTTGTACAGTAAGTTTTTAGATAAGGTAAATGTACTGCCTGTATACGGTGGAGCTGCTATAAAAAACCAAATTGATGCTCTTAAAAAGACGCAGCATGTAATTATTGCTACGCCTGGAAGGCTTATTGACTTAATTAAGCGTAAAGCCGTTAATTTAGAAATGCTTCAGTTTATGGTTCTAGATGAGGCGGATGAAATGCTTAATATGGGTTTTAAAGAAGAACTGGACAAAATTTTAAGCTATACCCCGGAAGAAAAACTGACCTGGTTGTTCAGTGCTACCATGCCGCGAGAAATTAAGCGCATCGTAGATAAGTACATGGACGATCCACAGGAAGTAAAGGTAAATACTAAGAATGAAGTCAATAAAAACATTGAGCATCAGTATACCGTTCTAAAGCAATCCAATAAAACCGAAGCATTGATGCGGTTTATTGATGTGAACCCGGGCATGAGAGGCATTGTTTTTTGCCGAACCAAAAGAGATACCCAAAATTTAGCCGAGGAGCTTTTAAAGAAAAGCTATAAAGCAGATGCCATTCATGGCGATCTTACCCAAATGCAAAGAGATCGGGTAATGAAACGATTTAAAAGCAATCAGTTGCAACTCTTAATTGCAACAGATGTGGCGGCTCGTGGTATTGATGTAAATGATTTAACGCATGTATTCCATTTTACCTTACCAGATGAAAATGCCTATTACACGCATCGAAGTGGAAGGACTGCGCGAGCAGGGAAAGAGGGAATATCCATATCCTTTGTAAGCGGAAGAGAAAGCGGCAGAATTCGCCGACTTGAAAAGGACTTGAGCATTGAAATTAATAAAGTGGAAGTCCCAATGGCTGATGCCATTGCAGATATTCGGGTTCAAAACTGGGCTCATCAAATTTTAGACAGCAAGGCCAGCACCAAAATAGATCCAGAATTGCTGGAAAAAGTGAACGTTATTTTTGGGAATCTGACCAAAGAAGAGCTTTTGGCTAAATTGGTAGGGATAGAGATGGATAGCCTTAATACAGGCACCGGAAAAGACCTAAACGATACCAAAACCTATGAGGGAAGAGACGATTATGGAGGAGGCGGAAGAGGTCGAGGTCGAGGCGGCAGGGACCGACGCGGCAGAGATAGAGGACGCGGTGGCGATAGAGGCCGAGGTGGTGATAGAGATAGAGGACGCGGGGGTGATAGAGATCGAAGCCGTGGAGGAGACAACAGGGAGAGAGACCGTTACCGAAAAGGAAATAAAGAAGGCGGACGCGGCGAAGGGGAAGGCCGTAAACGCATGGATAAAGACGGAGATAAAGCTTCACGTCAAGGATTTAGAAAGAAAAGTTCTGCTGGAAAGGAAAAATACAGCTCCAAAAATAAAAAAAAGAAGTTTAAAGATTAGGTACGTTTAACCTTTGGGTAAAACGGATAGCATACATATTCCCTAAAAAAAGGAAGGCCTCGGCCTTCCTTTTTTGTTTACGATTTACTTCATCAAAACAACTTTGGTTCTAAGGGTTTTGTCTTGTAAATCAAAGCGTATGATATACATGCCATTCACCTCGCTGCTTAAGTCAATTTTACCCTGGACACTGGGGTTTATAAGATCTCGTTTTTAATTTATTTAAATGTGTTTTAGGTGTAAAAAAGTGTCATTTTTTTATAGTTTGCCCAATCATGGGCTTTGCAAAATGGATGAGAGCTTTAGCTCCAATAGTTGCTGGTTGTGGACGATTTTAACCTTTTTGCTGAACTAATTTGGGATAAAAAATGCCATATTTAGGACAATTTTAACAGAAAGTGAGCCTTTGCTTTAGCGCAATTGTTGTACTTTTGCGCCCTATCATGGAACGTAAAACGAACAACCAGTTACTAGTGCCGATGGATTTTTCGGACATCAATGAGGTGGCGCTCTCTCATGCGGTTAAGGTGGCTCAAACCTATAAAAACGAGATTCTTTTATTGCATGTAATGGAAAGCTCCTTGCTAAAAAATCTGTTTGGTGGCATGGAAGAAGAATTGGTAAAAGAAGCTTTAATGAACCGCTTAACCAAAAAAGCCGATGCTTTAAAAGCTTCTGCTGGAATTAATGTGCATGTGCGTTTGGTAGAGGGAAAACCCTACAAAAAAATAGCTAAAATTGCCACGGAAGAAGAATTTGATGCCGTTATTATGGGTAGCAACGGCGCCGAGGGGGTGGGTCAAATCATAGGTAGCAATGCCAGCCGAACCATTCAGCATTCCTCCGTTCCTGTAGTGGTTATTAAAAAGTCTAATATTGGCCCCAATGGATATCAAAAAATTGTAATGCCCATTGACCTTACCGTCGAAACCAGGCAAAAAGCAGAATGGGCCATTCACTTAGCTACCAAGTTCGACTCAGAAATTATTCTATTGTTTGAGAACTCCACCGATGATTATGTAAAACAAGGCATTAAGGCTAATTTACGTGAGGTTACCTCTAAATTGGACCAGAGCAATGTAAAATACACCTTAATGGAAATTGAAGATTCAATGGCTACAAATTTTGCTACTGAAACCTTGGCTACCGCCAATAAATTGGGTGCCGACTTAATTTTAGTTATGACGCATACAGATAAAAGCATTGGTGAATTTGTGATTGGGACCATGACTCAACAACTCGTAAATAAGAGTCGCAACATTCCAATTATGTGTATACACCCCAAAGAAACAGGGTTTATTTTTTCGTATAGTTAATTTAATACCATGAAAGCATTAAAACTTATAGGCCTTTTACTCCTGTGCGCAGGAATAAACCTTCAGGCACAAACCAGTAAAAAAGTATTATTTATTGGAAACAGTTATACAGCAGCCAATGATTTAGGCGGTTTGTTAGATAGTTTGGCCATTGCCGATGGCAATGAGTTCATATACACTGTTCATTCCCCGGGTGGGCAAACCTTTAAGAATCACACAGAAAACCCTGCTACTTTTGATTATATTCGTCAAGAGAAGTGGGATTACGTGGTGCTTCAAGAGCAGAGTCAATTGCCCAGTTTCCCCTACAATCAGTTCCAAAAAGACTGTGTGCCTTACGCCAAAATACTGGTGGATAGCATACGGGCCAATAATGCCTGCACGATACCTGTATTTTTTGCTACTTGGGGCCGCAGAGACGGAGATCCACAATTCGATTCAATAAATACCTTTAACAAAATGAATAAGCGGTTGGATGACGCCTACACCTACTTAGCTAAGGTAAATGGAGCACATAAAATACCCGTGGGTTTTGCTTTTGAAACAGTAAAAGAACCCGGAGGCGGAGCCGTTAGCTTTAATGAGCTGTACGACAGCGATGGAAGTCATCCCAGTCTATACGGATCTTATATTACTGCCTGTATGTTTTACAGTCATTTCTTTAATACCAAGAGCACGTACAACGCATTTGATGCGGGATATGCGAGTTTTTACACCGATTTTATGCAGGGCACGGCAGATTATGCCTTGAGAGCAGATGAAGAGAACCGAAGCTTTTTTCCAAAAGCAGAATTTTCTTCGGAAAACAATGTGGGTTCTAAAACCGTGGCTTTTACCGATAAAACCTATGGTGGAACAGCTGTTTCATGGTTGTTTGGCGATGGAGATTCCAGCAAAATGCAGAACCCAACGCACACCTATCCAAATTTTGAATTATATGGAGTAAGCTTGTATGTAACGAATGGTTGCGGCTATACCGATACGCTTATTCGTAGCATTCGTTTGGTGGAAGATAATCAAAACAGCATGGATCGTTTTGACGAAAGCACCTTGTACGTTTTTCCAAATCCGGCAATCCATCAGCTCAATGTAGCCGAAGGGAATTTTATTATTGCGGTGTACGATATGCACGGAAAAGCAGTATGCTTGCCTGCAAATAAGGTTTCCAGCATAGCAATCGATTCACTAAGTAAGGGAATGTATACCCTCAAAACGACCGAGGGTTCCGTTCAATTTATGAAGGAATAGCATCCAAAAAAGTTTCAATTTTCATGCCTCTACTGCCTTTCAGAAGAATGGTATTGCCCCATTTTTCTTGTGCTTTTAGATGGTCCTCTAGCGCCATTTTAGTTTTAAAAACGTGGGGGTTATTTGGTGCCGCCTCAAAATAAAGTTCGCCACAGAAATACGCATCTTCTAAACCCAATTCCTTGGCCAAAGCCATAATATTAAGGTGTTCCGTTAAGGCATGGTCGCCCATTTCAAACATATCTCCCAAAACAGCAGTTTTGCTCCCTTTCATTTGGGCAAATTCTTTAAGTGTAAGCTCAACACTGGTGGGGTTTGCATTATAGGCATCTAGCCAAATGCTATGTCCCCCTTGACTCATCCACTGGCTTCTGTTATTGGCTGGGGCATAGGTCTCGCATTGCAGCGCAGCTTGGTCAATATCAATGCCCAATGAAACACCAAAGGCAATGGCACTTAATGCATTAAGCACATTGTACTTTCCTCCGGTCTTTAAGGTATAGGGACCATAGGTTTTTGTTTTATATTCCAATGAAAAACGCGCCATTGGCATGGACTCGTAGACCAGGCCTTTTATATCTGCATCTTGATCAATCCCAAAAGAAATGGTTTTTGGCAAGCGTTTAGCCATATTAGAAAGCCAAGGATCATCTGCATTTATAATGGCTAATTTATCCTGTTTTAAGGCGTAATCAAATAAAACACTCTCTTCTTTAGCTATGGCTTCCATGCTGCCAAAGCCTTCTAAATGCTCTTTCCCTATATTGCTTACGAGCACAATATCTGCACGGCATATATCCGAAAGTACGCGCATCTCTCCCGGATGGTTGGTTCCCATTTCATAAATGGCACAGGTGCAATTGCTTGGCGTGCCCACAATACTCAGAGGCAAGCCCAGGTGATTGTTAAAGTTACCCGGTGTAGCAAAGCTGTTAAAGCTTGCATTTGCGACCACCTGGCAAAATTCCTTGGTGGTCGTTTTTCCATTGCTTCCTCCAATGCCAAGTACCGGAAAGGAGAAGGTATCTCTATGGAACATGGCTAGCTGTTGAAGGCTATCCAATGTATTCTCTACGTAAAATATTTGATTTTTATCCTCTAAGCTTTTGCGAGAGCTAAGTACATACTTGGCCCCCAGTTCAAGCGCTTTTAAGGCATATTCATTGCCATCGAAGTTGTTTCCAGTCAAACAGATAAACAGGCATTTGTTGCTTATTTTTCTGGTATCGGTACATACCTGTAAGTCGCAATCTACGTATAATTGATGCAATGATTTAACGGACAACATATATCAAGATTCTTGTGTCAAAGATAAGATAGAATTATCTTTGATTGTGAAACCAAAATGAGGGATTTAAAAATATACTACCCAGGCTTTTTGAGCGTCTTACTCGGCATTTTTGGTATGTTCGATTTAAAGGCCCAGCAGCCTCTACATTACTATTCTAGCAATGGTTTTCCTGTGAGCATAGGGGGAAACGCATTGTCTAATCCATGGACTGGCGGTTTTAACAATGGCCAAATGGTTAATTTAGATGTAAATAATGATGGCATTCAAGACCTGGTTTTATTTGATACGGATTTTAATGATGTCCAAGTATTTATAAAAAAGGGAAGCACATATGTTTATTCGGTTTATTTGAGCAGAAAATTGCCCAAAATGAGGTATTTAATGCGCGTAGCGGACCTTAATAATGACGGGAAACCTGATTTATTTACCGAAAGTGAAACCTTTACGCTAAAGGTTTATTTAAACGTAACTGAGCTTAGCGATAGCATCATCCAATTTGTGCCTCAAGGAGTTTATTCGCCGATAACCGATGAATCTGTTCTTTATTACCGCACCAGAAACATTGATCCCTCCGAACCCTGGTTTGGAATGAGTCCTCTAGGAATTGAATCTGCCGATATACCTTACATTGGGGATGTGGATCAGGATGGAGATATTGATATTATTAAATTTGACGGAACCTACAATAGTTATTCCTTGTTTAAGGATGTAAGTGCAGAAAAAGGCTTGACGGATACCTTTGAGTTTCAGGACATGGAATATTGCTTCGGTTATTTTTACGAGGACAATTTTGGTGACGTTGTTTTTGATAGTTGTGGGTATACTGAACGCCTGCAACCCAGACACTCATCGGGAGCCTCCTCTTTAGCCTATGATGCGGATAGTGATGGGGATATGGATTTGCTTGTATCCAGTGGAGTATTTAATTACCTTACTTTTTTAGGCAATGCAAAGGCCAACGAAAATGCCTCTTACGATTCCATGTTTTTTTACGATACCTTGTTTCCTCGCGAGTCGGTGAGAGCGAATCAATTATTTTTTCCATCGCTGAATGGCTTAGATTACAATGAGGACGGCATTATTGACATAGGACTAGCTCCGACTTTTTTTGAAAGTAAACAGTCCCAAAATAATTTATTTCTATACGAGGGTTACAAGGAAGGAGATACCATTAAACATCGTTTAGATGTAAACTCGCCCATGAAAAACCTATTTTTAGATGTGGGTGCCTACGCTTCTCCGGCCCTGATTGATATCGATAGAGATGGAGACTTGGACCTGCTGGTTGCCTCTGAAACCAATGAAGGTGCGTTGGGTTCTGTTACTACATTTCAGCTTCATTATTTCGAAAATCAAGGAACGGCTAAAGAACCGTACTTTGTATCTTCCAATTCCAATTATTTGAATATTTCACAGTACGGAATTATTTATCCTCGCATCTCTTGTGGCGACTTAAATGGCGATGGCCATATAGATCTTTTGGTAGGGGATAATAGTGGCAAGCTCTTTTACTTTAAAAACACCAGCCTTACTGGTTTGAGTACGTTCACTATGGAGAGTAGCACATTTATTGTGCCGCCATCCATTTGGGAGTCGGTAGCTGCTCCAACGGTTTATGATTACAATGGCGATGCCTTGCCCGACTTGCTTATGGGTTCGCAAAGTGGATATGTTAATTTATATAAAAATACGGGTTCCATTGCTTCTCCCTCCTTTATTTTGGAGCAAGATTCAGCCTGGTATGCGTTCAGTAATAGGTTTCAAACCAATGTAATTCCTCCGCAGTTTCAAAACTATGGGTATAGTTCTCCTTGGGCTGGAGATATGGATAATGATGGGAAGGATGAACTGATTTTAGCGGGCCAGTTGGGGCAAATATATAGGTACGCCATTGATGGAACTTCACCCACCGATTCCCTTTCCAGAGAGTCCAATATGTTTTGGACCAGAAAAAGCCAGGATAGTTTAATGGCTGAATTTGGCGGGTATTCTACGATTGCTGTTGGCGACTTGGATGGGGATTCCATTTCTGAAATTATTGTTGGAACTAAAAATGGGGGCCTCAAAATGCTTTCTGCCAAAGGCGATCAATTGCTTTACTCAGATAAACTATCGGATTTATCCTATTTTATCTACCCAAATCCAGCTACAAATAAAGTAATCGTGCGCATGCATGAGTTGGAAAAAGTACAGTGGAGTATGTATTCATCTCACGGAGTTGAGGTCTTGAAAGGCCATAATACGCATCGCAATTTCGAAATTAATACATCAACCCTTCCGGACGGCTTGTATTTTATCCATCTGTACAATGCTCATAAACAAGGGATAAAAAAGTTGATGCTTATAGGCGAATAAAAACATCGCAAGAAGCATAATCAGAATCTCTATTCGTAGCAATAATAACGGTGCGTTCTGGTTTTATTTCCCGAATTAGTTTTTGGTATAATTCAATTCCATTTGCATCTAAATTTTCGGTAGGTTCATCTAAAATTAATAAGGATGATTTGCTGTATACCGCCAGGCATAATTTAATCCGTTGTTTCATGCCGCTGCTAAAGTTTTTAATGGCCTTATTCTTTATGCTTGAGTCAAAAGAACACAGATCCATAACATATTCAGCGGTAAATTTGGAATCTACGGGTTTGAAACGTGTATGAAACTGGATAAGATCTTCTATGGTAAACTCTTCGGGAAGAACGAGAGCGGGAGAGCTTAATGATACCTCTGTAAATACGTGCTCTACAGGAATTTCTTTGCCATTATGGGACCAGGATATGATTCCTGAATTTGGTTCTATTTGGCCCGCTAATAGTAAGCTGAGCGTACTTTTTCCTGATCCATTATTTCCCAAAATAGCTGTTTTACTCCCTGATAAAACAGTGTGGCTGAGCGCATGTATAATGGGTTGATGATTGTATGATTTACTGCAGTTCTTTAATTGGATCTGCATGCCGTATTATTTGCTGATATAGCCTTTCATGATTCCTCGGTCCGATGTTTTAATGAATTGTAAAATTTCATCCCGTTCCTTGGTTGGTTTAAATTCAGTTTCAATGATTTTTATCGCTTTTGTATTGTTTAAGTTTTTAACAAATAAAATGCGATAGATGTCTTGAATTTCGGCAATTTTCTCTGGAGCAAACTTTCGTCTTCTCAATCCTATGCTATTAATTCCTTCGTAACTCAAAGGCTCTCGCGCTGCTTTGGTATAAGGAGGAACATCTTTTCTTACCAAACTACCTCCACTAATCATGGCATGTTTTCCAATATTTACAAATTGGTGAACAAGGGCAGCCCCTCCTAAAATGCTATATTCTTCTACTTTTACATGGCCTGCTACCTGAACACTATTGGCTAAGATACAATGATCTTCAATCACAACATCATGTGCCAGATGCACATAAGCCATCAAAAGAACATGATTTCCAACTTTGGTAAAGCCCAAAGCATTGGTTCCTTTATTTATGGTTACATACTCCCTAATGGTTACATTATTTCCAATGATGGTCAAGGTTTCTTCTCCATCAAACTTTAAATCTTGAGGAATAGCACCTACGGAAGCACCTGGAAATACCTTGCAGTTCTCGCCGATTCGAGTTCCCTTAAAAATAGTAACTCCGGACATGATATGCGTACCTGAGCCTATTTCAACATCTGCATGTATCGTTACAAACGGATCGATGGTAACATTCTCTGCAATCTTAGCGCTGGGATGCACATAGCTGAAAGGTTGAATCATAATGGTGCACAAAAGTAGTTCATTTTTGTGGCCAAATACAAGGGCAAGGGTTCAAAATGTATCGCAAATATTAAGGCCGTTCAACTATTTAATTATTCCTTCATGATTAATTCCTTGACGATGCCTGATTTTGTGCGCACTAAAATAAGGTAGGATGAGGATGGAAGAGTTTCAATGTTTAGCTGGATTTGTTTATCCGAATAAGCTTGATCTAATAGTTTTTGCCCAGAGATTGAGTATATCTGAATGTATTTAATATCCTCTTGCGTACTGCGAATGGTGAGTTTTTTTGAAACAGGGTTTGGAAATAGAACGATGGAGGATGGGTTTATTTTGGCAGTGCTGTTGGCTGCTACTATTGCAGTCACGGTATTGGTTCGCTTAAAGGGATAGCCTCCTTGGGATATGTTTGCCGTATTTATAAAAGAGTGGTTCAGTGGAACGGTATTGTAATAAAATACCCGAAGGTTTACAAAGCCCGCAGACGAATTTAGCTCGCTGTTTTTTCCAGGGTTAGGCGTTAAGCTTAGGTTGGGAAAGGTATAACGCAGCACCAATTTAGTATCATTATCGATGAGTTCGCTTGTGTACGTTATATAATGAGAGTGGGCGGTAAGCTGCACGGTATGAACAAATAAAGGGGCGTCTATCGTATCCAAAACAACAACTTCGTACATGGTGTCATTTGTAGTATTTACAAAGCGGATGAAATAATCTATATATCCATCACTGGGGTTTACAGATATCGTTTCCCCTGAATTATTGCTGCTAGAAAACTGAAATTTCCGGTTGTCAAAATCAGAAGGGTTTTCGACACTTTGGCTTATAGAATCGACATTATTCTGGGTATAATCATCTGTTGAGTTCAAGGAAGCGACAAAGCTGAGTTTTTCATTTATTCCTATGTCGCTTGATGGAGCTTTAACAACCAGCTCAATAATTTCATTTTCTCCACTCTCTAGGGAGATATTGTTCCAGCGTATATTTCCAGATACGTTGGAGCTTGGGTTAATGCTTGATTTAATAAATTCGATGCGCTGATCCATTTTTAAAAGCAGGTCTGTGGTTTTTGTTTCTTCACCTTCGTTGGAAATAACGAGGTAAAGGCCTTCTCCTTTATCGGAACTTCTGAATTTACCTGAATTGGATAGAATTCTTATTTTTAAATCCCTAAATCTGCTTATGCCAAAGCGTACGGGCAAGTAAAGCAAGTTGCTATTTAGGGTATCTAAATTTATTTCAGCGGATTTAGTTTGTGGAACAAGGGATTTGTAATTGCCCCATTCAAACTTTATTTTTTTCTTGGAGGATGGGATAATCCAATGAGTTAAGCCCACACTATTTGCGGATTCAAAGAACCGAATATCCGCATATTTTAAAGAGAAAAAGGGGAGAGGTACATCGCTGGGTCTATTGAATTTTCCATTGCCATTTTTATCCCAGTATGTAATCACAAATAGTTCTCTTTTCGAAAAATCTAACTGGCCAAATGCAAAGGGTTTTTGTATATTGGCAATGCCAGAAAAGTATCCAGATACTAGATTCCCAATAGGATTAATAGCCATTTTGGCAATGTTAGAAAAATGAGGGTTTGATGTGATTACTCTCACAAAGGAATCTTTGGACCGTTCAAATAATTTTCGTTTTAATGTTCCATCTTTAATTAAGGCTAAGCAATATTGCTTGCCTTGAATAAGGCCCAAGGCTTTATAGTTGACTAAGCTGTCTTCAAATAATAAAAGGGAATGCTTCCCATTGCTATATTCATACATTTCGGAGGCATTGGAAAGTGAATTGTATTTGGAATAGCATAAGTTACTGTTTGAAATGCTCAAGGATGTAATGGCGAAAGAATCCGATTTTAACGAGATGACTTTAGAATTGGAAATACTCAATGCCACTAGTCCACTTACTTTTTCATCTCTAAAACTGTTAAATGCTCCTCCAAGGTAAATGCTGTCTTTGGCAGGGTTAACTGCGATGTGCTGGATAGGCCTATTGGAGCCCTCAATGCCCCCTTGGCTAAAGGAACTAACTTTGGAGTCTCCATCAAACGCACAAATATTATTGCACAGCACTTTATTGCAGGAGCGAAAAGAACCTGTGATTATTAAACTTGATTTTAATGCTCCTAGACCATAGACGGTACTTGGATTACTAAATTGCATGGGAAAGTCCCAGGTATTTGTTCCTGTATTTAGTCGAATAATATTTTGATAATCATCGGCTTCTACAAAATTACCCGCAATGTAAATTTCCGCCCCCAAGCGCTCTACATCAAAAATAACAAGCTGATCTTTTTTCGTTGAAACGACAAAAGAGCCCAAATTTGTCGAGCCTCTTTTGTTCTTGGAGGCGAGGTATATTCGATACGTTTTTGCAGAAATCAATTTGGATTGAACGGCAAATAGTTCGCTCTCATTGGAGCCTAAGTAAGCTAACTCAGCATCACTCCTTATTGGAATAGGACTCACAATTTGACCATGAAGTAGTCCAAAGCAAATCATGCTTAGGGTGGTCACTATTTTTTTAAGTCTTTCCATTTTTTTCTTACTTTAATTGAAACAATTTAAACCGAACTACATATTCTATACCAAACCGTGTGGGAGAATAAACCAGACCTGAGCTGGCTGAAAACTGATTTTGAAGGGACTGATTAACAGAAACCTTTAAACCATGACTACGGAGCGCTTGCTCTTTTTCTATGGCTATACTTGCCCCTGCATTTAGTCTTGTTTTATTTAAAAAACGCTTTGCATGAACCAAAGGGTCTGCAAGGGTATTTATCCCTTGTACTACTTTTAAGTAAGAGGGATGTTCATAGGCATAAGGATTGGCTGTTTGCCCATTCGCCGAGGCCAAAAATCCAAAAGATCCTTGCAGCGCTAGAATTACATTCCATTGATTTTTTAATGTAAAATTCTTAGAAATTCCAAAAGGAACATCTATGTAATTTGCGCTCGGATTAATGCTTGCAATAAGCAAGGAGTCTTTCCATCCGCGTGCTTTTTGATAAATGATTTCACCGGTCGTTCCACGGTAATAAAAATAATCCGTAGGTACTTTTATCCGTATGGTGTCTTTGGAGTCGTTACTCGTAAGATTGTTTTCTGATGAAACACCCCCATAAATGCTAAAACCACGACCCAAGTTAAGGCTAAGTCCTGCATTTAAAACCCATTGAATGGATTGCGCCTTTCCGTCTTTTTTGGTAAAAGCATTTTTATTTCTGTTCACATCTTGGCTCATACGTATGGTTCCGCTGGTATAGGCTATGGCAATGCCTGCGTATGGAACGAGGCGTTTTGCGTATCCCAAGTCTGCTTTCCTAAGTTGCTTGAGGGTGGCAGATATTTTATGTTTTGACTGAAATAAAATAGGGGTTTGTACCAATGATATGCCTTGCATTTGAAACGATTCATTGGCGTAAAATGAGTTTTTTAGAGCGCCTTGGCTGGGAGAATATCCACTGCTTCCAATGATATAATCTTCCATATACTCGAGGTTTTTTATATTTTCTAAGCTCTTTAATACTTTTTGAATGGTGCTATTCTGTACTTGAGATAAAGGGGTGTTTGGTTTTATTGATCCGTTTTCTGGACCATTGCTTTTGTTCTTGCTTTTAGTAAGGAATTGTTTGGTATTTCTAGGATTAGATAAACCTGTATTCTGCTCGAAAACGGAGGACATGCCTTTTTTCTTTCCTTGAACGTTTTTTTCTATGTTTTGTAAAATTGCGCTGTTTGCTTTAGCTGTATTTTGACTTTTAAGAGGTTTTTGAATCGTGGTTTGATTTGCGTGCGGCTTTTCCCAGAGATAGACCAAAAGCGATAGTACCGAAATAAGCACAACAGCAATCCCAGATAAAAGGATGGTAAATCGACTTAAACCGCTGCCTCTAAATGGCAAGAGCATAAAAATCCTTCGCCAATCCTTTTTTCCTACTGGAATAGCAAAGTTAGAAAATGCCTTTTTGAAGCCTGTCTCTAAGGGGGTGTTTAAATTCTTGGGCATTTGGGCCGCAATGGCTTCCCAGTCTGAAACACTGACCTCTTTTTCAGTTTCCAAAAATGACGATTTGATTCTATTTTCAAAGGTGTCTGGAGAAGGCTCCTCTGCTGGGATAGATGCCTCGTCCATAGATTTAGAAATTGCTTGCCAATCTTCTGGAACGACAGGTATTTCATGCGTACTAAAAGCGCTCTGAATTGATTTTTCTATGTTATCAAACTGCTTTTCCATGAATAACTCCTTCATTAACAAGGGTGGTGTAGATGTATTTTTTTGCTCGGGCGTATTGCGATTTAGATGTGCCTTCGGATATTCCTAAACTTTTAGCAATTTGTCTGTGGGTTAACTCATCCACACAATACATATTAAAAACCGCTCGGTAGCCCTCCGGCATTTTATCCATGACGGATAAAATTTGATCTGCTGAGCAAGGAAAGGCATTGTCCTCATAGATTTCATCCACGGTATCAATTTCAACATTCAAGGGCCTAAACAAGTCTTTGTTTTTCGCCTTTTTTTTATAAAAGTCAATGGAGGTATTGATAAAAATACGGGTCATCCATGTTTTTGGATTACTGTCTCCCCTAAACTTTTTGATATTTGTAAATACTTTCACAAATCCTTCTTGCATTGCATCGCGTGCATCATCTTCACTACTGATGTACCTGCGGCATGTGGCAAGCATTTGTGGACCCACTAATTTAAAGAGTTCAAATTGTGCAGAGGTATTATTTTGCTTGCACGCATCTAATATTTTTAGGAGTTCACTCACGGTGTTCTATTTCTTTGTCTGCTAAATTACAAAAGGGTTGCATCAAATGAAAATACCTTTCATTTCATTCAGCAATAATGGCCTTGATGCTATGAAATAAATAACTCTGCGCTAATATTATCTGCCATCAAACGACCTTTACTTAAAAGTTTAATGGTGTTATTTTCAATTTTTATCCATTGGTTTTGTTTCATTTTCTCCAGTGCTGGCATGCTCTCATCAAGCCATTTGGAATAGTAGGAGAGTATAGCATCAATGCGAAGCCCTGAGCTTAGACGCAATTGTGTAAGTATGGTTTCATTCGCTAAATCTAAACCACTTAAAACTTCTGAAGTTTGTGGAAGTTCTCCAAGGTTAACTTTCTTTATGTACGCTGCATTGTTGGATGCATTCCAAAACCGTGTTTTGTCCTTATAGCTATGGGCGGATGGTCCAATGCCAAGGTATGGTTTATTTTTCCAATAGTTGGAGTTGTGAATTGCCCGGTGCTCTGGTTTACATAAATTAGAAATTTCATAAAAATCCCACTGGTTTGAAGCGGCTATTTCTGTCAATTTCATAAATTGATTGGATTGGTGTTCATCATTGGTTTCAGGAACAAGGCCTTTTTTTATCCGATGAGCTAGCGCGGTTTTACTTTCAACCGTAAGGGCATATGCCGATAGATGATTGGCACCAGAATTTAAAGCCCAGTTAAGCTCAAATTCCCATTGTTTATCTGTTTTAAGATGACTTCCGTAAATCAAATCAACACTTATATCGGCTATGCCAGACTGCAAACTAGTATCTACTGCTATCAGCGATTCAGCCGCGGTATGACTTCGATTCATAAAAGCCAACTCCTCGTTATTTAAGCTTTGCAAGCCTATGCTTAAGCGGTTAATTCCAGCAGCGTTCCATTTTTTGACGGCCATGGGGTTAATATCATCGGGATTTGCTTCTAAGGTTAACTCTACATGCGTGGAGAAGCTAAAACTGTTTTTAAGGGTCTCAATGATTTTTTTGTATTCATCTTCTTCTAGAATAGATGGAGTGCCACCACCAAAATAAATGCTTTCAAAAGTGAATTTCTGCCAATCCGATTTTTTGAGTAAAATCTCATCAATGATCGCGCTTATCATTTCTTTTCGGTATGAAAAGTTTGTGCTAAAATGAAAATCACAATAAGTACATGCTTTGCGGCAAAAGGGAATATGTATGTAGATGCCTGCCATTTAAAATTGCTTTGCTTTACTTTGCATAAAGGTTGAAACACGTAGGGTTAATCATAGGAATTATACTGAGCTATTTTGCGCTATTTGGCAAAGTTAATGCACAGGTCCAAACAGATACCTTTACCCTTACTTTAGATCGGAATTTTTCTGAATACGATTTTCAGAAAAAGATGATTTATCCCCTGGTTCAACAAGGTTTTTTAACCGCAGGAGCAAAAAGGATTGGCCCTTTTCAATGGTTTGTAACGAAAGGTAGGCGTTTTTCTTACCTTATCAATAAAGAGGGTCTTGCAGACAGTGTCATTAGCCTTTCTCAATACAATGAATGGGCGGGGCAATGGCTCAAGGAGCAAAATTCCTTGGGGTATCCATTTGCCAATGTTCGCCCTGCTCTGGTTAAGCAACGATCTGATACCTTGGAGATGGAGATCTTAAAATCATATGGCGATCAATGGCATTATGATTCTGTTGTTTTTGATAATTTCTCTATTTCCCCTCGTTTGTTAAAATGGGCTGCTGGGATTGAGGCTAAAGAGCTTGTTTCGGACCGGAAGAATAAACTGCTGCTGGAGCGCTTGCTGGCGATTAATGGATTTAGTTCAAGCAATCCAAAAATTAGCTACAGTAAATCGGGGAACACCCAATGGACTCATTTCTCCATTCATAAATCCAGAAAAGACTTTTTAAGCGGAATTGTAGGACTAAATACGGACGGTTCGGGAAATCGAACCATCACTGGTGAATTGAATGGGGAGTTTTATAATGTCATGAACTCTGGTTCAGGAATGCAGTTTTCTTGGCAAAGCTTTAGGGCACGTTCTCAAGATTTTAAAATGAGTGCTCAAGTTCCCTTTCTCTTTGGCCTCCCTTTTATAACCACTGGTGATTTTGAATTTCAGAAATTTGATACTTTATATACCTCTACCAAAAGAGGTTTGGGTTTTCAGTTCCCAATGAGCAAAGACTTAATCATAGGCTTTCATTATGATGTTACCGATAGAAGCCGGATATTTCCTGATGAGAATTATGTTCGAGCCAGACGTGAGTTGCCAAATAATCCCAATAGTAAGGCTCGATTATATGGGTTTCAATTGCATTATAGAAAAGGAGATTTATCTTACTTCAGTCGTCGCAAATTATCTCTACGAGCCGCAGTAAATGTGGGCAGTAGAACATTTGTTAAAGATGCGAGTATTGCTGCCATTACATGGATTTCTAGCGATGGAAAAGTGGAGAATGTGTATGATTCCTTGGAAAGGACGAGTGGGCTAAAAAGCAATCAAATGTTGGCCAATGTAGATTTCAATTGGCATACTCCTTTGAATAAACTATTTGTGCTACGCACGTTTTCGACGGTGAATGTATTGCGGCTTCCTCAGGTATTTTTTAATGAACTTTCCAGATATGGTGGAATAAAAACTTTACTTGGTTTTAATGAGCAAAGTATATTTGCCAATGAGTTTTACAGTATGGGTATGGAATTGCGTTTAATTACGGGTAATGATGGGTTTATTGGACTTCAATCAAACGTAGCACGCTATATTAACTCAAGCGGCCAGGGTGGATTAGCTAATGAAAATATATTTGGTGCAGGCATAACTACAGCCATTAATACACGGGCAGGAATATTGCAAATTGCCTGGGCCATGGGTCAGGGTGTTTCCTCAAAATTTGGATTTAATCAATCCAGGTTTCATTTTGGTTTAGTAACGAATTTAAATAACTAATGGGAATGTTTTTTAGATTGCTTTGTCTTCTTTTAATGTTCTCTAATTCTGCGCTTGTCTCAAGTCAGAACATCGATGATGGCATAAATACAAGCCAAAATCAATTAGGGTATCTAGATGTTCCAGTTGAATCAAAGTTCTTGGATACACTCAATACAGATAGTTTAAGAGCGCTATTGATAGCTCCTTTGAAAATACATATTCCAAGGGAAAAAGTAAATGCAATTATCGACCCTTATGATGCATTAAATAACGAGCTCTATGCTCAAAAAAGCACATCGAAAATTTGGTTTTTTATTGCTTTTTTTCTAGCTGTTTTGGGGTTTTCACTGTACATCCAAAACTTCCCAAGTCAATTTGTTTTGCGTCTGCAAAGCACTCTAAATCCTCAGAAATATAAAGAGTTACTTTCAGAAAAAAAGTCAAGGGTTATGAACGGTTCAATCTATTTATTGCTCTTAAGTAGCTTGGTGCAAAGTCTCGTTTATTCCTTGCTAATGCTCCGATTAAGGTATTTTGAACTGAATAACTCATCCTTTTTTATTTTACTGCTCCTAAGCCTCATCGTTGTAAAGTCAAGTATACTGGGAATTCAGTTTGTTCAAGCAAAAGTATTGGACCTCCAAGATGCCCAACAGAATATGACACAAAGACATATCAATGTTGAACTCGTGTTTTCCTTGATTTTCTTACCTATTTCCCTTTTTTACTACTACAATCCCCAATTTTTATTCGGTATATCTGAGATATGGTTTATTTTGTTTTGCTGTATACCATTGATTTTAAGGTATTTAGTTCAGCTTTATGGCATAATTCAAGATAGTGCTTTTAATGTTCAAGTTCTATTGTATTTTTGCACCCTCGAAATTTTACCAATGGTACTAATTGCGACGATAATCATACAAAGGCTTTATGCAGAAGGATAGATTAGAAAAGGTTAAAAGTATATTAATTACTCAGCCTGAACCAGACAAAGACAAAAATTTTTACCAGAGTTTAGTAGATCAATACAAGGTAAAAATTGACTTCAGAAGTTTTATTCATGTGGAACCATTATCTGCAAGGGATGTTCGCCGGCAGAAAGTGAACCTAGCTAATTACTCGGCAGTTATCTTTAACTCAAGAAATAGTATCGATTACTTTTTTCAATTAGCCTCAGAAATGCGTCATGATATGGACCCCAACACCAAATATTTCTCGACCAATGAGAGTGTCTCGAATTATATTCAAAAATACATTACTCCCAAGAAACGAAAGATGTATGTAGGCAAGGGAAGGGAGGCAGAATTCTTAGCACTGTGTAAAACACATCCAAAAGAAACGTATTTGTATCCCTGTAGTGACATTCGTAAGCCAAGCATTGCTGATTTTTTTAAAAAGCATGACATGAATTTAAAGGAATGCATTATTTACAATACGGTAAGTTCAGATTTAAGCGATTTAGAAAATGTATTTTACGATATTTTAGTTTTCTTTAGTCCTGCCGATATCAAATCATTGTATGATAATTTCCCTAGTTTCATTCAAAATGATACGCGAATTGCCGGATTTGGATCAAGTACTCAAAAAGCTATTGAAGAGAATAATCTTATATTAGATATTCCGGCGCCAGCTCCTGATGCACCTAGTATGCGAGCGGCCTTGAACAATTACATCAAACAGGTAAATAAGTAAATTATTTTAAATAATCTGGGGTGTAAATGCCCCATTTCATTAGCCGATATTGGACGGATACCCAAAGAACTCCCAGTCCATATTTAGCACTTCTTATAAAGTTTATGCTACTGGCTTCTTCGAAGTATTTAGTAGGGCAGGTAATTTCACAAATTTCAAAATCTCTTGAAAAAATTTGCGCAATCATTTGATTATCAAAAATAAAGTCATCGTCATTTTTATCAATAGCAATTGACTTAAGGACATCTGCATGGAATGCTCGGTAACCCGTGTGGTATTCACTTAACTTTTGATTGATTAAGATATTTTGAAAAAGCGTAAGAATTCGATTGGCGATATACTTGTAGATGGGCATGCCACCTTTTAAAGCACCTTTGCCTAAAATGCGGCTTCCAAAAACAACTTTATAGTTGCCTTCAGATATTACCGAGGTCATGGCACGAATTAACTTTGGGGTGTACTGATAGTCTGGATGAAGCATAATGACAATATCTGCACCTAACTCAAGCGCTTTGCGGTAGCAGGATTTCTGATTTCCTCCATAGCCTTTATTTACATCGTGAGTTACAATGTGTTTTATGCTTAAGCTTTTGGCTACATCAACTGTGTTGTCTTTGCTGTTGTCATCAACCAAAACGATTTCGTCTACAATATCCATTGGAACCTCATCTAAAGTTTTTTTAAGAGTCATGGAAGCGTTGTAGGCAGGCATCACAACAACAATCTTGAGTTTATCTATCATTATGTTCGAGAAATGTGCATAAATTAGGAGCAAATTTAAGGATTAACTTGAATTTCTTATTGTCCCATTTAAATATAAAAAATACTCTGTTTATTGCATTTGTTATCAATTACTTATGAAAGTAAGTTAGATGGGTTCTAAATTGACCTTGGCATGACAAAAAGTTTTATCCATTTTACCTCTGTGTCTATATTTGCAGCGCGCAAAAGCACAAGAATTAAAATGATTCGATTGAATAAAATTTATTTACTCTTTTCCACCCTCGCATTTTCTGGTATTAGTCTATTTTCTCAGACCGATGGTTATGTTGGAGATGCTGTTTCTGGTGAAAAATTATGGGTTTCAAATAATTGTGGAAGCTGTCATCAAGTATACAAAAAGGCGGTTGGACCGGCTTTAAAAGGTGTTCAAGATAGGCATTCCGTAGAGTGGATTGTTAAATGGGTTCAGAATAATGAAGCCCTAAGAAAAAGTGGAGATGCCGAAGCGCTTGCCATCTACGAGGAGTATGCAGGCGCAGCCATGAATCTTTTTCCTAATTTAACGGCGCCTAATATTATTGATATATTGGCTTACATAGAATCTGTTCCAGATCCAGCAACTGCAGTTGCAGCTGGGCCAACAGCTCAAGGGCCTGCCGATGAAGATAATACAACGGTATTCTTTCTTTTAACTCTTGTTGTCATTTTTGCCATTATTTACCTGCTACTAGGAAAAGTAAAGAAATCATTGCTTCGCAGTGTTATCGAAAAAGAGGCCGGGTCTGAGGATTCATTTGCTCCAAAAGGAATAGCAAAGTATTTACCCTCTTCTTGGGCTTCCATGAATCCGGTAATATTATCTCTTTCTGTTACCACTATAATAGGATTATTTGGGTTTAGCTTTTTATACTGGTTTGGTATGAATAAAATTGGAGTTCAACAAGGATATGCTCCAACACAGCCTATTGCATACAGTCACGCGCTTCACGCTGGAGAGTTGAAAATAGATTGTAAATATTGTCATTCAACGGTGGAAGTTTCCAAATCAGCATCCATCCCATCTTTAAACACATGTATGAACTGCCATAAGGGAGTTCAGGCGAGCGAAAAGTATGGCGGAGAAACATCTCCTGAAATCAAGAAGATATATGCTGCATTGGATTACGATCCAGAACGTCCAGCAGGAAAAGAGTTTGGAAATAACCCAAAGCCTATACGTTGGGTAAGAATACACAATCTTCCTGATCATGCATATTTTAATCACTCTCAGCACGTAAAAGTAGCCGGCTTAGAGTGTCAACAATGTCATGGACCAATTGAAAAAATGGAAGTTGTTCAGCAATGGTCAACTCTTCAAATGGGTTGGTGTATTGATTGCCATAGAAATAGAGGGGTAGATACAGATAAGAATAATTATTACGAGGCTTTGCATGCAAAAGCAAAAGCAGATCTCAAAGAGAACGGTAATCAAAGTAAGTTTTATGGCCCAGACGGTAATGTTAAAATTACTCCAGCCATGAACGGTGGTTTGGAATGTGCAAAGTGCCATTATTAAAAAAAAAGAAAAAATCAAATGTCGAAAAATCAGAAATATTGGAAAGGATCGGAGGAACTCGAAAGAACTTCGGATTTTCTCAAATCTCAGAAACATGAATTTTCCGATGCGCTTCCCTTGGATGAAGTTCTGAGTGAAGAAGGTATTGAGTTAAATTCTAATCGAAGAGATTTTCTTAAATTCTTCGGGTTTAGTGTAACCTCAGTGGCTCTAGCAGCTTGTTACAGAACACCAGTAAGACATGCCGTGCCATATTTGGTTAAGCCCAATGAAGTGACACCAGGTGTACCTAATTACTATTCATCTACTTGTGGAGCTTGTTCATCGGCCTGTGGGGTAGAAGTAAAAGTAAGAGAAGGTAGACCTATTAAATTGGACGGTAGTTTGCGTTCACCCATTTCTCAGGGCGGATTATGTGCTACAGGTCAAGCAAGTATTTTAGATTTATATGATACGGAACGCTTGGCTCATCCAATGCAAAATGGAAAAGAAGTTGAAGATTGGAATACGTTAGATATTGAAATTGCTAAGAAAATTGGCGAGGTTCAAACATCAGGTAAGAAAATTGTACTTTTAAGCGATACTGTGCACAGTCCATCTGCTCTTAAAGCAGTGGCTGATTTTAAAGCAAAATATTCGAATGTTGAACACGTTTCATACAATGCTGTTTCGTATTCCAGCATAATAGAGGCGAACGAAGCAGATTTTGGTAAAGCAGTATTGCCTAGTTATAATTTTGATAAAGCATCTGTTATTGTAAGCTTTGGTGCAGATTTTTTGGGTACCTGGATATCTCCTGTTGAATTCACTAAAGGATATGTGAAAAATAGAGTGCCAGTTAAGGGAAAAGAAATGTCCCAGCACTTTCAGTTTGAAAGTAATTTAAGTACCACAGGAACAAATGCTGATTATCGTTTTCCAATGCAGGCAAGTAAAGAAGCCTTATACTTGTCTACCTTATATAATGAGGTGGCTAAGTTAAAAGAAGCCGTTCAGATTCCGGTTCCACAAAACGGGGAATTAGCAGGTAATTCAGTGAAAAGAGCTGCAAAGGCCCTAGTAAAAGCAGGTTCTTCTGCCTTGGTTGTTTCGGGTTCTTCTTCAAAAGAAGCGCAACAAATCGTGAATGGATTGAATGCTTTATTAGGTTCCATTGGAAACACCATTACATTTGATGCATATAGCAAACAATTTGATGCCACTCAAACAGCACTCAATGGCTTAAAAGCAGATATTAAGAGTAAAAAAGTTGGTGGTATTATTTTCTGGGGAACAAACCCAGTGTATTCCAACGATAAAGGCTTCTGGACTGAGGCTATAAAAAGCATGAAATTATCGGTGTCATTTGCTGGCACAAAAGATGAAACGGCATCCTTATGTACGTATATCTGTCCAGATAACCATTTCTTAGAAAGTTGGGGCGATGCGGAACCTAAGAACGGTCACGTTCATTTTGTTCAACCAACGATTGCGCCTGTTTTCAACACGCGTCAATCTCCCTTAAGTTTATTAGTTTGGGCGCAGGCAATTGCTCCAGATTTAATGGATCCTTTTCAAAAGAAAGGCCACTTAGCACAAAAACACCACACATCTCCTTACTACTCCTATGTAAAAGAAACATGGGCTAGTGCAGGTAAAGAGTTTGAAGAATTACTTCACGATGGGTATTATTCTATAAATACTGAGACAGCTGCCAGCGCAGCATATACTGGAAATGTAGCAAGTTTAGCTTCATACATTAGCAAAACATCAAAAGCTACTGGTATAGATCTAGTGTTATACAATTCCGTTGGTGTAAACGACGGAAGTCATGGAAATAACGCTTGGGTTCAGGAATTGCCCGATCCAGTAAGTAAAGTAACTTGGGATAATTATGTATCTCTTCCAAAAGCACTTGCCGAAAAAATGGGTGTTGACAAAGATGATACGGTTACTTTGGAAGTAAATGGCCAAACATTGGCTAATGTTCCTTCACTTATTCAACCAGGTCAAGCAAATAACACCATAGGCCTAGCTATTGGTTATGGACGTTGGGCCGCAGGAAAAGTAGGCGGTTCGCATGATAAAGGCTACGAAGTTTTGGGTGTAAATGCTTACCCACTTATTGGTAAGGATGGAAGCACTGTTATTAATGGAGTTAAAATTTCCAAAGGAGATGATTCTTACGAATTGGCACAAACTCAATCGCATCACAGCATTGAGGGCAGAGATATTGTAAGAGAAACCACCCAGAAAGAATGGCAAGAGAATGCAAAAGCAGGGAATGATAAGCCAGCACCGCATATCTATACCATTTGGGAAAAACAAGAATACCGCAAAGACGGCGCACCAAATCACTTGTGGTCTATGGCCATTGATCTAAATGCATGCACGGGTTGTGGTAGTTGTGTTGTTTCTTGTTCTATAGAAAACAATGTTCCAGTAGTAGGTCGAGATGAAATACGTTTGCGTCGTGAAATGCACTGGATACGAATTGACCGGTACTATTCTTTCCATAATGATAATAAGGACGTTTCCGATGAGAATTATCTTACAGAGGAAAAAGTAATCGCAAAAGCGGATAAAGCAGATAAGGCAGAAGGTGGAGATGGAAACTATGAGCATTGGGAAAATGTAAAAGTGGTTCATCAACCCATGATGTGTCAGCACTGCTCTCAAGCGCCTTGCGAAACAGTTTGTCCGGTATTAGCCACTACGCACAGTTCTGAAGGTCTAAATCAAATGACCTATAACCGTTGCATTGGTACTAAATATTGCGGAAATAACTGTCCATATAAAGTAAGACGTTTTAACTGGTTTAGATACAACGATAACGATGCATTTGATTTCCATTTTAACAACCCATTGGGTAAAATGGTTATGAATCCAGATGTTACCGTGAGAACTCGTGGAGTCATGGAAAAATGTTCTTTCTGTGTTCAACGCCTTCAAGCAGGTAAGTTAGAAGCCAAGAGACAGAACAAAACAATGGCAGCAGATGCCGTTCAAACGGCTTGTCAGAGAGCTTGTCCAGCAGATGCTATTGTATTTGGCGACTTGCACAATCCAGACAGCGAGATTAGTATGTTGGCTAAAAACGAAAGAGGATATAAAGTCCTTGAAGAGTTAAATGTTCAATCAAGTGTAACCTATTTAACGAAAGTTAGAAATATAGATCAAGAAGCTTAAAACATGATACATGATTCGATAATAAGAGATGTACTGGTAACTGGGAATAAAACCCCGTCTGATGTTACCAAGGATATTTCAAGGCCTATTTTAAATAAACCATCTACCGCATGGAAAATAGGGTTTACTTTATCCCTTATCTTTCTGGGGATATTTGCTCTTAGTTTATTTAACACCCTTTGGGTAGGTATTGGAGTTTGGAACATAAACAAATCTGTAATGTGGGGTTGGGATATTACCAACTTCGTATGGTGGGTAGGAATTGGTCATGCAGGAACATTGATTTCGGCTATTCTTCTCCTATTCCGTCAAAAATGGAGGATGAGTATTAACCGTTCCGCAGAGGCGATGACTATTTTTGCTGTAATCTGTGCAGCCATGTTCCCTGTATTTCACATGGGTCGTGTATGGGTTGGTTATTGGGCTCTTCCTTTGCCAAATGCATTTGGATCTTTATGGGTAAACTTTAACTCTCCATTATTATGGGATGTTTTTGCGATCTCTACGTATTTTAGTGTTTCTCTATTGTTCTGGTATATTGGTTTAATTCCGGATATCGCTACGATAAGAGACAAGGTTAAAACAAAAGGTCAAAAATTTTGGTACAATTTCTTTTCTATGGGTTGGACTGGTTCGGTTCGTTCATGGGCAAGATATGAATTAGTATCTCTTATACTAGCTGGTTTAAGTACTCCACTTGTACTTTCAGTACATACCATTGTATCCACGGATTTTGCCACTTCAGTAATTCCTGGTTGGCATACCACTATTTTCCCTCCATACTTTGTGGCAGGGGCTATTTTCTCTGGATTTGGTATGGTGGCTACCTTATTATTGGTGGCTCGTAAAGTAATGAATTATGAAAATTACATTACCATAGGCCATTTGGATGCCATGACAAAAATTATCATGTTAACGGGTTCTTTGGTAGGTATTGCTTACCTAACGGAACTTTTTATTGCATGGTATTCAGGAGTTGAATATGAGCAATATGCTTTTATGAATAGAGCAACAGGTCCTTATTGGTGGGCATATTGGAGTATGATGAGTTGTAATGTACTTGCACCTCAAGTATTCTGGTTTAAATGGTGTAGAACCACGCCATGGTTTGTATTTATCATGAGTATTATTGTGAATGTAGGAATGTGGTTCGAGCGATTTGTAATTATCGTTACCTCATTGCACAGAGATTACCTTCCATCAAGTTGGGTAATGTATAAAGGTTCGTTAACAGAGGTTGGGCTTTTCTTAGGGACGTTTGGTATTTTCTTTACCTGCTTCTTCCTATTTGCTAAGTTCCTTCCCGTGATTAACATGTCGGAAATAAAATCCATCTTAAAAAATAGAGAATAAACATGGGATTAGTTGATAAAGGATTAAGTCTACGGAATAGAGGTAGATTGCTGGTTGGCGTTTTTGAAGACGAAGATCATGTAATGGCAGCTACCAAAGCGCTTAGGAGTAAGGGAACGGATATCTTAGATATTTACACCCCATATCCTATCCACGGTTTGGAAGTAGCCTTAGGAGTTAAACGTTCGAACTTATCTGTTGTTGCCTTTTTGTGTGGCATGACAGGTTTTAGCTTAGTTATTTTAATGATTTGGTACATGTATGTGCACGATTGGCCCATGATCATTGGAAACAAGCCGGTGCGTTTTACGCCAAGTTGGGTTCCTATTCTTTTTGAGGGCACGGTTCTTTGTACCGCTTTTGGTATGGGAATTATTTTCTTCTTAAGAAATAGAATGTTACACGGAATTCAACCAGAAATATTGGACGACCGCCAAACAGATGACCGAATGGTTATTGTGGTGGAGGCCGATAATAATGTAGATGAAGCGACCATGCTGAAAACCATGAAAGAAGCTGGAGCTGTTGAACTTAGAGAACGAATTGGAGGCGTTCAAACTGTACTATAATGAATATTTTTACTAAAATATTGGCATTTGCTGCACCTGCACTCGTTGCAGTGTCTTGCACGAGTGTAGGAGATAGACCCGGATGGGAATATGCTCCTGATATGTATTATGCAAAAGGATATGAGCCCTATTCTCAGCCTGTAGAGCCTTATGATTATAATCCATATGGCATGAGTATGAGAACTCCTGCTGAGGGAAGTATTTCCTTGGGTCACTTGGACGAAGTATATGCTTTTGAAAATTCAGGCGATGGTTACGAAGCTGCGGGTAATGAATTAAGCATGCCTGCCACTGTAAATATCAGTCCAGAGCACGCAAAAGATCGTTTCATAATTTACTGTGCACCTTGTCATGGGGAAACAGGAAAGAATGACGGACCTATTTTCAAAAAAGTGAGTACATTAAAGCCAGCATGGAGCGGGTATTCTGATGAGTACATCAAAAATCTTCCAGATGGTAAAATATACCACACGCTTATGTATGGAAAAAACAACATGGGAAGCCATGCGAGTGTTTTAACACCAGCAGAACGATGGGCTGTGATTAAATACGTTAGAATCTTAAGCAACGGAGGAACGGCGGCAACAGCTCCAACCGAAGATGCAATGTCTGAAACCGAAGAAATGAAGGGGGACGCTGAATAATGGGACACGGAAAAGATATTAAAATTGCTCAGGAACAATTTACTGTTCCAGCAAAAGGCAAAAAGTTTGCCATGATTTTTATGGCAGTAGGGGTTTTACTTGCTGCGGTTGGTTTTTTTACCATGAAATCTGGAGATGGACATCATGAGGCAATTGCCGAAGGACATCACGCCACAGAGCAACATGCTGAAGAGGCTCACGCTGAAGAGGCACATGCTGAAGAAGCACATGCTGAAGAGGCACATGCTGAAGAGGCACATGCTGAAGAAGCTCACGCTGAAGAAGCACATGAAGCAAGCCATGCAACTGCAGACGCACACCATATTGAGGATCACAATGAGCCCTCGGAAGCTTTTGGACCTCGTGTAAAATATAACAGTAAGCCTAAATCAAAGCTTACCACCTTATTAACGAGTTTATTGGTGAATGGATATTTTTACTTGCTCATTGCCTTAGCTGCCTTGTTCTTTTACTGCGTTCAGTTTATTGCAAATGCGGGTTGGGCTACGGTTCTCTTACGAGTTCCTTTAGCCATTGCATCATTCATTCCTTATGCCTTTATCATTGTATTTATTGCGGTACTTTTTGGGTATTCAGATATATACCATTGGGCACATTACAACCATTTAGGACTTGAGAAAGGCCAAGAGGGTTACGATAAAATATTAGCGGGCAAAAGTTCATTCCTAAACGCAGGAGTGCTTTTAGTAGTTCCTGCTGTTTTGGTTCTCATTTATTTCTTAATGGGTCGCAAATTAACCAAACTGTCAGACGCTGAAGATGCGGCTGAAAAAGGGGATACCTCTATCTTTAAAAGCAGTATTAAATGGTCTGCAGGATATGCATTGGTATTTGGATTTTTAATTTCCTTTATCGCATGGCTGTACATTATGAGTGTGGATGCACATTGGTTCTCAACCATTTTTGGAGTATACAATTTTGCCACTGGTTGGGTTACTGCACTGAGTGTAATATGTTTGTTAACCTTATTTCTAAAGTCTCAAGGATTTATGAAACTGGTTACCGATGAGCATATTCATGATTTAGGTAAATTTATGTTTGCTTTTAGTGTTTTCTGGACATATATATGGTTAAGTCAGTATCTTCTTATTTGGTATGCACAAATCCCTGAAGAGATGATTTATTACCAAATGAGGTTTGAAAATTATAAGCTTAATTTCTTCTTCAACTTAGCCTTAAACTTTATTTTCCCATTCTTAGTATTGATGACAAGAAATGGAAAGCGTTCAAGATGGGTACTTGGTATCACTGGAGCTATTATTATACTGGGTCATTGGCATGATGTTTGGCTAATGGTAAACCCTGGTGTATTTGGACCAGGGCAGCAAGTAGGACTCTTAGACTTAGGTTTATTTATGCTTATTGGTGGAGGCTTTGTTTACGTAGTACTCAATGCTTTAACCAAAAGAGGATTGGTTGCAACCAACCACCCTTACATAGAAGAATCAGCACATCACGATGTGGGTGTGTAAAGAATATTATTAAATAAATAAAAGGCTGCTTCTTAAGAGCAGCCTTTTTTGTTTCTTTGTTCCTGATGTGGTCGGTTAAGAAAAAGGTACTGGTTTTCCTTATTGCTGTTTTCTCTGTAAATTTCTTTTACAGCTTAAACCTGAACATGCGGAAACCGATTTATTTTTACACCTCTCAAATTTGGGCGGATAAAGCCGGGTACTACATGTATTTACCGGCAACTTTTATCAATGATTGGGATCCTGCAAAATTTCCAGACAGCATTGAGCAAAAAATTGGCTTGGGTTTTAAAGCGGAGGTGGAGGATGATTATCTCTTTACCAAATATCCTCCTGGAGTAGCCGTTTTAGAAGCGCCTATTTTTTTAATAGGGCATGCTTTAATCAAATGGTTTGCACCAGAAAAAGCCAATGGCTTTACCTCTCCCTATCAATTTACCCGAATTCTCTCGGTTCATCTCTACTTGTTCTTAGGCTTGTATTGTATTGCGCTGCTCTGTCTAAGGTTTGGTCAAAACTTTTACCGAATCATGGCTATCATTCTTGTCATTGTATTTGGTACCAATGTGTGGTATATCGAAATTTGGCAGCCCTGCATGAGTCATTTGTATTCGTTTAGCCTTATTGCCATGCTGCTCTATGCTATTCATATGCCTAAAAAGCGTCATTACTGGCTCCTCATTGGACTTTTGCTGGGAATGATAGGTTGTGTTCGTATTATTAATTTGGTGCTCATAGGACTGCTTAGTATTGGTTATTACTCTGTATTTGTTTTAGAAGGCCGAAAACTGCGGGCCATTTTTCATGTGCTGGGTGGAGTAATTGTGGGTTTAATCCCTCAAATTGCCCATAGTTTGTACTTAAGAAATAAGGGTTTAGTTGCTTATGAAGGAGAGGGATTTCCTTATTTATTAAGCCCTAAACTTGATGCTATATTCTGGAGCCCAACCAATGGAATCATCATTTATACTCCTCTTTTAGCCGCCGTTATTTTGTACGTAGGCTATTGCTTTTACAAGGAGAGAAAAGCAAAGGATCTAATGGTTCTTGTCCTTTTCTTTGCCATTGCATACCTGTATGGTTCTTGGTGGTATCCAACCATGGGATATTGCGTAGGGCATCGTTCGTTCATTGACTTTCTCCCTATTTTCTTTTTGCCGCTTATTACAAATACGCGTTTGAAAATTAAGAAATACGCCATTGTTTTAATTGTGATGGCTTGCCTATATACGTCTTATTTGGCTTTTCATTACCCTGGATTTATGGATGATGAAAAAGGTGCTAATCCATGGAAATGGTCGGAGTATTTAAACTATTGGAATCTTTAAATGTGATAAGAGGTAAGGGCTGCAAAGAAGAGGGCCTCTTTATTTCAATACCTTTTCAATAAAAGCTTCGGCATTTTTTAGATGTGTTTCCTGCTTTTCTTCGGACATTCTATTTAAGGAATGTGCGAGCATGGCCGTTCTTGGATTGGAACGAAAAAAGTCTTCATGTTTCATTACAAAACGCCAAAATAGCCCATCCCAGAAGGGTTCCCATTCTCCTTTGGGGTAATTGCTCATCTTTTTAATGTAATTGGACCCTCCAATGTATGGTTTGGTGGCAAAGGTTCCTCCATCGGCAAATAAGCACATGCCGTAAACATTGGGAACCATGACCCAATCATATGCATCAATAAATAGTTCCATAAACCAGCGATATACTTCGTCTGGATCAAACTCGCAGAGCAACATAAAATTGCCTAGGACCATTAATCGTTCAATGTGATTGCAATAGCCTGTTTCTAATACTTTTTTTATGGTGTGGTCAATGGGTTCAATACCCGTGGTTCCGTCATAAAAAGAGGCGGGTATTTTGCGGTCAAAGTTCCAAAAATTACGGGTTCTTGAAAAAACCCCTTTGCTGTGGTACATCCCGCGTATAAACTCTCGCCATCCTATAATTTGACGGATAAAGCCCTCGGTTGAATTTATAGGAATATTTTCTCGGGAGGAAAAGGCGAGTGTTCGGCTCACTATTTCACCTGGAAGCAGGAGGCCTGCATTCATTAATGGCGATAAAATACTGTGGTTTAATATGGAATGTTCTTTTACAATGGCATCTTCATAAATCCCAAAATCATAAAATCGATGAGTAAAGAACTGTTCCAACCAGGCCAAGCTTTCCTCATGAGTAATGGGGTAGTACCTCTTTGTTGAAACATCTCCTGGATTTTTGGAGAAATTGGTTTGGGTATAGGCTACTGCTTCATCCCAAAGATCTGATGGTTCTGGAAAATAAATGGCGGGCGGAGTTTTTCCCTTGGGGTATTTTTTGCGATTATCTGCATCATACGTCCATTGGCCGCCCAATGGTTTCTGTGCAGCATCCATTAGGATGTCATGTTTTTTGCGCTGTTGTTTATAAAAAGTAGTTTGAAAATACGACTTCTTGTCTGGCCTAAAAAACGGATCTAAATCCTCTTCGGTACTCAAGAAATGGATATCTTCATGTGCGTTTATCTCGCATGCATTGCTAAGCTTTTCAATGCGTTTTTGAAGATAATGATCTGTGGGTTTAATGAAGTGTATAGCATCAATGCTTTGGTCTTTAATCTCTTGCTGAAATTGCCTAATATCAGATTTTTCATTGACTGAATCTATGTAGTGAACCGTTTTATTCAAGCCTTCCAAATACCTTTGGTAGGCTTTCATACTGGCTCTGTGAAAGGCTATTTTTTGCTTGTGAAAGGCATACTGCTTAAAAAAAAGGTACTCTTCTATGAGGTAGATTTCATTGGAGTTTTCTATGAGAGGGCTGTTTAGAAAGAGCTGGTGAGGAAAAATGAGGTTAATGGATTTCATTGAGTTTTACCCCTTTTACCGTTGAGTTAACTCGGGAAGGGTAATCTTAGAACAAAGTCAATCTAATTTTTGTTTTCAGCGTTTGGCTGTATCCTCAGCGTTATGGACACCAAACTTCTATTTCATCTATGTAATAACTAAAATAGGTGGATACAGGTTTAAAATCAATCCGAATTAAATGATTACCCGATGGTATAATTCCTGTTTCAAGGCGCATCCATTTTCGATTTGATTGGGATTCATCAATTATATCCGTATTTACTATTGTTCCATCAAATGTAACCTCTGGTGTAAGGTTGGGATAGCCAGGGTTTACACTCTTGGTCCAAAAAGTTAGTTTGGCGTTTTTATCAAGAGTTATTGAAAATTCTATATAACCGCCATAGCAGCGATCAGTTAAGGCAAATCCATTCCCATCATAGCCATTACCTATGGACCAAATTGGATTACTGGACGGGGAAATTTTGTACGCATAACTTTTGATATTATTTAAGGACTCTCCATTGATTATCTGACAAGGTTTATTGAAATTAACATCAAAAACATTGCGCCTCTCTAAATCCCATTGCATATCATTTTTTCCGCAACTGCTTAGGAGTAAAAAAAGAGAGAGAATCCAAAAGTTAAAGCTATTATTCATGATCTAATCAGGTTAATATTCATAAATTTTAATTTCATCTATTTTTAAGACATAATAGCTGCCACTTAATACGATTCTAACTTTGTTGTTCCCGGCTGAGATTAGTGGTGAACGTACCTGCATCCAATAAAATGAAGAGGTCTGACCTCCAATTTTTGTTGCGCTGCCAATAGCGCTTCCATTTACTGTAATAGATGGAATTAAATTATTGTATCCAGGATTATAGGTGTTTACCCAAAATTCTATATACCCTTGTGAGGAAAAATTATGCGTAAATTCGACATAATGATTTGAGCCGACAACTGTACCTAAATTCCCTGACTTATTAGGGTCTGGAGCGACCCAACAGGTTCCAGAATACCCGGAACTAGATAGGCCCCATGTTGCGGACGTTCCGTTCATTCCATAATACAAAGAGTTCGTTCCATTTAAGGATGTACAACCTTTGCTGCTAACCAATGATGCAGAAGGTGTTGCAGTTTTAAAACTAATTTGATTTCCGTAGGCCGTCCCCTGGGAATTGGTGGCATAGGCTCTCAGGTAATAGCTTGTATTACTGGTTAGACCAGAAAATGCACTTGTGAAACTACCCATTCCACTTCCGCTCGCTTTGGAAGTATTTGCGAGGGTTGGGTTTTGAGTGATGCTCCAACAAATGCCTCGTTGCGTTACAGTTGAACCTCCATCTGAGGTTACGTTCCCTCCACTAGAGGCACTATTCGTAGTTATATTATTTGCACTTGTTGTAATAACTGTAGGAAGAGAAGTGCTAATCGTACTTGTTTTAAAACTGATTTGATTTCCGTAGGCCGTCCCCTGGGAATTGGTGGCATAGGCTCTCAGGTAATAGCTTGTATTACTGGTTAGACCAGAAAATGCACTTGTGAAACTACCCATTCCACTTCCGCTAGCTTTAGAAGTATTTGCGAGGGTTGGGTTTTGAGTGATGCTCCAACAAATGCCTCGTTGCGTTACAGTTGAACCTCCATCTGAGGTTACGTTCCCTCCACTAGAGGCACTATTCGTAGTTATATTATTTGCACTTGTTGTGGTTAAGGTAGGAAGAGAGGCACTGGTATTTGTTGTTTTAAAATTGATTTCATTGCTGTATGCCGTTCCCTTAGAATTGATGGCATAAGCTCTTACATGATAGGTTGTATTGGCTGTAAGTCCTGAAATTATACTATTAAAATCACCTAGCCCATTGCCATTATTTGTTATACTATCGGTGATGCTTGGATTTTGATTTGTACTCCAACACACGCCTCGCTGGGTAACATCAGAGCCACCATCTTCGGTCACTTCACTATTAATGACTGCCCCTGTGTTGTAGATATTATCGGCACTTATGGTGATTACTTTGGGCAGTCTAACAACCTTATCTAAGTCCCATTTTAAATCTTCCTTAGTGCAACTTGTAAAAGAAGTAAAAAGAATTATCAGACTCCCTATTCTAAAATTACTATTTCTCATTACTCGTTATTGACTGCTTTTGAATTGAAATAGGTCCTTTGCTCAGTTGCTTTCGTAAGGGTTTGGATTGCTTTTGGTTTTTTGATCCTTGAGATATGGCCCAAATAATATCATATAAGTATATGGATGCGGAAAGTGCTCCGGATACTAAATATACTTTGTGGCTCGTATTCGCATTTTTATAATACTTATCAATGTCTGTTTGATTGGTTGCGCCTAAATAATTTTGGTATTGAGCATCTGAGTATAGTTTTGACCCTATGGCAAGGCCAGTGGAGAGTATAAAGTTGGTCAGGCGTCCCCAACCTTTTTTTCCGTAACTCACTTTTATAGAACCCCATCCAGGAAAAATCATAGAATACAAGGCCGATGATGGACCAACTACGCGATGTTTGACCATATAAATATCGGAGAATACCACTCCTTTAAACTCTTTATCTTTTATTTCTACCTTATAATTCCCGTATGGAAAAGGTTGCTTTTTAATGAAATTGTGAACGACACTTTGCCTTTCTTTACTGTAATCCAACGCGGTAATGCCTTTTGAAGTTGATTTGAAGCGCATTTTAGAGGTTTTCCATTTCACATCGAAGCTTACTTTTTCCTTTGCAGCTAAAAAATACCCTCCCTTTGAGGCTGGCAGTAAAGTGCCCTTTTGAGAGGCTTTAGACAAAAAATTGGAATATCCGTTTAATGAAGTGGATATACTATTAATGACAGATTGATTGACTCCATTGGTATCGAATGAAATTAAGTAATCAAGGGATAAATAACCGTTTCTTTTTTCATTGATATTTGCTCTAACATCCTCCAGTAAATTGTTCTTAAATTGAAGGTAATTGTTTTCGTTCGTTAACTTGTAAGAAAAAACCTGTGTGCTTCGTTCAGCCAATAATTGCTTAATTGCTTCGATCTCCTTTATCCTTTTTGCAGCGTTTCTATTATACTTATCTAAAAGACGTACCGATTGATACTGCTCTATGGCTAGGTTAAGTTTGTTTTCTTTAAAGTATGCCTCTGCCTTACTTTGAATGGCAAGAATCTGGTTTTCAAGTATTTTTTGTTTGGTTAGTCTTATTTTTTCATTTAGTGTGCTTTTCGACGAGGTACAGCTGCTGGCTTTATTAAATTGGCCTAAGGCCTTCTCATATTGTTTGGCATCATAAAAATCATCTCCTTTTGAAATAAGATCATTGCACATTTCTTTTTCGCAATTTTTGATTTTTGAGTATACCTCTGAAGTATTATCAATTTCCTTTGCGCTTAAGTAGCTGAACTTGGCTTGCTCAAATTCCCTCTTCAAGAAAAGAGCATCCCCTTTTGCAATGGCGTCGTCATACCTTTTTTGCTTTTCTGCCTCGATTTTTCTTCGAGCCTCTTCTTGTTCTGCGTCTATTTTCCGTCGGGCCTCTTCTTCTTCTCTCTCTATTTTTAGTCGAGCCTCTTTCTCTTTTTGCTGATTTTTTAGTTCGCTGGCAAGTGCGGACGAATTATAAACATATATATAATTATCATTACTATACTCCCGAAATTCAATGGTGAGACCACTTTCTACAAATGTTGTTAAAAGTAACCCTTCACTCACCGATGTTTTTGATTTTGTACTTTTAAACGCTGTCATGAGCTTGTTAAAACAGTCTGAATTTGTTTGATAAACAACAATATTTGGTTTTCCTGAAGCATTATATAAAGTCAGACCAACGCCGTAGTAGTTGCGACTGTTTCTCCAGGAAACAACATCGTAATTAATTAAATCATTGAAGTAACTGAAGCTTTTATTTTTTGAGGCGCGGTCTAAAGACCAATCCTCTCCTTTCAAAAAAGATTGAATGTCATTCAAGGAAGATGATTGCATCTTTTTTAATTGACGCTTTGTCAAACAGCCTGAATTATCTTGAGCTTTGACGCTCAATGTTATTAGAGCAAACAAGCAGCTTGAGATTAGATTCTTCAATACTTTTTTTCTCTGGCTATCTATTTCAATCATTTTTGTTCAATTTAACTGAGTCAATGCCTTCAATGGCAATTATAATTCTAGAATTTTTTATGTAAGAAGTGACTCTTTTTTCGCCATTGGTATAAACATTTTTTTCTTTTGTGCTTTGCTCTTCATCCTTCTTTAAGTCTGTAAATGATTTCTCAATGGCATTTTTAACCAATTCTTCTTTACCTCTTCTTTTCCAGGAGAGCTTGATGCTGTAGGAGTAACTCCTTATTTGGGCAGAGGGGTTAAATACTTTTTTTGTGTACCATCCATCTTCAACCTCATTATATGCATCCGCCTTTACACTCATACTTAAGGAGGCGTCATTTGTTATCTTTTCACCATTGATTACTTGATGGTTCTTTGAATATTTATTAAAGTTTCTTTCTGTTAGGTTTAACTTCGACTGGATGTCTGATATTTTGCTTTGATTAATGGAAAATCCTTCAGGGCGTTTAACATTAATTCTGCTTGCAATAGATTCAATATTGAAATAATCTGTTTCAACCTTAATATATTTTCCCCTTCCGCCTAAGAGATAATATATAAAATCTGGAGAAAGCTTTTCAAACTGTGGGTTTATACTAAACTTACCTTCCTCATCAATAAAACCAATTTTACTGCCACTTAATACCGCAGCAATATTTCCGTTGTAAGGCAGCGCATAGTCAAATTGAGGATTAACTTCAGTTTTACCCTCCGTGTTTATATAGGCCCATCTTTTACCCATTTTTACAGGTGCCAAATTAGATCCATTAAAATTCGAAGCTTTTTCGAACTGAGGATTTATGATTATCGTTCCTTCATCATTGCACCATCCCCACTTATTATCTTGTTTTATCATGTACTTGTCCCCATCATATATCATCTCTTCAAATTGAGGGTTTACTACATATTTACCTGCCTCATCAATTAGACCAGCTTTAGAGTCAGAGGAAACAATTGCTTTATTATTATGAAAGGGTGAGGCCTGTGTAAATTGATGGTTAATAATGATCTTCCCTTTTTTATCAATATAGCCGTATTCTCCATCTTCATTTTTTACGGCACATCTCCCGTTTGAAAAATCACCTACTTTAGAAAATTGAGGGTTTATTATTACCATTCCCTCTTTATTTACAAAGCCCCATTTTTGTTCATTATCCTTTACAATGCTGAACGCGGATAATCCTTCAGAAAAAGTGCGAACATTTTGGGCATCCTGAAGAGTCGCTTTAATCTCTCCTGAACTGTTTATTGCAACTGGTGCAGCGTTTTCAGATACAACCCAAGCCAGACCTTCTGAAAATATAGTCGCCTCCTTATAATTGCTGAGACTAATTTTTCCGTCCTCTTTAATGTAACCAAATTTGGGCTCATCTCCCGACGTCTTAATCAAAGCCATTCCATCGCTAAACACAGTGGCTTCTTTGAATTGAGGGTTTATTATAATATTCCCTTCGCGATCGATATACTGATAGTTTTTTCCACTTTTAACTGGAATTAATTTGATTTCTGATCTACTATTTCCTCCTCCTGAACAAGAGGAGATAATGCAAATAACAAGGAATGCATAGAGCAATTTGAACCTGTTTCTCATGATTTAATTGATAGAAGTTGTATTTTGTTTGGTCTCGAAATTAATAATTTTATCTCATATTTTTTAATGCAAGGTCTTATTTTGCTGATTACTTTTGGTTTATATTAGATTTAAGATAAGGTCATATCTTTCAATTGTAAACTCAACGCGTGAAGACAGCCATTTATATTTTCTCCATAGCATTTTGTATGCTTTCCTGTAATAAAACAAATCATAACCCTTTAAAATAGGGAAAGGGAGCATGCCAATGACCACTTATCGAATGGGTACAAAATCAGTGTCGGTGGTAATTATTTTTTTGATTTATTAAAAAAGGCAAAGAGTCCTAAAATAACATCACCTGCAACCCAAATGGAAATCATTATCGAGGTTCCAAGCCTTGTTCCAATCGATATTCCTATTCTTTCAGCTGTGGATGTAGATTCAGCAAGGTGTTTTGTTGCTCCCCCTATTTCTACTATCATCCAAATGAGCATGAATAGGTTAAACCCAATAAAGGTCCAGAGGATGCATTTATTAATAAAACTGCGCCGTTTGTTTTTTTGAGACCGTTCTTCCATTCTAATATGCTAGATTTTAACCGCCTTATTGGCTTTTATTTTCGGTTTAGCCATAGAAAATATAAAATTACTCGAATTGGGTTTTCCATTTTTTTGAATACGATCCAGTTGCAAATTCCGACATGATAATTTTGGTATAGTTCAACTGTACGCTTTTTAAAATTCGATTGCTTTTTAGGTCAGTAACCGTGAGTTGGTTCTTGAATAGTTCTATTTTTGTTGATTTATCTGGCGATGTAAATGTACTTAAGGCATTCGCCACAGCAGGGGACTGTTGCTCTTTTTTATACTTTTTTAATTTCAAATCGCTATACATTTTTTGTTCTTCAATGGCCTTTCCTCTAGCTAAAAAACTTCGTGACGAATTCCCTTGCAATGCAGTTAAAGGAATGATTTGAACTCCAGTGTTGTTAAAGTCTATATCAAAATATACTTCATCGTGTTTATTTATACTGTTAGACCAAGGTAAAACATAGGTTGAGTCTATATTCTCTTCATCAGTTACACACACCTCTGAGGTGTTCACAGTATGAATAACAATTTCATTTTTAGTGGTATTATCTAAATAGTGAGTGATTTTATTGGAAAGGTTCTCTTGAAAGTCCAGAGGGTGAATGCTTATCTTTTCATGCGCATTAAACCAGGATGCACTTCCATTAACTCTTGATTCAAATCCTTTAGCCAAATAAAATTTTGAGTTGATAAAAGATATTTTCTCAAAATCAATATCAATGGCATCTTTAAAAGTGGGTTTTTGGTGTTGGATCAGCTCCAAAACGCTCTCTTTTGATCGAAAGAATTTGGGCTTAGTTATGGAGCGGGAAAGCGTGTACATGTCTTTTGGTAAATCAAAGGAATAGTCCGCTGAAGAATCAAAGGGGGTTTCTTTAACTTCCAAAGTCCCATATAAGAATCCCTGTTTTGTGGGAACCAATAAAAAATTCAGTGACATTATTTCAAGGGCATCTCCGTTTCTATAAACGCCAATTGTTTGAATAGGGCAGTATACTTTATGTTCTCGTTTCTCAGACTTGGAATCATACATTACAGCATAGGAGCCTTTGCTAAATTCACTATTATCCGTTTCTAAACCAATGAG